>Ga0315271_10001259_pt1 | contig 15248 bp, 11 predicted proteins | sample C3_top_MG_FD_204664 | JGI IMG/M metagenome (GOLD analysis project Ga0315271, IMG submission 204664) | Sediment microbial communities from Yellowstone Lake, YNP, Wyoming, USA - C3_top | ecosystem: Environmental > Aquatic > Freshwater > Lake > Sediment | place: USA: Wyoming | collected 2017-08-01 | reverse complement strand
CTCGTCGTCCCGATGTACGAGGAGGACAGCCAGACCTCCGGGATCTTCTACAACACCGCGGCGGTCATCGACGCGGACGGCAAGTACCTGGGCAAGTACCGCAAGACCCACATCCCGCACGTCGAGGGTTTCTGGGAGAAGTTCTACTTCCGCCCCGGCAACCTCGGCTACCCGGTCTTCCAGACCGCGATCGGCAAGGTCGGGGTGTACATCTGCTACGACCGCCACTTCCCGGAGGGCGCCCGCGCCCTGGGCCTCAACGGCGCCGAGATCGTCCTGATCCCGTCGGCCACGTCGCGCGGCCTGTCCGAGTACCTCTGGCGCGTCGAGCAGGTCAGCCACTCGCTCGCCAACGGCTACTTCGTCGGGACCATCAACCGAGTGGGCATCGAGAAGGAGATCGGGCCGGACGACTTCTACGGCCAGAGCTACTTCGTGGACCCGCTGGGCCAGTTCGTCGGCGGCGTGGGCAGCCCGCATGACGAGGAGCTGATCATCCGCGACCTCGACTTCGACCTCGTCGAGAAGGTCCGCCAGACCTGGCAGTTCTACCGCGACCGCCGTCCCGAGATGTACGGCGACCTCGTCAAGCCGTAGACTCACGGCCCGCGCGCCCCGCCAGCGACCGGACCACGCGTTCGACGCCGGCCGGGCATCGGGTATGATCCCGCGCGGCTCGGCTGCCAGGAGGAGGGCAGCCGAGCCGTTCGATTCTCCGGGGCGTCCCCGGGACGGAGGCTCTGATGCAATTCGGGTTCACGCTCAAGCCTGAGAGCTCGATCGAGCGCACCATCGCGCTCACGGAGCAGGCCGAGGCCGCCGGCTTCACCTATGGCTGGCTGTTCGACTCGCACGTGCTGTGGCGCGACCCTTACCCGCTCCTGACGGTGATGGCGCAGCACACGACGCACATGCGCCTCGGGACCTGCGTGACGAACCCCGCGACCCGCGAGCCGTCGGTCACCGCGTCCACGCTGGCCGTCCTCCAGGAGCTCTCGGGCGGGCGCATGGACCTGGGCATCGGACGGGGCGACTCCGCGCGTCGGGTGCTGGGCAAGGCGCCCACGTCCATGAAGGACCTCGAGCAGGCCGTGCACGTCATCCGCGCCCTGGCCGAGGGCCGCTCGATCGAGTTCGAGGGCGCCATGCTCGAGCTGCCGTGGGCCGATCGCGGGCACCGGCTCCCCGTGTGGATCGCCGGGTATGGCCCGGTGGCGCTCAAGCTGACCGGGCGGATCGCGGACGGCGCCATGCTCCAGATCGGCGACCCCGACCTCGTGCGCTGGTTCGTCTCGCAGGTCCGCAGCTCGGCCGAAGCTGCCGGCCGCGACCCGAAGGCGGTCAAGGTGATGGCCGCCGCACCCGCGCACGTGGGCGATCTGGCCGACGGCCGCGACCGCACCCGCTGGTTCCCGGCCCTGGTGTCGAACCACGTCGTGGACCTCGTGAACAAGTACCCGCGGGAGGACCTGCCCGAGGAGCTCACGACGTACATCCACGATCGTGAGGGCTACGACTACCTCCACCACGCCGAGGTGGGCTCGTCGAACTCGTCGTTCGTGTCCGACGAGATCGTCGACCGCTTCTGCCTCGTGGGCTCGGTCGAGGACCACATCGCGAGGCTTCGCGACCTTGCGGCCGCCGGCGTCGACCAGTTCAACCTCTACCTGATGAACGGGAACGAGGAGGAGCAGCTCGAGGTCTACGGCCGCGAGATCATCCCGGCGCTGCGGGACTGACGCGTGGCGCCTGGCGCGGAGGGCATTTCCTAGGTGGCCTCCCAGGAACGGAGCCGCGGTCCTGTGGTCCGCCATTGCCGCGCGCCAACCGCCCGCCCAACGGATGCTGTGACCGGCGCCTGAGCGGTTCAGCCCCTTGCCGGGGCGTCTGACCGCTGGCGGAGGGCTCCGGGCGTCCGGCGAGCCGCCAGGCGGGTGGATTGCCCAGGCGCCCGTCACAGTGCCCGCTGCGCGGAGGAAAGGCCAGCGACACGAGCCGCGCGAAGAGCTCGCTGAAAGTGCGGGCGGGCGCGTTGTCATGGGGTGTTGGCGTTGTCCCAGCGGTGCTCGTGGGCGCCCTCGCGCCGCTCGATCCGTTGGTGGCGCTCGTGGCGGGACTGCTCGCGCCGGCGGTCCTCGCAGGTCGGCGAGCCCTCGGCAGAACCGCCTGGAAGGGCGTCTGAGAGGAGTACTGCGCCACAGGTCCCTCTCGACCCTGGGCTCGGCGACGACGACAATGGACGCGGAGGAAACCCCCGATGCCATCCCTGCCGCGCATGACCCGCCGAAACCCCCGCTGGGAAGAGGAGGGGCCGTCCGCGCGCCGCGAGTACCGTCGCCAGCAGACCCGCGAGCTCGTCGCGTTCGCCACCTCGCTGGTCGCCGTCATGGCGGTCGCCGCGGTCTGGGCTGAGCGCCTCGCTTCCGCCGGCCTCGGGCGCCCCTGAGGCTTCAGCGCCTCCGAGCTCGCGCATCACGCGCCGGGCCACACCCGCCGGTTGGCCTGCCACGACACGCCGCGTGGACCCTCCGACGCCCCTCGCGCGGGACTACGATGGCCTCACACGTGCCACCCCGCTGACGGGTGCAGCCGGCGGGGCATCCCGAGCACAAGGAGGAAGGATGCGCACCCTTTTCGCCAACGGCACGATCGTCACGGCTGACGGTTCGTACCAGGCGGACGTGCTGGTGGATGGCGAGACGATCGTGCAGATCGGCGCGAGCCTCGCCGCCAGCGTCACCGCCGACGAGGTGATCGACGCCACCGGCAAGTACCTCATCCCGGGTGGCATCGATGGCCACACCCACATGAAGCTGCCGTTCGGCGGAACGTTCGCGAAAGACGACTTCGAGACGGGCACCCGCGCTGCGGCCTTCGGCGGGACCACGACCATCGTGGACTTCGCCGTCCAGTCGAAGGGCAAGTCCCTCCGCGAGGGCCTCGACAGCTGGTTCGCGCTGGCTGAGGGCATGGCGGTCGCCGACTACGGCTTCCACATGATCATGTCCGACGTCACGGACGCCTCGCTTGCCGAGATGGACGTCCTCGTGGACGAGGGCATCCCTGACTTCAAGCTGTTCACCGCCTATCCGGGCGTCTTCTTCTCGCCGGACGACCACATCTTCCGCGCGCTCAAGCAGACCGCCAAGAACGGCGGCCTGATCCTGATGCACGCCGAGAACGGCCCGGTCATCGACATCCTCGCGGCCGACCAGATCGCCAAGGGCGTCACCGACCCGATCGGCCACGGCCTGGCGCGCGACTCCCGGATGGAGGGCGAGGCCACCAGCCGCGTCATCCGGATGGCGGAGGTCGCGGGCGCCCCGGTGTACTTCGTCCACATGTCCGCCAAGGAGGCGCTGCACGCGCTCGTCGAGGCGCGCGCCCGGGGCGCCATGGCGTGGGCGGAGACCTGTCCGCAGTACCTCTACCTCACGCTCGACGACCTCGGCCACGGGTTCGAGGGCGCCAAGTTCGTCTGCTCGCCGCCCCTGCGCACGCCCGACCACGCGGTCGAGCTCTGGAATGCGCTCAAGCGCGACGACCTGGCCCTCGTCGGCACCGACCACTGCCCGTTCGACTTCCACGGGCAGAAGGAGATGGGCCGCGGCGACTTCCGCAAGATCCCCAACGGCCTTCCGGGCGTCGAGGAGCGGGTCGACCTGATGCATCAGGCCGTCGTGGACGGCAAGCTCTCCAGGGAGCGCTGGGTCGAGGTCGTGTCCACGGCGCCGGCCAAGATCTTCGGGCTCTACCCGCACAAGGGTGCCATCGCGGTCGGCTCGGACGCGGACATCGTCGTCTACGACCCGGACCGCAAGCACGTGCTCAGCGCCTCGACCCACCACATGGACGTCGACTACTCGTGCTACGAGGGCATGACGGTCCAGGGCGGGTCCGACATCGTCATGAGCCGCGGCTCGGTCATCGTCCGCAACGGCGAGTTCACCGGCCGCAAGGGCGCCGGCAAGTTCGTCAAGCGCTCGCGCGCCACCTTCCCGCGCATCAGCTAAGGGTCGTCATCGCCTCCAGCGATCCGCAAGACTTGGATCGGGACCCCTCGGCGGCAGCAGCCCCGGGGGGTCCCGCCTTGCCCGGGGAGCCCGAGCGGCGCTCGCCCGAAGCCGAGCGGGCCGAGCTCATCCGCGAGGGCGTGACCATGGCCCTCTACGTGGGGCTCTCGCTGCTCGCCGTCATGCTCGTCCTGCCCGAGGACCAGGCCGCCGGCCGGTGGTCGCGCGCCGGCACCCTCGCCCTTGCCTCGCTCGGGCTGCTGCTCGCGCACATCACCGCGAGCCAGATCTCTGCGCGCCTCGTGGACGGCGGCCGGTTCGCGGGCGATCGCGCGCAGGTGCTCGGCACGCAGGTCGCCGCCGGGATGGCGATCACGCTCGTCGCTGCCATTCCCGTGGTCATGGTCGCGGGGCCGGACGGGGTCCTCGCGGCGGAGCTGATCCTGCTGGCGCTGATCGCCGGCGTCGCCTATGCAGCCGCCCGTCGTGCCCCGGCAAGCCGCGCCCGCGCTCTCGGCTACACGGTCCTGGTCGTGCTGGTGTGCCTCGGGGTGCTCTGGGTGAAGAGCCTCGCCGCTCACTGAGCCCCGGGCGCCCCGGTGCGACGCGATGATGCCCATCGCCCCCGGGCCGCGGGCCATGGTCCCCTTCCCGGCGACAACCGCGGCGCGCGATGATGCCACCCGAAAGGGAGGCGCCATGGCGCACGACGAGCTCCGGCCCATCCCCGGCTGGCAGTACGGCCTGGACCCGCAGGCGGAGGGCCTCGTCATCCGATCCATCACCCGCGAACGGCACCACCTCGGCGAGGCGCTGCGCATCGAGCTGGCCCCGCTCGCGGGCGATTCCCGCGTCCACGTCCAGTGGTATGTCGCCATGCGCCTGGGCCCGTGGGCGATGTGGACCGCCTGCCGGATCGAGGACCTCGCGGCGCGCGAGGCGGTCCTGCACGAGGTGGACTGGTTCAGGGTCGGGGCGGCCGGCGAGCCACTCGCCGAGGCGGCCGTCCGGTAGGGTTCGGGAGACCTGGGCCCCGACGCCGCGCCGCGGGTAGTCTGGACGGCACCGAAGCCGCATCCGGAGCCCGCGATGTTCGTCACGCTCGTCCAGTGCCACGTCAAGCCCGAGGCGGTCGGCGCCTTCATCGACGCCTGCGTCTCCAACCATGAGGGCTCGGTTCGCGAGCCCGGCAACGTCCGGTTCGACGTGATCCAGCTGGCCGATGACCCGACGCGCTTCGTCCTGTACGAGTGGTACGCGGATGAGGCGTCGGCCAAGGCGCACAAGGAGACCGACCACTACCTCGCCTGGCGCGAGGCGACGGCGGAGATGTTCGAGGAGCCGAGGACGGGCGTGCGGTACGTGGGCATCGCGCCAGAGGTTCCGCAGCCGTGACGGCTGACCTCCCGGGCGTCACGGTCTCGGGCATCGGCGAGGTCGCCGTCGGGCGGCTGCCGCGGATCACGTTCGGCGCGGGCTCGTTCGCGAGGCTGCCGGGGATCGTCGCCGCCAGCGGGGGGCGTGCGCTCCTCGTGCGCGGGACGCGCTCGCTCGCGGCCGGCGGACGGCTCGACGCGCTGCGGACGGGGCTCGCCGCGGCGGGCGTGGAGCTCGTGGGCGAGGCCCCGGTGGACGGTGAGCCCTGCCCTGCCCTCGTTGATGCGATCGCCGCCGCGCATCGCGGTCGCGGCGTGGACGTGGTGCTCGGCGTCGGTGGCGGCTCGGCGCTCGACACCGCGAAGGCCGTCGCGGGCCTCCTGCTCGTGGACGCGCCCGTCACGGACTTCCTCGAGGGGCTCCCGGGCGCGCGACCGTGGCCCGGGCCGTCCGTGCCCCTGGTCGCTGTGCCCACGACGGCCGGCACCGGCAGCGAGGCCACGCGCAACGCGGTCATCAGCGAGCGGGGGCCCGAGGGCTACAAGCGCTCGTTCCGCGACGAGCGACTCGTCCCGGCGGACGCGGTGGTGGACCCGGACCTGCTGGCGGGCCTCGCGCCCGGAAACATCGCCGCCAACGGGATGGACGCGGTCACCCAACTGCTCGAGGCGTACGTCTCGCTGCGGGCCGGCGCCTTCACTGACGCCCTCGCGCTGGCCGGGCTCGAGGCCGCCCGCGACGGGCTCCTCGTCTGGCACGCGGACCCGGACGGCCCGGCCGCGCCCCTCGCGCGTGAGCGGGTGGCGTGGGCGGCGCTGCTCTCGGGGATCTGCCTCGCGAACGCGGGCCTCGGCGCGGTGCACGGCCTCGCCTCGCCGCTCGGCGCGCAGTTCCCGGTGCCCCACGGGGCAGCCTGCGGCGCGACGCTCGCGCTGGTCACCGCGGCCAACGTGGCGGCGCTGGAGGACCGAGAACCCGGATCGCCCGCGCTCGGCCGGTATGCCGTGCTCGGCCGGCTGCTGGCGCGCATGCCCGAGACGACGCCCGAGCCTGAGGCGCGCTCGGCGCTCGTGGGGACGCTCCACGCGTGGTCGGCGGCGCTCGCGGTCCCGGGCCTGGGCCACTGGGGCGTGACGGGCGCCGCGATCCCTGCCCTGGTTGCGGACGCGCGCGGCAGCTCGATGCGCACGAACCCGATCGTCCTCACGGACGCCGAGCTGGCGGGGATCCTGGCCGAGGCGATCTAGCGAGGTTCCCGGCCGGGGGCTCCTCCCGTGCCAGCGGGTGGGCATGGTGCGGCCGACGAGCACCCAAGGTGCGCCCGGAGCACATCTGGCACCGCCGGACGCCCAGCCGACACCAAAGCCGTAGGCGCGGAGCGCATGTGGGCCTCGTGGGTGCCTGTGGAGGCCCGGGCGCCGAGACCCGATGCGGCCTGGCGTCTACCGCGTCGGCCAGGCGACCGGATGATCGTCCTCGGCGTCGTCGTCGTCCTCCTCGCCATCCCCGCCGAGCGCGCGCTGGACGGCCGCGGCGCTCGCGAACCCGATGACCAGCAGCGCGCAAGCCGTCGCGAGGCCGATGGCCAGCAGCTGTCCCGCGGAGAGCGTGCCGACGACCGCGGGGTCGCGCCACGTTGTGGCGACCATCGCGCGGGCAACCGCCCACAGGCCCAGTGCGAGGAAGAACGAGGCGCCGTTGCGCCGCCGGAAGATCCCGACTGCCATGAAGAACCAGGCGAGCCCGCCCGCGAGCACGGTCGCGAGCGCCTCGATCGCCTGTGAGGGCCACGAGGGGACCTGCGGCGCGAGCGAGCCCCACGGCCCGTCGCCCAGATACCGGGTGGTGAGCGAGAAGTCCGTCGGCACGCCCTGCCCAGTCCCGCCGAAGACCATCGCGAGCTTCACGAGGCCGAGCAGCACGACGAGCGGGATGGCGAGCGCGTGCAGCCAGCGGCCGAGCGGGGCGCCCAGCAGCATCGCCACGATCGAGGCCGTGATCGTCCCGCCGACGACGCCCATCGAGAGCTCGAGGCCCCCCTTGGTGTAGTCGAGGAGCGCGCCCAGATCCGCCTGGTAATAGGCGAGGTGGAGGACGGCGTAGCCGAGACGCCCGCCGATGACGGCACCGGGCAGCGCGGCGACCGCGATGAACAGCAGGTCGTCCGCGCGCAGGTGGTTGGGGCCGTCGATCTCGGGGTCTGACGATGGCGCGTCCGGCTCGAGCTCGAGATCCACGGGCGTCTGGCGAGCGATGAGCTCCGCGATCACGAGCGCGACGAGGACCGCGACCGCCGCGGCGACGGTCTCCCAGCGGACGACGAGGCCGGCCAGCGAGAACGTCGCCGGGAACGTGAACGTGATCATCGCCGGGAGCGATGCGAGGGGTGTCACGAGGCCGGAGTCTACCCTGCCCGACCGGCAGCGTCGGGACCGGGGCGCCCGAGGCATCGCCCGGCCGGGCGAATCGAGAAGCCCCGGGGAATCGAGAAGCCCCCGGCCCGAGAGGACCGAGGGCTCGCTCGGTGCGAGGTCAGTGGGGCTCGCCCGTCCTGGCGCGGACGATGTCGGCCTGCGCGGCGCCGTTTCGGTCGTCGAGCGTGACGACCATCCAGGCGGCCTTGGTGTCGGCGGTGTACCAGGCGGGGATGGACGCGTGGCCGTGGCCCGCAACCGGGACGAAGTCGCCGGTGGACTGGGAGGGGGTGAACGCGTCGAACGCGGTGGACTGCGCGGTCAGGTCCGCGACGCCGGAGAACCCGTCCACGGCCGCCACGTTGTACGTGAACGACCCGTTGCCGGACGCGAGGCCGAGCTGACTCGCGAGGACCGGGAGCAGCAGCGTGGAGCCGTTCGCCGGGGCGTCCGCGTACCACGCGTCGATGAAGTTGAAGTCACCATCGAAGATCAGCGAGAGCTCAACGCCGTCATAGGCGCCGGCGGTGAAGTTCCCGTGGTCGTAGCCGATGACATAGCGGTCGGTGACGCCATCGCCGTTGGTGTCGATGGCGATGTCGACCTCGTGCGGGGCTGCCGACGAGAACCGATCCCACATGTTGACCGCGAACTGGATGCCGCGATCACTGGGATCGGCGACGCCGGTGAACACCGCGGCCGGGACGGCCTGGACGCCCACGGCGCGGATGTCGGTACCGTCTGCGCCGTCGTGGCGCGGATCGGTCATGCCCAGGGCGTAGGTGTCAACGACGCCCGCGTGGAAGCTGACGTTGTCGATCCGCAGCGACGTGGTCGCCGTGCTGCCGCTGACCGTGGTGTTGCCGAGGGCCGCGGTGACGGCGGACGTTCCGCGCGGGACGAGCAGGTACGGGACCCGGAGGCCGTACACGCCATCGGCTGCCTTGGTCGGGGTGGCCGTGACCACGCCGTCGAGGGAGGTGAGGCCCTGGAGGTCGCCCGTGAGGAAGCGATCTGCCGTCGGCAGCGCCGCGACCTGGTCCTTGGTCAGGCGAGCGCGGACGAGCACGTGGACACTGTCGTGCGCGCCGACACGAACCGCGGACGGCGAGATGGAGACGAGCTTGGAGCTCGCTGCGAGCTGATACGTCACGGCGTGGTCGGTCTGGTTCCAGATCGTGATGGTCTTGAACTCAGACCAGGCGCCGCTCGTCTGCTCGTAGCCGAAGTTGAGGCTGGCGGTCTTGTCGCTCGTGGTCGCGAGCGTCTTGGTCGCCACCGCGCGGTTAGCCTGAATCACGCCGGAGCCGGCGCGCTGCGGGTCGTAGCTGCTGATGGTCGCGCTCGAGGCGTCCGCGGTGTTGACCAGCGCGGCCTTGACCTTGAGCGGGCTCCAGTTCGGGTGTGCCTCGCGGACGAGGGCAGCGGCGCCGGAGGTCATCGGGGCGGCCATCGAGGTGCCCGACAGCGTGGTGCCGTTCCAGCCACTGCCCACAAGGGCCGAGAAGAGGTCGACGCCCGGGGCGGCGACGTCGGGCTTGAGCCACGAGTCGCCCCAGCGCGGTCCGGACGAGGAGAAGTCGGCGATCTGCTGGTAGGTCGGGTTGGCGGCGGTGCCCGCCGAGGCGAGGGTGATGCTCGCGCCCTCATGGGCGAGCAGCGCGGCCTGGGCCGTCTTGTCGGTCCCGACCATCGGGATCGTGAACAGGTCGGGCACGTAGCCGATGTAAGTCGGCAGGTCGCCCGCGGCGGTGTCGTCGCGGTTGATCACGATGATGCCGATGGCGCCGGCCGCGGCGGCGTTGGCACCCTTGTCCACGAACGCGCAGACGCCACGCTTGACCGCGACGATCTTGCCCGCGCTCGCTGCGCCGAAGTCGGCCGCCGAGCAGCCGAGCTTGACCCCACCGGTGCCGTTGGCGAGCACGTGGAGCTTGCCGCTGACCGGCAGGTTCGGGTAGCCGTTCTGGTTGTTGCCGGAGATGTCCGCGCCAGCGCCCTTGACGGTCGCCATGGGGAGCGTCGGGAAGGCGTCGAGCGCAGCCACGGAGATGGCCGAGGTGGCGGCCGCCGGGGCGCCCGTGATGTACGGGACGGAGCTCTCGTTGCCGGCGGAGGCCACGACCACGACGCCGGTGGCGACGAGGTTGTCGGTCGCGACCGCGTCGGGCGAGTCGGGCTGGCCGAATGGCGAGCCGAGGCTCATGTTGACGACGTCGATGCCGTCGGCGTGCGTGGCGTTGTACGAGGCCACCCACTCGAGGGCATCCACGACGAGGTTGGTGCTGCCTTCGCAGCCGAAGACCTTGAGCGCCACGAGCTTGGCGTCAGGCGCCACGCCGGGGCCGATGACCCAGGAGGCCGGGTCGGCCAGCGTGGTGCCGTCGTAGGGGCCAGCGTAGGTGGTGTGGTCGGCCTTGACGCCGTCGCCGGCGATCGTGCCCGAGACGTGCGAGCCGTGGGCGCCGCAGTCGAGCGGGTTCGGGTCGGGCGTGGGCGTCGGCGAGCCGGTCTTGCCCTCGGCGTCGTAATCGTTGCCGGCGAAGTCGTAGCCGGCGATCACCTTGGCGGTCGGGAACGTCGCCGGGGTCACGACCGTCGAGTCGATGGCCGCGTAGGCGGCCGGCGTGCCGGTCCCGCCGAAGTCGGCGTGCGTGTAGTCGATGCCCGTGTCGATGACGGCGACCGTCTCGCCGGCCCCGGTGGCGCCGGAGTTCTGCCACGCGCCGGGCGCCCCGATGTACGGGACACCGCTGACGTTGTCGATCGTGTACGTCGGCAGCGAGCGGACCGCGACGACGCCCGGCAGGGCCGCCATCTTGGCGAGCTGCACGCCGGTCGCGCGGACCTTGATGCCGTTGTAGGCGTACTGGTAGCGGGCGACGACGCGGCCGCCGTCGGCGCGCACGGACTTCTCGACCGTGGCCTGGGCGGTCTTCATGGCGCTCGCGTGCGCCTTCTGCTGAGCCTTGGTGAGGCCCGGGACGGCCACGGCGGGGTCGCCGGACAGCTCCAGGACCGCGGTCACCTGCCGCTTGGAATCGGCGAGGTACGGTCGGAAGGCCGGGTCGATCGTGCCGACCGTCGGCCGGGCGTAGTGGCGGGCCGGCGCGGCCGCGGCGGCGGTGTACGGCAGGGCGGCCGAAACCACCATCGCCGAGACTGCGAGCCCGACTGCGAATCTCCTCCGGTTCATGATCCTCCCCCAGGCCATGCCTGGTCTCCGGCACTGGAGTGCGCGTGGCTACCGGGCGGATGGCCTGCCGCGGTCCCCACGGGCAAGCGCGGACAGCAGGCCGGTCCCCGGCGTCGGTCAAGCGTACGCCGCCACGCCATGGCAGCAACCCTGACGATCTGGCCAGTGGACGGTTGTTCGGTGCGTCAGCGCACCGCCTTCGCGCAGGATCGCCACCTGCGGGATCGATGCCCGGGAATCCAGAAGCCCCCGGGCAGGCCCGGGGGCTTCGGTCCGGAGTCGCGACGGGCGCGTCAGGCCGGCAGGTGGTCCACGAGGTCCTGAACCGCGGCAGCCGATGCGTCGAAGGCCGTCTTCTCCTCGGGTGTGAGCGTGATCTCGATGATCCGCTCGACACCGCCATGGCCCAGGACCACCGGCACGCCGACGTACAGGCCGTTGACGCCGTACTCGCCCTCGAGCAGGACGGCGCAGGGAAGGACGCGGCGCCGGTCGCGGAGGATCGACTCGGCCATCTCGACCACCGACGCGGCCGGGGCGTAGAACGCGGAGCCGGTCTTGAGCAGCGCCACGACCTCGGCACCGCCGTTGCGGGTCCGCGTGACGAGCTCCTCGATCCGCTCGGCCGTCATGAGCTCGGTGATCGGCACGCCGCCGACCGTCGAGTAACGCGGCAGCGGGACCATCGTGTCGCCGTGGCCGCCGAGGACGAACGCGCGCACGTCGCGGACGCTGACCTCGAGCTCGTCCGCGATGAACGAGCGGAACCGCGCCGAGTCGAGCACGCCGGCCATGCCGATGACGCGCTCCTTGGGGAAGCCCGACGCCTTGAGCGCAACATGGCACATCGCGTCGAGCGGGTTGGTGACCACGATGATGATCGCGTCCGGCGACACGGCCGCCGCCTGCTTCACGACGCCGCCGACGATGTTCGCGTTCGTCGCGAGCAGGTCGTCGCGGCTCATGCCCGGCTTGCGCGGGAGGCCCGAGGTCACCACGATGATCTTCGAGTCGGCGGTGTCGGCGTAGTCGTTCGTCCCGACGATGCGGACGTCGTGGCCGGTGACCGGCGCGGCCTCGGCGAGGTCGAGCGCCTTGCCCTGGGGCAGCCCCACGACGATGTCCACGAGGACGACATCGGCGAGGCCGGTCTCGATGATCTGCTGCGCCGTCGTGGCGCCGACATTGCCGGCCCCGATGACGGTGACCTTGCGGCGGGGAACTCGAGCCATCGCGTGCTGCTCCTTGGGCGTCTGGTCTGCGGTGGTGCGGGTCGGCGAGGGCCGGTGGCCGCCCGATGGGCGTGGTGCGGATTCTAGGGAGCCACGGGGCGCGCCGGGAGTCCTGCCGGCGCGCCGTCGTCGGGTCAGCCCTCGGCGTCCCCGACGAGGACGATCGGCCCGGCATCCCGGACCGCCTCGGACACGCCGTCGGCGTACTTGGCGAAGTTCGCGTGGAAGAGCCCGGCAATCTTGCGCGCGGAGGCGTCATAGGCCGCCTTGTCCTCCCACGTGTTGCGCGGGAAGAGGACCTCGGGAGGCACGCCCGGAACGCTGACCGGGACGTCAACCCGAAAGACCGGGTCCACGACGGTCTCGACACCATCGAGCTCGCCGTTGATCGCCGCGCGGACCATGTTGCGCGTGTGGCCGATGTTCATGCGGTGGCCGGTGCCGTACGGGCCGCCGGTCCAGCCGGTGTTGACGAGCCAGACCGGAACGCCCGTCGCGTCGAGCCGGTCCATCAGCATGTGCGCATACTCGCCCGGATGGCGGGGCAGGAATGGCTGGCCGAAGCAGGCCGAGAACGTCGGCGTGGGCTCCAGGACCCCCACCTCGGTGCCGGCGAGCTTGGCGGTGTAGCCGCTGATGAAGTGGTACGCGGCCTGCTCGCGCGTGAGCTTGCTGATGGGCGGCAGGACGCCGAACGCATCGGCCGTGAGGAAGACGACGTTCTTGGGCCCGGGGGCAACGCCGGTCGCGTCCGCGTTGCCGATGAAGTGGAGCGGGTACGCGGCACGGGTGTTCTCCGTGTAGCGCTCGGAGTCCAGGTCCAGGTCGCGGGTCCCCTCGACGAAGTCCGTGTTCTCGAGGATCGTCCCGAAGCGCTTGGTCGTGGCGAAGATGTCCGGCTCGTACATGGACGAGAGGCGGATCGTCTTGGCGTAGCAGCCGCCCTCGAAGTTGAACGTGTAGCCGTCGCCCCAGCCGTGCTCGTCGTCACCGATCAGGCTGCGCAGCGGATCGGCGGACAGCGTGGTCTTCCCGGTGCCGCTGAGGCCGAAGAAGATGCAGGCGTCGCCCTGCGCGCCCACGTTGATCGAGGAGTGCATCGGCAGCACGCCCTCGTCGGGCATCAGGTAGTTCATGACGGTGAACGCGGACTTCTTGATCTCGCCCGCGTACATCGTCCCGACGATGATGATCTCCATCCGCTGCAGGTGGAGCAGGATGGCCGTGCCGCTGCGGGTACCGTCCGTGTCCGGGTCCGCCTGGAAGCTCGGCACGTCGATGATCGTGAAGTTGGGGGCGAAGGACGCGAGGTCCTCGCGCGCGGGCCGGCGGAACAGGTTGCGCGCGAAGACGCTCGCCCAGGCGGTCTCGGTGTAGACGCGCAGGCTCCGGCGGTGGGCCTCGTGCGCCCCGATGTACATGTCCTGCGCGTAGAGCTGCTTGTCCGCGACGTAGTCCATGAGCCTGGCGCGGAGCTTGTCGTAGTGCTCCTCGCTCATCTCGTGGTTGACCTCGCCCCACCAGACCTTGTCCTGGCTCCAGGGCTCCTTGACGACGAACTTGTCCTTGGGCGAGCGGCCGGTGTGCTGGCCCGTGCGGACGACGAGCGGGCCCTCGGCAGCGATCGTGCCCTCGCCGGCGGCGATCGCACGCTCGTACAGCTCCGCGACGGACAGGTTGGCGAGCACGGTGCCGCCGATCTGGGGGGTTGGGGCGGAACTCACGGGCACGGACGGACACCTCGACTGGGACGCGGACGGATCCGTCCGCGAAGGATCGTGACCGGCCGCGCGTGGCGGGCCTCGCGGCCCGGGAGTCGGCTTTCACAGTCAAGGTTGCGATTCGGTTGCCGCGGATTGTAACGGCTGTGTCCACGGCTGTCGTCTTGGCCGGCTGGACGGTTCCGCGGGGCGCGACCGGGGTCGGCGCATCGGCCTCCGCCGGGGCAACTCGTGCGTCGGCGTTCATCCGGCGCCCGCCCATGCCTCGCGTATCGGTTGCCCACTCGATGACCGCTCAGCGGGCACCGATGCCCGGCGCCATGCACGAACCCGCGCCTCAGCGCCCGGTGAACCACCAGTCGAACAGCGTGCCGTGCCAAGCCGGGGTCATCTGGGCGTCGGGCATGATCACGACCCTCGACCCGTCGGTGCCCACTGCGACGAGGGCGATCGCCACGAGCTGCTGCGCGCGCGGCATCGGCATCGGCATGGAGATCCCGTTGGCGAACGACTCCGGCGTGCTCGCGACCGACAGCGTGCCGAGCGGCGCGGGCCCCGCTGTGTAGGTCTGGGGCTCCGTCTGAACGAGGGGCCAGACCTCGAGCGAGACCGTCGGATACGCGGTCTCGAAGGCCGCCAGCCAGGCATCGTCGGGGAACGATGCCGACGCCGTCACGGTCGGCGAGTCGCCGGGCGCAACGAAGAAGGTCGCCGAGGGCAGCGTGTCGCCGCTGGGCATGCCGACGAAGTCGCTCGCACCGATCGCGTTGACCTCGAACCCGAACCCCTGCTCCATCGACGCTGCCTTGCCCATGGTCGCGAGCCCGAGGGCCACGGCCACGATGGCAACCGCCAGGGCGATGCCGAGCCGGGACCTGAGCGAGGTGGTGGGAAACGGGCCCGAGCCTCGGCACGGGCGCTGCGCGGCCACGAGGAACGCGATCGGGCCGAGAGGGAGGCCGATCGCCAGGACGGGGTCCATAGCGAGCGACGGCAGCGTCCAGAGCATCAACGAACCGATCGCGAAGCCTGCAATGCCGACCGTTCGCTGGACGCCCCGAGTGGACCGCCGCGCCGCCCCTGCAATCCGATGCGGCAGCACCCAGCCCATCCAGGCGAACCAGAGCATGGTGATGGCGACGGTTGTGAGGCTGCCGGCCTGCCCGGAGAGCCAGTTGCCGGGTTCGATCCTGAAGCCGTGAAGCACCGCGATGACCGCCAGCGTGACGACCAAACCGAAGCCGCCGAACAGGATCCACACGAACAGGAAGGACCAGACGCCGAACGTGAGGGCG
>Ga0315271_10001257_pt1 | contig 15257 bp, 10 predicted proteins | sample C3_top_MG_FD_204664 | JGI IMG/M metagenome (GOLD analysis project Ga0315271, IMG submission 204664) | Sediment microbial communities from Yellowstone Lake, YNP, Wyoming, USA - C3_top | ecosystem: Environmental > Aquatic > Freshwater > Lake > Sediment | place: USA: Wyoming | collected 2017-08-01 | reverse complement strand
CGACAAGGTCCTCGCCAACGTCGAGCGTGTCATCGTGGGCAAGCACCACGAGGTTCGCCTTGCCCTGGTCGCACTGCTGTGCCGGGGTCACCTGCTGATCGAGGATGTCCCCGGCACCGGCAAGACCGTCCTCGCCAAGGCGATCGCCCGGAGTCTCGGCTGCACCTTCCGCCGGATCCAGTTCACGCCGGACCTGCTGCCCTCGGACGTGACCGGGCTCTCGATCTACAACCAGAAGACCCAGGAGTTCGAGTTCCGCCCGGGCCCGATCATGACCCAGGTCGCCCTCGCGGACGAGATCAACCGGGCCACGCCCAAGACGCAGAGCGCCCTCCTCGAATGCATGGAGGAGCGGCAGGCCACCATCGACGGCGTGACGCACGCGATGCCCGACCCGTTCCTCGTGATCGCCACCCAGAACCCGATCGAGTACGAGGGGACCTTCGCGCTCCCCGAGGCACAGCTCGACCGCTTCATGCTCCGGATCCGCCTGGGCTACCCGGCCCTGGTCGACGAGGTCCTGATCCTCGACGAGCAGAAGCGCACGCACCCGCTCGACGCGCTCACCGAGGTCTGCTCCGTGGACGAGCTGCGCGACCTGCAGGCCAGCGTGCGCGAGATCTACGTGGACCCCGCCGTGGCCGATTACATCGTCCGCCTCGTGGCGTCCACTCGCACCCACCCGGACGTGTACCTCGGCGCCAGCCCGCGCGGCTCGATCGCGCTCTACCGCGCGTCGCAAGCCCTTGCCGGGCTCATGGGACGCGACTACGTGATCCCGGACGACGTCAAGGCTCTCGCGGAGCCGGGGCTGGCCCACCGCGTGATCATCAGGACGAGCTCGTCGATCCACGACGTCTCGGCGGCGCACGTGATCCGGGAGCTCCTCGAGGCAACCCCGATCGAGGCTGCCCGCGCGGCGACCGGGCCGCGCGAGGTCCGGCCCAGCTCCGCGGCGGGCTGAGGGGCCGGGGCCACCCGACCCGGTCGCGGAGAGCCGCCCGATGCTCCGACGCCTGCAGCTGCTCATCCTCGTGGGCGTCCTCGTCGTGGCGGCCCTCTCCACCGGCTGGGACTTCCTGTTCTTCATCGTCTACGCCGGGCTCATCATCGGTGGCGGCAGCTACGTCATCACGCGGCTCGGCCTGTCGGAACTCGAGGCCGGCTACGCGGTGAGCCAGCTGAGCGGGCACGTCGGGGACCGCCTCAAGGTCACCTACACGCTCCGGAACACCGGCCGGTTGCCTAAGCCGTGGCTGGAGATCCACAACCCCACGACCCTGCCCGGCGGCCTGCCCGGCAGGGCCCTGTCGCTCGGCGGGCGGGGGGAACGCTCGTGGCTGGTCCGGACGCCGCTGGCCCGCCGCGGCCACTACCGGATCGAGCCACTCCAGATCCGCACCGGGGACCCCTTCGGGTTCTTCGAGGCGTCCGCGGGCGTGGGGCAGGGGATGACCCTCGTCGTCTACCCGCAGATCGAGCCGCTGCCGCTGTGGCGGCTGCCACCGGCGAACATCGACGGAGCCCACGCATCCCCCGAGCGCACCCACCAGACGACGCCGCTCGCCACGACGGTCCGCCCGTACGCCCCGGGGGATTCCATGAACCGGATCCACTGGCGCTCGACGGCGCGCCTGGGGGAGATCCAGGTCAAGGAGTTCGAGCTCGAGCAGACGGCCGACGCCTGGATATTCCTTGACCTCGACGCCGCGACCGAGGCGGGCGAGGGAGACGACTCCACCACCGAGGTCGCGGTCCGGGTGGCCGCCTCGATCGCCGACAAGGCGCTGCGCGAGAACCGCGCGGTCGGCCTCACCGTGAACGCGCATCGAATGACGGTCCTGCCAGCCGATCGCGGCAGCCGGCAGCGCCTCAAGATCCTCCAGCTCCTCGCCGCGGTCGAGGCCGACGGACGCACGCCGCTCGACGAGGCGCTCGTGACCGGTGCCAGCCGGCTGCGGCGGGGAATGACGGCGATCGTCATCACGGCGACACCCGATCCCGCCTTCGTGCGGCCGCTGGCTGCGCTCCGCAATCGAGGCGTTGGGGCCGTGGTCGTGGTCCTCGACGCGCAGGCCTTCGGGCCGGCGGCGGCAACCGTGGCGGCGTATCCCGACGCTGATGCGGGCACGGACCGGGAATCCGATGGGGAGATGCATCGGGCGGCCGCCACCGGCCCGGTCTCGGGTTCGGATCTGGACCCCACGGCCGTGCGGGCGCGCCCCGCACGCCCCGGAGCGCTGCGCCATGCGCTCGCCGAGTACCAGCTTCCCTCGCATGTCGTGGGTCCACGCCAGTCCCTCGCTCAGGCTCTCGGCCGATGAGCGGGCGCCCGTTCGAGACCGGCTCCGACGCACCGGACCGCAGGCTGCGGCGACCGGCCGAGGGGTGGGTCACCGTCATCCTGACGGCGCTGCTGGTGCTGATCCTGGCCTGGGCCATTGACGATCCCGCCTGGGTCAACGGGCGCGGCGCGCTCACGGACAGCTTGCCGCTTTGCGCGCTGGCCGGGCTCGCCTTCGGGATGGTCGGACCGAAGGTCGGATGGGGGCGGTGGACCACGCACGGGATCGGTGCCGTCTTTGCCGGCCTGCTGATCCCGGTGCTGGCCGGCTGGGCGATCCGGCCGGGCTCGCAGTTTGCCGAGGCATTCCACGCGACCGCTGAGGGAACGGCCAACGCCTACCTGGACATCGCGTGGCGGGGGCTCCCGTACACGCAGCAGGAGGTGCACTACGTCCTCGTGCTGGGGGTCATCGTGTGGGGGACGGCCCAGTTCATGGGCTATGCGGTCTACGGGCACCGGCAGGCGCTCAACGGGGTCGTGATGGCCGGGATCGTGCTGCTGGCGAACATGGCGCTCACCTCGCGCGAGCAGATCGGCCTCCTCGTCGCGTTCACGGTCCTGTCGCTGTTCCTGCTGATCGAGATGCATGCCTTCGACGAGCGCGCCGTCTGGCTCCGCCGGCGGATCGGCGACCCATCGGCGATCGCGTCGCTCTACCTGCGCGGCGGAGCCGCCTTCATCGTGGTGGCAACCGTCGCGAGCCTCGTCCTGACGACGCGTGCCGCCTCGGCCCCGCTCGCCGGTGCCTGGGCCGGGGTTGACAACCAGCTGATCCAGTACGGGCAGGAGCTCGGCCGCATGTTCCCCGTGGGCCCGGACGTCCGCGGCGGCGGCGGCGTGAGCTTCGGATCCAGCGCCAGGATCGTTCCCCGCTGGCACACCGACCAGGGGGTGGCGTTCCAGGCCACCGTCCCGGCTGACATGGGGCTCGTGCGCTGGCGTGCGGCGACCTACGACACGTTTGCCCTGATGGCGTGGATGCAGACCGAGGTGACCAGCTACCCGGTGACGGGCGGCGATCCCCTGCTCGCCGGCACACCCGAGGAGCCGGCGGCCGAGTTCACGACCGAGGACCAGGTCACCGTCCGCCCCGACGGCTACCACGACACGCTGCTGCTCGCGCCGGGCGCGCCCGTCAGTGTGGACCGGGCCGCCAACGTGCTGCTCAACGGCGAGGGCGGGTGGTTCTCCGGCGTGGACCTGCCCGGTGGCCAGGATCCCTACACGGCGACGGCCGCCGTGCTGCGCCTGGACGACGAGCAGGGGATCACCGGGAACCGGCTCATCGCGGCGCCTGAGGAGTACCCGGAGGAGATCAGCGCCGCGTACACGGACGTCCCCAAGGGTGCGCTCGGCCCCGACGCGACGGAGCTGCTCCAGACCGTCCTTGCGATGGCACCGGGTCGCGACCCGTACGTGCTTGCCAAGACGATCGAGGACTACCTCCGGTCGGATGCGTTCACCTACGAGACCAACCTCGTTGGCGTGGCATGCGACGATGGGAGCGCCGTCGAGTGCTTCGCCCGGACGACCAAGGGCTACTGCCTCCACTACGCGTCCACGATGGCGATGCTGCTCCGGGCCGCCAACCCCGCGAACCCGATCCCGACCCGGCTCGTCCAGGGGTTCCTCCCCGGGGAACGCCATGGCGAGACGGAGATCGTGCGGAACAGCGCCGCGCACGCCTGGGTCGAGGTGTACTTCCCGGGCTACGGCTGGATCCCGTTCGATCCGACCGGGGGCGGCCGGGGTATCCCATCGGCGATCCCCCTTGGGCCGGCTGTCCTGCCCTCGGCTGCCCCGTCGGCCGGAGCCAGCGGCTCGACCGGTCGCGATGAGCTCCCGAGCCGCCAGCCCGGCGGCGCGTCCGGAACGAACCGGGGAGGCCCAAACGACCCGAACGCGCCCGCCGACCGTTCGCTCCTGATCGTGCTGACCGCCCTCCTCGGGCTGCTGGTGCTGGGGATCGCCATCGCGGCCTGGGTCCGGGGGCCACGCGGCGAGGTCAGCCCGGATGCCGCCTGGCAGACGACGTCGCGCGCAGCCTCACGCTTCGGGTTCGGACGACGGCCCACGCAGACGGTCTACGAGTACGCCGCGGCCCTGGGCGAGCTGGTCCCGGTCGCGCGAGCGGACCTGCAGACGGTTGCGGAGGCGAAGGTCGAGACGACCTACGCGCGCGCAGAGCTCGGTGGTGACCGACTTGCGGCGGTTCGGACGGCCACAAGGCGCCTGCGCGTCTCGCTCCTGCGGCTCGCGTTCCGGCGCGGGCGGGGCCGGGGTCGAGGCCGGCGCTAGCCGAGGTCACCCGGGCTCGGGCTAGAGTGCCCCCGATCGCGCGCGTTGCTCCGCGGCCGCGAGCGCCAGCTCATCCTCGAGCGGAGCCAGGTGCTCGGCCAGGTTGTGGGCCCGCAGGACTGGACGGCCGCCCCGGAACTCGATCACGGTGATGCCGGTGAGCGCCATCGTGAACATCCAGAACCGCGTGAGCGGAAGGTCGAACAGCGTCAGGAGCAGGACCTTGAACAGGCCGTCGTGGCCGACGAGGATCGACCACGGCTGGCCGGCGCCCGGATCGACGCCCGTGTATCCGCCGACCTGCGGCCGGTCCACCGTGCCGCGCGGGTAATCGCGACCAAGGCGCTGGAGCACGGCGCCCAGGGCTGGGCGAACGCGCCCCTGGACGTCCTTGAGCGTCTCGCCGCCCGGGGCGACGTTCGACCACGGGGTGCGGCGCCAGGCCGCGAGCTCGGCGGGCCAGCGGCGCGTGATCTCGTCGTGGGTCACGCCCTCCCATTCGCCCTGGCCGAGCTCGATGAGCCCGGGCTCGGCACGGACTGCGACGGCGAGGTCGTCGGCACCAGCCGCCTCAATCGCCTCGGCGACGATCGAGGCCGTCTCGGCGGTCCGTGCAAGCGGCGAATGCACGATCTCCAACGGTCGCCCGCCGGGCACCGGCAGCGCCGGCGTGTCGTGCGGCCGGGCAAGCCGCGCGGCGGCCAGTGCCGCCTGTCGCCGCCCGAGCGCGGACAGCGGCGTCTCCGCCTGGCCCTGGAACCGGTTCTCCGCGATCCACATGGACTCGCCGTGTCGCAGGAGGACGAGCGTCGCGTCGAGACCTTCGGGGATGAGGGGACTGGCCGGCGCCGTCGGGCCCTCGTCCGCTGTCACCGATCCACGCCCAGCCGCACCTGCCAGGCGTCGATCACCGCGTGGTCCGCGCGGATCTGGTCGAGCACCCGGTCGGGTGCCTCGTCATCGAGCGCGAGGAGCATGAACGCGTCGGCGCGGGGCGTGGACCGGGCCAGGGTCATCGAGCTGATGTTGACGTCGGCCTCGCCCAGGATCATCCCGATCCGGCCCATCGTCCCCGGCTGGTCGTGGTGCCGGGTGATGAGCAGGTGGTCGGACGGGGCGAGGCTCATCAGGTGGTCGTCGAGACGCACGAGGCGGATCTCGCCATCGATCGCGGTGCCGGCCACCGTCACGACGTGCTCCCCGGCTTCAGCCGACAGCGTCAGCAGCGACGCATGGAGGCCGGCGTTGGGTGTCTTGCGCTCGACCACGGTGATCCCGCGGGCCCTGGCCAGCATCGCGGCGTTGACGAGGTTGACCCGCTCGATCGTGTCGGTCTCGAGGAGACCGCGAAGGGTCGCGGCGACGAGCGAGGAGGCGTCGAACGCTGCGATCTCGCCGGCAACCTCGAGCGTGAGCGTTCCCGGTGCCGTCCGTGCCAGCTGGGCGACGAACCGGCCGAGCGTCTCGGCCAACGGCAGGTAGGGAGCGATCGCCCGGGCCGTCTCTGGGGTCAGCAGCGGTGCGTTCACGGCGTACCTCGCCGGACGCCCGGCGAGGACCTCGAGGATCTGCTCGGCGACCTCCTCGGACACGGCGACCTGCGCCTCGGCCGTGGAGGCGCCCAGGTGCGGCGTGAGAAGCGTGTTCGGCGCGTCGAGGAGGGGCGAGCCCGTCGGGGGCTCCGCGTTGAAGACGTCGATGCCGGCGCCTGCCACCTTGCCCGAGCGGAGCGCCTCGGCGAGGTCGGCCTCGTCGATGATGCCGCCCCGGGCGACGTTGAGCAGCATGACCCCCGGACGCATCCGCTCGATGACGGCCGCGTTGATGAGACCGGTCGTGGCGCGGGTCTTGGGGACGTGGACGGTGATCACGTCCGAGCGGACCACGACTTCCTCGAACGAGACGAGCTCAACGCCGAACGAGGCGGCCTGCTCGGGGGTCACGAACGGGTCGGAGCCCACGACGCGCATCTGCAGGGCACGGGCGCGGACCGCGATGGCCTGGCCGATCTTGCCCAGCCCGACGATGCCAAGCGTCTTGCCGCGCAGCTCGGTCCCCGTCAGCTGCGAGCGCTTCCATTCGCCACGGCGCATCGAGGCGTCGGCGGCCGCGGTCTTGCGGGCAAGGCCGAACAGGAGCGCCAGGGTCAGCTCGGCCGCGGCGATGGTGTTGCCCGTCGGCGCGTTGACGACCACGATGCCCGCCCGCGTCGCCGCGTCGAGATCCACGTTGTCCACGCCGACACCGGCGCGCCCGATGACGACGAGCCGGGTGCCCGCCGCGATGAGCTCGGCGTCCACCTTGACCTGGCTGCGCACGACGAGCGCGTCGTACCCGGACAGGATCGCGGCGATCTCGTCCTTGGGGAGACCCAGCCGCTCGTCCACCTGGTGGTGGCGGCGGAGCAGCTCCAGGCCCTCGGGGGCGAGGGCCTCGACGACGAGGATGTTCATGCCGCGCTCCCCGTGCCTGCGAGGAGTGCCTGCTGCGCGGCGGCCACGGCAGCCCCGGGCCGGACGTCAATGCCCTGCTCGATGGCGACGGCTTCGAGCACGCCCACGGCCGCGAGGATGTCGTCCGTGGTCACCGATCCCAGGTGGCCGACCCGGAAGATCCTGCCCTTGAGCCTGCCCTGCCCGCCGGCGATGACGAGCCCGCGCCGCTTGAGACCGGCGTTGAAGGCCTTCCAGTCGAGGGTGTCCGGGATCCAGGCAGCCGTGACGGTCCTGCTGGCGATGGCGTCGTCCGCGAGGAGCTGGAAGCCCAGCGCCCGGAGGCCGGCGCGGGTCATGGCCTGGGCGGCGGCGTGCCGCACGTAGACCCCTTCGCCCTCCGCCTGCATCAGGCGCAGGCCCTCCTCCACCTGGTAGAGCACGGCGACCGCGGGCGTCCAGGGTGTCTCGCCGTTGACCGCGGTCTCGCGATGCCGCTTGAGGTCGAGGTAGAAGCGCGGCATCCGCGCCGTCTCACCGGCCGCCCATGCACGAGGCCCGACGGCCGCCATCGCCATGCCGGGCGCCGCCATCCATGCCTTCTGTGAACCGGTGACGACAAGGTCGAGGCCCCAGTCGTCCATCGCGAACGGCACGGCCCCTAGGGCGGAGATCGCGTCCACGAGGAGCAGCGCGTTGGGGGCGACCTCCCGGACCGCAGCCGCCAGCACCCCGATGTCGTTGGTGACGCCGGTCGAGGTCTCGTTGTGCGTCAGCAGCACGGCCTTGAGGGCCGGGATCGCGGCCGCGGCCGCGCGAACCGAATCCGCATCGGCCGCCTTGCCCCACTCGACCTCGAGCCGGGTGACCGCGGCCCCGTAGACCTCGGCGATCTTCGCGAAGCGGTCGCCGAACGCGCCCATGGTCACGGCCAGCACGGCGTCGCCGGGGGAGAGGACGTTGACGACCGCCGCCTCGAGCGCGCCAGTGCCGGCACAGGTGAGCAGGATCACCTCGTGGTCGGTGCCAAAGAAGGGCTTCATGCCGGTCTCGACCCGCCGCAGCAGCGCCTTGAACTCCTCGCCCCGGTGGTTGACCATCTGGCGCCCGCCGGCCTCGCGGACCGAGGGCGGAAGGGCGGTCGGCCCGGGGATGCGGAGGTTGGGCTCGAAGCGGGTCAAGGATCGGTCTCCAGGAGGCGTGGGGGAACGCCCGGCATGGTACCGCCACGTCCCGCATGGCACGGAAATCGGAACGGGGTCGGCTGTGCCGGCCCCGTTCGCTTGAGCAGTGGGAGAAGCGTGGGTCGCGCTAGGCGACGCGCTTCACCACGACCGTGCCGGCCTGGAGGTCGTGGAAGCCCTGGCGCTTGGGGCTCTGCGACACCGTGTACAGCAGGTAGATCGTGTAGCCGAGGGTGAGCAGCGACACGAGCATGCCGAGGACGCCGAGGACGTTCCCGAGCACGACACCGGCAGCGGGCAGACCGAACAGGAACGCCCAGCGCCGGATCGCCTGGCTCTGGGTGAGGGTCGCGCCGTCGGCAGCGTTGACCGTCTCGATCTTCATCACCTTCTGGCCCAAGGACGCCCGCATCTTGGTCCAGGTGTAGACGAAGTAGACGCCGCACGCGCCTGCCCACAGGATGCCGAACGCGACCCCCGCGATCAGGAGCAACCCGAACCCGGAAGTGAGCAGCAGCGTTCCCGCGACGACGGACCAGACCACGGACCAGACGATCCCGAGGGCCAGCCAGTCGATCACCGCGGCGATGATGCGGGTCGTCAGGTCAGCGTAGACAACACCGGGTGCCGGTCCGGCCTCGGCCGCGGCGATCTGGAAGCCCCCCGGCGCCTGGGCCGGCGGTGGGGGAGTCTGCCAGTTGCCGCTGGGCGGCGGTGCAGGTGCCTGGGGCGTCGGGGGACTCCCGGCCGGGTCTGTCATCGTCAACCTCCCTGTGCGGGCGCCCTCGCGCCCTTCGCGCGGAGCATAGTCCTCCGCGAGCGCGCCGTGAGCGTTGCCGCGCAGGCGATCCCCGTGCACGGGCAACGGGGTCAAGCGGCTGCTGGTGCCGTTCCAGCGACCGTTGCGTGGCTTCGGTTTCGTGGCATGATCGAGGTCCGCCAAGGCAGTGCCGGTGCCCCAGGAGTCCGCCATGCGTATTCGTCCAGCGAAGCTCGAGGAGCTGGTGCCCAAGACGCGCGAGCGTGCGCTCTCGCCGCGGCAGCTCGCCGCCATCCAGCGCGACGAGGAGCTCCGGAAGGCGTTCGGACGGCTCAAGTCGGACGAGGACGTCCTCGCCATCGAGCTCGACCCCGCCGAGAAGCTGCCCACGGTCCGCGCGGCCGTGAAGCGGGCCATCGCCGTCCATCGGCCGGGCGTCAACATGGCGGTCCGCGGCCGGACGATCTACGTCTCGACCGGGGTGCTGCCCGGAGGGCGCGGCAGGCCGCCCAAGGCCGGCTGATCACCGGCCCTCGTCGCATCCGTCGCGGCCGGGGCGTCCCTCACGCGGCCAGCCCGCCCCGGAGCCCCAGGTGTCCGTCCACTCGCGCCGACCCCGCCTGATCCACGTCGCCGTCCTTGTCGTGGCCGGCCTCGTGCTGGCGGCGGTCGCGGTGGGCGCCAACGTCCTCGGCGTTGCCGACAGGATCGATGACGTTGCACGGCGCATCGAGCTGGCGATCGACCCGCCCCCCGACCGGCCGATCGAGGAGGAGATGCTCGTCACGGCCCGGCCCGTGGCGCCCGAGACACCGGACGTCGCGCCGACGCCGGCCCCGACGCTCGGGGCGGGGAAGTCGGCCCCTCCGGCCACCCTCGCGCCGACGCCCGTCCCTGAGCGCGTTGCCGTTGACGTGGACCTCTACCGTGATCCCGAGCACCACTGGATCACGGAGCTCGACCACGAGTGGTGCGCCGTCGCCGGCACGCAGATGGTCCTCGCCGCCCACGACAGGGCGCCGCTCACCGAGGCGTTCCAGAAGGAGCTGGCGGGCAGGATCGGCGAGTGGGAGAGCCGGCGGGACAGCCATAACGGGGGCTGGGGGCCCGCCGCGATCGTCGCGGCACTCGAGGCGTATGGCGTGGAGGGCTACGAGGTCCGCACGTACGAGACGCGGGCCGACGCGCTGCGGGACGCCGCCCGGGCGATCGCGACCTACCGGGCGCCGGTCGTGCTGCTCACCTGGCGTGGGGCCCACACCTGGGTCATGACCGGGTTCCAGGCGGATGCGGATCCGCTGGTCTTCGACGATGCACGGGTCGTCGGCGCCTACATCCTGGACCCGTGGTACCCGCGGGTCTCGAGCATCTGGGGCGCATCCGATCCGCCCGGGACCTTCCAGGATGCGGCGGAGATGCGGCGCAACTACCTCCCCTGGAAGCGCCCCGACGGGCTGTATCCCAAGCGTGACGGGCGGTTCCTCGCCATCCTGCCCACCCGGTCGATCGACCAGTAGGCCGAGCCCCCGGTCAGGTTGCCGGACCTGGCGCCGGGACGTCCCGGTCACGGGCACGCCCGATCCGCCACACCAGGGCCGCCCCCTGGAGCAGGGTGCGCACCGCCGTCCCCGCGGCGAACCCGAGCGGAATGCACAGGATCCCCAGCGGCTCCACGAGCAGGAGCGTGGTGGCCACCGTGACGGCGAACCCGGCGACCGAGGCGAGCACCGGCAGCACGGTGTTGTGCGTGGCGTAGAGCCCGCGGGCCACGAGGTGCCCGAGGGCGTCGAACGGAACGGCGATCGCGAACGCCGCGAGCACCGCGGACGTCACGCGGACATCCTCCTCGTCGAAGGCCCCGCCGCCCAGCAGCAGCTCGATGGCGAGCGGCCCGACGATGACCAGGCCGACCGCGGCCGCTGTCGTGAGCACCCCGATCGTGATGGCGCTGGTGCGGACCTGCCGCCCGAACAGCGTCCTGTCGCCGGCGGCCCACGCCGCGGACAGACCCGGGAATGCAGCGAGCGCGATGGATGCCCCAAACAGCGAGACCGGCACGCTCTGGAAGTTGCGGGCGAAGCTGACCGCGCTGACGCTGCCCGCCGCGAGCGTGGTGGCCACCGCGGTGAAGAACAGGAACGTCAGGGGCTCGATGGGGTGGCTGATCATCTTGGGGATCATCAGCAGGATGAACTCGCGGAGCGCCGCGGTCCGGAGGTCGAGCCGGAAGCGCAGCGGCACCGTGGTCCGGAGCATCCCGACGACGCGGATGGCGAGGTGGAGCACCGCCCCGATCAGGGCCCCCACGGCCGCCGCCCGGATCCCGATCGCGTCGTGGAACAGCAGCGTGCCGCCCACGATGCCGAGGTTGTAGAGGATGGGGGCGAGGGCGTAGTACAGGAACCGCCGCTCGGCGACCAGGACCTCGCCCAGCGTGATCGACGCGGCGAAGATCACCGGCGTCGCCAGCATCAGCTGGAACAGCTCCAGGTATCGGGCCCGGTTCTCGGCGTCGAACCCGGGCGCGATCAGGTCGACCGTCGCCGGTGCGACGAGCAGCAGCAGCAGGCTCGCACAGCCCATCACGATGATCGCGAGGGTGAGCACCGTCTGGGCGAAGCGCGCGGCGGCATCGGCTCCGTGGCGACCGAGCGACGTGAACACGGGCACGAAGGGCGCCGTCAGGCCGCTCGCGACGAGCACGTCGAGGGCCAGCTCGGGCAGGACGAAGGCGGCGTTGTAGGCGTCGAGCTCGGCGCCCGCCCCGTAGGTCCGCGCGAAGATCCGGTCCCGCATCAGGCCGGCGAAGTAGGCGGCCAAGGTCAGGACCGAGAGCAGGATGGCGCCCTGGGGCAGGAAGCGCGCGAGGATGGCCCGCAGCGGTGCAAGCAGCGCCCGGATGCCAGCCATCGACGTCATGGTCCTCCGTCCGGCCACAGGGGCGGCACGCCGGCCTGTCAGACGCGGCACGCGCCGCCGTTGGGACGGTACCGCGTCGGCTACGCCCCCGCGTCGAGGATGATCCGGCGCAGGACGCGACCGGTCACGGAGCGCCGGTACGCGGCCGTGGAACGGACGTCGTCGATGGGGATGATCTCGCTCTCGATGGTCCTCGCGGCCTCGGTCGCAACGACAGCGCCGGGCGTGCTGCCCTCGAGGATGGCTTCCGTGCGCGGGGCGCGGATCGGCCGTTCCGCCACGGAGCCCAGGGCGACACGGACGTCCCGCCAGGTCCCGGGTCCGGCGTCCGGACGCCAGGCGACAGCGACGAGGACCTTCGCGATCGAGAGGGCGCGGCGGGTGCCCACCTTCCGGACGCGGATCTGGCGTTCCGGCACCAGCGGGATGCGGATCGCAGCCAGGATCTCGTCCGGCGCGAGCGCCGTGCACCGGTAGCCGGTCCAGAACGCATCGGCGCGGATGGTCCGCGTGCCGGCAGGCCCGAGCGCCTCGAGGAGCGCGTCGGTCGCGAGCAGGACGGGGAGCAGGTCGCCCGCTGGGGACGCCGTGACGCAGTTGCCACCAAGCGTGCCACGGTTTCGGATCGCCACCGCGCCCATGGAGGCCGCGACGTCGGCCAGCACCGGCATGGCGCCGTGGACGATGGGGGAGCGACGGAGCTCCTCCCAGCTGGTCATCGCGCCCAGCACCAGCTCGGTGTGGGCGAGCTCGATCCCGCGTAGCTCGTCCAGACCGCCCAGGTCAAGGAGCGGCCGGCCGCGGCGGCCCGCGGCCGCACCCTCGACCATGATGTCGGTGCCGCCCGCGATCGGGAGGAGCCGGGGATCGGCGGCCAGTCGCGCGACGGCATCCGCCAGCGATCTCGGGCGCACCAGCGGGGCGTCGTCGGCGGGGATCCGGGCGGGGCCGACGAGCAACGGCCCTGCAGCGGCAGGCAGCCAGCCAACCCGCGGCATCCGGTCGTCGGCGACCGACTCGACCGCCTCGATGATCTTGGTGTAGCCAGTACACCGACAAAGGTTCCCGGCGATGGCCTCGCGGATGTCGGCGACCCCGGACGGCCATCCCGAACCCAGCAGCGCGTGTGCAGCGAGGAGCATCCCGGGGGTGCACATGCCGCACTGCGTCCCGCCAACGTCCAGGAATGCCTGCTGGAGCGGTCCGAGGCGGCCGTCGCCCGCGAGGCCCTCCACCGTGAGCACCTCACCGCCGCCCACCTGCCCAACGGGGACGAGACAGCTGTTGACGAGCTCGCCATCGACGAGCACGGCGCAGGCCCCACACTCGCCCTCGCCGCACCCCTCCTTGGTGCCGGTGAGCCCGAGATCCAGGCGCAGGACGTCGAGCAGGCGTCGCCCGCCGTCGACGGCGGCCTCGACCGCGCGTCCGTTGACGGCGAAGTGGATCGTGCTGGCGATGGGCCGCGCGGCGGTCATTCGGCCGTCTCCATCTCACGCTGCAGCAGCGCGGCAAGCACCTTCTCGGGGGTCGCGGGCAAGTCCGTGATCCAGGCGCCCGTCGCGTCGTGGATGGCGGCGATCACGGCGGGCGCCGGGACGTCCATCGGCAGCTCGCCCAGGCCCTTGGCTCCGTGCGCGACGCCGGAGAACGGCCGCTCGACGAACACGGCCTCGATGCGCGGGGCGTCGAGCGCCGTCGGGATCATGTACGTGGAGAGCCGGTCGTTGCGGTAGCGGCCCGCGACCGTGCCCATCTCCTCGATCGTCGCCCAGCCCACCGCCTGGAGGGTGCCGCCCTCCACCTGGCCCTCGGCGAGGACGGGGTTGATGATCCGGCCGGCGTCGGAAGCCTGGACGACCGACATGACGCGAACCTCGCCCGTGTCGAGGTCGACGTCCACCGAGGCGATCGCACACGCCCAGCTGTAGGCCGCGTAGGCGTCGCCGCGGTACGTCGCGTCGTCCCATTCGATGTCCGGGTATCCGTGGAACTGCTCTGTGGCCCGCAGCGGGCCATGGTCGTGCGCGAAGGAGACCCGGGAGTCGGCGAAGGACGAGCCGGCACGGGCCTCAACGTCGGCGCGGAGGTGTGCGGCGGCCGTGGCGAGCAGCCCGCCGACGACCATCGTCGTCCGTGATGCCACCGTGGGGCCGCTGTCGTCGACGACCGAGGTGTCCGGCAGCCCTACGTCCACGACCTCGGGCTCCACGCCCAGGGCTTCGGCCACGACCTGGGCGAGCACCGTCCGCGCCCCCTGGCCCATCTCCGTGGCCGCGGTGAGCGCGCGGACGCGGCCGTCTCCGGTGAGCTCCACGGAGACGACGCTCGCGAGCTTTGTCTCGCCGGACCCGGTGAACCCGCCACCGTGCCAGCCGAGCGCGATCCCGATCCCCGACGCCGACCGGTCGTCGGGGCCCGCCGCCGGCGCAGCCTCCCGGGTCCGCCGGGCTCGCTCGAACCCCGCGGCGCCCGCCGCCGCCTCGAGGACGTCCACGGCCGCCACGCTCTCGCGCAGGACCTGCCCGGTCGCGGTCGTGTCGCCCACGCGGTAGGCGTTGCGAGAGCGGAGCTCGAAGGGCGGGATGCCGAGCGCCTCGGCCAGCCTGCCCATGTGCGTCTCGGCCGCGAAGATGGTCTGCGGGGCGCCGAACCCGCGGAACGCGCCGTTGGGCGGGGTGTTGGTGATCGCGGCCCGCGCTCGGATGCGGACGTTCGGGCACGCGTAGGGACCACCGGCGTGGATGGCGCCCCGCGACAGGACCACCGGCGACAGGGTGGTGTACGCGCCGGCGTCGAACACGATCTCGATGTCCTGGGCGACGAGCCGCCCGTCGCGGGTGACGCCGGTCCGGTGCCGGACGATCGAGGGGTGGCGCTTGGTGGTCGCGGCGATGTCCTCGTGGCGGTCGTAGGCGAACCGCACGGGCCGCCCGGCCTTGCGGGCGAGCAGGGCGGCGTGGATCGCGAGGATCGAGGGATAGTCCTCCTTGCCCCCGAAGCCGCCGCCGGTCTCCTCCTGGACGACCCGGACGCCGGGTCCATCGAGGCCGAGGGCACGCCGCACGGCCCCGTGCACGTAGTACGGGCACTGCATCGAGCCGCGGATGTCCACGCCGCCGTCGTCGCGCGGGATCGCGATCATCGCCTGCGGCTCGATGTACAGCTGCTCCTGGTAGCCGGTCGTGTAGGTGCCCTCGAGGATCAGGTCTGCGGCCGCGAACCCGGCCTCGACGTCGCCCTTGTCGATCGCGACCGTCTTGCAGAACGCCGTCGCGGCGAGCGGGTCCAGGACGGGGGACAGTGGCGCCGTACGG
>Ga0315271_10001255_pt1 | contig 15269 bp, 13 predicted proteins | sample C3_top_MG_FD_204664 | JGI IMG/M metagenome (GOLD analysis project Ga0315271, IMG submission 204664) | Sediment microbial communities from Yellowstone Lake, YNP, Wyoming, USA - C3_top | ecosystem: Environmental > Aquatic > Freshwater > Lake > Sediment | place: USA: Wyoming | collected 2017-08-01 | reverse complement strand
CGCCAGAAGCAGCATTCCCACAGCGATTTCAGTGGGCACCTTGAACAGGAGTATAACTCCGAGTGCCAATGCCGGCACAGCCAGGAAATTGATTGCCATGGCTCGTGCCAGGAGATTCCTTTGCCGCATTACCGCCATCACCTGGTTCACCTCCAAGCGGAGGCCGCTTCCCAGCAGCAGGCCGGTCAGGGCCGCGGTGGTCAGCGCCCGGATGACAATCGCGGTGCTCATGGTTGCGCCGAATTACCCGCCACCCGTCGGGGGCGGGTTGTCGTTGTCCAGAAACTCAAGCAGGTAAGTGACGGATTCCGCGACGGTTAATTGATCGGTTCGGAGTTCAACTTCCGGTTTTTCGGGCTCCTCGTAAGGAGCGGAAATGCCGGTGAATTCGCGAATTTCGTTGGCGCGGGCCTTGGCGTAGAGTCCCTTGGGATCGCGCTCCTCGCAAACCGCCAGTGGCGCGTTGACGTAAATCTCCACAAAGTGTCCCGCCGGCAGGATTCGCCGCACCAGATTCCGGTCTTCGCGATAGGGCGAAATGAACGCCGTGATGCAGATCGTGCCGGCATCCGCGAACAGTTTGGCCACTTCGCCGACCCGGCGAATGTTTTCGGTTCGATCTTTGGGAGAGAAGCCGAGATCCGAGCCCAGGCCATGGCGGATATTGTCCCCATCCAGCACATACACATGGCGTCCCAGTCGGAACAATTCCCGTTCGAGTTCAGTCGCGATGGTGGACTTGCCCGAACCTGAGAGCCCGGTAAGCCATAGGACACGTCCGGAATGACGGTTTCGCAGCTCCCGCTGTTGGGGGGTTACCTTCCCCTCGCTCCAGTAGATGTTGTCACTCTTGGTGCGCGAATCGTGCGTGCGGCGCGGGTAATCTCCCGGAACGATGATGCCGCCCCCCGAAACGTCGAAATCGTCCACAATGACAAATCGGCCCAGGGGAGCGATTTCGGCGTGCACGTCGAAGGCAATGGGTTGCGCGGTGTGCAAGGTTAGTTCAGCCACTTCGTGCCGGCCGACAAAGACATCCGAGCCCTGGCGGTTCACGATGCCGAGCGTGGATGCGTCGATGATTTTGTCCACCGCATCCAAGGTGCAGCCGACCTCCTGGGTCGCGAGTTTCAGGGTGTAATTGCGCCCTTTTACCAAAGGGGCTTTGCCGAGCCAGAACAACCGGGCTTGAAACCGGGAAAGCTCGAGCGGAGCGTTCGTTTCGTGCGCCGCCATGGCTCCACGCGTCACAAAAATCTGTTCGGCCAGGGTGATGCCAATGGATTCTCCGGCCGAGGCGCTTTCCACGCCAGACGTTCCCCACCGTTCAATGGTCTTAACGATGCTGGTTTTTCCCGACGGGCAGAATACGAGTTTGTCCCCCACCCGCACTGTGCCGGATTCAACGCGTCCCGCCAGGATGCGGCGTTCGTCAAAGCGATACACGTCCTGGATGGGAAATCGCAGCGGTTGCCCTTGTGGCTCGTCGGTGGCCTTGAGCGTATCCAGCAGTTCCAAAACGGTTGGCCCCTGCCACCAGGGCATGGTGGCCCCGCGGGAGGCAATGTTATCGCCGTGCTTGGCCGAGATCGGAATGAAGGCCAGGGGCGAGACGTTGATCGTCTTCATCCAGGCGCGATAGTCGGATTCGACCAGTTTGAACCGTGGCTCGCTGAACTCCGCCAGGTCCATCTTGTTCACCAACACCGCGATCTGGCGGATGCCGAGCAGGTTCAGCAGGTAAGCGTGGCGTCGTGAGTTTTCCTGCACGCCGGCTTCCGCGTCGATCAGCAGGAGGGCGGCTTCGGCGCTGGCCGCTCCGGTGATCATGTTCTTGAGGAACTCCCGATGACCGGGGGCGTCGATGATTACATACGGCCGCTGTTTGGTCCGGAACCAAATTTGCGCCGTGTCGATGGTGACATTTTGGTCGCGTTCGGATTGCAGGGCGTCCATCAGGTTGGCCCACTCGAACGGCACGCCGCGGCGCTCGGCGGCTTTCTGAAGCTGCTCCAGCTTGCCTTCCGGCAACGAGCCGGTGTCGTGGAACAGCCGCCCAATGAAAGTGGATTTTCCGTGATCCACATGCCCCACGATGACGATGCGAAGCTGGTTCGCCTGGGAGGAGGCAGGGGTGCCGGTGTTTTCGGTCGGGGTGGTGGAATTCAAAGGCATGTTACATGTATCCGTCGCGGCGGAGTTTCTCAAAGGCGTCTTCGCTTTCCTTGTCCTGGGCTCGTCCGGAACGCTCGGAGGTTTTGGTGTGCTTAAGTTCCTCGACGATTTCCGCCACCGTGGAAGCCTTCGATTTGATGGGGAATGTGCACGGGGCGCAACCGAGGCTGCGGTAGCGTTCGCCGTTTGCATTCGCGAAATAGAGCGGGATCAAGGGGATGTTTTCCCGGGCGATATATTCCCAGACGTCCAGCTCTGTCCAGTGGAGCAGGGGATGGATTCGGATGTGCGAACCGGGTTGAAAATCCGTTTTGAACTGGTCCCAAAGTTCCGGGGGTTGGTCGAGAACATCCCATTCCATGTTCTTGTCGCGGACGCTGAAGTAGCGTTCCTTGGCCCGGGTCGGTTCCTCGTCGCGGCGGACGCCGACGATCACCCCGGAGAACCGGTGTTCGTCCACCAAGCGTTTCAGCGCGTCCTTCTTCAACGTGCCGCAGCATTCCACGCGAGTCGCCTTCCCCTGGGGATAGGTCGCTCCGCTGCTGAGGACTTCCTCGTTTTTCCCCACGATCAGTTGCAGGTTCCATTCCTTCACCAACCGATCGCGGTACTCGATCATGGACGGAATCTTGTAAGTGGTGTCGATGTGCACCAAAGGGAAGGGGACGTGTCCGAAAAAGGCCTTGCGCGCCAGCCACAGCAGCACAGTTGAATCCTTGCCGATGCTCCACAGCATCCCGAGGGGCTCAAACTTGTGAAAGGCCTCGCGCAGAATGTAGATGCTCTGGTTCTCGAGTTTCGACAGATGGTCCATGTTCGTTCAAAATACCGAATTCAACTGGGCGGGCAAGAATGGCACGGGCATGTTCACCGCTCCAGTTTGTAATAATCCATGAGTTCGCCGAGGTCCTGTTGGATCCACTCCTTGGTGAGGCCGAACTCTTCCAGGGTATAGTCGTGCTTGCTCTTGAAATCGCGCTGTCGTTCCGTGGCTGCAGTCAGTCGCGCACGAAAGGCATCGCTCATTCTCCAGCCGAAGTGCTGGTACAACTTCTCCAACGTTGCCCGCGGATCGCGTGTCAGGTCGCGGTAATCGATGCAATAGTATTGGTTCGGGTCCACCTTGTTGCGGAACGCGAACAGGTGCTGAAACCATTTAACCGCCAGGCGCGCATAGGACTTCGACACGGCTGAATCCTTCGGCAACTCCGGCGAGTGGGCTTGCCATACCGGGTAGAAAACGCTCACGTGCGACGCCACCGACTTGTATGGGTGGCGGATGATCGTGATGAAGCGCGCGTCCGGGAATTCCTCGAGCAGCGATTCGACCGAGCCGGAGGATTGGGTCGCCTTGGAGAGCAAAGTCTTGGAAGGGCCATTGACGTGAAGCTGTCGCTGCAGGCAGCTCCGGTAGTAACGCATCAGTTTATGCCTGCGCTGTGGGGTGAGCGCATCCTGGAAGCCCGCTTCCCAGAGTTCGTCCACATGCAGAAACAGCAGGAAGATCGCCTCGGTGACGAAGGTATAGACAAAAAAGCCGTCATCCTCCTCGGGTTGGTCGAACCTCATTTTGTGCATGTCGTCCCAGCCGCCGAACCATTTCTTTTCCGCCCAGCCGATCAGTTTGGCGAAGCAACGACCGGTGTGCTGGTCGAGCCAGACGATGGCCTGAAAGAACCGCTGAAAGGAAACCGCCGGAAAGATCGTCTGGTAAAGCTTGTTATGGACAAACCGCTCCTCGTCCAGGCTCATCAGCTTCTGGGTCAGGGTGGTTCCACTCCGGGGTGGCGCCACGATGAAAACCGGCTGGCGCACTTCCTGGCGCTTGAACCCGGGAAAGAAGATGTGGTCCAGCATCCGCCCGAACGCGACGACAAACCACATCATCCAGTAGAGCGCCGTGAAGAAGAAGATATACAGCCACCTGCGAACTCGGAATGGCGTTCGGAACAATGACAGGCATTCCGCTTTCAAAAACAGGTTCAGGTGGATGTACATGGCGCAAAGGTGATCGTCGGCATCAGGTCGGCTCGCAGGCGCTGGTCACCGGTCCCTGCGGGTCAGCACCATTTTTCCGATGTCGCTGACCACATCCCATGCGGGGCCCGGGAATTTGTGCATTTGTGCCAGCACTTTCTCGAAGGCGGAAAGGAACCACTGAGCATCCTCGTCCTTGATGACCAGAGGCGGCAGCATTTTCACGACATCGATGTGATGCCCGGCGACTTGCGTGATGATGTGATGCTCGTTCATCAACGGGATGATGGCCGCCTGCGGGAACAGGCTCTTGTCCATCTTGTGCATCAGCGCCCAGGCGGTTTTCAACCCCAGAGACTTGGGGGGACCAAACTCGATGCCCATCATCAGTCCGCGCCACCGGACGTCCTTCAGAAATTCATATTTCGGGATCATCGCCCGCAACGATTCGCCGATCAGGTTTCCCATCCGCTCGGCGTTCTGGACCAGTTTGTAGCGATCCAACACGTCCAGGGCTGCCAACCCGGCAGCCATGGCGAAGCTGCCCTGGCTGAACGTGGAGCTGTGCACCACCGAGCGATTCATGCTCGAAAACACTTTTTCGTGAATCCACTTCTTGCAGAGAACCGCCCCCACGGGAACGAATCCGCCCGAGAGTGTTTTGGCCAGAACCACGATGTCAGGATCCACGTCGCCATCGTGCTCCACCGCCAGAAATTTGCCTGTGCGGCCCATGCCGCTCTGGACTTCATCGTCGATGAAAAGCGCTCCGTGCTTGCGGCACAATTTGGCCGCTTCCCGCAGGTAGCCCGGCGACGGAATATTGACGCCCTTGCCTTGCACGGGTTCCACGATAAAGCCGGCAACATCGCCTCTCTGCAGTTCGCGCTCCAGAGTTTCCAGGTCGTTGAAAGGTATTAGCCGGCAATCCGGCATGAACGGGGCGAAACCCTCGCGGAAACTCTCGTCGCCATTCACAGAAAGCGCCCCGTAACTCAGCCCGTGAAAGGATTTTTGGCAGTGCAAAATCGCCGGTTTGCCCGTCGCGCACTTGGCATATTTCAGCGCCGTCTCGACCCCCTCCGCTCCCGAATTGGTGAAGAAAACCATGTCGAGCTGATTCGGCATACGTTTCTTCAATTCCTGGGCCAGCAACCCGCTCAGCAACGGGGCCTCCATCTTGATGAGGCTGGGATAATCCAATTCCAGGAACTCGGTCAGCACCTGCCGAACATCGGGGTGATTTCGCCCAAGGCCAAAAACTCCGTAGCCGGAGAGCATGTCCAAGTACTTGATGCCCTTGACGTCCCATAGGTAGGGCCCTTCGGCACGGACGTAGCATCGGTCAAAACCAATGGTCTTGAGGGTGCGCGCATTGGCGGGGTTGACATGATCAGTCTGCAACTCGTAATTGCGGCCTTCGTGTTGCTTGACCAGTTTTCGAATGTCCAACCGGGCCGCCTGCTGCCCTTGCTGGGTCTCTGCGTTGCTATCAATACTCATTCTGTAAATCGTGGCGGAAAAGCCGCACAGACCCCTCAGGGCCCGAAAAGGGAGCGGCTGACCAATTACCCATTATGAAACCCCAGGAAGTCGCTCTCAGCAAGCTAAACTCTGGCCTGCCCGACCTCTCGGCAGATAACTGCAAGGCACCGGCGAAGGGTCGGAGGGTTCCTGGCTGTAAATATGTGCTGGTGGCAGGACGCGACCGACGAGGCGGCGCTAAGTATCTTGGATGTCCCTCTCCCGTTGTTTACAGTGTCTGTATGCAAACTATTTTGCCATCCGAGTTCAAACGCCAGATGGTCGTGATGCTGGATGGCTCTCCGCATGTGATCGAGGACATGCACACCAGCGGCACCGCCCAGACCAGACACAGACTCCACACCCGCCTGCGCCACCTGACGACAGGTCGCGTGATTGACCGCGTTTTCGCCGAAAACGAGCGCGTTACTGTGGCCCCGCTGGAGACCCGCCGCGCCACTTATGGCTACGCTCAGGGTGACACGCGCGTCTTCACGGATATTGAGACGTTCGATGAGTTCGAGTTCAGCGATGACCAACTTGGCGAGCGCCGCTGGTTTCTCAAGGAGAACGAGGAATATAAAGCATTGCGGCTCGACGGCAGGCTGCTCGGCATCGTATTGCCGCCACAAATATCGCTCGGGGTGGTGGACACGGATCCGCCTTCTCGCACCAGCCTGAACACGTCGTGGAAGGAGGCAACACTCGAAACCGGCCTCCAAATCATGGTTCCGCTGTTCATCGCCAAGGGCGACATCATCCGCATCGACACCGCCGAAAAGAAATACTTGGGGAAGGATACGTCAGGGGAATAAGCCCGAGCTTTTCCCGGGGGGCGTTGCGCTCCGGCTGACCTGCACGAAATACTCGCTGCCCCAAAAAATCAGTGTTAGTCCTCCCTGAATGAAGCCGAGCCTGACCGACACACTCTGCACCCGGTGCGGACTTTGTTGCGACGGGTCGATATTCGCCGATGTGGAACTGGCCGGCAGCGACGAAACCACGGCGCTGGAAGCCATGGGGTTGGAAATCGAGGACGCCGATGGAGATGAGGGCGGGCTGTTGTTGCAGCCCTGCGGGGCGTTGAAGGGGAGTCGGTGTTGCATTTATCCGCATCGCCCGGAATGTTGCCGAACGTTTAAGTGTCGGTTGCTGCAGGGGGGCGAACGCGGCGCGGTTGAAGTTGAGCAAGCCAGTGAACAGATTGCGGAGGCGTTGAAGCGAATCGGGCGCGTCAAGGAATTGGTCGTCCAGTTGGGGAAAGGCGATGAACGCCTGCCTTTGAAGGAGCGTGTCGAGGAGGCGCTGGCGCTCTCCCAAACGGCGGCGGCTGGTTCGGTGATGAAGCGGAAGCGAGTTGAACTCCAAGCTGCGACGACCTCCGTGGAGCGTCTGATTCGGCTAACGTTTCTTGGCGGTTGAGGACGGATTGGGCAAGTGTGGGTAGTCTTTCAAATGCTCCTCGACAAGGGATGAGTTAATGCCAGCCACCACCGATCGGCGAAGCGCTTTACTCAAAACAAGCTCCCCTGATTCCGGCTGGGATCTCGGTTGGCAACGAAAGCTTCCCGAAGGGCAGTGAGTTTTTCAGGTGTGCAGTTTCGGCGGATCTTCTGTATCTCGGCGCCTGCGAGTTCGTCACAGCGTTCGTTTTCAGGGTGTCCAGCATGGGCCTTCAGCCACTGCCAGCTGACGCTGTGCCGGGAAGCGACCTCATCAAGCTGCCGCCACAGATCGTCATTCTTGACAGGTTTGCGGTCTGCAGTGCGCCAATTGTTGGTTTTCCAACCTGACAACCATTCTGTAATGCCCTGACGCACGTATTCGGAATCGGTGAAGAGCGTCACTTCACAAGGTTTCTTGAGGGCTCTTAATGCAGAAATGGCGGCTTGCAGTTCCATGCGGTTGTTGGTGGTGGCAGGCTCACCCCCGGCCAACTCGCGGGTGTGGGCGCCAAACTGAAGCAATGCTCCCCAGCCACCGGGTCCGGGATTTCCCTCACAGCCGCCGTCGGTGTGAATCGTTACGTTCTTTGAACCACTGGTTGGTGCCATGCGAAAACCAATATTCTTACTTGTATTCCCATTCTGGTGGCTGAACTCGTGGAAGTGCTTGAGTTATAAGAATGGAGCGGGTGAAGGGAATCGAACCCTCGTGTGAAGCTTGGAAGGCTTCCGTTCTACCATTGAACTACACCCGCACGGAACGGAATATTACGCCCTGAGGCCGGGATGTCAATTTGTGATTCGACGCGAATTTTGCGATTCATGCTTTCCAAGGGAATGGCAGTTAGGGTATTGAATCTTGGAATCAAGTTATGAATCTGGACCACTCTTTCCCTGCCAGGTCACGCAGTCTTTCCCGGCGCAATTTCATTTCTAGCGCCGCCCGGGCTGCCGCGGGCGCGGCGGTGGCGTTCCCCTTCGTTTCGCGCGGTCGCGTGGTTGGCGCCAATGATCGCATCGGCGTGGGGTTCATCGGGGTGGGTGGTCGTGGCGGCAGCCATCTCGCCACTGTTCAGCGCCTGATAAACGCCGGGGAGAACCTCAAGATCGTGGCTGTGAACGACGCTTTTCGGTATCGTCTCGAAGAAGCGGCGAAGCCCTCCGGGGCCAAAGCCTACATGAAGCATGCCGATCTGCTGGCGAATCCGGAAGTGGATGTCGTGTGCATCGCCACTCCGGACCGTTTGCACGTTCCGCAGGCGATCGACGCCATCCGCGCGGGCAAGGATGTTTATTGCGAGAAACCCATGGGCCATTGGTCGCAGTTCGATCTGGCACGGGATTTCTGCGAGGAAACCCGCAAGCTGAAGCGCATTGTGCAGGTGGGCAACCAGGGCAATTCGAGCCCGGCATGGGGAAAAGTCCGCGACCTTGTGCAGCAGGGCGCGATCGGGCGCCTTCAACATGTGGAGGCCGGTTTTTATCGGGATGGAGATTGGGGCGAGCGAATGCCAATCGTGGATCCGGATGCGGTTCCGGGCCCGGACTTGGATTGGGAGGCATTCCTGGGGGATGCCCCCAAGGTGCCGTTCACCGTGCAACGCTTCTTCAGTTGGCGCAAGTATCTGGACTATGCCGGCGGCCCGAGCACGGACCTGTTCCCGCATGTGCTCACCCCGCTCGTCAGCGCCCTGGGTTTGACTTACCCTGAGCGAGCGGTTGGCTCGGGCGGCATTTTCAAGTACACGACTTATGATCGCGAGGTGCCGGACACGTTTAATATGTGCCTGGATTACCCGGAAAAAGCTTCCGTGGTGCTCGTGTGCACGTTGAGCAACGAATTCATCACCGACCCTGTCATCCGCGGCGACGAAGGCGCCCTTACCCTTCACAACCCGGGCGGATGGACGGATGGGTTCGACAGCATCACTGTGATCCCTAAGAAGGGAGAGAAAAGAATCGTGCCCGGCCAAAGGGTTGAGTCCACGAGCCTGCATTGGAAGAACCTGATCCAATGCGTGCGTTCGCGGGAGAAACCGGTCAGCGACGTGGATTTCGCACTTAAGGTGCAAGCGGCGATGTGCATGTCGATGGAGGGCTACCTCAAGGACAAGGTGGCGAAATTCGACCAGAAGAACCTGAAGATCCTTTTGTAAGAAACTTATGACCTCTCACCTTAGTCCTCGTCGGAATCTCCAGGCCTTCGCTCTGGGTGTGATATTGGCGGCGTTCACGCTGCAGGGGGCCGCCGCGGCGCAGCCCATCACTGCGGAGGCGTTTTCGCGCCCCGGACGCATCACGCTCAAATACGCGGGCAAGCCGGTCATGGTTTACGAATTTGCGCCCTACACCTACAAGGCGTATGTAAAAGAACTATATACCACGCGCGGGGTCAACGTGCTGCGGGATTCGCCGTCGGACCACCTGCATCATCATGCGTTGATGTATGGCATCAAGGTGAACGGCGTCAATTTTTGGGAGGAGATTTCCGGCAGCGGCGTGCAACGGGTGGTTAAGACCGCGGAGCCCGTCCTAAGCACAAGTCGCGATGGTCTGCCTCAGGCAGTTCTCGCTCAGGACCTGGTCTGGGTTCCCGCCGCAGACGCTTTTCTTCCGCTGACCAACGCTCTGCCCCTGTTGAACGAGGTCCGGACGTTGACCCTGACGATCGACGAGAAAGCAGGGGAGGTGGCGCTGCAGTGGCGGTCGCGGTTTTCCGTCGGAACCAGGACAAACACCGTGGTGCTTACCGGCTCGAATTACCACGGCCTGGGCATGCGGTTTCTACAGGAACTCGACGGCGCGGCGGTGCATATCTCGCCGGCGGGGAAGCCCGACCTCTCGAACAGCCGCCAGGATGTGACTGCGTTTCCCTGGGAATCGGTGGTTTTCGATGTGCCGGGGAAACCGGCAACCATTGCCATGTTCGGTGCGTCTGAGAATGCACGAGGCAATCCCAGCTTCTTCGCCATGCGCACGGGTTTTCCTTACCTGGCCGCCACGCAAGGCCTGGACCAGGAACCGCTGGTCTACCGCGCAGGCGATACTTTCGAACTGAATTACCTGGTGACTCTTTATCCTGAGGTGAAATCGGCGGAAGCCCTGTCCGAACGGGCGCGTCGGTTCACTTCCCTAACCAAATAACCCATCAACCCAATCAATCCTATGGCAAAAATATTCATTGGCATCAACATGGAGTTTGTTCGCCACCACGACAAATCGTTCGAGTGGGGCGTCGAGAAGGCTGCCGAGCTTGGCTATGACTACGTCGAGCCGATGGTTCACTGGGGCCGCGAACTGCTGAGCGAGGCGGGTTACTTCCACAGCGTGTCGATGCTCGACGACCCCTTCCGGGTGAAGCGGGCCTGTGAAAAGGCGGGCATCCGGTTGTCCGGGCTTTCAACACATACGCCGCTGTGCAAGCCGGAGATCAGCGTGGAGTATCTCAAGCAAGCGATCCGATTTGCGGCTGAATGCGGAGCCCCGGTGGTGAACACCGACGAAGGGCCGAAGCCGAAATGGACGACCGAGGCCGAGGACCACACCCTGATGCGCTACACCCTGATGGAGGCCGCAAAAGTTGCCGAACCGCGTGGGATTGCGATCGGATTGGAGCCGCACCAGCAATACAGCAAACACCCGGACGGCCTGGACAAGATCTACCGGCTGGTGAAGAGTCCCGCCATCGGCATCAATTTCGATACCGGCAATAGCTACCTCTGCGGCCATGATCCGTACAAGTGGCTGCAGCGGGTCGTTGGGCGACTGGTGCATCTCCATGCCAAGGATATCTCCATCCAGCAATCGTCCTCCGAACGTGGCAAAGTCACCGGCACCCCGGTGGGTTGTGCCTGTGGCGAGGGCGTGATCGACTGGGCGCGGGTGATTCGGATTTGCCGGAAAGCCAAACGGGATATCGTGCTATCGGTCGAATGTGGCACGGTCGATCAGGCTGAAACTTCGATCAAGCACCTGCGCCAGCTCGTGAAGTAGCTCAAAAAATTTGGCTGAAATGCGAGATTTCCGGGTAGCAGCCGACGCTAGAAGACTCCATTTCCCGGTGTGAATCTCGCCGCAATTAGTGCCAATCAGAGCCTCCTTGCGTCGGCTGCTGCTTTTCGGTGAGGCTGCTCGAAGACGGCACTCGAAAACGGCGCTCTTGCCTTGAGGTTTGGTCCGCCTGTATTCTTTGGGCTCATGAAGTCACTGCTTCTCGCCGGTGGAAGAGTCATAGACCCGGCCAATCGCCTTGATGCGGTCGCGGATGTCCTGGTCACGGACGGCAAGATTGTCGCCGTCGGGCCCAACCTGGAGGGCAAGACGCCCCCCGACGCGGAGATATTGAATGTCGCGGGCCAGGTGGTTTGTCCTGGCCTGATCGATCTGCATGTCCATCTCCGGGAACCAGGCCAGACCACCAAAGAGAATATCGCGTCGGGGACTCGTGCGGCCGCTCAGGGAGGCTTCACCTCGGTGGTCTGCATGCCGAACACTTCGCCCGCCATCGACAATTCCGGCACGGTCGCGCTGATTCACGAGATCGCCAGGAAGCACGGGGCGGTGAATGTCTTTATTTCCGGCGCCATTTCCAAAGGTATTGCCGGTGAGGAGATGGCCTCCATCGGTTCCTTGAAGCATGCCGGAGTGGTGGCGATCACCGATGACGGGCATTGCGTGCAGAATAACGAGTTGATGCGCCGGGCGATGGAGTATTCCCGCATGTTCGATCTTCCGGTGTTCGATCATTGCCAGGATTACTCGATTGTTACCGAGGGAGTGATGCACGAGGGTTATTGGAGCACAGTTTTGGGCCTGCGCGGTTGGCCCTCCGCCGGGGAGGAACTGATTGTTTCTCGGAATATTCTGCTGGCGGAAACCACCGGCGCTAACATCCATTGCCAGCATTTGAGCGCGGCCCGGAGCGTTGAGCTATTGCGCGACGCCAGGAAACGAGGCGTCCCGATTTCGGGCGAGGCGTGCCCGCACCACTTTACCCTGACCGACGCCGCCGTGGCGGGAAGCGAGAAGTTTTGGAAGTCCGATGGCAGCGGCGTGTTCGGCGTGGGTTCGCTCGGCAGCGGCCAGCCAGCCTGGCCAGCTTATGACACGCATTTCAAGATGAATCCGCCCTTGCGAACGGCCCGGGACCGGGAAGCCATCCTGGAAGGCCTGGTGGATGGCACCATCGAAATCTTGTGCAGCGATCATGCGCCGCACTGCAACTACGAGAAAGAAGTCGAGTTCGATTACGCCCCCTTCGGCATCACCGGTTTGGAGACGGAACTCGCGTTGTCCCTGATGCAGCTTTACCACACGAAACGGCTCTCGCTGCCTGAGGTGTTGCGCAAATTCACCGTGGCACCAGCTAAACTCTTGAGATTGCCCAAGGGAACCTTGAGCATCGGCTCCGATGCCGACATCACGGTGTTTAATCCTGATCGGGAATGGACTTACACGGAGAGCTTCACGGCCAGCAAATCGAACAACAGTCCGTTCTTTGGATGGCCATTGAAGGGCAAGGCTTTAGCCACAATCGTGGGAGGCCGAACAGTATGGCTTGAACAAAGCATGCACGCCGCCGTCTAATAGGGGAACGAACAGAAGAACAAATATGAAATTACTTGCAGTTGCATTAATGGCCGGCTGGACATTGGCCCAGGCCGGGGCAGCCGATATCAAATGGTCCACCGATGTCCCCCAGGGCGTCACCAAGGCCAAGGCGGAGAACAAACTGGTGATGCTTGACTTCACCGGTTCCGACTGGTGCGGTTGGTGCATCAAGCTCAACAAAGAGATTTTTTCCCAGCCTGAGTTTGTCGAATACGCGCAGAATAACATTGTGGCCGTGGAATTGGATTTCCCGCGCAAAAAGGAACAAACCGCCGAACTCAAGAAAGCCAACAAGGAGCTGCAAAAGAAATACAAGATCGAAGGTTATCCGACGATCATAGTGCTCAACGGCGAAGGCAAGGAGATTGGCCGGCTGGGCTATATGGAGGGCGGTCCCAAAGCGTTCATCAAAGAGCTTGAGAAATTGAAGAAGAAGGCCTGAGTCTCAGAGTGTAAGTCTTAACCAAGACCCCGGCTGCCATCAAGCAGACCGGGGTTTCTGTTTTCAAATCCTGCTCTTGATCCTGCTCTCTTTTCGTTTCCGGCAGCTTTCCGTCTGCACCAATCGGTGACCGTTCAAAAATCCGCATTCCCAGGCGTTCGCGCGAACGGGATCACATCACGGATATTAGACACGCCGGTCAGGAACATCAGCAACCGCTCGAAGCCCAACCCGAAACCGGCATGGGGCACGGTTCCATATTTCCTGAGGTCCATATACCAGCCGTAATCGTCCGGGTTGAGTTTGTGGAACTGCATGTTCTCCGCCAGCCTTTCGGGTCGCTCTTCGCGCTGGGCGCCGCCAATAACCTCGCCTATGCCGGGCACCAGCACGTCCATGGCGGTGACCGTTTTCCCGTCGTCGTTTTGCCGCATGTAGAAGGGTTTGATCTCCTTCGGATAATTGAAAACTGTTGTGGGCGACTTGAAATGTTCCTCGGTCAGGAAACGCTCATGCTCGGATTGCATGTTCAAGCCGTAATCCACCGGGTATTCAAATTGTTTGCCTGATTTCTTCAGAATTTCGACCGCCTCGGTGTAGGGGACGCGGACGAACGGCCGTTCGACGACAAATTTAAGCCGTTCATGCAGGCCCTTGTCCACGAACTTGCCGAACAGGGCTAAATCCTCGGTGCAATGTTCCAGGGCATATTTCGCCATGGCTTTGATGAATTCCTCGCCCAGGTCCATGTCCCCTTGCAGATCGCAAAAAGCCATCTCGGGTTCGATCATCCAGAACTCCGCGGCATGGCGGGCGGTGTTCGAGTTTTCCGCGCGGAACGTCGGGCCGAAAGTGTAGATGTTGGAAAGCGCGCAGGCGAAGGTTTCGCCTTCGAGCTGGCCGCTGACCGTCAGGTAAGTGCGCTTGCCGAAGAAATCGGTTTCCGGCTTTTCGTCGATGTTGCCTTTTAAGGTGGTGACCCGGAACATTTCTCCCGCGCCCTCGCAGTCGCTGGCGGTGATGATGGGCGTGTGGACGTAAACGAAGTCGCGCTCCTGGAAGAACTGGTGGACTGCATAGGCCAGCCGACTGCGCACGCGAAAGACAGCGCCAAACAGATTCGATCGCGGCCGCAGATGGGCAATCGTCCGCAAGAATTCATGCGTGTGGCCCTTCTTCTGGAGGGGGTAGTTGGCGTCGGCGGGGCCGATCAGTTGCACCGTTGTGGCGCGCAGTTCCCATTTCTGGCCCTGGGCCGGGGAGGGGACCAGATTCCCGATCACGCACGCCGAGGCGCCCGTGTTGAAATGCGGCAGTTGATCCGCTCCGGGAGTGCCCGCATCGACCACCACCTGGACGTTCGCCAGGCAGGAGCCGTCGTTCAATTCCATGAAGGAAAAACCTTTGGAATCCCTCCGCGTTCGCACCCAACCCTGCACGGTGACGTTCTCTCGGGGTTCCGTGGCTGCCAATATGTGTTTGATTAATGTGCGCATGAAAAAAACCTGGGTTTCATCATGGCCAAAGCGGACCACGCTGCAAGATGAAAGCGCGTAGAACGGCGGCCTTATTTTGTGCGATGGGAGGAGCCTTAATTCCGCCACCCCCCCGACAATCAGCTAAAAATGGGCGCACCGGCAGTCCAGAAGCCGGGGGTTCCCTAAGCGAATGATGTGGGGGCCGCTGGAAACCCTGCCGGGCAGGGGGGTTACTCGCGCCAGACCAATTGGGTGTCTCCCTTTTTGACAGCAGGGGTTTCCACCTCATGGTGAAGGCTGAGCAGCCGGCGTTGTCGGTGCGGCAGTCGATCGCAAACGGGGCACGGCTCCGGGTCGGCGTCACGTAATTCGTCGGCATCCTCCCTCGGCAACATGTTTCTTAAATGTTTGCACGTCATATCCATTCCCTCGATTCAACAGTCCGCACATGGCAATCCCGTGGCCTTCAGAGAGCATTTTTGCGACACTTCTCGCGACACCGCACAGATTCCGTCGCCTGACCGATTGCCGTCGCCCGCTCAGGTGGACCTTTAGCAAGTCGCGTGCCGTGCGTCATGAGCAGGCAGGGTGGACTCATGTCTTTGCCATTGCCGACAG
>Ga0315271_10001254_pt1 | contig 15269 bp, 17 predicted proteins | sample C3_top_MG_FD_204664 | JGI IMG/M metagenome (GOLD analysis project Ga0315271, IMG submission 204664) | Sediment microbial communities from Yellowstone Lake, YNP, Wyoming, USA - C3_top | ecosystem: Environmental > Aquatic > Freshwater > Lake > Sediment | place: USA: Wyoming | collected 2017-08-01 | reverse complement strand
GAATCACCTCCGGTGGCGGCGGGTTGAAGTGAACGAATGGGACTCTTCGACGACCGCCAGAACGACCTGACCCGCGACGAGTTCGAGCGGCTGGCGCTGCGCCACCTCGACGCGCTCTACGGCGCCGCCGTGCGGCTCACCCGAAACGAGCGCGACGCCGAGGACCTGGTCCAGGACTCGCTGCTCCGCGCCTACCGCTTCTTCGACCGCTTCGAGCGCGGGACCAACATCAAGGCCTGGCTGTTCAAGATCCTCACCAACACCTTCATCAACCGGTACCGCCGCAGCAACAAGGAGCGGACGCTGGTCGACGGCCCGGAGCAGGAGGCGGTGCAGGGGCAGCTGGTCTCGCGCGACGCCGCCGACGCCGCGGCCGACCCGGAGCGCTGGTACTTCGACCGGGTGCTCAGCGAGGACGTGCTCAAGGCGGTCGACGCCCTCCCCATCGACTTCCGCATGGTGGTGATCCTGGCCGACCTGCAGGAGTTCTCCTACCGCGAGATCGCCGACGTCCTCGACATCCCGGTGGGCACGGTGATGAGCCGCCTGTTCCGCGGCCGGCGGCTGCTGCAGAAGGCGCTCACCGGCTACGCCGTCGAGTCGGGCTTCGTCGGCGAGGACGAGACCCGCGTCGAGGATCTCGCCGAGCACCGCCGCCGCCGCGGCCAGACCGGGTCAGCGACATGAGCACCGACACCACCACCTTCCGTTCCATGGACTGCGCCGATTTCCAGCGTTCGGTCGACGCCTTCGTCGACGAGGAGTTCGAGCCGAGGGAGCGGGCCGAGGCCGAGGTCCACCTCTCCGGCTGCGCGGCCTGCGAGTCGCTGGCGGCGACCCAGCGGACCATCCGGGCCGCCCTGAGGACGGCACTCCGCGAGGCCATGGGGCCCGCCACCCGGGCCGGCCGCGCCCCCGAGGCCCTGCGCCGGCGCATCTCCGGTGCGCTCGAGCGCGAGCGCCGCCCGCTCTGGCGCCGCCTGCTGACCCCCTTCCCGCTGGCCGCCGCCGCCGCCACCGCCGCCGCGGTGCTGGTCGTCGTCGCCAGCCACTCGCCGAATGGCCAGCTGGTCGAGGAGGCGGTCCGCAAGCACCACCGCGACCTGCCGCTCGAGGTGACCACCGCCGCGGTGGGCGCCGAGGCCATCCCGGGCTGGTTCGCCGGGAAGCTCGACTTCAAGCCCAAGGCGCCGAACTTCGCCGGCCAGCAGGCCCGGGTGGTCGGGGCGCGCCTCTCCAACCTGCGCGAGCTGCCGGCGGCCTACATCAAGTACGAGCTCCCGCGCGGACGCCAGGCCGGCCTCTTCATCGTCGACGACCCGGACGGCCGCTTCGACGCCGGCGGGCGCGACGTCGAGATCGGGCCCCGGCACGTTCGGATCATCAACTCCCGCGGCTACAACACCGTGGTCTGGCGGCAGGATCACACGGTCTACTCGCTGGTCTCCGACTCCGGCGAAGAGGACCTGATCCAGATGGTCCGCGGTTCGACCCCGGACCCGTAGCGCCCGCGTGGCCGGGCGAGGGGCCGGGAGTCCCGCGAAACGACGCGTGGCTTTTTGACACCCCCGGCGCGCCCCCGTACACTTTCTCCAATCTTTCCGGAGCGCTGCGCGCTGGTCGCGGCGAGTCCGGCTCACGCTCGGGCGGCCAGGACCCTCATGTCGAAGACCATTCTGCTCATCGAGAACGACGCGCCCTTCGCGGCCGAGACGTCCGGCGCGCTCGAGGCGATGGGCTTCCAGGTCCGGGTCAGCAGCGACGGCAAGGACGGGCTCGAGCTCGCCAGGGAGCTCACGCCAGACGCCATCGTCCTCTGCGTCGAGCTCCCCAGGCTCTCCGGTTACTCGATCTGCAACAAGATCAAGAAGGACGACTCGCTCAAGGGAATCCCGCTCGTCCTCACCAGCTCCGAGGCGACCGACGAGGTCTTCGAGGACCACAAGAAGCTCAAGGTCCGGGCCGAGGAGTACCTGATCAAGCCCTACCCCCCGGCGGCGCTGGTCGAGAAGCTGGTGGCGCTGGTCGGAAGGCCCGAGGGCGGCTCGGCGCAGGCGACCGCCTTCGAGGCGGCCAGCGACGAGCCGGTCGGCGACGAGGAGGTCGTGAGCCTGGAGGAGGAGCTGGGGCTCGAGCCGTTCGCCGCCGAGCCGGGCGAGGAGCTGCCGGCGCTCGACCTGGACTCACTCCCCGACGAGCCTGCCGTCTCCTCGCCCGGGAGCCTCGAGCTCGACGACGATCTCAAGCTCCTCGACGACGCCTTCGACGGCCTCTCCACGCCCTCGTCGATGGGTGCGGAGCCGGAGCGGCCCGTCGAGCCGGCCACCGATCCCCTCGACGGCGTGGCGTTGGCGGCCGATGCCGAGGCGGCCGGGGAGGCCATCGAGAAGGCGCTCGGGGTCGACCGGCCGGTCACCTCGGAGGACCTCGAGGCGGCCTCCGCGTCGCTCCCGGACGAGGACGAAGCCGTGGCCCGCGCCGAGTTCGGCGGCGTCGCCGACGAGGCCGACCTGGCGCTCGGCGCCCTGGCCGAGACCCGGGAGGCGGAGACGGCCTCGGCCTTCGACGCCCTCGACGCCTTCGCGGCCTTCGAAGGGCTCGAGGAGCCGCCACCGCCTGCGCCGGAGCCCTTCTCCTCCCCGGGTCTCGCCTCGCCCGAGGGCGCCCTGGCGCTCGCCGCGGCGGCCGCGGCAGGGGCCGTCGTCGCCGCCGGGGCCGTGGTGGCCTTCGACACCGTCACGGCGCCCGCGAGCGCGGCCCCCGCCGCCAGCCTGGCCGAGCTGGCCCGGCTCGAGACCGAGCTGGCGGAGCGCCGCGCCGCGCTCAACGCCCGCGAGGCCGACCTGCTTGAGCTCAAGGCCAGGCTCGAGGCCTCGGTCCGGCGGGCCGAGGAGGCGGAGACCGCGCTCGGCGAGCAGGAGGCCGAGGCGGCTTCGTCGAAGGCCCGCGCCGACACGCTGGCGGCCCAGGCCAGGAAGGCCGACGCCGAGGCCAAGTCGGCCCGCGAGGAGTGCCGCCGGGCCATCGACCAGGCTCGCGACGCCGGGATTCGCGCCGAGGCCGCCGAGGCCCGGGCCGGCGTGGCCGAGTCCAAGGTGGCGGCCGCCGAGGGGCGCAGCCAGGCCGCGGAGCAGGATGCGGCGGGCCAGCGCCGTGCCGCCGAGCAGGCGGCCGGCTCCCTCACCGCCAGGATCGCCGAGCTGGCTGCCAGGGCCACCGAGCTGGCGGCCGTCCAGGCCGAGGTGGCGCGGCTGGCCCCGTTCGAGCGCGAGGTGGAGCGGCTCGAGACCGAGCTGCTGGTGGCCCGGGGCGAGGTCGAAGGAGCGCGCGCCGAGGTGGAGAAGCGGTCCACCGAGTTGAAGCGGCGCATCTCCGAGTTGGAGACGGCCAACGCCAAGAACGAGGAGCGCGTCGTCAAGGCCTACCTGAAGATCAAGGGCGACGAGAAGGTCCGCGACAAGGCGCGCAAGGCCCTCTCCATCGCGCTCCAGCTCCTCGAGGATGGGTTGCCGCCGGACGCTCCCGGGGAGAAGCGCCCCGCCGCCTCCCCGGCCCCGCTCCGTCCCGTCCCAGAGTAGCTCTGCGGACGGAGGTCCGCGGGGCGACCGCGGGCCATCCGAGATGCCGTACGCAAGCCCCCGGAAGCCCGAGAGGTGGTTCGTGGCACGGGTCCTGCGATTGGCAGGACCCCATGACCGCTCCGCGCCGCCTTCGCCCAGGCACCACCTACCTCGTCACCCGCCGCTGCCTGGACCGTCAGTTCCTGCTGCGGCCGTCGAAGGTCGTCAAACAGGCCTTCGGCTTCCTCCTCGCCATCGCCGCACGGCGCTTCGACATCGACCTCCATGCCTGTTGCGTCATGTCGAACCAGATGGGGTTGTCGATAAGCAGAAGCGCGAAACAGCACCCTGGACGCAGATTGCGCAGCCTGCCACCTGGCGGGCGGGAGGCCGAGCGCCAGCAGGATGACGCTGGTGTGCCCGGCTAGCGCGCCGGAGGCCCTCCGGCGCCTACTTGGGGGGGAGCGGCGCCGGCAGAGCGCTCGGCGGATACGAACTGGTCACATCCAGCCAGGTGCCCGCGGGGGGGGAACTGTTCGCTCCGCCCGCCACGGATTTGTAGCGCCTCACCACCCCGCAGACATCCAGGTCGACGGTGGGCACCTCGCTGCGAATCACCATGATGCGCTCCTCGGGGCAGCCGTGGTCGAACGCCACCTGCCTTCCCACGCCGCTCAGGGGGCCGACGTGGACCTGGCTGACTGGCTGCCCGGCCGTCGCACACCCGCTCACGATGAGGGCCATCAGCCCGGCCACGCTGGTCTTCATGCGGTTCCCCCGACGCACGCTCTATACCGACACCCCAGCGTCGGTCTGGTCAAGGGGCCCGGGAGTCTCGACCCGACAGGGCCGCTCGGCGCCGTCCGACACGGGCGCCCCTCCCGCCGCTCCCTAAGTCCTTCATCATCATGATTGACCGCAGCGACCCCAATATGGCCGCTCTCATGGACCTCTCGCGGTGCCGCCGCTGCGGACACGACTTCGAGGAGCACAGCCCGGTCGGCGCCGTCCCGCCCAGCAAGTCCACGTGCCAGCTCGCCGGGTGCGAGTGCGCGCGCTCCGCGCAGGACGGGGACGTGTAGGAGCGCGCTGGCCAGCGGCCGGTCACGGCCCGGTGAGGTAGGCCAGCGCCTCGTCGACTGTCTCGAACGCCCTCATCGGCACCGGCCCCGCCTCCAGGTTGAAGAACTCCAGCATCTCCCTCGCGAAGCCATCGGCGCCGACGATGGCTCGCTTCAAGGTGCGCTGCGTGTTCCTCGGTGCAGCCGCGTTGGCCGCGTGAAGGAACTCGCTGCCGAGCATTGCGCCCCTGGCGTTCACCAAGGTCAGGACCGGCCCCTGCGAGGTGTCGAGCGCGACGGCGTGCTCCCGCAGCAGGGCAAGGCACTCGACCTTCCCGAGGCCGCAGTAGTCCACGTAGAGGATGTTGTGGCCGCGATGCTCGACCCACGACAAGGGCACGGGTACGCCTCCAGGGAACGCCGACGATTGCACGAGCGGTGAAGACACGTCGAGTACCGCAAACGCTGGACGTCAGCGGGCCGATGGAGAGCAGGGCGCCGCCGCGGTCCTGGCCAGCAGCCCTTCGCCCGGCCACGCGGCCTGGAGCCTCTCGGCGGGCTCAACCCTCGCCTTCCCCGCTCCACGGACCTCGCCCAGGCTTGTATTGAGAGACATCCCCGCTTGTCCTGATGCGAGAATCTCCAGACCGGGAGCCGCGCGCACCCCTCCCCGCCCACCTGGAGGGCGATCGACCCCTCGACTCGAACCGATTGAGGAGGACTTCCGGAACCAGCCAGCGCCTCCCACCGCACTCCAGACCAGTTACTCTGGGACGGGAGGAGCGCCGAGCGTCGGCCAACTCCCGGCCGGCGGACGGCTACTTCGGGGCCGGCGGCGGGAAGCGCTCGAGCGGCAGCTTCCCCTCGTGCAGCGTCCCGTCGACCACGTAGGTCGGCGTCGACTTGAGCCTGGCCTTCATCCCGGCCGCGATGTCGCCGGCGAGGCGCGCCTCGGTCGAAGGCGCATGGAGGCAGGTCCTGAACCGCGCCACGTCGAGCTTGAGCCGCGCCGCCAGCTCCTCCACCGGGGCCGGCGCCCTCTGGCTGGCGAAGAGGGCATCGTCCATCTCCTCGAACCGCCCCTGGACCTCGGCGCAGATCGCGGCGCGCGCCAGCTCGCAGGCCCTCTGGTGCATGGGGCGATTGAGCACGGGGTTGCAGGACTGGTCGAGGGGGAAGTGCCGGTGCACCACCTGGATGTCGGGCCGCTTCCGCAGCAGCTCACGCAGGTCGTCGTGGGCCTGGGCGCAGAACGGGCACTCGTAGTCGCTGAAGAGCACGGCCGGCCCGGTGGCGGCCGGAAGCGGCGGCGGCAGCGCCACCGTGTTGCCCCCACCTGGAGCGCCACCGGCCGCCCCGGCCCGGACCCCGGCCTCGAGCCGGGGATAGAAGGCGACCAGCGACAGCAGGCCGGCGAGCCCCGCCACCACGACCGCCGCCACCCAGCGTGGCCGCCGCCCCGCCGCCCGGAGGTCGGCCTGCACCGCCGCCAGCGCGGCCGGCCGGCACGCCCAACCGGCCGAGACCAGCATCCCCGCCGAGGCCGCCCAGGAGCCGGCGCAGAGGAGGCACCAGGCCCCGATGAGCACCTTGGAGATGAAGGCCAGCACGAGCGATCCGGCCACCGCGGAGGCGGACAGCAGCAGGAGCAGCCCGGCCGGCCAGCCCGGGTGGAGCCGCCTCGAGGAGAGCCCCCAGGCCGAGAGCACCGCGGCCAGCAGGTAGCCGATCGCCCCCCAGGCCGCCACCGGGACGCCGAACGCCACCGACCAGCTGCTCAGCGCCACCTTGTCGCAGTTGATCTCCTCGCTGATGGTGCAGAAGCTGGTCAACCCCGCGGCGGCGTCGTGGTGGACCCGGACCAGCATGAGGGCGAGCACCAGCCCGGCCAGGGCGAAGGCCAGCGCGGCCGCGAAAGCGGCGCGCGGCGTGGACGGCGCTGGAGTCGGAGCGGGTTTGCGGGCCATCGAGACCGGGGTCAGTCGATCGAGCAGGGCTTGACCGGCTCGCAGGGCTTCGCCTCGGGGGCCTTCGCCTCGGGCGCCTTGGCCGGCGCCACCGCCTGGGACGGGGCTCCCGCCTTCGCCGGTGCCGGCGCCCTGGCCGGCGCCTTTGACGGCTCGCCGGCTTCGCCCGGCCGGGCCGCCTTCGCAGGCGTCGCCTTGGAGGCCGGTGGCTCGCTCGCCTTCTCGGCAGGACCATCCGAGATGGAGAAGAGCGCCAGGGAGGCGACGACGGCGGTGGGGAGGAGCTTGTTCATGTGGTCTCGAACCTCTCAGCGGGAGTTAACCCGGCCCGTGCCCCGCGCGCAACCGTCACGTGGGCACTCCGGCTCCCGCCGCGGCGGCCCGGGCGCCCCCGGCGCCCCGCCTCAGCGCCCCGCCTCGGCGCCGGCGCCGCCCGCCGCAGCGGTCCCTCCGTGCCTGGCCCGGAGCGCGTCCCGCTCGCGCTCGGCCGCCGCCGCCCTCGCCCCTTCGCGCTCCGCCAGGGCTCGCGCCGCACCCAGCGCCGCGGCGTTCTCACGCAGCTCCTTCTCCAGTGCCGTCCGCCGGATCTCGAGTGCCCGCCCCTGCCCCTCGAGCTCGGCCACCCGCTTGCGCGCCTCGTCCCGCTCGCCCGCCGCCCGCCCCGCCTCCTTCAGCGCCGTCGACTCCCGCCGATCCGACTCCGCCGCCCCCTCGCGGGCCGCCGCCAGCTGCGCCTCGAGCGTCGCCAGCCGCCTGGCCGCCGCCTTGGACTCCGCCTCGGCGCGGGCCGCCACCTCCCGCTCGTGCTCGGCCTGTTCGCGGGCGGCGCCGAGCGCCTGCTCCAGCTTCGGCAGCTGCGCCAGGCGGGCCTCCACCCGCTTCAGCTCCTTCTGCTTGGCGTCGGCCGACCCCTCCAGCCGCGCGATGTCCGACTCGAGCGAGCGCCGCGAGCGCTCCAGCTCCTCGAGCTTGACGCCCAGCGCCGCCTCCCGGGCCGCCAGCTCGACGACCTTGCCGGTGAGCAGCTGGTAGCCGGCCACCATGAGGGGCAGCAGCGCCGTCACCACCACCGCCGCCGCCACCAGCTCCGCCCGGTGGCGGCGCAGGAAGAGCCTGGTGCGCCGCCACCAGGACCGCCGCTCGTGCCAGGTCGGCTCGAGCCGGCGGTAGCGCCGCAGCTCCTCGGCCAGGGCGCCGGCCGAGCCCGGGCGGTCCTCGGGGCGGACCGCCAGGGCCCGGGCCACGATCTCCCGGAGGCGTGGCGGCACGCCGCCCGGCAGCGGCGGCGGCCTCGGGTCGGCGTCGCCGACGCGGCCGGCGTGCGGCGCCGTCCCGGAGAGGAGGAAGTAGAGGGTTCCACCGAGGGTGTAGACGTCCGACGACGGCGTGGGTGGCAGCCGATCTCGCCACTGCTCCGGGGCCATGTAGGCCACCGTGCCGATGGGCATCGACCTGGTGTCGCCGCGCCCCCGCCCGCGCCCCACCTCCGGCTCGCGGCCGGCGCCGCCCCCGATCGACCCCGGGTTGGCCGCCGCCAGCGAGGTGGCGATGCCGAAGTCGGCCAGCATCACCCGGCGGCTCTCGGGGGTGAGCAGGACGTTCTCCGGCTTCACGTCGCCGTGGACGACCCCGGTCCGGTGCGCGGCGTGGACCGCGCCGGCCAGGTCCTCCACCAGGCGGGCCGCCTCCTCCGGGGAGAGCCCGGGCTGGGCCTCCCGCAGCGACCGGCCGATGCGGATCGAACCCGGGGCCTCCTCGTCGGGATCGGCGCAGACCGCCATCTCCACGTAGAACGGCCCGTTCTCGATCCGCCCCGCGTCGAAGACCGGCACCACGTGGGCGCTGGGGATGCGCCGCGCCCGCCCCGCCTCGCGACGCACCTGCTCGACGAACTCGCTCATGCCGGGCCCGGGGCGCAGCAGCTTGAGGGCCACGTAGCCCTCCAGCGGCGGGCGGCGCGCCAGGTAGACCTTGCCGTGGGCCCCGGCCCCCAGCTCACGCTCCAGGGTGAACGGGCCCAGCTCCACCGGGTACGGTCCGGACGGCAGCGGGCCGTCGGGCCGGTCGTAGTGGGCCAGCAGACCGCGCACCAGGTCGGCCAGCGCCGCGTCCCCGCCGCAGAGCTCCTCGATGAGCCGCGCCCACTCGCCGCGGTCGTGCCGCAGCACCAGCTCCACCACCACGTCGGCACCCAGCCTGGTCACGCGCCCGCCTCCTCTCCTGCGCCTCGCTTCGCCTCGCGCGCCGCCACCCAGGCTGCGAAGAGCTGCAGGTCCTGCTCCACCCGCCCCGGCGCCGACCCGACGGCCGCGGCGATGACCGCCCGCGGCTCCCCCAGCAGGTAGTAGCGGCGCGCCGCCTCGGCGATCAGCGCGCGCCGTCCCAGCCGGACGTCGGCGGCCACCGCGGCCACGGCCCGCTCCACCAGCCCGAGGTCGGGGGCCACCGCCAGCCGCGCCCAGGCGAGGAAGAAGGCGATGCGCTGCTGCACCATCCCCTTCGACTCGCCGAGCAGGTCGGCGGTCTCGGCCTGGGTGAAGCCGGCCACCAGGTGGCACTCCACGGCGCGCGCGATGCGGCGCCGCCGCGAGATGTTCGGATCGGCGCGCAGGCGCGCCAGCAGCTCCAGCACCGCCAGCGACTCCTCCCGGGAAGCCGCCACCGGCTCGCCGTGCAGGAGCGTGAGCACCGGCAGCAGCGAAGCGGTCTCGCGCCCCCGGCGCCGCGCCGTGGATCGCCAGCGGGAGATCCAGAGCCGCCGGATCAGGAAGAGGCAATAGGCGGTGAAGTGGCGGGCGTCCCGGAAGGTGGTGCGGCGGCGCAGGATCCGCTCCAGCGCGGTGTGGAGCCCAGCGGTCCCGGCCAGGGTCGGGGGCGCGCCGCGGCTCATGGCCCGGACACGCTCCCGCAGCTCGTCGTACGCCTCGGCGACGAGCCGCTCCGTGCTCGGTCCCTGCCCCGCTGTCGCCTCCGTCCCCATCCAGGTGGACGAGGGTATCCTGCCGCCGGGTTCCAGGGCAGGTGCGGAGCTGAATTCGAGGCCACGAAGAAAGTCGATTCCCCCGTCGTGGCGAGCGGTTGGGCGCCCGGGGCGGAAGGCGTGGGTAGCCGGAACGGCCCGCGGCGGCGTTTCACCAGCAGGGGGGCGCTCCGCCCCCGGGAGAAGCCGCCCATGCCGAACCGACAGCCCGTGCACGCCCCGACCACGCTCGCGACCGAGCGCCGCCCCTGCCACCCGGCCGGGGGCGGATCGGCCAGCGAGGCCGAGTACTGGGCCCACCTCCTCGACCACGCCCGCGCCGTGGCCGCCCGGGTGCTGCGCCGCCCCAAGTCGCACCCCGACGTCGAGGACCGGGCCCAGGACGCCCTCGTCGCCTTCCTCTCCTCGGGCCTGCCGCGCTTCGACGCGTCGCTGGGCACGCCGGAGTCCCTGCTCGCCACCATCGTGCGCAACCGGGCCCTCTCGCAGCTGCGCGACGGCGCCACCCGCTCCCGCCTCGGCGCCCAGCTGGCGCTCGAGACGCCCACCTCGAGCGCCGGCTCGCAGCGCCAGGTCGAGGCCGTCACCGACCTGGGGCGCGTCCTCTCCCGGCTCTGCCAGGGCCACGCCGAAGCCCTGGTCAGCATCGACCTGGCCGGCGAGGGGATCGGCGCCGCGGCACGGCGGCTGGGGAAGAGCTACCAGGCCATGAACGGCCAGGTCGGCCACGCCCGGGCCGCGGCGCGCCGGGTGGCCCTGGAGCTCGCGGCGGCATAGCGGCAGCTCCGCCACGGGTTCCCCCTTCACGCTACCGGTTGGCGACCTGCAGGCCGCCGGACGCCGGCTCGAGAGCCGACGCGGGCGAGGCGCAGCCCGCCGCGAGCAGGGCCAGCACGGAGCCGGCAAAGAGGATGGTGACGGCACGGTCGAAGCGCACCGGGAGCCTCCTGGGCATGGTGGCGGGAACGGCCCCGCGAGAGGTCCTACCCGTCACCGGGGCGGATCTCTCCCCTGGCGGCGCCACCGCGCGCGGATGGGCTCAGCCCTGGTCCGGCCCGGATCCCGGCGGAGGCCGGGGCGGCCGCGGCAGCGCATCGACGACCGGCCCCTCGTCTCGGGCGGGGCCGGCCGGCCCACCTCCCTGCCAGCGCTGGTCGATGCGGATGGTCCGGAAGGTCGACCCCCGGAACGGCGACGGCGGCGAGCGCCCGGTCAGGCGGTACCAGAGCGAGCGGGCCAGCCCGAGGACCAGCAGCGCCGCCGCCACCGGCAACGCCACCGCCAGGCTGGCGGAGATCACCAGCGCCACCAGCGCCGAGATCACCAGCAGCAGGATGATGGCGGGGAGACAGCCGCGGACCTGGAGCTGGCGCATGGCGGGAGTATACCGCCCGGGGAGTGGAGCGCGCCGGGCCGGGACGCGGTCACGGCGCCCCTCGTCAGAGCTGGGGCGTGAGGAGGCGGGCCAGCGACGAGAAGACGCGGGACAGCAGCCGCTGGCGCCGCCCTTCCCTGGGGCACGGTTGCGCCTGCGCGAGGTCGTGCCGGAAGAGGGCGGCCAGCTCCTCGACCTTCGGGCCGCCGTGGATCGCCACCACCACCTCGAAGTTGAGGCGCAGGCTCCGGTTGTCCAGGTTGGCGGTGCCGACGATGGCGAGGCGGTCGTCGATCACGCAGGTCTTGGCGTGGACCATGGGAGGTCCGTACCGGTAGATGTCCACCCCGGCCGCCAGCAGGCCGCCCCAGAAGGTCCGGCTGGCGGCGTCCACCAGCCGCGAGTCGGTGCGGACCGGCACCAGCAGCTGCACGTCGACCCCGCGCAGCGCCGCGGTCTCCAGCGCCGCCGCCATGGGCTCGCTCGGGAGCAGGTAGGGCGTGGTGAGCCAGATGCGCCGGCGGGCCCCGGCGATGGCGGCGAAGTAGAGCGCCTCGACGGCGTGGCCGGTCTCGTCGAGGCGGGCCTGGCGCGGCCCCGGCTCGTCCGGGCCCGAGGCGACGATCTGCACCAGGTGGTCGCCGCGCCCGGTCTCCGGGAAGTAGCGCGCCCGCTGCGCCTCGGTCTCGGGCTTCGGCTCGCCGGGCTGGGAGAAGAGCCAGTCCTCGAGGAAGGCCAGCTGGAGGCCGTGGACGGCGTTGCCGGTGAGCCGGAGGTTGGTGTCCCGCCAGGCGGCGCTGCCCGACGCCGAGCGGCTGTGGCTGTCGGTGATGTTGACGCCGCCGGTGAAGCCGGTGAGCCCGTCGCAGACCACGATCTTGCGGTGGGTGCGGAAGTTGAAGAAGCGGGCCGAGACCCGGCCGCCGAAGGCCGGGTTGAAGCGCGCCACCTGCCCGCCCGCCGCCAGCAGCGGCGCCAGGAAGGACCGCTTGAGCGAGGAGCCGGCGGCGTCGACCAGCAGGCGGACCGTGACCCCGGCCGCGGCGCGCTCCACCAGGGCGTCCCGGACCCGCGTCCCGGTCCTGTCGGCCGAGAAGATGTAATACTCCAGGTGAACATGATCCCGGGCCGCGCCGATGGCCTCGATGATGGCGTCGATGGCCTGGTCCCCGTCGGCGAAGAGGGTGAGCCCGGTGGCGGTCTCGCCCGGCACGCCGGTGAGGGTGCGGGCCAGCTGCAGCAGCTGCCGGGTGTCGACCGGGGCCTCCTCCTCGATGGCCCGCCACGGCTCGGGGGTGCCGCTCAACCCCTGCCGGGCGGCGGCGCGGCGCAGGAGCCGCCGCTTCAGGCGCCGGGGGCCGAGGACGAGGTAGATGGGCACCCCGACCACCGGGAGCAGGGAGAGCCCGAGGATCCAGGCCAGCGTGGTCACGGGGGGCCGGCGCTCCTGCAGGATCCAGCCGGCCATGGCGATGACCCAGGCCGCCTCGAGGCCCGCCAGGGCCGCCGGTGAGCCGAGCACTCCGCCGAGCCAGTCCCCGTTCATGGTGGTCCCTTCTTCGCCGCGCCACGTCCCTCGACCACCACTTCCAGCCTCGCCGTGACCGCCCAGACGGCGGCCCGGGCCAGGCCCGCCGGCCTCGGCCAGGTGACCTCCGGCTCCAACTCCGTGAAGACCCATCCCCGCCAGACGTCCTGCCGGAAGCCGAGCCAGGCCCGCCAGACGTCCAGGCCCGGCGACGGGGTGCCGAAGCCGTTGCACCCCAGGCCGGTGGTGAAGCCGGTGCGGGCGTGGGCCTTCCACTCGCCCCCGACCAGGGTCGACCATTCGATCCCCCGGGTGTGCTGGGCGTAGACGCCGTTCCCCTCCCAGCGGAGGCGGACGGTCTCGCCGAAGTAGCGCTCCACCTCGAGATCGACGCTGGTCCCGGCGCCCCGCCCGCCCATCTCGACGAAGAGCACGTCGGTGGCGCGCAGCAGGAAGCCGGCGCCCAGCGGCAGCCTGAGGTGGGCGCGGATATTGGCGAAGGGGACCGGCGGCCAGGCGAAGGTGACGCCCGCGCCGGTGTCGAAGACCAGCACGCCGGCCCGCACCACGTCGAAGCGGACCTCGGCCCGCCCCCGCCCCCGCGTCAGCTCCGCCACGGCCGCGTCGGACTCGGCCGAGTTGATGGGGACCTCGGCGCCGCCGGGCGGGACGGCGCCCACGACGGGCAGGGGCTGGCGGGCCGTCACCTTCTCGCCGACCAGCAGCAGCCGGGCGTTGCCGAACAGGTGGTTCAACCGCGGCAGGCTGATGGAGGTGCCGACCGCGAACCCCATGGCGAAGTTCTCGACCTCAGAGGTCCGCACGAAGGTCTTGAGCCGGAAGCGGGACGACGGTGACTCGAGGTCGAGCCGCCTGGTCTTGTCGAAGAAGAGGTCGAACCCCTCGACCAGGTCGCCGAGGTGCTCCTCGACGACGAGCCGCTTGTCATCGATCCAGCCGCTGCTCGGTTCGGTGGGGTTCTCCAGGTCGGGCTCCGCCGGTTTGGCCGGCGCTGGCGGTCCGGTCGGCCCGGTCGGTCCGGGCGGTCCGGGCGTCGCTTGCGGCGACTGCGACGTGAGCTCGGTTGGAACTGCGCCGGGGTCCTGCGGCGTCGCGGCGAGCCCGGCCGCCGAGCTCGACAGCGCACAGCCGACCCAAAGGCCGAGCAAGCGCCTGCATCCCGGTGCGCCCGTGCACTGGTCCCGTCTCCCCCTCACGCCGCCATCTTGATCTCCTTCGGGCGCCGCCGCCATCCCGTTGGCACGCAGGGAGCTGCCGGAAGCCGAATCCCTCGAATGGTGGCGGGCGGGGGATGTGCAATCCGCGTCACCTTTGGGTACATTTGGGGTTCATGGCCACCACCGTTCATTGTGCACACTGCGGTAAGGACGTCCCCGCCCCGACCGGCCCCAACGGGCGCTGCCCCGCCTGCCAGTCCCCCCTCGCCGCGGCGCAGGGCGCCGGGCGGGCCGGCGAGCACGAGGTCCCGGCCGGTGGATACGTCGACCTCGGGCTCGACGCGGAGGACGACGTCGTTTCCGCCAAGCGCCAGGTGGCGGCCGCCGCGCCGAGCCGCCAGTCGAGCGAGACCTCGGTGGCCGCGGCCCGCATGGCCGCCGCGCCGAACTTCAGGAAGGCCACGCCCAAGGGCGGCATGCCCGTCCTCCCCATCGCCGCGGGCGTGGTCCTGATCGTCGCCATCGCCATCTTCGCGCTGACCCGCGGCCAGCCGCTCTCCCAGGCCGCCGCCACCCCGGCGCGGCTCGACCCGTCGGTGACCAGGATCGGGCGCCCGCCCGAGTCGAGCCCACCGCCGGTCGCCGAGCCGGATCCGGCTCCACCCGTCGTGACCAGGGATCTGCCGGGGGAGCCGGCCGCCCCTGCGCGCGAACCGCGGAAGGCGCCCGAGCGCGAGGCCGCCGCGGCGCCCCCCGCGGCCCGCCCGGCCCGTCCACCAGCCGCCACCGCGCCGGCCCGCGAGGCCACGCGCGAAGTGGCCCGCGTGGAGAAGGCGGCGCTGGCCACGCCGCGCCCGCCCCCCCCGCCGGCCCCGAAGCCCGAGCCCGATCCGCTCCCTCCCCCGCAGTTCGTGGCCGCGCGCCAGGAGATGCCGAGCGCCTCGGCGCCGCTCCAGATCGGCCCGTCCTACGCCCGGGACGGGCAGCAGAAGGCGAAGCTGGCCAGCCCCGGCTGCGTCGTCAACTCGCTGCGCCTCCCCCGCGACCTCGTCGACATCGGGGGCGACACCGCCACGGTCAAGTTCGCCGTGAACGAGACGGGGCAGGTCTCGCAGTTCGCCTACCTCGCCGGCCCGAGCGATCCGCGGGTGGCCAACGCCATCTGGTCGGCCATCCAGCGCTGCGAGTTCGTCCCCGGCGCCAACGCCCAGGGGAAGCCGCTGGCGCTCTGGGTGACCATGCCGATCAAGTTCGGCAAGTAGGCCACCACCCGCCGGCGTTCACCCGGGGTGGACGCCGGCCAGGTCGGTGCCCAGCATGCCGGCCCGGTAGCAGCGCGCGTCGAGCGGCGTGAGCCGGCCGGCCTGGGCCGGGGTCAGCAGCGACCGGTGCGGCAGCGCGTCGAGCCGGTGGGCCACCATCGGCGCGGCCGCCTCGTCGAACTCCCAGCCGAGGCGATCGAAGCGCCGCAGGTCGAGCGGGCGCGAGGAGTACTCCCGCAGGGTCCGCCGCCGCTTCATGCTGTAGTAGGGCTCGAAGTAGCTCAGGGCCAGCTCGCGCAAGGTGCGGTGGATCGGCTCGCGGTAGCGCAGCCCGACGAAGTTGGACTTGGCCACCGCC
>Ga0315271_10001251_pt1 | contig 15295 bp, 10 predicted proteins | sample C3_top_MG_FD_204664 | JGI IMG/M metagenome (GOLD analysis project Ga0315271, IMG submission 204664) | Sediment microbial communities from Yellowstone Lake, YNP, Wyoming, USA - C3_top | ecosystem: Environmental > Aquatic > Freshwater > Lake > Sediment | place: USA: Wyoming | collected 2017-08-01 | reverse complement strand
GGTCATTAGCCGCGTGGCGCCGCCTGGAACATGGCTTCGACGCCGCCTTCGGTGCGGCGCTGAACCCGCTGCGCCACCTCGGCGCGCTCGGCTTTCTCAGCTTCTGGCTGCTGGCCGCCAGCGGCATCTATCTGTATGCCGCGTTCGACACGTCGGCGGCGGGCGCGTACCGCTCGATCGTCGATCTGTCTCGGCAGCAGCCCTGGTTCGGCGGCCTGCTGCGCAGCCTGCACCGCTATGCGGCCGACGCCTTCGTGATCCTGATGGCCGCGCACTTGCTGCGCGAATGGCTGCACGGCCACTACCGCGGCATGCGCCGCTTCTCATGGCTGACCGGCGTGCCGCCGGTCGTGCTGGTGTTCGTCAGCGCGATCGGCGGCTTCTGGCTGCACTGGGACCGGCTCGGCCAGTATTCGGCCATCGCCACCGCCGAGTGGATCGACGCGTTGCCTTTCCTGGCCGCACCGCTGGCGCGCAACTTCCTCTCGGTCGATGCGGTCAGCGACCGGCTGTTCTCGCTGTTCGTCTTCGTCCACCTCGGCGCGCCGCTGCTGCTGCTGTTTGCACTCTGGTTTCACATCCAGCGTCTGACACGCGCCGGCGTCTGGCCGCCGCGGCCGGTGGGCCTGGGCCTGTTGTTCACATTGCTGGCGCTGGCGCTCGCGGCGCCGGTCGCCAGCCACGCGCCGGCCGACCTGGCGACCGCGCCGCAGGCGCTGCGGCTGGACTGGATACTGCTGTTCATCCACCCGCTGGCCGAGGCCGCTTCTCCGCAGCTGGCCTGGACGCTGGCGCTCGGGGTCCTGGTGCTGTTGTTCGCACTGCCGTTCCTGCCGCAAGCGGCGCCTGCGCCGGCAGCCGTGGTCGACGCGGCCAACTGCAACGGTTGCCGGCGCTGTTTCGCCGATTGCCCGTTTGCCGCGGTCACGATGGTGCCGCATCCGAATCAGAAGGAAACGCCGGGCCGCCCCAAGTTTCCTGGCTCCCCCGGGGCCACGCAGGGGCCTCTTCGTGGCCCTGGGGGGCGGTCGCCGCCAGGCGGCCTTGGGGGCACACAAACACTCGGCAAGCAGATGGCCCGGGTCGACGCTGACCTGTGCACGGGCTGCGGCATCTGCGTCGGTGCGTGCCCGTCGTCGACGCCGTTTCGCAGCATGGCCGAGTTGGTCACCGGCATCGACATGCCGCAGGCGCCGATCGGTGCCTTGCGCACGCAACTGCAGCAGGGCATCGCGGCGCTGCGGGTCGAACGGCCGTTGGTCGCCTTCGGTTGCGATTGCGGCGCGCACGTCGATTCACTGGCTGCGCCCGACGTGGCTGCCTTCAGTTTGACCTGCACCGGCCAGCTGCCGCCATCCTTCGTCGAATACGCGCTGCGCGACGGTGCGGCCGGTGTGCTGGTCAGCGCCTGCCGCGAAGGGGGCTGCGAGTTCCGCCTCGGCCAGCGCTGGACCAACGAGCGCCTGCTGGGCCTGCGCGAGCCACACCTGCGTGCCGGCATCGCGCGCGAGCGGCTCGAGACCGTGTGGGCCGACAATGGCGACGAGAGCCCGCTCGCGCAGGCGCTCGAGCGCCTGCGCGCGCGGGTTCGCGACCTGCACCCCGCCGTCGGGCCCAAACCGAAGACCAGCCATGTCTGATGTGACGACCCCCAGCTCGCAAAGCTCGCGCCCCCCTGGGGGGAGTTCAGGCGACTTGGGAGCGGCCCCAAGCCCGTCGCCTGATGTCGCATCGACGCGGCCATCCCTGCCTGCCAGCGCCTGGGTCGGCCAGGTGGCGCTGTACGCGCTGTTCGCGCTGGCCATCGGCGTGTTCTCGCGCTGGCCGGTCTACCAACACCTGGGCCGCGACCAAGCCCTGATCAAGGTCAGCTTCACGCACGCCGGCAAGCCACTGGGTGACTGCCGGCGACAGAGCGAAGCCGAGCTGGCCAAGTTGCCGCCCAACATGCGCGCGCCAATGAAGTGTCCGCGCGAGCGTTCACCGGTCAGCGTCGAGGTCGATGTCGGCGGCGTGACCGCGCTGCGGCGCAGTGCGGCCCCGTCGGGCCTGTCGCGCGACGGCGCGTCGGCGATGTACCAGCGCCTGGTCGTGCCCGCCGGCGAACAGCACATCAGCGTGCGCCTGAACGACGACGCGCGGGCGTCAGGCTTCGCCTACCAGCGCGAGGCCACCGTCAAGCTGGCGCCGGCGCAGGTGCTGGTCATCGATTTCGACGCCTCGCGAGGCGGCATCACGCTGCAATGAGCATCGCTTCATCGCTGCGCCCACTCTGGGCCCCACCGTCAGCCGGGCCGGCCGCCGACTACAGCTTGGCCGTAGCCGGCGAGGCGCAACGCGCGCTGGCGCGCGGCTGGCTCTGGCTCGGCCTGATTGCCCTCATCGGCTCGGGCCTTTTTTCGCTGCTGCTGGTCGCGGCGCGAACGCCGGGGGTCAACGCCTGGCTGCCGGCCGCCGACTTCTTCCGCGTGGCCCTGGTCGTGCACGTCGACCTGTCGGTGCTGGTCTGGTTCAGCGCCATCGCCGGCATGCTGTGGAGCCTGAACAGCTCGGCTCGCGGCGCGCTGGCGAGCTGGGCCGCGCTGGGCCTGTGCTGTGCGGGTACGCTGCTGATGTCGGTGGCGGCCTTCGCCAACCCGGGCACGCCGATCATGGCCAACTACATCCCGGTGCTGACGAGCCCGTTGTTCCAGGCCGGGCTGGTGATCTTCGGCGCGGGCGCCGCGCTGCAGGTGTTGCGTTGTCTGTGGGCGGCCGAGCGCATCGGTGCGATGCTCAGCGGCGCCGGCGCACTGCGCTTCGGTCTCAACGCCAGCGTGGTCTCGGCCGCGGTGGCGCTGCTGGCGCTGGTGGCCTCGCTGGCGCTGGTGCCGCTGGCGCTCGACGGCAAGGCCTATTACGAGATCGCGTTCTGGGGCGTCGGCCATGCGCTGCAGTTCACCTGGACGCTGGCGATGCTGGTCGCCTGGTTGTGGCTGGCGCAGGCCTGCGGTGCGCGCATCGCACTCAGCCCGCGCGTCGTGCTGCTGCTGTTCGCGCTGGCGCTGGCCAGCGTGTTCGTCACGCCCTACGCCTACCTGGCGCACGACGTGGCCAGTGTCGAGCACCGCGCCATGCACACCGCCGCGATGCGCTTCGGCGGCGGGGTGGCGATCTTCCCGCTCGCGCTGGCGGTGGCCTTGGCCCTGCTTCGCCTGCGCCAGCCGCCGCCGCTTGCGCGCCCGCTGCGGGCGGCGCTGTGGTCGTCGATCGCCCTGTTCGCCGCCGGCGGCGTGATCGGCCTGTTCATCGGCGCCAGCAACGTCACCATCCCCGCGCATTACCACGGCTGCATCGTCGGCGTGACGCTGGCGCTGATGGGGCTGGTCTACCACCTGCTGCCGCAGCTCGGCTGGCGCGCGCCGCAGGGCCGCCTGGCGGTGGCGCAGCCGGTGCTGTATGCGGTGGGCCAGTTGATGCACATCGTCGGCCTGGTCTGGTCGGGCGGCTACGGCGTGCAGCGCAAGGTCGCCGGCGGCGAGCAGGTACTGCGCAGTGCGGGTGAGATCGCCGGCATGGGCCTGATGGGCCTGGGTGGGCTGATCGCCATCGTCGGCGGGCTGCTGTTCGTCGTGGTGGTGTTCGGCGCGATGCGCCCGCGCCCATGAAGGCGCTGCTGCGGCGCGGCTTCCTGCAAGCCGAGGCGCTGTTCAACCGCGCCTTCGGCGACAAGCTCAACCCGCTGTACCACCTCGGCGCGACGGTTTTCTTCCTGTTCTGGGTCGTCGGTGCCAGCGGCCTGTACCTGTACGCGTTCTTCGACACCAGCGTCGAGGGCGCGTACCGATCGGTGCAAGCCCTCACCGAAGGCCAGTGGTTCGCCGGCGGCGTGTTGCGCAGCGCGCATCGCTACGCCTCCGACGCGCTGGTGGCGACGATGGTCGTGCATGCGCTGCGCCACTTCGCGTTCGACCGCCTGCGCGGCTTTCGCTGGTTCTCCTGGGTCACCGGCGTGGTGCTGATCTGGCTGGTCTACGTGGCCGGTGCCAACGGCTACATGCTGCCGTGGGACCAGCTGGCGCAGTTCGTCACGCAGGCCAGCTTCGAGTGGCTCGACGGGCTGCCCGGCTTCGGCGGCGCATTGATCCGCAATTTCATCCGCCCCGAGAGCGTCAGCAACCGGCTGTTCTCGCTGCTGGTCTTCATCCACATCGGCGTGCCGCTGGTCGCGCTGTTGCTGATGTGGATCCATGTCCAGCGCGTGCCCAAGGCGCAGACGCAGCCGCCGCGGCCGATCGCGCTGGCGGTGTTGGCGATGCTGTGCCTGCTGTCGCTCGTGCAACCCGTATTCAGCCAGGGCGGTGCGGCCAACCTCGCCCGGGCCCCGACCACGCTCGAACTCGACTGGTTCCTGCTCGCGCTGTACCCGCTGGTGTACGCGTGGCCACTGTCCGCCGTCTGGGCGCTGGTCGGCATCGGCACGCTGGTGCTGCTGGCGCTGCCCTGGCTGCCGCCGCGCCGCGGCCCGCGCGCGGCCTGCCACGTCACGATGCACCCCGGCGCGATGCCGGTCGTGGCACGCGCCGGCGAAACATTGCTCGAAGCCGGCCTGCGCGCCGGGCTGGCGCTGCCCTACGACTGCCGTGCCGGCGGCTGCGGGCAGTGCGTGTGCACGGTGCTCAACGGGCACATCGATCCCGGGCCCTTCCAGCCGGCCGCGCTGACCGCCGCGATGCGCGCGCGCGGGCAGGCGCTGATGTGCTGCGCGGTGGCGCTGGACGACGTGGAGCTGGAAGTCGACGTGCCGACGCTGGGCAAGGCCGGCGCCGCGCGGCGCTGGCACGGCCGCGTCGAGAGCGTGGAGCGCATCGCCGACGACGTGATGCGCCTGCGCATCGGGCTGCCCGACGGACAGCGCATCGCCTTCGCCGCCGGCCAGTACATCAATGTCGTGCTCGAAGGCGGCGCGCGGCGCGCGTTCTCGTTCGCCAACCCGCCGCATGACAACGCCGCCATCGAATTGCACGTGCGGCGCATCCCCGGCGGGCTGTTCACGGCGCGGGTCTTCACGGCGATGCAGCCCGGCGACAGCATCGACTTCGAGGGCCCGCTCGGCCGCTTCACGTTGCGCGAGAGCGAGCGCCCGATCCTGTTCGTGGCCGGCGCAACGGGCTTTGCGCCGATCAAGAGCATCCTCGAGGACGCGTTTGCACGGGGCATCCGGCGGCCGATGCAGCTGTACTGGGGCGTGCGCGAGGCCAAGGATTTGTACGCACTCGATCTCGCCCTTGGCTGGCAGCGTGAACATTCGAACTTCCGCGTCGTGCCGGTCCTGTCGACCGCCACGCCCGACGACCCCTGGCCCGGCCGGCGTGGCCTGGTGCACGAGGCGATGCTCGCCGACCACCCCGACCTGACGGGCTACGAGGTCTATGCCTGCGGCTCGGTGCAGATGGTCGCGGCGGCCGTGCCCGCCTTCATCGCCCAGGGGCTGGACGATCGGTTCTGCATCTCCGATGCGTTCACACCGGCCGCCGCCTGAGCACGCAAAGAGCGGCGTTGCCGGCGCAAGACGCGCCTGGCTGCCAACATGATCTATATCAACCTCGCAATCGGCCGCCAGTGCCGGTGGCCCGACGCGACGCTAGACTCCGCCGCAACGATCAACCGACCATCGAGGCCCTTTCCATGACCAGAAAGACGGTATTGACAAGCGTGTTGATGACCGGCGCCGCCGCCCTGCTGCTTGGCGCCGCCATGCCTTCCTTCGCGGTCGACGAAGACGCGGCGATGGCGTTGGCCAAGAAGAGCAACTGCACGAAATGCCATTCCGTCGACAAGAAGAAAGAGGGTCCTTCGTTCAAGGAGACCGCCGCGAAGTACAAGAAGGAGGGCGACGGCGAGAAGAAGCTCTTCACCCACCTGACCACCAACCCGAAAGTCAAGGTCGACGGCAAGGAAGAAGAACACTCCAGCCCGAAGACCAAGGACGAGGCGGAGATCAAGAACCTGATCGCCTACATCCTCTCACGCTGAGTTCAGCCGCGCGCTCGCCGCGCCAACAACAACGATCCAGAACCGGGACCCGACCATGACCAACCTCCTCGCCACGTTGCGCCGCCGCTGGAAACTCGCGCTCGGCCTGACAGTCGTCGGCATGTTCGCGGCGCTGTTCCTGATCGTCGGCGGTGCCTACGGCCTGGCGGTGACGAGCACCGAGGAGTTCTGCACCGGTTGCCACGAGATGCGCGACAACCCGTTCGCCGAGTACAAGGGCACGATCCACGACACCAACCGCAGCGGCGTGCGGGCCGTCTGCACCAACTGCCACGTGCCACACGAGCCGATCCCGCTGATCAAGCGCAAGATGGCCGCGACCTTCGAACTGATCGGGCACATGCGCGGGGTGCTCGATACCAAGGAGAAGTTCCAGGCTCATCGCACCGAAATGGCGCAGAAAGTCTGGACCCGCATGCTCGAGACCGACTCGCACGAGTGCCGCAACTGCCACATCGCCGAAAAGATGGACAAGAGCAAGCAGACCGAGAAGGCGCAGGCACGCCACGCCAAGGCCCGCGCCGAGGGCTGGACCTGTATCGAGTGCCACTTCGGCATCGCCCACACCGAGCCCGACGGCGACGGCCCGCAGGAATTGCGCACCAAGCTCAACATCGCGCGCGTACCGGCCGCCTCTGCGCCGCAGTAGCGGCCTGGCGTCGCGGTAGCGATCGCGCTACACCCGGCCGCCGGACCCAGGCCTGAAGCGGCAATGCCGAGGCCTCCTGGGCAACGCTGATGTGGCGCTGACATGAAACCCTCTCTTGGGTGGCCGCGCCTGTGATTCATTCGCTCGATCGAATTCGCGTGGCGATGTCGAATGCGCAATGCCGTTCGAAGCATCCTTGATCTGACGCAAATGGAACGTACGCGCAGGTAGGAAGATCGCTGTCGACAAAGAAGTGCCACACAGGACGTTGGGTTTTGTTCCAAACGAGCTAGGAGAACATTCGTGAAAAATTCTGGTCGGGCAGGAGGGTATCGGGCTACATCACGCTGGGCGCTATTCGCCATAGCGGGGCTGTTAGCGGCTGCGATCGCAGGTTGCGGCGGCAGCGACGGCGCGGTCGGGCCTACGGGTGCCACTGGCCCGCAGGGGCCTGCTGGGCCGGGTGGCGCCACGGGCCCGGTCGGTCCGGCCGGCGGAAACTCCTTCTTTGTCGCCAGCAACGCCACACCCGCAACCGACGCCGCAGCCGCGGCCTGGGCAGCATTGGCGCCAAAGGCCACCGTGACCAGCGTCACCATCGCCAGCCCGCCGGTCGTGAATTTCACGGTCACGGATGCCGCCGGCAACCCGGTGGTCGGCCTGGGCAACACGTCCCAGAGCAGCACCGCCACGCTCCCCGGTTTGACGAACCTCGCCTTCTCCATCGCCAAGCTGGTGCCGGGCACCAATGGCGCCCCCAGCAAGTGGGTCAGCTACATCGTGACCACCGTGCCGACGAAGAACGCGACGACCGGTGCCATTACGGCCGCCGCGCCGACCCGCCCGTCGACTGACAATACCGGCACGCTGGTCGACAACGGCGACGGCAGCTACAAGTACACGTTCTACCGCGACGTCCCGCAGACCAAGGCCACGGTCGACGCGATGACCGTCACTGGCGCCGCCAACAACAAGGCCGATCTCGGCGATCTGACCTATGAACCAAACCTGGTTCATCGACTGACGATCCAGGTTTCTGGCAATGCGCCCGGCACCGGCACCAATACGCCCAACGCAGTCGCATTCAACACGGTACCGGCCGTGCCGATGACCAAGCCGCTGGACGTGATCTACGACTTCGTGCCCGCCACGGGCCTGGCCGCGGCGGCTTCAGGCCGCGACATCGTGGCCACCGCCAAGTGCAACGAATGCCACCGCCAGCTCGGTGGCATCCCTGGCGACAGCGCCGAGAGTTCAGGCGCGGGCTTCCACGGCGGAAGCCGCAACGAAACCCGCTACTGCGTCGTCTGCCACACCGAGCAGCGCAAGTACGGCAGAACCGAAGCGCCGTACGACGCCACCACGCTGACCTTCACGATTCCCGCCGGCGCCACCGCCACCTCGACTTACAGAGTCGATGATCGCGCGGTAGGCAACATGCCCAACAACATTCACAAGGCCCACATGGGCAGCTTCCTGGCCAAGAAGGCTTACAACTACGGCGACGTGCTGTACAACGAAGTGGGGTTCCCGCAGGACCTGCGCAACTGCACCAAGTGCCACGACGGCTCCGACACCTCGACCGCCAAGACCGCACAGGGCGACAACTGGAAGAATCAGCCCAACCGCCTGGCCTGCGGTGGCTGCCACGACGGCATCAACTTCGCGACTGGAATGGGTGTCACCATTGCCGATGCGGCCAAGGGTCTGACGTCGACGGTAGATGCCAACGGCTTTGCCCACGGCGGCAAGTCCGCGACCGACGACTCGCAGTGCGCAACCTGCCACACGCCGGGCAACAACGACATCGTCCACCTCCCGGTCACGCCGCCGAACCCGACCAACTCCCTGCTTGCGGGCGGCACGAACGCCAACACCAACGCGGCCTGGATCGCCTCGAACACGAGCCGGTTGCCGGCCGGTGCCATCAAGGTCAGCTATGACATCTCCAGCGTCAGCGTCAGCGCCGGCAAGCCGGTGATGGTGTTCCGCATCCTGCAGAACGGTGTCAGGACCGACCTCAAGGCCTTCGATGCCGCGCTGCCCGTCCAGCCTCAGGAAATCTGGGACGGCTTCATGGGCGCACCCAGCGTGTACTTCGTGTTCTCGGTACCGCAAGACGGGATCGCCGCGCCGGCGGACTTCAACGCCTCGGCCAGCAGCTACCTGCGCAGCCTGTGGAACGGCACTGCCGGCACCGGCACTGGTGCGGGAACCCTGACAGGCCCTGACGCGAATGGCTACTACACGGCCACGCTGACTGGCGTGACCATCCCCGCCGAAGCGAAGATGGTCACCGGCGGCCTGGGTTACTCGTACAGCGTGATCAACACGCTGCCGCTGACCCAGACCAACCTGGCCAATTACCCGGTCACGCCCGCCACGGCCACCAGCGGCCTGACGGCCACCATGCCCAACAAGACCGGCGGCCTGATCGTCATCGCGCCCAACGCGCAGAAGGTGGCGACTGGGTTCACCGGCCGGCGCGCGGTCGTCGAGGACAAGCGCTGTAACGCCTGTCACCAGGAACTCGGCACCTTCACCGAAGACGCCTTCCATGCCGGGCAGCGCAATGACGGCACGACCTGCGCGTGGTGCCATACGCCGAACCGCACGAGCAGCGGTTGGTCGGCTGATTCCACCAGCTTCGTCCACGCGATCCACGCGGGCAACAAGCGGGCGAACGCGTTCACTTGGCATGCATCGAGCACGACCGAGTCGTTCGCCGACATCAAGTACCCCGGCGTCCTGAGGGACTGCGAGACCTGCCACCTGCCTGGCACGCAGAACTTCAGCGCCACCGCGTCGGCCAGTGCCCTGCCCAATCGCCTGTACAGGACAGTGGGTACGGGGATCTTCCCGGCCGACGGTGCGACGATCCCGGGCTACAAGGTCGATGCCGCGGGCACAGCGTGTACGGCGGGGACGGCGAGTGTCGGTACGGCGCTGTCGGCCTTCAGCCTGTCGCCGTATGTGATTCAGTCGACCGCGACGGCGATCACCAACTACGGCATCGGCTTCAGCTTCAACGCGAGCCCAACAGCGACAACGAAAGCCTGCACACCGGACGGCGTGTTCTACACCGTCGCGCCAGGAGCCAGCGTCGCGGCCGCGGGCGCCACGCTGGTCAACTCACCGATCGCGACGGCGTGCATTGCCTGCCATGACTCGGCAATCGCCCAAGCGCACATCGAGTACGGTGGCGGTTCGATCTACGCGCCGCGTACCGCTGCATTGGCCACGACCGAGACCTGTATGGTCTGCCACGATGCCGGCCGCATCGCCGACATCAAGGTGATGCACTCGAAGTAGGTAAGTGAGATGCGGTAAGTAGCTGGACTGGGGCATGGCCAAACCGTGCTCCAGCGCCGCGGCAGACAACCCGGCGGCGGTAACGCCCCGGGTTTTTTTCGTACCATCGAAGCGCATTCAGCGAGAGATGTCGACATGAGCGTAGTGACGATGCCGTCTGCAAGACACCGCGTCAAGAGGCGCGTGCTGGTCGGTCTGGCAGTGATGGTCTGGGCTGGCCTGTCGTGCGCGGCTGGCGCAGCGAGCGCACCGGAACCTGCCGGCCAAGCCTCGGCGGCCTCGAAGAAGGCGCCGCCCGCCAAGCCGGTCAAGCTCATCGATATCAACAGCGCGAGCCGGGCACAATTGAAGACGCTCCCGGGCATCGGCGATGCCGAGGCCGACAAGATCATTGCGGGCCGGCCTTACCTCAGCAAGGCCGATCTCGCCAGCAAGAATGTGATCCCGACCGGGGTCTACCTGTCGCTGAAGAATCAGGTCATTGCCATTCAGAAGACGCCCCCGAAGAGCAAGGCATAGCCGCAAGCCGCGACGAACAAAGACTGACGGACCGACAACGATGAACATCACCAAACCAATCATTTCCGCGCTCTTTGTCGTCGTGGCGGGTCTGGCATGGCCACCGGCCGCAACGGCCCAGGGCACGGCGGCCTCCGCACCCGCCGGCACGGCGGCCTCCGCCCCAGCCGGCGCGGCCTCGGCGCCGGAGCAGGTGGGTCCGGGCACCGAGTACAGCGAAAAGGGCGCCGACACCTGCCTCAACTGCCACGACACCGAAGCCGACACGGCGACGTTCACGACGGCGGCGATCTTCAAGACCCGCCATGCCCAACGCGGCAACGCGCATGCGCCATTCGGCGCCGGCGGGCTGCAGTGCGAGGCCTGCCACGGGCCGGGCGCACGTCACTCCAGCAAGGGCAGCAAGAAGGTGGCGACGATCAACAGCCTCAAGGCGAACTCGTTCATGTCGGCCGAGCAACGCAACCTGCCCTGCCTGGGTTGCCACCAGAGCGACGCCCGCACCGGATGGCACGCCGGTGCGCACCAGCGCAGCGATCTGGCCTGCACCGATTGCCACCGGTTGCACGTGCAAGACGACCCGGTGCTGGCCAAGAGCACGCAGCCCGACGTCTGCTTCAACTGCCACAAGAAGCAGCGGGCGGACTTCTACAAGACCTCGTCGCACCCGGTTCGCTTCGGCGTCATGGGTTGCAGCGATTGCCACAACACACATGGCTCGACCAACCCGGCGCTGCTGACCAAGTCGACGGTGAACCAGACCTGCTACACCTGCCATGCCGAAAAGCGCGGCCCGGTGTTGTGGGAGCATGCGCCGGTGGCCGAGGACTGCACGTTGTGCCATTCGAGCCACGGCTCGGTGCACGCCGCGCTGCTGTCGAAGACGCCACCGCTGCTGTGCCAGCAATGCCACACGGTCGCAGGCCACCCGTCCGTGGCGCGCACCGGTGCCGCGCTGCCCGGCGGTGGTGCCGGCGGTTCGATCTTCCTGCTCGCCGGCGGTTGCAGCAACTGCCACTCGCAGGTGCACGGGTCCAACCATCCCGCGGGCGCCAAGCTGATGCGATGAACGACGCGTGGCCTGTGGCCGCGGGCCAGGGCCAGACGACTCACCGAGAACGGATGCGAACATGACAACCTTCAGCCCCCTGTTCCTGCTCAGCGCGCTCGGCGCACTGTCGGCCGCCGCCAGCGGTGCGCTGGCCGCCGAACCCTCGCAGTGGAAGTGCGAAACCTGCCCCTTCGAGAAGGCCGGAACCACCGGCACGCTGGACGTCGGTCTCGGCGCCGTTTCCGACGACTCGGCCAAGTTCGGCGACTACACCGGCCTGAACCAGAAAGGCGCCTACCTCGTGGCCGGTGGCGCCATGCGATATCGCGGCGAGGGCGGGCAGTACGGCAGCCTGAAGGCTTCTGACCTCGGGCTCGACTCGCGCTCGCTGGCCGGCGAATACGGCCAGGAAGGGCTCTATTCGCTGCGCTTGGGTTACTCTGAAATCCCGCATTACCTGACGGATACCGCGATGACACCGTTCCTGGGCAACGGCGGCGCGGTGTTGACGCTGCCGGCCGGGTTCCCTGCGGTGGATACCGGCTCGATGCCATTGGCGAGCACGCTGCAGCCGGTCGAACTGGGGTTCAAGCGGTCGCGGCTGGATGCCAGCGCATCGTGGATCATCGGGCAGGGGTGGAGCACCCGCATCAGCCTGCGGCACGATGTGAAGGACGGCACGCAGCGCACCTCCGGCTCGTTCTTCTCCACCGCCTCGCACTTGGCGGCACCGGTGGACCAGGTCACCGATCAGGTCGAGATTTCAACGTCGTATTTCAGCCAGCGCCTTCAGGCCACGTTGGCTTATCAAGGCTCGCTGTTTCGCAATGGCCAGGAGTCGTTGACCTGGACCAATCCGTTCTCCGGCGTGCGCAACGGCCAGCTTGCGCTGGCGCCAGACAACGAATCCCATCAGATCTTCGGGTCGGCCGCCTACGAAATCACGCCAAAGATACGTGCCAGCGGCGAATTTGCGGTCGGCAGGATGACGCAGGACGCGGCCTTCCTCGCCGCGACGACGAACGTCTACGACCCGGTGACGAACCCGTCCGGCCTGGTCGTGCCGGCGTTGCCCGCGCAGTCTCTGAGCGGGCAGGTCGACACCTTCAATGCCAGCGTCAGGGTCACGGCCACGCCGATCGACCGGCTGCTGCTGAACGCCAGCTATGCCAGAGACGTGCGCGACAACCAGACGCCCAGCCTGGCCTATCCCGCGGTGTCGACCGACATGTTCCTGGGAGCGGTGCCACGCATCAACCAGCCATTCAGCTTCACCCAGGACCGCTTCAAGCTCAGCGCCGACTACCGCTGGCAAGGCAGCACGAAGACCAGCGTCGGTGTCGATCAGAACTACATCCAGCGCACCCTGCAGGAAGTGGTGACCACGCGCGAGACGACGCTGTGGGGGCAGTTGACCGCGAAACCGCTGGCCAACACATCACTGATGCTCGAGCTCGCACACAGCGAACGCGACAACGAGGGCTACGGTATCGCGGCCTGGATCACGCCGCCCGAGAACCCCTTGCTGCGCAAGTACAACCTCGCCGATCGCACCCGCGATAAGGCCCGTCTGCGCGCCGATTTCGCCGCCAGCGAGACGGTGAACTTCGGCGTCAGTGCCGACGTCGCGGATGACACTTACGGCCAATCCAGCATCGGCCTCACCGACGGCCGCAGCGTCAGCTATGGCGCCGACGTGTCGTGGGCGATCACCGATCAGACCCAGTTGAGCATGTTCGCGCAAAGCGAACAGGTGCGTTCCGGACAGGCCGGCAGCCAGCTCTATGGGCAGCCCGACTGGTGGGCCCGCAACAAGGACGAAGTCGACCTGGTCGGCATGGGCATCAAGCACGTGGCGTTGGGTGGCAAGCTCGAGCTCGGCGCCGACCTGACGTTCACGCGCTCGCGCAGCGACATCACGGTCGACGCCGGCCCCACCAGCCCGCCGTTTCCGACCGCCACCACCTCGCTGGACCGCTTCAAGATCCACGCCACCTACAAGCTGAAGGAAAGCCTGTCGATCACCGGCGGCTGGTGGTACGAACGCTACGACTCGCAGGATTGGCGCCTGGACGGCGTGCAGCCGGCCACGATTCCGAACCTGCTGGCGTTCGGCGCGCAGGCGCCGCGCTACAACGTGAACGTTCTCTCCGTCGCACTGCGCTACGGGTTCTAGACCCGGCACAGCGCAGGTTGCGACTTCCGTGCGGCGCCATGGCTGGCGCCGGTGGGCATGCGTGTCAATCCAGGCAATGCCCCTGGGCGATGGCATCGACCTGCAGCACGGCGCCGATCCATGCCGCGGCAGCAAACAGCAAGTCGTCGTCGTTCGGCCGAGCGATCAACTGCAGTCCCAGCGGCAGCCCGGCTTCGTCGCAGCCGCCCGGCAGCGCGATACAGGGGCAACCGAGCAATTGCCAGGGCCGGTTGAACAGCGGGTCGCCGGTGCTTGCAAGGCCGCGCGGCGCCGCACCGGGCGCCGCGGGCGTGATCAATACGTCGGCGCCCGCGAACAGGGTCTCGATGGCATCGCTTGCCGCCCGCCCGCACGCGATCGCCGCGCCGTAGGCCACGGCATCGACACCACCCGCCTGGTCGAGAAATGTCGCCAGCGCGGGTGACAACAGGCCACGCCGGTATTGCAGCTCGGGCGCCAGCGCCCTCGCCGTCTCGAACTGTTGCACGACACGCTGGGCGTCGAACAAGGCGTCGAACGCGCTCGGCAGGACGGCATCGCGCACGACGGCCCCCGCCGTCGAAAGGCACTGAGCGCTGGCATCGAGCATCGCCGTCATCGCGGCCGACAAGGCCCGCGGCCGCGAAGTGAGCGTGACGCCGACACGCGGCGCAAACGCCTGCGTGCTCGGCAACGGCGCATCGCCGCGGCCGCTCAACAGCTGCGCCAGCAGGGCAGCGTCATCGACGCTGCGCGCCAGCACGCCGACCTCGTCGAGCGTGTCTGAGTTCGGCTTCACGCCCGCGCGCGGTATGCGCCGAGGTGAAGGCTTGTAGCCGACGATGCCGCAGAAGGCCGCCGGGCGGATGACCGAGCCCGCCGTCTGCGTGCCCAGCGCCAGCGGCGCGAGCCCGGCGGCGACCACGGCGGCCGACCCGCTCGACGAGCCGCCGGGCGTGTGCCCGATGTGGTGCGGATTGCGCGTCGCCGCGGGGACCATGTTGGCGAACTCTGTCGCCACCGTCTTGCCCAGCACCCACGCGCCCGCCGCGCGCGCCAGGGCGACACAGGCGGCATCGACGGCGGGCACGTGGCCGGCGTAGATCGGCGAGCCGTACGCGGTGGGCTGGCCCGCGGTGTCGATGTTGTCCTTGACCGCGATCGGCAAGCCATGCAGCGCACCGTCGCGTGCGCCGCGGTCCAGCGCGTGCGCCCGCTGCCGCACTGCGGTCGCATCGAAGCTGGCCCACGCCCGCAATTGCGGCTCGAGTGCGGCGCTGCGCTCGATCAAGGCTTGGGCCAGCGCGGCCGTTGTCAGTTCGCGCGCGGCCAGTGCCCGCACGAGGCGCACTGCGCTCCAGCGGTGCAGCGGCTCGGTGTTCACGATAGGGTCATGGCCGCGCGCTGCGGATGCGCGGCGAAGAAATCCATCGCCGCCTGCACGCCGCTGCCGCCCAGCGCCACGCCCGACAGCTTGAGGCCCATCTCGCAGCCGGCCAGCGTGGCCAGCAGCGTGAGGTCGTTGCTGTCGCCGAGGTGGCCGATGCGAAAC
>Ga0315271_10001249_pt1 | contig 15301 bp, 17 predicted proteins | sample C3_top_MG_FD_204664 | JGI IMG/M metagenome (GOLD analysis project Ga0315271, IMG submission 204664) | Sediment microbial communities from Yellowstone Lake, YNP, Wyoming, USA - C3_top | ecosystem: Environmental > Aquatic > Freshwater > Lake > Sediment | place: USA: Wyoming | collected 2017-08-01 | reverse complement strand
AGCAGCGACATGACGGCCTCGCCGGTTTCGGCCAGAGTGCGCCGGTAATCGGCTTCACCCGCAAACAGAAAGCTGCTCGTGCCGATTACCAGCGCCGCGTCCCGCAACGCTTCAGTGTTGAGGTGCGCTTCGGCCAATGCTTCGTGCGCTGCGGCTACCATGGTCGCGGTGGCGCCGGCCGAGCCCGGCGGGAACAGCGCATGGTCAAACTGGTTGACCTGGATCTGATGCTGGAAGGGCAGGGAAAACAGACTGAGCGGTGTGATGCCGGTGCGGCCGGCGCGCAGGCCATCGACAGCGCAGGCAACGCCGCGTCCGTAGGATGAAACCAGTCCCAGACCGCGAATGTGGATAGCCGGCATGCAGTTGTCAGGCGGGCCGGAGAAAATCAGCCAGGGTGTTGACCGTCTTCATCACACGTCGCGCATGCTTGCCGTCGTCGATGCGGATGCCGAAGTGCTGGGTGATGGCCACGTTCAGCTGCAACACGTCAAGCGAATCGAGATCGAGCACCGAGTCCGCGCCGATGAGGATGTCGTCATCGCCGATGGTCTCGGGCGCGGTGTCGCGATTGCAGGCGGCGACGATCAGCTTCTTGAGTTCAAGCTTGAAGGCGATGTCCTGGGATCCGGAGAGCATGGGCGACTCGCTATCGTTCATGATATATAGGCTGCGCAGACTAGCCTGCGCTAATTGAGGCGCAGGCGCCGGTTAAAACGCAGAATGGCGAGCACGAAGCAGGTCAACCCGAAACCAGCCAGCCGCGCTGCATCCGCCAGCACCTCGCGCACGCCGCCGCCGCGGATGAAAATGTCGAGAAAGCCATCGAGCCCCCAGGAGAGCGGTGACAGCGCGGCGATTTGTTGCATAGCGGGCGGCATGACCATCTTTGGCACCATGATGCCGCCCAGGGCGGCGAGGACCAGCACGATGGTGGCGCTGAAGGTTGTTGCCTGCTCTGTGGTGCGAGCGAAGGTGGCGATCAGTAGCGCAAAACCGATCGCCGCGAGACTGGCACACACGCTCAGCAGGGCGATCGCCTCGGGCGCGTTCCCCAGCGTCAGCCGGTCGCCGCCGAGCAGCGGCAGGCCCCACACGCCGACTGCCAGAATCAGCACCAGCTGCAACTGATTGATCACCAGATAGGGCGCGATCTTGCCACCGAACAACACCCAGGTGGGTACCGGCATGGACTGAAGCCGCATCAGGCTGCCCTGCGCGCGTTCCTTGATGAGTGTTACGGACAGCGGGACGGCGAGGAAGAACATGGCGAGCAGCGTCCAGCCCGGCGCGTTCTGTTGTACGGAGGTGGGGTTGGGCGTTTTTCGTTCGCCGCCAGCCTCAAGCTCGTTACTGACTTCCCGGAAAAGTTCCGGTGCGGCGAGTGCCGGCGCCGATACTGCCGAGGTTCCGAATGGCGTGCGCGCCAGCTCGGCGATGCGCTCGGCAATCAGCCGCGATTCGATGGCGCGCAGCGTGCCGTTGGTGAAGGCCACCAGCATGCTGCGGTGGTCGGCGCGCAGCGTGGGGTCGGACAGCAGGCGCACGCGGATGGACGGCGTGCGGCCGCTGGCGCGACCGTCGCTGCGTACCTGCTCCTGCGCGCGCCGCCGCGCCTGTTCGGTGGCCTTGGCGGGAATGAGCAGCGCGAACTTGTAGAGACCGGCAGTGAGCTGCGCCTCAACCTGGGCGGCATCCGGAAGTGGCGCGCTGGCCAGCTCGACACGGAAGTGTTTGTCTTTGGCAAAGGACTCACGCAGTTTCTCGCCAACCAGCTTTCCGTCCTGATCCACGATCAGGACATTGAAAGTGACCCCGGCACGCTCGGTGAACACATCGCGCAGCGCCAGAGACATGATGGTGACGAAGGCCACCGGCATCACGAACAATACGGCCAGGGCATGCCAGTCACGCACGATGAGGCGCGTCTCCTTGGCAATGGCGGCAATGAACTGGCGGAGCACAATCATATGAAAGGACGAAGGCAGTTGGGCATCATCATATCAGTCGCGCAGGCGCGTGCCGGTGAGCGCCAGGAACACCTGTTCAAGGTTCATCGCTCCAAGACTGAGCGACACCAGCGGCAGGCGCGCGCTGCGCAATATTCCGGTTATCGCAACGAGCGTCGCATCCGGCGTTTCGCTCTCGACCTCGATGATGCGTGCCTCCACACGGCCAATGCGCACCTGCGGCAGCGCGCGCAGCTGTTGCGCGACGGCGTCCGGCAGGTCGGTGTCGAGATGCGCGACGATGGTGCCGGCGCGGTGTGCGCGCAACAGTTCCGGTACCGTGCCGTGTGCCAGGATTTTGCCGTGGTCGATGATGGCAATGTCATCACACAGGTTTTCGGCCTCTTCCATATAGTGGGTGGTATAGAGGATGGTCATGCCGGCCTGATGCAGGCTGCGCAAGGCCTCGTGGATGAAGTTGCGCGACTGCGGGTCGATGCCCACGGTCGGCTCGTCCAGGATCAGCAGTTGCGGCTCGTGTATGAGTCCGATCACCAGATTCAGGCGGCGCTTGAGTCCGCCGGAGAACGTGTCGACGCGCCGGTCGGCCAGGTCTTCGAGGCGCGCGATCGCGAGGCAGGCGGCCACGCGCTCCTGAAGGCGCGCGCCGCCCAGGCTCTGCATGCGCCCGAAGAATGACAGGTTCTCGCGTGCCGTGAGTGTCGGGTAGAGCGCCAGATCCTGGGGCACCAGGCCGATGGCCGACTTCACGCGCGCCGCATCGGTTTGCACATCCGTGCCGAGAACCCGCACGGCACCGCGCGTGGGCAAGAGCAGCCCGCAGAGAATGGAAATCAGCGTACTTTTGCCGGCACCGTTCGGCCCGAGCAGGCCAAAAAAGGCGCCGCGCCGGATGGTTAAGGCAAGCCCGTCCAGCGCCGGACGCTGGCCACCGCGGTAGACCTTGGTAAGGTCGGTGATCTCAATCAGGGGTGCGAGGTTCACGGGCGGAGTGAGAAAAGAATTCCTGAATATCCAGAATGGAAATGATAACAGGATTGCCTGTCGCTCGCAGGCGACCGCCATGGATGGCGGGAGTTAGAGCCGCGCCGGGAGCGCCGGCCGAGAGCAACGCAGGGAGCAGTTGCCGGGATGGCGGGAGTGCCGGGCGCGCAGCCGTCCCCGCGGGAATAAATACAGAAGCAATTGTTTCCGGCCGGGTACAGTGTTCTCTTGATGCCTCTGCGGGATTTCCCGATAATGCCAGGCAGATTGTGCGATCCTGTACCGCCAGCCGGCGGTACACGCCGACCTTGAGAAATGGAGTCCCCATGTCAGCCGCTTCAACGCCGCCCGCGCGCACCCCGAGCCCGGTTGAGGCCGATGTCGCCATTATCGGCGCCGGCCCGGCGGGCAGCGCCCTGGCGACCTATCTCGCGCGTGAGGGCAAGCGCGTCATCATTTTCGAGCGCGAGACCTTCCCGCGCTTTCGTATCGGCGAATCGCTGTTGCCACTCAACATGCAGCTGTTCCGCGAGCTGGGCGTGGAAGCAGAAATGGAGAAGCGCTTCATCCGCAAGTATGCCGCCAATTTCTCCGATCGCTGGGGCGCGCGCCAGTCGCGCTATCCGTTTGCCAACGCCTTCAATAATGATTACCCGTACTGCTACGAAGTGGAGCGCGCCGAGCTGGATCAGATGTTGCTCGAGAATGCCGTGAAGAGCGGCGCACAATGCTACATGTCCTGGACGGTGCGCGAAGTGTTGTACGAGGGCAGCGTCGCGGTCGGGGTGCGCGCCGATGCCAACGACGGGAGTGAATCGGTAACAGTGCGCTGCAAAGTGGTGGCCGACTGTTCGGGTCGCGCGGCCTTTATCGGCAGCCGCCAGCGCGTCAAGCAGGATGTCGCCATCGACTCGCGCACCGCGTTTTTTTCGCACTTCGAGGGCGTGGCACGCGATTCGGGCGACCGCGCGGGCGACATCCAGATCGTTGCCTTTCCGCACGGCTGGTTCTGGATGATTCCCTTCAAGGGCAATACCTCCAGCGTCGGTATGGTGGTGACCAGCGGCTATCTCAAATTGCGCAACCAGATTGCCGCCGGCCGGCCCGGTGAGCGCGGCAAGCACGATGAATCCAACGCCGCCGTGGCCGGACACGAAGAGGCCATCAACGACGCGTTTCTGTGGAAGACCATCGAGGACACCGAGTACGTCGCACAGCGCATGAAAAATGCCAAACAGAAGTTCCCGGCACGTTCCATCGCCAACTTCTCGTACATCATGGATCGCTACGCCGGTGATGGTTATGTCATGGTCGGTGATGCCGGCGCATTTCTCGATCCGGTGTTCTCATCCGGCGTGTTTCTCACCATGAAGTCGGCGCAACTGGTAGCGCGCGACATTCTGCGCTCGTTTCGCGAGAACGATTTCTCGGCGCACCAGTTTGCCGACTACGAGAAGCGCATCCGTGGCGCGCAGAAAATATTCTTCAAGTTCATCAAGGGCTGGTATGACCCGGCGTTCCTCGATCTATTTTTCTATCCGAAGAACATCTTCGGCCTGAAGTCGGCAATCACCACCATGCTGGCAGCCGATCTGTATGACCCGCGCAACCTGCGACGGCTCAAGTTGCGCATGTGGCTCATGTTCTTCTTTGCCGGCGTGCACCGGCTGCGCCTGCGGTTGTTCCGGCGCGGCCGTTCGTATGTGCAGCAGCAGCCGGTTTAGGACATATGAAAATCGCGGCCAGTCATCCGGCGTTGCCCGGGCATTTTCCGGGTCATCCGGTTGTGCCGGGCGTGGTGCTGCTGGAAGCCGTACTGGCGGCGTTGCCGCCGCAGGCGGGCGCCGCGGTACGCGTCACCGGTATTCCGGCGGTGAAATTTCTGGCGCCGCTGTTGCCCGAACAGGAATTCGAGATCGTGTTCAACGCCAGGCGCCCGGGCCAGATGGCATTTGAGGTGCTGGCGAACGGCGCGAAGCTTGCGACTGGCACATTGGCCTGCGATGGGATTCACGCCAAGGCGTGAGGTAGAAGCATAATGACAGGACGAACGCAGTAGGGCTTCGTTAGATTATGACAGGACGAACGGAGCGCAGCGCAGTAGGGCTTCATTAATGAGCGGGCATTGGGCTACACAGCGCGAACGTGGGTCGGTGTTCGCGATGAAGTTGATCACCTGGATCGCCTTCAGCTTCGGGCGGCGCATCAGCCGTGCATTACTCTACCCCGTGTGCCTGTACTTTGTATTGTTCGCGCGTGCCGGCGTGCGCGCCTCGCGGCAGTACCTCGGTCGCGTGTTCGGCCGGCCGGCAACCTGGCGCGAGGTGTTCCAGCATCATTTCGTTTTCGCCTCGGTGCTGCTCGACCGTGCCTTCATGCTTGCCGGGCGGCCACAGGCTCTCGATGTCGAGGTGGAGAATCGCGAACTGGTGTACCGCCTTGCCGACAGAGGGCAAGGCAGCCTGCTGCTCGGCGCGCATCTCGGCAGCTTCGACGTGACGCGCGATATTGGCCACCGCCGCCGGCACGTGGTGGTGAACATGCTGATGTATGAGGAAAACGCGCAAAAGCTGAACGCCGTCATCGCCAGCTTCGGTGGCCACAGTCGCATGAAAGTGATTCCGATCGGCGCCGTGGACTCGCTGATCCGCGCCAAGGACCGGCTCGATCAGGGCGAGTGGGTCGGCATCCTCGGCGACCGCGTGGTGGCCAACGACCGGTTGATCCGCGTGCCGTTCCTCGGCAGCGAGGCGGCCTTTCCGGCCGGTCCGTTCCTGGTGGCCAGCGCGCTCAAGGTACCCGTGGTGTTGTTTACCTGCCTCTACCTGGGCGGCAATCGCTATAAGGAGCATTTTGAATTGTTCTCCGAGCATATCGAGCTCGATCGCCGCCATCGCGAGGCGGACCTGGAGAAATGGGTGCGGCGTTACGCCGAACGGCTGGAGTATTATTGCCGGTTGGCGCCCTACAATTGGTTCAATTTCTACGACTATTGGGGCGCTGCCCCGTCGCTGGAACCCGTAGCCCTGGGACGACGTCCGGCATAATACGCACTCATTCAGAGGAAACCCTGACGTGACGCCACTCGTTCTCACCCGCTTCACGGCCGTGAATGCCCTCGGGCGCGGCAATGCGGCCGTGCTGGAGGCGCTCACCGCGGCGCGCTCCGGTCTCAGGCCCTGCACGTTCGAGAAGGTGCGGCTCGAAACCTGGGTCGGCGAAGTCGCGGGACTGGATGAGCTGCGCGTGTGCGAACGGCTCGCCGAATTCGATTGCCGCAACAATCGCCTGGCGGAGCTGACGCTGGAGCAGGATGGTTTTGCGGCAGGCATTGCCCTGGCGCGCAAAAAGTACGGGCCGCGCCGCATCGCCGTGATTCTCGGCACCAGTACCTCCGGCATTCTCGAAACCGAGCACGCCTACCGGCAGCGCGACCCGCAGACCGGCGCGCTTCCGGCCAGCTACCGCTTCGCGACCACGCATAACCTTTATGCCAGCACCGACTTCGTGCGTCGTTATCTGGAACTCGAAGGTCCGGCGGTCATGATCTCCACCGCCTGTTCGTCGAGCGCCAAGGTGTTCGCCAGCGCCTGGCGCCTGATCGAGCAGGGCCTGTGCGACGCCGTCGTGGTCGGCGGCGTCGATTCGCTGTGTCAGAACACCCTGTACGGTTTCGCCTCGCTTGATCTGGTAGGGCGCGAACCGTGCCGGCCGTGCGATGCGCAGCGCGGCGGCATTTCTATCGGCGAGGCAGCGGGTTTCGCATTGCTGGAACGCCCGGAACAGGCCGCCTCCCACAGCGGCGTGGCGCTGCTCGGTTATGGCGAAAGCTCCGATGCCTACCACATGTCCACGCCGCACCCGGAAGGCGCCGGCGCGGCGTTGGCCATGCAGCGCGCGCTCGTCTGCGCCGCGCTGGCGCCGCAGACGATCGACTACATCAATATGCATGGCACGGCGAGCCAGGTGAACGACTCGATGGAGGACAAGGCCATCAGCACGGTGTTCGGCACCCATACCGCGTGCAGTTCGACCAAGGGCTGGACCGGACACGCGCTCGGCGCCGCCGGCATCACCGAGGCGGTGATTTCGGCGCTCTGCATCCAGAACGGCCTCCGGCCGGGTTGCCTCAATACACATGCTATCGACCCAAGTTTCACCAGCCAGGTGTTGCTGACGAACCAGAGTGGCGTCGTGCAGCGTGTGCTCAGCAACTCGTTCGGTTTCGGCGGCAGCAATTGCAGCCTGATTTTCGGGGCGCACCCATGATCGAACTCTGGATCGAAGGCGTCGGCATTTTTGCGCCCGGACTGATCGGCTGGGAGCAGGCGGCGGCGGTGCTCGCGGGACAGCAGCCGTATGCGCCGGCCGCACCACCGAAACTGGTGCCCGCGCTGTTGCCGGCGGACGTGCGACGGCGCACCACCGATCACATCCGCCTCGCCGTCGAAGTGGCGGGCGAGGCGGTGCGGCACGCGCAGGCCGATGCCGCGGCGCTCTGGTCTGTGTTCGCCACGTCGGAAAGCGATGGCGCCATCAGTCACAACATTTGCGAAGAAGTGGCGAAGGCAGTACCGGAGGTTTCACCCACGCGCTTCCACAACTCGGTGACCAACGCGCCAGCCGGCTACTGGTGTATGGCGGTGCAGTCGCAGGCGCCCTCGACCAGTCTGTCCGGTTTCGATGCCAGCTTCGGCACCGGCCTCATCGAGGCCGGCGTGCAGGTGGGCGCGGAACGCTGCAGCGTGTTGCTGGTGGCGCACGATGCGCCGTTTCCCGAGCCGCTGCACAGCGTGCGGCCGATGAGTGCGCTCTTCGGTGCGGCGCTGGTGCTCACACCGGCGCGCAGCGCGCGCAGCCTGGCCCGCCTGCTGGTCAACATCGAACCGACGCTGCACGCGTTGTCACGCATGGCCGATGCAGATCTGGATGGCTTGCGCACCGGCAACCCGGCGGCTCGTGTCCTGCCGCTGCTCGCCGCATTGGCGCGGCGCGAGCCGACCGACCTGTTCCTGCCCTACGTGCACAGCCAGGCGTTGCGTGTGAACGTGCAGCCGGCATGAACCACGATGCCATCTGCGCACGCCTGCCGCACGCCGGACGCATGTGCCTGCTGGAGCGTCTCGAATCCTGGGATGGCGACTCCATCACCTGTATCGCGACCTCGCATCGCGACGCCGACAACCCGCTGCGCCGCGATGGCTGTCTGCCTGCGGTTACCGGGATTGAATACGCCGCCCAGGCGATGGCGCTGCACGGCAATCTGCTGTCCGCGACTGACACACCGCCGGCCATGGGGTATCTTGCCAGCGTGCGCGACCTGAAACTCGATCTCGAAGACCTCGGAACCGTTGCGGAAGACCTGCATGTCTCGGCGCGTCGCCTGAGCGGCGATGCCAGCGGGTTTATTTATGAATTTGAAATTCGTGCCGGTGCTCGCGCAGTGTTGAGCGGGCGTTTGGCGGCCAAGTTGCTGGTAGCGGGAGCGGTGGCATGAAGCGCGCCCTGATCACCGGTGGCAGCGGCGATATCGGCGCCGCCATTGCCCGGCGCCTGGCGCGCGATGGCCTGCATGTGATTGTGCATGCCAACCGCAACCCCGATCAGGCCGAGGCCGTGGCCGGCGAAATCCGCAGTGCCGGCGGCTCGGCGGAAACCGTCGCCTTCGACGTGGCGGATGGCCAGGCCAGCGCACAGGCGCTGGAAACCTTGCTCGTCGCCGGCCCCATCCAGGTGCTGATCAACAACGCCGGTATCCACGACGACGCGCCGCTCGCCGGCATGACCTTCGAGCAATGGCACAAAGTGGTGGATGTCACACTGCATGGGTTCTACCACGTGACCCAGCCATTGCTCCTGCCCATGCTGCGCACCCGCTGGGGGCGCGTCATCAGCATTTCTTCCGTGGCCGGTGTGACCGGCAATCGCGGCCAGGCCAATTACGCGGCGGCCAAAGCCGGGTTGCATGGCGCCTCCAAGTCGCTGGCCTTCGAAGTGGCGTCGCGTGGTGTGACGGTGAATGTCGTGGCGCCCGGCATCGTGCAGACGCCGATGGCGTCGGCGGCATTCAGCAAAGAGCAGATCGATGCCTTGGTGCCGGTGAAGCGCGCCGGCACGCCCGACGAAGTGGCGGCGCTGGTCGGTTTTCTCGCCTCACCGGACGCCGGCTATATCACCGGCCAGGTGATCTCCATCAACGGCGGCATGGCCTGACTATAATGATCACACTTGCACAGGTCTGTTTTCCCTAATCGTGCTGCGTTTCGCCGTTGTCATTCCCGCCTACAACGAGGCCGTGACCATTCGCGACATCGCCGCGCGCGCGCTCAAGATCTGCCCGCAGGTGATCGTCGTGGACGATGGTTCCGTAGACGGCACCGCCCGGGCGCTCGATGGTTTGGCGGTGCAGTTGCTGCGCAACGACCGTAACCTCGGCAAGGCCGCGAGCCTGTGGCGCGGCGCGCAGGCGGCGCTGGCCTCCGGCGTGGACGCGGTCGTGACGCTGGATGGCGATGGTCAGCACGCGCCCGAAGACATTTCGCGCCTGATGGCCGCGGCGCAGCAGAACCCCGGCAGCATTGTGATCGGCGCGCGTCTCGCCGACCGCCACGCCATCCCGAAGCTGCGGTACTTCGGCAACCGCGTGGCGGTGTTCTGGCTGTCGTGGGCCTGCGGCCAGCGTCTTGGGGACAGTCAGTCGGGGTTTCGCGTCTATCCGGCCGAGCTGTTCGGCAAGGTCAGCATCGCGCACGACCGGCAGCACGGTTTCGTCTTCGAAAGCGAGATTCTCATCGAGGCCGCGCGCCATGGTCACCGCTGTGTCATGGTGCCGATCGCGGCGATATACCGGGCGGGCGCGCGCGTCAGCTATTTCCGTCATCTCGACACCCTGCGCATCATTCGCATGGTGGCCTGGAAGCTGATGTCGCGCGGCCTCTATCTGCAAGGCTTCTACCGCGCATTCCTTAAGCCCACGGCGCGAACGTGAGCGCGACGGTTGCCATGCGGGCGGTTTGTGTAGCATGATTTTGTTTCATTGCCCATGATCACCCATCAGGAGAGAGCCACCATGTCGAGAAGCGTGATTCGTCTGTTTGCCGCCCTGCCGTTTGCTGTGTTGCTGGCAATGCCAGCGTATGCGGCCAATACCGCACCTATGGTTACACCGGATCCGATCCAGGTCCCGGCCGGCAAGAGCGCAGAAGAGGTGAAAAAGGCGGTCCGCAAGGCGATGTTCGACAAGGATTGGGAAGTGCGCGAGATCGGACCAGGCCATCTGCAGGGCAAGCACACCAAGAGCGGCGGCAAGGGCAAGCTGCATGTCGCCGTGCTGGACGTGCGCTTCGACGCCAAGAGCGTGCGCATCAGCTACAAGGACAGCGAGGAACTGAATTACGACAAGGAGTCTGGCGTCATCCACAAGACCTACAACAACTGGGTGCGCAATCTGGAGAAGAGCATCCGCGCCAATCTCGGCGCGTTTTGATTTTCCTGAACCAGGCTGACGTTTCTGAAGCCCCGTCGCTCCGGCGACGGGGCTTTTTTATTTCAGAGCCAGTAGGCGGTCGTGGTCATGGTCTTCGAAGTCAGGGCCATGAGCTGGCGAATCGGCTCGGGCAGAGTGGCGCCGCCAGCGGCCAGTGCGGTAGTGGCGTGGCGCGCCTCGTCCGTGCGCATCTGTTCGAGGATCATGCGGCTCCTGACATCCTGCTCCGGCAGGCGTGCGAGGTGCGCATCGAGATGCCGGATCACCTGATGTTCGGTTTCGGCCACGAACCCGAGACTCCACTTGTCGCCGGCCATGCCGGCCAGCGCGCCAATGGCAAACGATCCGGCATACCACAACGGCGCGAGCACACTCGTGTGCGTGCCGAGTTCGCGGATGCGCTCCTCAGTCCAGGCCAGGTGATCGTTCTCCTCGACGGCCGCCTGTTCCATCTTGTCGCGCACTGTCGGCAGGCGCGCGGTCAGCGCCTGGCCCTGGTAGAGCGCCTGCGCCGAGATCTCGCCGGCATGATTGACGCGCATCAGCCGACCGGCCAGTTCGCGTTCGGCGGCCGTTAGTTCGGCCTCGGGCTGCGCAGCAGCCGGGTTGGGGCGCGATGGTTCCGGCGCCGGCCCCAGGATGGTGTGTAGCGCCTGATCGAGGCCGTGAATGAGCTGGTCGAACGGCGAAGGCTGGCGAAAGTTCATGGCGTCACCTTACCGGAAAGTTCGCGGCGCAGACAAGCCGGGCCGTACGCTTCATGATGCTTGCTCGCGCAATTGCCGTTCAAACAGTACCAGCGGATGCACGACCTCGATGTTCAGCCCCTGCGCGCGCAGGCCGGCACGCAGGTGCAGGGCGCAACCGAGGTTGGCGGTGGCCAGCACCGCCGGCTGGAGCTGCTGAAGGTGCGCAAGTTTGTCGGCGCGCAGCAGATCGGCCATGGCCGGTTGCCGCAACGGGTAGGCACCGGCGCCGCCGCAGCACAGGTGATTTTCCGCCAGCGGCACGATGCGCGCAGCGGGGATGCGCCCGAGCAGCGCATACACTGCCTGCTCCGCGCGCAATGCATTGCGCAGGCTGCACGGATCCTGCACGGCGATGGTCACCGGCAGTGCTGCGAGCGTCATGGAATCGGGCAAGGCGACATCAGCCAGAAACTGGTGGATGTCCAGGATTCGTGTCGGACGATCCGTGCTGATGCCTTTCTGGTTACCGGGATCGGCGAGCACCGCACCGCACCCGCTCGCGACTGTGATGACCGCATCCGCACCGGCCGCGCGAAACACATCGAGGTTGTGTCGGGCGAGCCGCTGCGCCGGTTCGGTTTGCCCCGCCTCACGTTGCAACGCGCCACAGCAGGTTTGATTTTCCGGTATCACGACATCGAAGCCGAGACGCGTGAGCAGGCGGATGGCGGCCGCGAGGGTATTGGCATCCAGTACGCGTGCGACGCAACCGAGAAACAGCGCCACGCGCCCGCGTCTTGTTCCCTGGGCGGCATGGAATGCCTCTCGGGGCAGGGCCGCGGGAAGCGTCGGCAGGAGCAGGTCCAGGCGCTGCATGCCCAGTAAACGCAACGCACCGCTCACTCGCACCAGACGTTGCAACCCGCTGCGCTGGTACAGGCGCAGCATGGCGCCGATTCCTGTCAGCAGGCGCGGGCGTGCGCTGAGGCCGAGACCGCAGCGCGCCAGCCATGTCGGCGGTTGCTGCGCGCAAAGCAACGCGCGCCCGGTTTCGATCAATTGGCCGTAACGCACGCCCGATGGGCAGACGCGCTCGCAGGCGCGGCAACCAAGACAGCGGGACAGGTGCGACGCGAGTCGCTCGCTGGCCGGCAAGGTGCCGCTCGCCAGCGCGCGCATCAGGACCACGCGCCCGCGCGGCGATTCGTTTTCGTCTCCGGTCTTGCGGTAGGTCGGGCAATGCGGCAGGCACAGGCCGCACAGCACACAACGATCCGCCTCTGCCAGAGTCCATGGCGCCAATGACGCTGCCGGGACAGGTACACGCCAGCCTTGGGCAGCGGGGCGAAGATCGGTCGGGGTGCTGTCGGGCATGAGCGGTGGGCAGCTTCGGACAAAAGAGCTAGTCTAGCTCCAATCACTATCTTTCACGCTGCAGCGACTCAAACCATGTCCGAAGCCTACTACCGCTACCATGTATTTTTCTGCATCAATCAGCGTGAAGGCGGCAAGGCCTGTTGCGCCGACAAGGGTGCGGTCGCCATGCGCGATTATGCCAAGGACCGGGTCAAATCCCTCGGTCTCGCCGGCCAGGGCCAGGTGCGTATCAATCAGGCCGGATGCCTCGACCGCTGCGCGCAGGGCCCGACTATCGTGGTCTACCCGGAGGGTGTCTGGTACCGCTACGCGAGCAAAGCCGACATTGATGCAATCATTGAGGAGCACCTGGAGCACGGCCGGCCGGTAGAGCGACTGAAAATCTGACCGTTCCCAACGTGGCTGACTACAGGGTGATAGGTCAGCTTAAGTTGCGCTACAAGTACGCTGCCGACACTGGGCAGGAGTGACCGGCCAAGGGAGTTTTACTCTAGGTACCAACCTTAGTCCGTTTGGGTTCGCGGCCCGTTATTCGCGCATTCTTCATTCCATAGTCCCGACCAGATAATGGCCAAGTCACGGATATTTCTTTATTTCTAAACAGGTTAGGAGTTAGTGAACGCCCGCAACTAACCCGCAACTAACTATGGCAACAGTAAAGAACTGTTGACGCCAATAGTAACATTAGTGTTTAATTATATTCAGATGAAGTAGCGGGCAAGAGTAAATTTCAGGCTGGCGTGGAATTTGCTTTGTTATTGCCCAGCAAGGTTTTGGCAGCCAGCGCCGACAAGCTGGATGCCGCAAGGCTCCTCCATCCTCCTAGTGGTGGTTCGGGCGTGGTTCACACCACGCCTTTTTTTTGCCCGCAGTTCAGCTGTCGCTAAAACCGCACACCAGCGCCTCCGGACGCCGACACTACAAGTAATGTGCCGCCAAACCCATCTTTTGGCTTGTAACGAGTGCCCGCCTTTGTGTAATATGCCCGGCTCTTTTGAGGCATGTTTGCAAGGAATTTCGTCATGACAGCCATTATGGGCAAGACCACCGTTTCGGCGAAGCCCGAGACCGTAAAACGCGACTGGTTTGTGGTCGATGCCACCGACAAGGTTCTCGGCCGTCTGGCCACGGAACTGGCGCGTCGCCTGCGCGGCAAGCACAAGCCCGATTTCACCCCGCACGTGGACAACGGCGATTACATCGTCGTGATCAACGCCGGCAAGGTCGCGGTCACGCGCGCCAAGGCGGAGAACAAGGTTTACCACAGCTACTCCGGGTATCAGAGCGGTCTCAAGACCGTGACCTTCAAGGACCTGCTCGCGCGCCATCCGGAACGCATCATCGAGACCGCTGTGCGCGGCATGTTGCCCAAGGGTCCGCTCGGACGCGCCATGATCACCAAGCTCAAGGTGTTTGCCGGTGCCGAGCACGATCACCAGGCACAGCAACCGAAGGTTCTGAAAATTTAATTAATGCTTTTAATGTAGGGTGGGTTAGGCGCTTCGCGCCGTAACCCACCGATCCACTTAAAGAGACGGCACGGCAGCCCCGTGCGCCACGACAGGAAAAAAGCATGGCCAAGGCAAGCGCAGCAGCAACCCCCCCGAACTACGGCACCGGCCGTCGCAAGTGCGCGACCGCGCGCGTGTACCTCAAGAAGGGTAAGGGTGCCATCGTCGTCAACGGCCGCCCGGTCGATGAGTACTTCGGCCGCGAGACCGCGCGCATGATGGTGCGTTCGCCGTTCGTGCTGCTCGAGCTGACGGACAGGTTCGACGTGAACGTGAATGTTGCCGGCGGCGGTCCGAGCGGCCAGGCCGGTGCCATCCGCCACGGCATCACCCGCGCCCTCATGGACTACGACGAAACGCTGCGCCCGGCACTGCGCAAGGCCGGCTTCGTCACGCGCGACGCGCGCGAAGTCGAGCGCAAGAAGGTCGGCCTGCACGGCGCGCGCAAGCGTCCGCAGTACTCGAAGCGCTGAACCAGGTGCTTGCAGAAAAAAGCCGCCCTCGGGCGGCTTTTTTGTTTCTGTAGTCGCCGGTTATGATGAACCGAATTCCACCGGCTGTTCACTGCTTCAGTAAATGAAACCCGAACGCAATGATCCCTGTCCCTGCGGCAGCGGCAAGAAATACAAAAAATGTTGCGGCATGAATGCGGCCAGCACAGCGATTGCACCGGCCGTGTTGCGCGATCAGGCTCTATCGGCCTTGCAGCGCGGTGATTTCGATACCTGCGCTGCCCGCTGCCGGCAATGGCTGCAAGCAGCGCCCAATGACTTTGATGCCCACCATATTATGGGTCTGAGCGAGCTGCAGAGCGGGCGCCTTTCCGCCGCTACCGCCCACCTCGAAAAGGCTGCGCAGCTCAATCCGCGCAATCCGTTTGTGCTGAACAACCTTGCGGCAGCCCGTCAGGGGCTTGGTGAGCTGGCCGAGGCCGAGCGCTGCGCGCGCGCCGCTTTGGTGCTTGACCCCCATTTGGCCGATGCGCACAACAATTTGGGCAAGATCTTGCTGGGCGCGGGTCGTACGGATGAAGCCGTCAGCGCCTATCGCGCTGCGGTGGTCAGCGCGCCGGGCAATGCACTTTTTCACACCAATTTGGGCGGCGCGCTGATGCTGCAGGGTGAGCCCGGGAAAGCCGAGTACAGCTATCGCCGCGCGCTCGAGGTTGCCCCGCAGTCTGCCCCGGCGCTGGCCGGTCTGGGAGCAGTACATCTGGCGCAGAAGCAATGGCCCGAGGCTCGCACATTCCTGGAAAATGCGCTTGCCGCCGGCAATCAGGATGCA
>Ga0315271_10001248_pt1 | contig 15302 bp, 9 predicted proteins | sample C3_top_MG_FD_204664 | JGI IMG/M metagenome (GOLD analysis project Ga0315271, IMG submission 204664) | Sediment microbial communities from Yellowstone Lake, YNP, Wyoming, USA - C3_top | ecosystem: Environmental > Aquatic > Freshwater > Lake > Sediment | place: USA: Wyoming | collected 2017-08-01 | reverse complement strand
CGAGGCCGCTCTCATGCCCGGGCTCGAGCGGCTCCAGCCGGACGCCATGGCCCTCGAGCGTTACAGGACTCGGCACGATCACGCGTCACCTCGGGGTCAGAAGGGCTCGACCTGTATGCGCTTTCCCGCGAGCCGCGTCTCGGACGCGCGCTCCTCTTTGCCGTCGAGATCGAGGACGCTCACCTTTGCAAGCCCCGTGAATTCGTTCTCACCGGGGCCTGCGGTGATCCGAATCCTCGTCTTCTGGGTCCCGACGAACTTCCTGTTCTCGTCGAACCGCAGCGCGATGTACGTCGCATCGAATTCCCGTTCGCTGATCCGCTTCCAGGCACCGTGCGCCGCGCTGAGCACCGGGTGCGTGTCTCCACTTCGGATAAACGTGCCGTCAGACAGGAACGTGGCGAGTACGACGCCCTGCCCTCCAGGGCGACTGGCCGACACGAGCCACGCTCCGACCAGGCCTCGGTTCGCGTCGCCGGCAGCATCCCGACGGGCGTCCGAGCCGGCAGACGCGCAACCGGCGAGGGACAGGGCGGCCAGGACGCTGAGGAAGAAGGACCTGTTCCGCCACATCGTTTGCCTCCGTCGCCTGACCAGTATGAGGCGTCAATCGACGGCAGGCACTCCAGGCCTCAGCCCGCCTTCGCGGCCGGAGCAGCGGCGGGCGGCTTCGGAGGCGGAGGGGGAGGCATGCGGTTGATCGCCATGCCGCGCTCGGCGAGCGCGGGAAGCAGCGGAAGCCCGGAGGGCTCGAACTGCCCCGCCTTCTTCATCGGGCTCTCGCCCTCGTACGGCCGGTAGCCGTAGCCCGGGCCGCCGGCCGCCGTGTCGGACGGCTTCTCGGTCAGCTCGGGGATGCCGAGGACGGCGCCCTTGCGGTCGAAGAACGACAGCTCGTAGTCGCGCGTCATCCAGATCGCGTCCTTCGGGCACGCGTCCACGCAGTAGCCGCAGTAGACGCAGCGCAGGAGATCGATCTCGAAGACGGTCGGGTACTTCTCGTACGCGAGCACCGGGTGCTCCCCCGCCTCGATGTGGATGCACTCGGCCGGGCAGGCCGTCTCGCACATGTAGCACGCGACGCACTTCAGCGTGTCGTCCTCGCGCTTCTTGAGGATGTGCCGGCCGCGGAAGCGCGCCGAGTACTTCCGGAGCATCTCCGGGTACTGGATCGTCGGCAGCCCCTTCATGTTCGTGAGGTTCTTCCAGAAGTGCCCGAACGTGCGGGCGAGGCCCTTCGCGATCTCGACGAGGTAAATGCTCTCGGCGAACGTGGTCTCGGGCACCTTGAGGGTGACGACTTTGGCGGCCATCAGCGGTCCAGCTCCCCGGCGATGATGTTGAGAAGGCCCAGCGTCGCGACGGCGTCCGCGACGGGGTGGCCCTTGATGATCTTCTCGAACGACGCGAAGAGCGGGAAGCACGGGGGCCGCACCTTGAGGCGGTACGGGAAGCCGCTCCCGTCGGAGACGACGGAGAAGCCGAGCTCGCCGTTCGCGCCTTCGGTCGCGGAGTAGATCTCGCCCGGCGGCACCTTCACCCCTTCGAACACGAGCTTGAAGTGGTAGATGAGGGCTTCCATCTCGTTGTAGACCATTTCCTTCGGCGGGAGGATCACGCGGTAGTCGTCCGAGCGAACGGGCCCGCCGGGAAGCTTGTCGAGGATCTGCTCGATGATGCGCAGCGACTGCTTCATTTCCTCGACGCGCACGAGGTAGCGGGCGTAGTTGTCGCCCTCCGTCATGATCGGCACGTCGAAGTCGACCTCGCCGTACCACTCGTACGGCTGGTCCTTGCGCAGGTCGAACGGCACGCCCGAGGCCCTGAGGCACGGCCCGGTCCAACCCCACGCGAGCGCCTGCTCCTTCGTGACGACGCCGGTGTCGCGCAGGCGGTTCCAGACGATCTTGTTGCGCGTGACGAGCGTCTCGACGTCGCCGAGGCGCTCGCGGGTGCCCTTGATGATCTCGCGGGCCCACGGGACGAAGTTCTCGGGGACGTCGTTGGCGAGGCCGCCGACCCGCCCGTAGGACACCGTCAGCCGCGCGCCGCTGCAGGCCTCGAGCAGGCCGTAGATCTCCTCGCGCGGCTGGAACGCGTACCAGAAGCTCGTGAGGCCGCCGATGTCGACGAGGTTCGCCGCGAGGCACACGAGGTGGTCCATGACGCGGCTGAACTCGCCGAGGATCGTCCGCACGGCGAGCGCGCGCGGCGGCGGCGTGACGCCGAGCATGGACTCGATGGCCCGCGCGTAGCCGTTGTTGTTCAGCATCGGCGAGCAGTAGTTCAGGCGGTCCGTGTACGGGAACACCTGCGAGTAGGTGTGCGCCTCGGACATCTTCTCGAAGCAGCGGTGCAGGTACCCGCACTCGCTCTCAGCGCCGACGATCGTCTCGCCGTCCAGCCTCATGACGATGCGCAGCGTCCCGTGCGTCGCGGGCTGCGACGGGCCGAAGTTCAGCGTCGTCGTCTCGAACATGTCCGCGGGCTCGTCCGTCTGGGCCGCGAGCTCGGTCTGGAGGAGGTCCTCCTCCGTGCAGAGCCAGCGCTGCTTGGCGTCGTAGTCCTTGCGCAGCGCGTGCCCGACGAATCCGCCGTGCGTGAGCAGCCTCTTCTGGTTCGGGTGGCCCTTGAAGTCGATCCCCATGAGGTCCCACGCCTCGCGCTCGAACCAGTTCGATGCGGGCCAGACGTCCGTGAGCGTGGGGACGGAGGGGTCCTTCTCCGGGAGGTTCACCTTGAGGCGGAGGTGCTCGTTGCGCTTCGTCGAGTAGAGGATGTAGTTCGCCTGGAAGCGCTCCCCCGCCTTCGGGGCCTGTGGCCCGGGCAGGCGGGACAGGTCGGCCGAGGCGAGGTCGAGGAAGAGGTCATAGGCGGCGGCGGGGTCGTCGCGCAGGAAGCGCGCCGCCTCGTGGAGCGACGCGGCGTCCGTGACGAGCGTCGGGACGTCGGCCGCGAGGCCCTCGAGCGCGGTCACCTTCTCGCCGAACTTCTTCTCGAGAACGGGCAGGAACTCGAGACCCTTCGCGGGCGCGACGGTCGCGCTCACGGGTTCTCCCTCCGGCCCGGCACCCGCGCCATGACCTCGTTCGAGTAGGCGGGGATCGCCGTGACGGGATCCTCGCCGACGCGGATCGGGACGTACGTCTTGGCCTCGCGGTGGCGCGCGAGCTCGCCGGACTGGATCTTCGCCTGCAGCATCATGATCCCGTGGATGAGGTTCTCCGGCGTGGGCGGGCAGCCCGCGACGTAGACGTCCACGGGCACGATCTCGTCGACGCCCTGCACGACGTGGTACGCGCGGTAGAAGCCGCCCGTGCATGCGCAAACGCCCATCGAGATGACCCACTTCGGCTCGGCCATCTGGTCGTAGATCTTCTTGAGGACCGGCGCGAGCTTGTCGACGACCGTGCCCGCGACGATCAGGAGGTCCGACTGCCTCGGGGAGAACCGCACGACCTCGGCGCCGAAACGCGAGAGGTCGTAGTGCGACGAGACGACCGACATGAACTCGATCGCGCAGCACGCCGTGCCGAACGGCATCGGCCAGAGCGAATTCGACTGCGCCCACTGGACCGCGATGTCGAGCTTCGTCGTGAGGAAATCGGCGCCGCCCGTGGAGGGGACGCCCGGCGCGATCGGGGGCGCGATCTTCCCCGGCGCGATCGGGAGACTGGGTCCAGTGATCTTCATCCGGCACTCCGGACGCTTGTGAAAAGCGTCACGAGCCGGGATTCTACGTCAGGCACCGCGCCTCGCGATCAGGGGCAGTCGGGGTCCGGAACGGCCCGGAGCCGCGTCGTGATCCCCACGTTACCCAGAGGGTCCGAAGAGCTGAATTTGGGAGCGTGAGGAATGCCAACCGAGTATTCGTGCGGCGGGCTCTGACCGGCTCCGGGGAGCTCGCCCCTGCTCGGACTCGGAGAACAGTCCTCCTTCACGGGCTCCGGGGACAGCGGGATCCTGACCATGAGAGAAAACCCCGGGCTGCCATAGGAGGTCGAGAGATCCTTCGTCGTGACGCCGGAGATGAAGAGCGTGGCAGCCGGTGCCTTCCCCGGCGTGTAAGAGCAAGGATCGCTGCCCTTCCTGGGGCAAAGGACGATGGTGGGCGCGACGCCGGGCGCGGAGACGACGTCGGTCACGTTCAGGTTATCGTCAAGCGCGAAACTGATCGAAGCGTTCTTGTAGTCGTAGACGCCCCCGCCGTCCCGGCCGCACCAGTCCACGCCCAGGTCCATCTCGCCGACCCAGTACCTCGGCAGGATGTAGACCTTCGCAGCGTGGAAGGCGGTAGGTGAGAATGGGCCGAGCCGGCTGTCCACGATGAAATAAGCGAGGAAGACGGGATTGATGGGCGGAACCAGGCAGGGAGCGAAGTATCTTCCTTCGGTCGGACTCAGCGATTGCACCGTCCCTTCCAGGGAACCCCAGGTGACCCGCCAGTCGATCTTCACGTTGACGGGATCGGACGCCTTCTGGAAGTAACTCCCCCCGATGCCCGAGCTCGACGGCACACCGGCAAAGAGGGCCGAGAAGGTCTTCTCACCCCGGGTCAAGAGGACCACCTTGTCCGGAACGATCTTCCAGGCTTGCAGGATTGCGAGCGTGACGTCGAAAGCGGCGAGCGACGACGACGCACCGGGAAGCCGCCCCGCGGACTCGATGCGAAGGGACGGGCTCCCCGGAGGCGAGATCGACAGGAGCGGGAGCGTGAGCGTCCCGGCGGAGGGGTCCACCCTGCCACCGGAGGCGATGTACCACCCGTCGCCGCCCTTGAAGGCGAGCGAAAGCGCTTCGCTGCCCGACGCCCCGAGGTCGCCCGCGAAGTAGGACGCGACGAGAAGCGCCCGTCCCGCCACCTCCGGCGGGACCCTCAGAAGGTATCCGGACCCGATTCCATTCGGCGCGACGGCGGACGACGGACCGAAGGAAATGTCCGCGGGAATCGAGAGCGTGCCAGCGGGGATCTTCAGGGTCAGCCGGCCGTCGCTCGAGCGAACCGAGCCGCCCGCAGGTCCGATCGTCGCCGCCGATGGGATGTCAGCGGGCAGCGGCATGATCGGGGTGACGACGGGGTCGCCGGAGGCGTTGTCGATCGAGGAGTCAAAGACGTCGACGCTGCCGGAGGTGGCCCGCACGAGCAGCGTCGCGTCGTCCGGAACCGTCGTGCCGGGGAAGAGGTCCGCGACGTTCGGCTGCGTCCATCCGAACGCGCCGAGCGACCCCGTGGCCGTGGCGACCACCGCGCCCGAAGCGTCCTTCAACGTCAGGGTGTAGCCGGCTCCATCCGGTCCCGCCGCGAAACCCACGTTCGTCCGAAACGTCGCGTTCTGGCGGATGCCGGTGACGACCGCTCCCGCATCGGCCGACATGAGGAACGAGAGCAGGGGGGTGGGCTTCTGCTGAGCGCCGAACGTGCCGGGCTTGAGGCCTGCAGGATCCACGTTGCTCGTCCTGCAGAGAATCGCGACCGGCGCGTCGGTCTTGAAGCGCAGCGCCCCGGCCGAGCCCACGGGCAGGCCGAGCAGCGAATCCAGGACGTCCACGACGTCGCGCACCTTTCCAGCGGGCACCGTGAACGTCTTCGTCAGGGGTGCCGGGTTGCTGTTCTGGTTGGCGTGGAACGCGACGGACACCGTCGCGTCCGTCGTCCCCTGGTTGTAGAAGCGGCCGTCCGTCCGGAAGAACGTGCTGTTTCGTCCGTTCGCCCGGGCCACGCCGTTGACGAGGACATCCTGCGTGCCCGCGGGAAGATCCTCGAACGCGAAGAGCGATGAGTCCCCCGTGACGTTGTCCACGACGACGGCATACCCCGCCGCGTGCCCGCCCATGACCTGAATCTGCGCGCGCCCCACCGGGACCGCTCCCGCGAAGCTCGCCACGGAGAACTGCTGGAAGCCGGCCTCGCTGAGGTCGAACGCCTGCGTCCCCGCGAGGTTGCCGTCGGCGTCGTAGACGCTCACGAAGGCCGAGCCGCCCCCAACGTCCGGAAAGACGACGGCGATGTTCGTGCGGTAGCCGGAGGTCCCGTTCGCCGACTGGCTGACCCACAGGCTGTCGGCCGCATCGCCCGGCTCGAGCAGCCGCTCGTACGCGTAGACGGGCAGCGCGACGCCGTAGGTGCCCGAGGCCGCCGTGTTGTATGTCCGCCCGCGGACGAGGAGCGGACCCGTGCCGACGACCTGCGTCGCCCCGGCGCCTTGCGCGCCCCAGAGGCTGTCGAGGACGTTGCGATAGACGACCGTCTCCCCGGGATTCACTGTGGCGAACGCGAGGCTCGTCCCGTTGGCCGGAATGAGCGTCAGGGTCGCCGTCACGGGCACGGGCGAGGGATTCGTGATTGCGAGATCCGAGACGAAGCGCGTGCCGTTGAGCCCCCCGGCGTTCACCGTACCCGGCACCAGCGTGACCGAGGGACGGGTCTGGGCCTCGGCAACCGCCCCGAGGGCGAGCGCTCCGAGCACCGAAACGAAAGTACATCGCGCAGGCCAGGACGTGGGCATCGGCGCCTCCTCTTGAGATGAAGTCTCTCTCTCAGAAGTGTACGCCCGGGCGACTCCGAGGCGCGCGGAACAGGCCCGCGGCGCGCCGCGGGCTCGACCGCTCCCGCGAAGTGGGTTCCTATCCCTTTCTGACGAGCTTCCAATCCCAATGGAGTGTGCCGCCCATCCCGTCGGGCTGATCCTGGGAGCCCTGGATGGTCTTGCCGTCCGGGGAGACGTCCCCGCCACTTTGAAGCCACCAGAAGTGGTGGAAGGGGTAGATCGTGGTCACATCGTGCGGCGGGAAGTTGCAATTGGTCGTCTCCGTGAAGAGGACGACGCTGGCGCCGCTCCCGTCGTAGTGGGCGGGTGTCGTACCGGTCTGGAAGACCAGGCTCGCCGCCGTCGTGCCGAGGACTCCAGGATTGTAGGGAGTGGTCGACAACTGACCGGACGTAGTGGCGATGGTTCGGCACGGTGTGTCGTAGTCAGTGCGGGCGTTGTACGTGTAACTGCCGCTCCGAAGGCGGTAAATCACCTGGCCCGGTTGCGCGTGCGCCTTGTCGTCGAACTCGAAGACCACGCTTGCGGTGTTCGTGATGGTGGTCGTTTGCCCGAAGCCGGTGCGGTGGTAGCTCTGGTTGACCGTGCCTTCCCAGACGGGGGCGGGACCGCACGTGTTGTCGACCCCGGCGATCACATTGGAGCTCCGCACGATGTGAACGATCGCGCTGTGAAGCGCGGTGGGCCCACGGACGAGCCGAATATCCTCAATGATGTAGGACACTTGGATCGGGTTCGTGGACGGAACCTCGCAGGGTGCCGTGTATAGAGCCGTCGCGGGCGAGATCTGCGTGAGCGTGCCGTTCTTCACGCCGCCCGCAATCTGAGCAAAGGTCACCTTCACGTTTGCCGATTCGGAGGCCCTCTCGTAGTACTGTCTATTCGCGCTCGGGAAAGAGAAGAATGGTTCCGAGGCCGTAGGCGGCCCGACGCAAGAGGCATCGAACCTCCGCTGTGTTTTCGTCGGCACCTCCGTGTAATTAGGCCTGATAACCCAGGCTTGGAGGACCGCCAGGGTGATCTGTCGGCTGCTGTTCTGCGGAGCGCGCACCGCCAGGCTCCCCGGCGGGGAGATCGACAGAAGTGGGAGCGTGAGCTTCCTGGTCGTCGGGTCCAGAGTTCCACCCATGACGATGTACCACCCGTCACCACCCTTGAAAGCGATGGAGAGTGCTTCGGCGCCCGAACCTGCCGTCTCGCCTGCCCCGTAGGCCAAGACGAGAAGCGCCCGCCCCGCCACTTCCGAAGGGACCGTCACGAGGTATCCGGGCCCGATTCCATTGGGCGCGTCAGAGGGCGCCGCGTCGAAGGACATGTTCGCCGCCGACGACAGCGCGCCAGCCGGCACCTTCAACGTCAGCCTTCCGTCACTCGAGCGGATCGACCCACCCGCCGGCCCAATCGTCGCCGACGACGGAATTTCCGCTGGCACCGGCATGATCGGCGTGACGACGGGGTCGCCGGAGGCGTTGTCGATCGAGGAATCGAAAACGTCGACGCTCCCGGACGCGACCTTCACGAGAAGCGTCGCATCGTCGGGAATCGTGACGCCCGGAAAGAGGTCCTGCACGTTGGGCTGCGTCCAGCCGAAGTTACCGAGCGAGCCCGTCGCGGTCGCGACCGTCGCACCCGACGTGCTCTTCAACGTCAGGGAATAAGCGGCGCCGTCCCCACCCGCCGAGAAGCCGATGTTCGTCCGGAACGCCGCGTTCTGGCGAATGCCCGTGACGACCGCCCCCGCGTCTGCCGACATCAGGAAGGAGAGAAGCTGCCCTGGCTTCTGCTGCGCGCCGAACGTGCCGGGATTCACGCCGGACGGATCCACGTTGCTCGTGCGGCAGAGGATCGCCACGGACGCGTCAGACTTGAAGCGCAGGGCACCGGCCGAACCGACGGGAAGGCCGAGCAGCGAATCGAGCACATCCACGACGTCGCGGATCTTCCCGGCGGGAACGGTGAACGTCGCCGTCAAGGGAGCCGGATTGGCGTTCTGGTTGGCGTGAAACGCGACCGACACCGTCGCGTCGGTCGACCCCGGGTTGTAGAAGCGGCCGTCCGTCCGGAAGAAGGTGTTGTTTCTGCCGTTCGCCCGGGCCACGCCGTTGACGAGGACGTCCTGGAATCCGGCAGGCAGGTCCTCGAACGTGAAGAGCGAGCTATCGCCCGTAATGTTGTCGACGACGACCGAGTAGCTGGCGGCCCGTCCCCGGAAGACCTGGACCACCCCGCGGGCTACCGAAACTGGCCCCGCGAAGCTCCCGACGCCGAACTGCTGGAAACCGGCCGCGTCGAGCGCGTAGTCCTTCGACCCGATCACGTTGCCGTCGGCGTCGTAGAGGGTTACCGTCGCCTCACCGCCCGAGAGATCCGGGAAGACGACGGCAACGTTCGTGCGGTAGCCGGAGGTCCCATCGGCCGACTGGCTGATCCACAGGCTGTCGGCCGTGTCGCCGGGCGAGAGCAGCCGATCGTCCGCGAAGACTGGTAGCGCGACGCCGTATGTGCCGGACGCCGCGGTGTTGTACGTCCGAGCCCGGATGAGGAGAGGCGAGCCGCACGAGACCTGAGTGGCCCCCGCACCCTGCGCGCCCCAGAGGCTGTCGAGGACGTTGCGATAAGCGACGGTTTGGCCCGCGCTCAGGGTGACCTGCTTCGGCGTCGTGCCGTTCGCCGGAATGAACGAAATCGTCGCCTGCACCGGCACGCTGCCGGGATTCGTCACAGCGAGGTCCGAGACGAAACGGGTGTTGTTCAGCCCCCCGGCGTTGACCGTGCCGGGTACGGTCCAGGTGGAGGCCTCAACGGGCAGACCCGTCGACAGCACACAAAGAAACACCGCTGTGAGGACCGTCGCGTTCCGCATGGCAAGGTGCCCCCGACCAGTAATGCGAAAATGGGCAGCGGATCCCCTCATGATCGAGCCAACAAAGCCCCACGATGCTCCACCGTCACCTCCAGGCGACGTGACACGCCTCCTCATCGCGTGGAACGGCGGCGACGCTGGGGCCCTCGAGCGCCTCATCCCTTTGGTGTACGGGGAGATGCGGCGTCAGGCCCGGGGATACCTTCGAAACGAGAGGTCCGGCCACACGCTCCAGCCCACGGCGCTCGTGCACGAGGTCTATCTCAGGCTCGTCGACCAGAGCCGCGTGAAATGGCAGAACCGCGCGCACTTCTTCGGCGTGGCGGCCCGTGCGATGCGCGAAATCCTCGTCGATCACGCCCGCAAGCGGCGAGCCGCCAAGCGCGGCGGCCCGGAGAGCCTGATTTCGATCGGTGACGCAGACCCCGCGGCGGCCGCGAGGAACATCGACCTCCTCGACCTCGACCGGACACTGAGGCGGCTCGCCGCCCTTGACGAGCGTCAGGCCCGCCTCGTCGAGCTTCGGGTCTTCGGCGGCCTGACGATCGACGAAGCCGCCGAGGTGCTCGAGATTTCGCCCGCCACGGTCAGCCGCGAGTGGCGTCATGCCGAGACCTGGCTCCACAAAGAAATGTCCTGAGAGATGTCCTGAACGCCTCATGACTCAGGAAACCTTTGCCCGCGCGAAGGCGGTCTTTCTGGACGCTCTGGAGCGCCCGGAAGCCGAGCGGAGAGCCTTCGTTTCAGGCTCGTGCGGCGGCGACACCGGACTCGAGCGCGAGGTGGCGGCGCTGCTCGAGTCCGAGTCCCGGTCCCCGGGCTTTCTGCACGAACTCCTTCCGGCGTCGATCCGCGACGACTCCGCTCCGGAGGGAGGCGGTGCGATTGCGGGCACTCGCATCGGCCCATGGACGATCGTGCGCGAGATCGGGCATGGCGGCATGGGAATGGTCTACCTCGCCGAACGCGCCGACCACGAGTACCGCGGACGCGTCGCCCTGAAGGTCGTGCGGCGCGGAATGGACACGGACTTCATCCTCCAGCGGTTTCGCTCCGAAAGGCAGATCCTCGCGTCCCTGTCGCACCCGAACATCGGGCGCCTTATGGACGGAGGCACGACGGCGGATGGCCGGCCCTACTTCGCGATGGAGTACATCGAGGGCGAGGACCTCATCACGTGGTGCCGGAACCACCGCGCGGCGCTTCCAGACCGTGCCGCGCTCTTTCAGACCGTCTGCACCGCCGTCCAGTATGCGCACCAGAACCTCGTCGTCCACCGCGACATCAAACCCTCGAACATCCTCGTCACGACCGAGGGCGTTCCCAAGCTGCTCGACTTCGGCCTCGCGAAGGTCCTCGACGCCCGCGAATCGGGCGACACCTCCTATCTGACGATCGCCGGAATCAGCGCCTTCACGCCGGAGTACGCGAGCCCCGAGCAGGTGCGCCTCCAGACCATCACCACCGCAAGCGACATCTTCTCGCTGGGGGTTGTTCTCTACGAGCTCTTGACGGGCGTGCACCCGTTCCGTCGGAAGGACAGAACTCCGGCGGACGTCGCGCGGGCGGTCTGCGAAACCCAGCCCGAACCGCCGAGCCGGGTCGTCCTCGAGGCGGAAGGAGCCGCAGGCACGAGAAGGGCGCGCCTCCTCGCGGGAGATCTGGACACGATCCTGTTGATGGCGCTCCGCAAGGAGCCCGAGCGCCGCTACGCCACTGCCGAGAAGCTCTCGGAGGACCTCCGGCGCCATTTCGACGGCCGTCCCGTCCTCGCCCGAAGGGACACGCTCCCCTACCGCACCGGCAAGTTCGTGAGACGGCACCGGCTCGGAGTCGCGGCGGCTTCGATCGTCGCGGCGTCCCTCGTCGCGGGCGCGGGCGTCGCGCTCTGGCAGGCGGGGCGCGCGCGAGAGAGCGAGGCGATCGCGCGAAGACGTTTCGAGGACGTCCGGTCACTCGCGAAAACGGTCCTCTTCGAGCTCCATGACGAGATCGCGCCCCTGCCCGGCTCCACGAAGGCGCGGGCCACGCTCGTAACGACCGCCCTCCGATATCTCGACGCACTCGCTGCGGAGGCCGGACGCGAGCCGGCGCTCGCGCGCGACGTCGCGGCGGGCTACTCGCGCCTCGGCCGCGTACAGGGGGGCGGCAACGCGACGCTCGGCGACCTGGACGGCGCCGTGCGGAGTCACCGCGCCGCCATCCGACTCCTCGAGAACCTCGCGGACGCGCCTCTGGCTGCCGACGCGGACCGGACCGCTCTCGCCTCCGAACTGGGCGAACTCGCGCGCATCCTCGGGCCGGGGCACGACGAGACGCTCCCCATGCACGTTCGCGCCCTCGCAATCCGGCGCGCGATCCTCGAGCGCGACCCGTCGTCCCCAGGCGCCAGGCGAGGCCTCGCGATCAGTTACAGCGCACTCGCGGGTTTTCACACGGACCGAAAGGACTGGGCAGCCGCCGTCGAGCTCCGCCAGAAGGAACGGGGCCTCTTCAAGGACGTCGCGCGCGATCCTGCCGCGACCGACAACGATCGCCGCAACCTCGCGCTCTCGAACAAGACGCTCGGCGCCCTCTTCGAGGTGACGGGCCGGCGGACGGAGTCGGTCGCCCTCTACCGCGAGGCGCTCGCGCTCGACGAGGCGCGTGCGGCGGCGAACCCGGCCTCGCCCGAGACGCAAATGGACCTCTCGTTCAGCCTCGGGTCGCTCGGCGCGTTTCTCCTCGACGAGGGCGACCTTCCGGCGAGCCGCAACCTGTATCTCCGTGCCCTGGCCATCCGCGGGGCTGTGGCGGCCGCGGATCCCGCGAACGCCTGGGCGCGGAGCGGCGTCGCGCGGGCGCACGAGCGGCTCGCGGAGATCGAAGATCGCATGGGCCACCGGAAGGCCGCGGAGGCGCACCGCCTCAAGGCCAGACCGCCCTCCGCCTGATGGCCCCTCAGGCGACGGCGGGCGGCGCCTGCGGTCCCGCGTGCCCTGTCGAGGCCGCCCGTGGGATCCGGACGTGGAATGCCGTGCCTTTTCCGGGCTGGCTTTCCACGGCGATCGTCCCGCCGTGGAGCTCCACGTAGGCCTTTGCGAGCGCGAGGCCGATCCCCATGCCACGGTAGGCGCGCGTGGCCGAGCCGTCCACCTGGCGGAAGCGCTCGAAGATGAACGGCAGGTCCTTCGCGTCGACGCCGACGCCGTTGTCGACGACGGAGAACGCGACGCCGGCGTCGTCGGCGGACGCCTCCACGCGGATGCGCCCGCCCTTCGGCGTGAACTTCACGGCGTTGTGGACGAGGTTCCAGAGGACCTGCCGCATCCGCATCGGGTCGAGGCGCACAAGCGTCGGCGTCGCGGGCGTCTCCACGGACATCGCGATGCCCTTCGCCTGCGCCATGACGGACACCGGCTCGACCGCGCCCGCGACGAGCGGCCCGAGGTCGACGACCTCCGGCTCGAGGCGCGTGCGGCCCTCCTCGTAGCGCGAGAGGTCGAGGAGGTCCGAGATGAGCGCGAGCAGGAACTGCGCCGAGCGGTTGATCTGGTCGACCGCGATCTTGACGGTCTCCTTGTCGGGCCGGTCCTCGGAGAGGACCTCGCTCCAGCCGAGGATCGCGGTGAGCGGCGTGCGGAGCTCGTGGTTCACGTTCTGGAGGAAGTAGTCGCGGTTCCGCTGGGCGTCGCGCAGCCGCTCGTAGCTCTTCTGGAGCTCCTCGTAGAGCCGCGCGTTGCGCAGGAGCAGGGCGGCCTGGTCCGCGTAGCCCTCGATCGCGGCCTGGTCCTCCGCGTCGAAGCCGCCTGGCTTGTCCGCCACGCCGATCACGCCGAGGATCCCGGACTCGGCCCGGAGCGGCGCGAGGACGAAGTTCTCGCGCACCTCGAGGCTCTTGACGAGCGCCTGGGAGAGGCGCGGGTCGTTCAGGTCGTTCCGGAGAACGGTCTCGCCGGTCCGGTAGACGATCACCGCGAGCGTCGGGTCATCGAGACCGGCCCGGACGCCCCGGAGCGCGTCCTCGGGGATGCCCCAGCCCGGCGGCGCGCCGACGAGCGAGCGCGTGTCCGGGTCCCAGAGGGCGAGCCATCCCTTCGTCGCGCCGACGAGCTGGGCGATCTGCCGGGCGAGCTGGGCGAGCGTCTCGTCCGGCCGCGTCATGAGGGCCGCGGTCTGCCCGAGGCGGTGGACGCCTTCCATGGAGGCCGTCCGCCAGCGCATGCGGCGTTCGACGTTTCGCAGCGCGCGCGCGAGGCGGCCGACCTCGTCGGCGCGGTCGAGACCCGGAGGGTCACCCATCGGCCTGCCCGCGGCGAGCGCGTCCGCAGCGCGTGCGACGCGCCGCACCGGGGCGAGAGCACCGCTGGTCACGGCGACGAGGGCCGCCGAGAGCGCGAGGATGACCGCGAGGTAGAGGAGCCGCAGCTCGGCGCGGCGTCTGCGGCCCGACGCGAAGATCGGGTCCAGCTGGGCGCGGACCTTCTTTTCGAGCGCGGCGCGCGGCGAGACCTTCGCATAGATCCAGCGCGGTTCGGAGATGCGGCGCACCGCGACGAGGAATCGCCGGCCCGAGATCTCGGCCTCGCGGTCCGCGGCGCCGGTCTTCCGGACGGTGTCGGCAAGGGCGCGCAGATCGGCGTCCGGAATGCGGCCGGGGGGCGCCGCGAGGATCAGCGTCCCGTCCTCCGAAAACAGGATCTCCGCGTCGTTGGGCCGGGTGGGATCCGTCGGCGACTCGAACAGGCGTGTGAAGACCCAGTCCACGCCGACCTCGGCCACGGGCCGGCCGTCGCCGCCGCGCACGAGCGTCGCCGCTGTCACGATCTTCCCGGACTGCGCAAACAGGTCGTCGTAGACGGCGGACCACGCGACCGGAGCGGGGCCCTCCGGCGCCGGAGCGGCGGCGAGCGCGCGCGTGTCTTCGGAGGGAAACGTGAAATCCGGCTCGACCACGTTCGCCCCACCCACCCGCACCGGCCGTCCGGGCACCGCGCGCATGACACCCGACGCCGTCCGCACGGCGATCGCCGAGATGTCGACCGGCCCCAGGCCGAGGCCGACGAACGGCGCCTCGAGACGGCGGGTCGCGGCGAGGTCGCGACGCGTCTGCGGGGTCAGGCCGGCCCTGCGGCTCACCATCGCGACGCTGACGCCCGGCCGCGCCGACCGGAGAGGGCCGCCCGGCTCGTCCACGAGCTCCTCCGCGGGCCGGTCGGGGTCGGGCCCCGCTTCGAGGGCGCGCGCCGCCTCGACGCCCGCCCGGCGGACGATCGTCTCGAGCTTCCGCGCGAAGTCGCTGATCGCCCGAGCGGAGTCGTCGGCCTCGTCGCGCAGGACCTGCACTTCCTGCCGATGGGCGTCCGCGAGGAGCGTTTCGAGGAGCTGTTTCTCTCCACGGTCCGTCTCGCGGTCGACGAGGAGCCAGTAGACGAGCGCGGGCAGCACCGCCACGGGGAGGAGGTAGAGAACGAGCCGTGCCCCGAGCGAACGGCGGGGGCTCCACGCCCGACGGGCTTCCTGCGGCGCCGCCTCGCGGACGGGCAGGTCGCCCGAGTCCTCGATACCCGGCTTCTCCGCGTTCACCCGGGAAGGTTAACGCTACTCGTAGCGCAGGGCCTCGATGGGATCCAGCCGGCTCGCCTTGAGGGCCGGGTAGAACCCGAACGTGATCCCGACGACGGCCGAGAACGCGAACGCGAGCCCGATCGCGGTCGGTTCGAGCGCGACAGGCCAGCCCGCGACCTTCGCGACGAAGCGCTGGATCCCGAGCCCGAGACCGATCCCCGCCGTGCCGCCCGCGAGGGAGAGCGCGACGGCCTCCACGAGGAACTGGGCGCGGATGTCGCCGCCCTTGGCGCCGATCGCCATCCTCACGCCGATCTCGCGCGTCCGCTCCGTGACCGAGACGA
>Ga0315271_10001247_pt1 | contig 15304 bp, 11 predicted proteins | sample C3_top_MG_FD_204664 | JGI IMG/M metagenome (GOLD analysis project Ga0315271, IMG submission 204664) | Sediment microbial communities from Yellowstone Lake, YNP, Wyoming, USA - C3_top | ecosystem: Environmental > Aquatic > Freshwater > Lake > Sediment | place: USA: Wyoming | collected 2017-08-01 | reverse complement strand
CCAGATCGGCGCGCGGTTGGCGCTCGCGCGCACGAGCAGATAGTGCAGATACTCATGATTCAGGGTGTCGCGCCAGGGGTAGCCGCGCGCCAGCAGGCGGGGCGAGAGCACCACGATTTTGTTGAACGCGCTGACGCCGACCGCGCCGGCGTTCTCGATCTCCTGCCGGGCGAGGCCGGAGACGCGCTCGAAATCCTCGGCGAATGGCGCGATCTCGACGCGCACTTTCCCCGGCGTCCGCTCGCCCAGCCACCCGCCGATCGTCCGGCAGCCCGCCTCGAGGGCTTCAAGCGCGGGTTCGGCGAGCACCCCGTCGCGCTCGGGGTCGAAACGCAGGACGAAATGCTCGCTCTCGAGCGCGGCGAGCCGCCCGTCCACCGCGAGACTGGCCTCGGCGAGCCGCGCGTACGCCGCGACCTGCTCCTGCGAGGAGAAAGCCGGAGGCAGCAGTCCGAGCAGGCGCACCGCTTCCGCGTACTCCCCGGCGTGATGGGCGAGGCGCGACCGCAGCAGCAGGTCCCCCGGCTCCCGCGAGTCGCCGAGCCGTGCGAGCGCCTCCCTCGCCCCGGGCACGTCCCAGCGCTCGAGCGATGCGGCCGCAGCGAGACGCGCCCCGACGGCCGCATCGTTCACCTTGGGTGCGAGGCCGATGTCCGTGGCCTGCTGGCCCAGCGAGTTTCCCGCAAACAAGAGGACCAAAATGAAAAACGCCCCCGCGAACGTCAGCCGTCGCCGCAAGGCCAGGCCGCTCAAAAAGGTCCAGGTGCAAGACGGGCGAGCCCTGAGGAATGCGGCGTACGAGCCGTACGCCGCAGTGACGAAGGGCGAAGTCCGGCGCCGCAGATGGGCCCTTTTCAGCGGCCTGGCCCTCATTCGGCGATCCTCTGGTAGTAGTCCTTGATGCGCTCCTCGTAGGTGGCCGGGTAACCGTCCTGCAGGGATTTCATGATCTCCTCGCGGAAGATCTTCGGCACCCGGTGGTCCTGGCGGCCGGGAATGACAAAATTGCGCATGTCGGTGCCGCGGCGTCCGCCGGAGCGGCGGCTGCGCCCCGTATCCGCGCCGGCGCCCCCGGGCCGAGTGCCCGATGGGGCGCCGAGCCCCCCTTGCATGCCGGAGGACCCCTGCCGCATCTGCCGCATCTGCGACATCTCCTCGACGGACTGAGCGGCGCTGTCGCCGGCGCGCTGAAGCGCCGCGAGCGCGGCGCGCTCCGGCGGAATGGCCTGCGCGGGTTCGTACCGCACGAGAAGTCCTCCCGCCTCGCCCATCAGGACCGCCGCCTCCTCGAGGCCGGAGCCAACCTCGGACGGAAGAAACGGCAGCGCCGCGCGCAGAGACGCCGTCTCGGCGGCAAGACCCAGGGCCGTCTGCCGCAGCCGCTCCTGTTCGCGCGCGAGCGCGTCGACCCGACCGCGCTCATCGGGCGTGAGCACGTCGGCCTCCGCGGGCGGCGGTCCCGCGCCCTTGGTGCGCGCCAGCTCGCGCAGCGCCTGCTCGAGGCGCGATCCGACCTGCGTTTCGAGCGCTTCGGTCCGATCGAGCAGCGCCCGCTGGCTGTCGGCGAGACTCCTGATTTTGGGGACGGTGCTCCCCTTGAGCTGTTCGTAGGCGTGGGCGCTCTTCTCGTCGACCTCCTCCTCGGCCTGGCTCAGCCGGTCGCGCAACTCGGCGAGCTGTTTCGCCAAGCCACGCGCCGCCTGGCGCGCCCCGGCGATGTCGCCCCGCTTCAGCATCTCGCGCACCTGGCCCAGTTCGTCGAGCACCTCGTCGAGATCGAGACCCTTGAGCGCTTCGCTGTTGAGGTACTCCTCGGGCAGCTCCTTGTTCTGCTTCTGCAGCGCCTCGGCCAGATCGCGCAGCGCCTGTTCGATCTGCGCCAGCTGCTTGAGCACCTGCTCGGCGGCGGCCCGGTCGCCCGGGGAGAGGCGCTCCAGGGCCTCGAGCAGCCGCTCCTCGGCCCCGGCCATTTCCTGGGAGCCGCGCTCGGCGTCCGCCATCCCCCGCTCACGCTTCATCGCATCCGCCATCAGTGCGAGACTTTCGGCCTTGCGGGCGGCCTGCTCGCCGGCTGAGGCGAGAAACCCCGTCTTCTGGCGCGTCTCTTCGGGGGTGGCGCCCGTCGGCTCCAGGCTCGCCGCCATCTCCTGCATCGGCGCAAGCTGTTGCTCGCGCAGCTGTGCGATCCCCTGACGGATCAGCTCCGCCTGGAAGATCGACTCCTCGCGCGCTCCCGGATCGCGGTCCATTGCCTCCGCGAGGCGGGCGGCCCGCTCCTCGGCGCGGGCGGCCGTCTCCCGTGCCGACTTCTGCAGGCCGGCAGCCTCCTCCGCGCCCTTCCAGGGAAATGTTCCCGGATCCCCGGCCTGCTGCTCGAGCTCCTCATAGCGCGCCTGCAGATCGAGTTCTTCGCCGAGCAACTGCAGCAGTTCCCCGGCGAGTTTCTCCATCGCCTCCTGCGTCTGCTCGCGCTTTTGACGCGGGTCGGCGATGCGCACGCGGACGGCGGCGGAGGCGCCGAGCTTCGGGCCCGAGATGGTGTCGTTGTCGGCGGCCTCGACAAAGCCACTGACGACCTCGCCAGGTTGCGCACCCAGAAGCGCCAGGTCCCAGTCGTACGTTCCACCCGCGCTGCGGGCCCCGGCGCTCAAGGGCAGAGCCCAGCGCTTCTCGCCGGCCGCGGAACTGGCGACGAAGGTGAGCCGCGAGATCCCGTAATCGTCTGCGCAGCGGTAGCGCACCTCGACCGTGCCGCGCGGGTCGCTCTCGATTTCGCCCTCGGGTTCGCTCACCTCGACCGCGGGGGGATCGTCCGGCAGGTACCGCACGGCGTACTCCGGGCCGCCGCCGTTGGAGAGGCCGGCGGCGTCCTGAAGCTCGATCCGGTAGGAGGTTTCGCCGTCGAGATACAGGGCGCCGCGCTGAAGCCGCTCGCCCGCAGGACGCACCGCGATCCGGTTTTTCCCGAACGCCAGAACCGCCTTCGCCACCTCGACGCTGGTGGAGAAGGTGATTTCGACCGTGGTCCCCTTGAGGGCCTCGATCTCGCCGGTGCCGGCGACGCGCCGCGAGACCAGGCCGCTGTAGGCCGGGAAGGTGTAGCGCATTTCGAAATTGCCGGCCGACGGGGCGTCGACGACCCGCACCCGGTACCACGCCGACGTGACGGCGCCGGCAAGAACGCGATAGCTGAACTCCCCGGTGACCGCGGCGAAGCGCCAGCCCCAGAGGCCATCCGGACCGCGCTCCATCTGCGCGACCCCCTCCCCCGGCGCTCCCGAAAAGCCGACGAGCACGCCCGACGGATGCGCGCCGCTCGTGCGGACCCACACCGCCAGATCCCCGCCGCGGGCAATCCGGGCGTCACCCGGTTCAACCGCGATCTGAAGCTGGCCGAGCGGCCAGTAGACGCGCGGGTCGACCAGCGCGCGCGCCGCCGTCCCGGGAATGCCGACGGTGAGCGCGACCGCTGCCAGCGGGATCGCCGCGGCGGCCAGCAGCAGCGCCCCGGCGCGGGCCGCACGCCAGCAGACGAATCGCCGCGGGGCGTCGGCGGCGAGGCGCTCGCCGGTGCTCGCCACAAGCGCGCCAACGAGGGGTGAAGAGATGCCTTCGATCGGCGCACGCACCAGCGACGCCAGCTCGAGGCTGCTCTCGACATCGTCGCGCAGATCGGGCGCCACCCTCTGGACCCTGCGCGCCGCCGCCCGGCGCGTGGGGCGCGCCGCCGCCCGGACAAGACGCGCCGCGGCGACCGCCAGGCCGAGCGTCCCGGCCGAGGCGAGCATGAAGGCGGCCCACGGCCACCCCGGCAGGCGTTCGACGATCAGGGTGTTCAGGACGAGCGCGACGGCCGCGACCGCGAGGCACTGGAACAACGCCGTCGCCGTCGCCGCGACCGCGAGCAGGGTGCGAAGTCGGTCGAGGAATCGGCGGATGGCGGCAGTTTCACCCGGCGGTCCGTTCACCGCCCCGGCATCCAGTACCAGCGAGCGAGCAGCAGCAGCGTCAGCAGCGCCCCGCCGATCCAGGCGCGCCACTCCCGGTGCTGCCGTACCAGACGCCAATCGAAGGCCCCACGGCTGCCCGCGGGGACGACCAGACGTGGCAAAAAACGGGGGACGTCACGCGTGTAGGCGGCGTAGGCCTCCGCGAAGATCCGGGAGAGCAGGACCTCCTCCTTGCGGATGACCACGTGGTAGACGGGTACGGCGAACAGGATGAACGCCACCGCGATCCAGATGTTGCGACCCATGATCAGCGCCCCACAGGCCATCAGGAAGCTCCCGAAGTACAGGGGGTTGCGCGTGTGGGCGTACGGCCCGGTCACGGCGAGCACCTCGCGCTTGCGGATGTGCCCGGCCGCCCAGGTGCGGACGGCGGCGCCGACCGCGAAGAACAGGGCACCCGCGGCGATCGACGGCGGGGTCGGGCGCGCGAAGATCAAAAATGCCGCGGCGAAGACCCAGCCGAGGGTCACGCGGCGCTGCTGCAGGCGATCGGCGAGACTCACGGCTCCCACACCCTCACACCCGGGTCCGGGGTGCGCTTCCAGCGGTTGTGCACCCAGAACCACTGCTCGGGATAGCGGCGCACGTAGTCCTCGATGGCCGCCGTGTAGCGCGCGGTGGTGACGCCGATGCGGGCCTCGCGATCGCCGCTCTCGGCCAGCGGGATCGGGGGGCCGATCCAGGCCCGGTGACGCCCGTCCGCCCCGCGCGCCGAGAAGCCCGGCAGCACCGGGGCCCCGGTTTTGAGCGCGAGCATCGCCAGCCCGAGGTTGGTTGCCGCGGGGCGGCCGAGAAAGGGGACGAAGACCCGCTCGTTGCGCAGCGCGTTCTGGTCCAGGAGCATCCCGACGGCCTCGCCGCGGCGCAGCAGCCGCAGCACCCCGCGCGCCGCGTCCCGGGCGTCCACGGTGCGCGTCCCGGCCGCGCGCCGGTGCGCCTCGACCGTCGCGTCGACCAGCGGATTGGCCATGGCACGGGCCAGACCCGTCACCGGGACCTCGCGCGAAACCCGGGCGAAGAGCAGTTCCCAGTTGCCGCAGTGGCCGCTGACGAGGAAGACGCCGCGCCCGCCGGCAAGCGCCGCACGCAGGTGTTCGACGCCTTCGAGATCGACCCGCTCCAGCAACTCGTCGATGCGGCTGCCCTCCAGGGCAAACTCGGCGAGCGTGCGGCCGAGGTTCTCGAAACAGGCGCGGGTAACGCGGGCCGCTGCCGCCGGCTCGAGCCCGAGCCCGAGCTGGATGTTCCGCGTCGCGAGTTGCCGGTGGCGCCGGTCGAGGGCGTGCCAGAGCCGGCCGAGGCGCGCCCCGCGCTCCAGCGCTTCGTGGAGGGGGCGTGCCGCGATCGAACGGAGGAGGCGGCTGACGACGGCATGCTCGATCCGGTGTTTCAGCCGCCGCCGCGCGCCACGATTGACTTCAATGTCTCCCATAGCGTTTCGTGACCGCGAATCATAGCAAGTTTCACCTCCGCCCGATAGAGCGGCACCGCGCCGGCCCAACCCGGAAGGCGCACGGCATCCTTGGCGGTTGTCACTGCCGCGCGGGCGCCCCCGGCGGCGGCCGCGCGCTGGAGGTGCTCGATCTCCCTGCCGACGTAGGTGTGGTGATCGCGAAAGACCTCCCCGCCCAGGACGTCCAACCCGAGCGTTTCGAGCGTCCGTCGAAACGATCCGGGGTTGCCGATGCCGCAGAAGGGATAGACGACGGCGCCGGCGGGAAGTTCCACGGGCGCACCGGTGCGAGCCTCCCGCCAACCGGCGAACACGAGGTCGGCCTCCGCGAGCGCTGCCCGGGGGGCGAGCCGCGCGATCGTCCGCCGCAAGCCGGCGAGGTCGCGCGCCGCCCCCACCCGGTTGAGCACGATGAACCCGGCCCGCGCGAGGGCCGCGGGGGACTCGCGCAGCGGCCCGGCGGGCAGTTGACGGCCGTTGCCCAGGCCACGCGAGGCGTCGACCACCACGACGTCGACGTCCCGCGCGAGGCGCCGGTGCTGGAAGGCATCGTCGGCGATGACGACCGTCGCGCCCCCGCGGGCCGCCGCGAGGAGGCCCGCCGCGTGGCGGTCGCGGCCGACGACGATCGGGACCTCGGGATACCGCGCGGCGAGCAGGGCCGGCTCGTCGCCGAACCGCAGGGCCGCCTCGCAGTCACCTGAGGTCGCAACGCGCTCCGGACCGCGCGCGCTCCCGCCGTATCCCCGCGAGACGACGGCCGGGCGCGCGCCGAAGCTGGCCAACTCCTCGATCAGCCAGGCGACCAACGGTGTCTTGCCGGTGCCGCCGACGCTCAGATTGCCGACGCTGATGCAGGGCACGGGAAGCGTGCGCGCGGCGAGCAGCCCGCGGTCATACGCGGCGCACCGCGCGCGGGCCGCCAACGCGTGAAACGCCGCGGCCGCCCGCAGCACCGCCGGGGGGGCGCTGCCGGGCCCGCCGTCCGGGTACCAGATGCGCTCGAGCCGCGTTGCGTCACCGCCGCTCACGGCGCGCCCCCGCGCCCCGTGTTGACGTCGTGGATGGTGAGCATTTCCCGTTCATTATACCCGCGCCGCTCCCGAATCGAGCACGGGGGTTTCGCGGAGCGACAGCGGCATTGACACGAAGTGATCGCGTGATACCATCACCGGCAGCGCGCGATGGACCGTGGCATTTCCTGCCCGGATCGCGAAGGTAGCCTGCATTCGACCCGCTGCGGCCGGTTCAGGAGATGGTGACGATGAAGGTTGCCAGCCCTTCCGAGGACAAGCCCCGGAAGTATCAGACGGCGTACCGCCGCAGCCTGCGCTTCAGGCTCGGCATGACGCTGGCCCTCGCCATCGCGGGCGCCTCGCTCGTGTTCGCCGTCGTGATCGTCGTGCACAGCCGCAACGAGGTCCTCTCCCAGACCATCCTCCAGAACCAGCACACCGCGGAGATCATCCGCCGGAGCACCCGCTACGCCATGCTGCAGAACCACCGCGAGCAGGTGGCGCAGATCATCGAGGCGGTAAGCCGCACCCGCAGCATCGAGAAGATCCGGATCTTCGACAAGGAGGGGGAGATCATCACCTCGACGCTGCCGAGCGAAGTCGGCGCGCGCGTCGACAAGACGGCCGAGGCCTGCTACCACTGCCACGCCGCCAACCGCCCGCTCCAGCAGATCCCCGGTTCCGATCGCCACCGCATCTACCGCTCGCCCGACGGGCACCGGATACTCGGCACCATCGACGTCATCCGCAACGAGCCGGTCTGCTCGAACGCGGCCTGTCACGCGCACCCCGCTGCGGTCACCGTGCTCGGCGTTCTGGACATCTCCTACTCGCTCGACGCCCTCGACGCCAGCGAGCGCAGCGACTTTCTCGCCGTGTTCGGGATTGCGGCGTGCCTGGCGCTGGTGATCTTCCTCGCGGTCACGCTGCTGGTGAACCGGTTGGTCTACCAGCCGCTCGGCGATCTCGAGGCCGGCGCGCGCCTCGTCTCCGCCGGCGACCGCGAGCACATGATCCCGGTGCGGCGCCCCGACGAGATCGGCCACCTCGCCGACTCGTTCAACCGGATGACGCTCGCGCTGAAGGACTCCGAGCGCGACCTCGCCGAGTGGGCGCACACCCTGGAGCAGAAGGTCGAGGAGAAGACCGCCGAGCTGCGCGTCGCGGAAGCCAAGACCGTGCAGGCCGAGAAGCTGGCTTCGGTCGGCCTGCTCGCCGCGGGGATCGCCCACGAGATCAACAACCCGCTCACCGGCGTGTTGACGTTCGCCCACCTGGTGCGCGTCAAGCTTCCCGAGGGCAGCGCCGAGGCCGAGGACATGGACATCATCATCCGCGAGACCAAGCGCTGCGCGGGCATCATCCGCCGGCTGCTGGACTTCGCGCGCGAAAAAAAGCCGGAGATCAGCCGCGGCGACCTCAACACCGTGATCCGCGAGACCATCCAGTTCGTCGAGCACCAGGCGGGGTTCCAGAACGTCGTGTTCGCGGTCGAACTCGACCCGCAGCTGCCGGCGATCTCCATGGACCCGAACCAGCTCAAGCAGGTCATCATGAACCTGGTCGTCAACGCCCGGGACGCCATGGGCGAACGGGGGCGTCTCGCGGTGCGCTCGCGCCGGTCGCCTTCCCTGTTTTCGGCGGGACTCGGCCACCGGGCGGTGCCCGCGGTCGAACTGACCTTCACGGACACCGGCTGCGGCATCCCGGCGGAGGACCTGACGAAGATCTTCGACCCGTTCTTCACCTCCAAGGAACCGGGCAAGGGGGTGGGGTTGGGGCTCTCGGTGGGGTACAGTATCGTCAAGGCGCACGGCGGGACGATCGACGTCGAGAGCGAGGTCGGCCGCGGCACGACGTTCCGCATCGTTCTGCCCGTGGACGGCGTACCGCCCGAGGGCGGAGAGGAGGCACATGCCAGCGAAAATCCTGGTCGTTGACGACGAAGAGGTTGTCTGTCGCGCCGTCGCACGCATTCTCGGCGGGGAGCAATACCAGGTCGAGACCGTGCAGGACGGCGCCGAGGGGCTGCGCCGCGCGGAGAGCTCGGCCTACGACCTGGTGATCCTCGACATCATGATGCCGGAAGTCTCGGGGCTCGACATCCTGCAGCGCGTCAGGGAGAGCCACCCGGACACCGACGTCATCATGATCACCGGGCTCGCGCAGATCGACACCGCGGTGCAGTCGATGAAACTCGGGGCGTTCGACTACATCCCGAAACCCTTCACGCCGGAGGAGCTCACCCTTTCGGTGGAACGCTCGCTCGAACGGCGGCGGCTGCTGCGCGAGAACACCCTGCTGCGCACCGAAGCCGGGTCGAAATACCGCTTCGAGAACATCATCGGCGCCGCGCCGCAGATGCAGAACGTCTACCGGCTGATCGCCAAGTGCGCGCCGACCAACAGCACGGTGTTCATCCGCGGCGAGAGCGGCACCGGCAAGGAGCTGATCGCGCGGGCGATCCACTACAACAGCCTGCGCAAGGACAAGTCGTTCGTGCCGGTCGATTGCGGCTCCCTCAGCGAGACGCTGCTGGAGAGCGAACTGTTCGGTCACGTCAAGGGGGCGTTCACCGGCGCGGTGACGAACAAGCAGGGGCTCTTCAAGATCGCCGACGGGGGGACCCTCTTTCTCGACGAGATCGGCAACATCTCGGCGGCGACCCAGGCCAAGCTGCTGCGGGTGCTGCAGGAGCACGAGTACAAGCCCGTCGGCGACGCCCACACCCAGCACTCGAACATCCGCCTGATCACGGCGACGAACATCGACGTGAACGCCATGGTCGCCCGGGGCGCGTTTCGCGAAGACCTCTTCTACCGGATCAACATCTTCCCGATCGTGCTGCCCCCGCTGCGAGAGCGGCGCGAGGACATCCCGGCGCTCGCGTACCACTTCCTCAAGATCTTCAGCGACGAGCTCGGCAAGCGGGTGCGCGACATCTCGCCGGAGGCGATGAACACCCTGATGAACCACGACTGGCCGGGGAACATCCGCGAGCTGGAGAACACGCTGCACCGCGCCGTGATCCTCACCGGCGACCACCTCATCAGCCAGGGACACCTGGCCAGCGTCCTGGACATGGTGCCGCGCCTCGAGGCGAACGTCCCGAAGAGCGCCGAGGAGCTCAAGCGCGTCAAGAAGGCGATCAGGGAAAAATCCGTCGAGCGCGTTGAGCGCCTCTTCGTCCTCGAGGCGCTCAAGCGCAACGAGTGGAGCGTGACGCGCAGCGCCGAGGAAACGGGCATGCAGCGCACGAATTTCCAGGCGCTGATGAAGAAATACCAGATCCGGATCCGCGGCGCGGCGGGCGATGCCGCGACGGGCGAGAACGAGGACGCCCCATGATCTCGCCGGTTGAACGGGTTTTCAGCACCCGGACCCCACGCGCCTGACCCGGTGAAAAAACTCGCGTTCGCCGCGATCGTCCTGACCTTCGTCCTTTACGCGCTGACCGTCGTCTACGACCGCCGGCTCCAACGCGCGGACCCGGCGGGCTACCGCAACATGAAGACCTGCCTCCATCTCGTGCCGGGCATCGGCGAGGGCGAGTTGCGGGCGGCGCTCGGGGAGCCGACGCGGCGCACGCCGGGGAACGGCGGCGAGCGGCTGGAGTTCCGGACGCTGAGCGTCGCCGCCGCGCCCATCCGGGCCGACCTTGACGTCGCCACGAGGAAGGTCGTCGCCCTCTGGTGCCGCGATGACGATCGGCCTGCCTGGCAGGCCCCGCGGCCGTAGCGCGACCGCTCACTCCGGCGGTTCGTCCTGTTTTTTCGCAGGTTCGAAAACGCCTGGAAAAGTCAATCCCCCGGCGGTGCCACCCCCCCTTGACAGCGCCATACCTTGTGTCTAGAGTTCGCGCGTCCACAACATATGGTAGAGGCGGAGCCCTCTTATGATATTTGGCGTTTGGCACCGAGACAGCGATTTTCGGAGGAGAAGCACGGCATGACGACGTCGACAGTGAAAGAAGTGGTCCCGGCCCTCACCAGCAACGCCCTCACCGTCCTGAAGAAGCGCTACCTGAAGAAAAACCTCCAGGGCGAACCGCTCGAGGCGCCGGCGGACATGTTCCGCCGCGTGGCGCGGGTCATCGCCGGCGCCGAGGCGCTCTTCAACCCGGCGGCCGACACCGAGGGGCTGGCCGAGACCTTCTACGGGCTGATGACGAACCTGGAGTTCCTGCCCAACTCGCCGACGCTGATGAACGCGGGCCGCGAGCTCGGCCAGCTCTCGGCCTGCTTCGTGCTGCCGGTCGGCGACTCGATCGACGACATCTTCGACGCGGTCAAGTTCACCGCGCTGATCCACAAGTCCGGCGGCGGCACCGGCTTCTCGTTCTCGCGGCTGCGGCCGGCGAACGACGTGGTGATGAGCACCACCGGCATCTCCAGCGGCCCGATCTCGTTCATGCGCGTCTTCGACCTGGCGACCGAGACGATCAAGCAGGGCGGCACGCGCCGCGGCGCGAACATGGGCATCCTGCGCGTCGACCACCCGGACATCATGGATTTCATCCGCAGCAAGGCCGACCTGAAGTGCTTCAACAACTTCAACATCTCGGTCGGGCTCACCGAGGCCTTCATGCAGGCCGTCGAGGACGACGGCGAGTACGAGCTCGTCAACCCGCGCAGCCGGGCCTCGGCCGGGCGGCTCAAGGCGCGGGAGGTCTTCCGGGCCATCGTGCACCAGGCCTGGGCCACCGGCGAGCCGGGCATCGTGTTCCTCGACCGGCTCAACCGCGACAACCCGACGCCGCAGGTTGGCGAGATCGAGAGCACGAACCCCTGCGGCGAGCAGCCGCTGCTCCCCTACGAGGCGTGCAACCTCGGCTCGATCAACCTCGACCGGCTGGTGCGCGACGGGCGCCTCGACTGGGCGCGGCTCGGCGAGGTCACGCGGCTGGCCGTGCGCTTTCTCGACAACGTCATCGAGGTCAACAACTACCCGCTTCCGAAGATCGACGAGATGACGCGCGCCAACCGCAAGATCGGCCTCGGGGTCATGGGCTGGGCCGACATGCTGATCGCGCTCGGCGTCGCCTACGACTCCCCCGAGGCGGTCGCGCTCGCCGACCAGGTGATGCGCGCCATCCGCGAGGAGGGTCACGCGGCCTCCCGTGAGCTGGCGCGGGCGCGCGGCGCCTTCCCGAACTACAAGGGCTCGATCTTCGACAAGCCCGGCGCCGAGCCGATCCGCAACGCGACGGTCACCACGATCGCCCCCACCGGCACGATCTCGATCATCGCGAACTCCTCCTCCGGGATCGAGCCGCTCTTCGCGATCTCGTACATCCGCACCGTGCTCGACAAGAACCGTCTCGTCGAGGTCAACCCCGCCTTCGAGCGCGTCGCGCGGGAGCGCGGCTTCTACAGCGCCGAGCTGATGGAGCGCATCGCCGAGGCCGGAACCGTGCGCGGCATGGCCGAGGTCCCCGAGGACATCCAGCGCGTCTACGCGACCGCGCACGACATCTCCCCCGAGGTCCACATCCGCATGCAGGCCGCCTTCCAGAAGCACACCGACAACGCGGTGAGCAAGACCGTGAATTTCTCGACCGAGGCCACCGAGGCCGATGTCGACAAGGTCTTCCGGATGGCCTACGAACTGGACTGCAAGGGCGTCACCATCTACCGCGACGGCTCGCGCGAGAACCAGGTGCTCTCGACGACGAAAAAGAGCGCCCCGGGGGTGGAGACGGCCGTCGCCGCCGAACTGGCCGTGCCGCCCGAACCGCCGCGCGCGCCGGCGATCCGCCGCCGCCCGAAGGCGCTGCGCGGCTCGACCTACCAGATGGACACCGGCTGCGGCCCGCTCTACGTGACCATCAACGAGGACGACGAGGGGATTTTCGAACTCTTCACCACGATGGGCAAGGCCGGCGGCTGCGCCTCCAGCCAATGCGAGGCGATCGGCCGCATGGTTTCGCTCGCCTGGCGCAGCGGCGTCGAGGCCGCCCCGGTCATGAAACAGCTCGTCGGCATCAGCTGCCACCAGCCGGCCGGGTTCGGCGTCGAGAAGGTCCTCTCCTGCGCCGACGCGGTGGCCAAGGCCATCGAGCGCCACTGCGGCGACGGTGGGGGCGGCGGCATGAAAAAGCGGGCGCTGGACCGCGGCGCCTGCCCGGACTGCGGCGGCACGGTGGAGCACCTGGAAGGGTGCGTGGTCTGCCGCGGCTGCGGCTATTCGGAGTGCGCGTAAGGCGCACGACCGTAGACGCATCGATCCCGGCCAGTTTCCACCCGAAGCGTTCGCGCGCCCGAATGGCGAGCCGGCACCAGCGTCAGGCGTCGGTAAACAGAATCGAGAGATCCATGGCGATTAAGCTCGAGAAGAACACGGAGAGATACCTCATCGATTCAATCAAGCGGTTCTTTTCGCAGGAACTGGACGAGAACGTCGGCGACCTCAAGGCTTCGTTGGTACTCGATTACTGCCTGAAGGAACTCGGCCCGAGCATTTACAACCAGGCGATCGCGGACGCCCAGGCCTATATGCAGGAGAAGGCGGCCGACCTGGGCGGCGAGCGCTACGAGCCCGAGTTCTCTTTCTGGAAGAAGAAATAGCGGGAACCGAAGCGTGAGCACGCTTCTCATCCGGGGCTACGCAACCGGCCAGAGGATTTACGCCGCCGTGGTCTTCGCGGCCGCGGGGGGCTTCTTCACGTGGCTCTACGAGACGAACCGGACCGGCAAAGGCAGCTGGTTCGGCCTGGTCATGATCGCCGGCTGCTTCTGGGTTTCAGCCTACTGGATCTTTCTCCCCAAGGTCCTTGGGGTTCTGACCCCGCGCGGCCTGGATTACCGCAACGAGGATCTGGGGCTCCTCTTCTGGTACCCGTGGTTCCACCTCGACTGGGAGCGGGTGACGGAGATCCAGAATTACGAGATCACCGACAAGGGTGGCCCGGCCCTGATGACCATCGTGCGGGCAACCGATGCTGACCAGCCCGGCAAAGTCCACACCTACCGCATCAGTTCCGCGAACATGGACTACTACCGCTTCCTGGATTACCTCAAGACAGCGGTCGATCCGGCCGCGCTTGCGCAGGGCAGTCTGCCGCTCGACCCCATGCAGCTGCGCCGGCAGTTGCACGGCGACCAGCTGCGCAAGCTCGGTGGCCTCGGGCTGGCCATCATCGCGTTGCTCATCCTCACCTATCTGTTGCGCGGGTGACACAAACCGGGCGGGGCTTGGAGATTGTCGTGTAGGAACGGCAGGCCCAGGCGCGGATCGTGGTGATCTTCCGCGGCGGGCCGAACTGATTCGTTCGGCGCCGGGCAGTGAGTCGTGCGATTACCTGCGCTCTGAACAGGATTGCTGGCGGCTTAGAGCACCGACTTGAGCCGCTGGAACTCCTGGGCGATCTCGTCGAGATCCAGGTAGCGCTGGCCGCGCTTTCTCATGATGCAGCGCAGCACGACCGCGTCGATCCAGCGCGGCACATCCTTGGCCACGCGGCTCGGGGGGGAGCGGTGCAGCCCCTCCAGGCTCCCGGTCAGCAGCTCGAAGAGCATCACCCCCAGCGAATAGATGTCCGACTGCTCGTTCGGGGCGGCGCCGAGTTTCAACTCCGGGGCGGTGTAGGGCGACTCGGGATCGAGCGGCGCCTCCATCGGCAGAATGAAGTTCCGCATGTCGATCAGGATCGCCTGCGGGTTGAGCGACCCGAAACAGACGCCTTCGCGGTGCTTCGCGGCGACGGCGCGCAGGATGTCGATCCAGAGCCGGAGCTTGTGGCGGGGCTCCATGTGACCGTGGGCGATGATGTCGGCGAGGCTCATGACCTGCTGCTGCGTCATCGTGCTTGTCCCCCGGTTCGCGTCGTCCGAGCCCGCGACACCTGCATACTCGGGCCCCGGTTCGTCGGTGTCAAGAGCGGCGCACCACGCGCAAGCCGGCGCGGTGTCCGCGGAAGCCGTCACTCCGTCGGTATCACGTAGAGGTCCGCGGGACGCAGCGCGACCGTCACCTCCCGCCCCGGTTCCAGGGACAGCTCGCGGGCGACGGAGCCGGAGACCGACGCGACGATCCGGACCCCGCAGTCGATCGACACCTTCAAGAACTGCCCCTGCGGCACCACGCCCACGACGCGGCCAGGAACATGGTTGCACGTGACGGGGCCGCGCCGCTCGCCGGGTGCAGTGAGCTGGACATCCTCCGGGCGCACGCAGAGGAGTCCCGCGGCGCCGTCCGCCAGCCCGGGGGCCGCGGCGCCGATTTCGAGCGACAGACCGCCGGAAGCCGTGCCGCACGACCGCGGCTCCACCCCTTCGAGCACCGCCAGCATCCGGGGCGCCGCGCCTGCCGCAAGTGTGACCGGCAGCATGTTCTCCACCCCGACGAACGCGGCGACGAAGGAATCCGCGGGGCGGCGCAGGACCTGCTCCGCGGTGCCGATCTGCCGCAGCCGCCCGCGATCCAGCACGGCGACGCGATCGGCGAGGCGTTGGGCCTCGGCGCGGTCGTGCGTCGCGAAGACCGTGGTCGTGCCGGTCTCGCGCAAGGTGCGCGCGAGGTCCTCCAGCAGCGCCTCGCGCGCCGGCGGGTCGAGAGCGGCGAACGGCTCATCAAGCAGCAGGATCTCCGGCGCGACGGCAAGCGCCCGGGCCAGGCTCACCCGCTGCGCCTCCCCGCCCGAAAGCGTCCGCGCCGAGCGGTCGGCGAGATGCCCGACGTTGAAGCGTTCGAGACTCCGGGTCGCGCGTCGGAAGATCTCGTCCCGGGGCAGACTCCGGAGCCGGAGTCCGGCCGCGACATTCCCGAACACCGTGGTGTCGAAAAGCAGCGGCTCCTGGAACACCATCGCAACCCGTCTGCGATAC
>Ga0315271_10001246_pt1 | contig 15317 bp, 6 predicted proteins | sample C3_top_MG_FD_204664 | JGI IMG/M metagenome (GOLD analysis project Ga0315271, IMG submission 204664) | Sediment microbial communities from Yellowstone Lake, YNP, Wyoming, USA - C3_top | ecosystem: Environmental > Aquatic > Freshwater > Lake > Sediment | place: USA: Wyoming | collected 2017-08-01 | reverse complement strand
ACCGGGACGAAGTGGGCCGTGCTGCCGTGGCCGACGAGCCAGGCGAGCACCGCCAGCAGGATCAGCGCGCCGTACTTGAGGACCGTCGTGACGTTCACCAGTCCCGCCGCGAGGCCCACCCCGAAGTAGTTGAAGAGGGCCACCAGGACGATCACCCCGGCGGCCACGTACTGCACCTCCGAGGGCGTCAGCGGAATGAAGTACCCGAGATACTCGGCGAAGATGGTGGAAATGGCCCCCAGCGCCGCCGCCCGGATGACCACCAGCGCCGACCAGCCGAAGAGGAAGGCCGGGAGCGGGCCGAACGCCTCGAGGATGTAGGCGAAGATGCCCCCCGAGCGGGGGAGCGCGGCCGCGAGCTCGGCATAGGTCAGCGCGCCGCAGAGCGCAATGACCCCGCCGATGGCCCAGGCGAGGAGGAACGGACCGGGTTCGGTGATCCGGGCGGCCACACCGGCCGGTACCCGGAAGATCCCGCTCCCGATCGTCGAGCCGACCAGGATGCCGACGGCACTCGCCAAGCCAAGGCGCCGCGGGAGGCTCTCACCCCAGGCGTCGCGTTCAGGTGTTTGCATCGGTGGAGTTTGCGGTCCCTCGGCCCGCTTGACAAGGACCCGCCCGGGGCCGTTTCTTTTCCCCTTCCCCACCGCGCCGACCCGGAGTCCGGAATGACCACGCCGCAGGATGCCCCCACGTCGCACCCGGCCCCGCGGCGTCCGTCGCTCCTGCGCGACCTCCTGGCGCTCACCAAGCCAAGGGTCATCTCGCTCCTCCTCGTCACCGCCGTCGCCCCGATGTTCATCACCGGGCTCGGCGCGCCGCCGCTGGCGCTCGTGGGCTGGGTCCTGCTGGGCGGGTTCCTCATGGCAGGCGGGGCCAACGCCATCAACATGTGGTTCGACCAGGACATCGACCATTTCATGTCCCGGACCCGGCTCCGGCCGGTTCCCTCCGGCCGGGTGGCGCCGCTGGCGGCCCTCGTCTTCGGCCTCGGGCTGGGCACCCTCGCCTTCGCCATTCTCTGGCGGTTCGCCAATCCCCTGAGCGCGTGGCTCGCCCTCGGCGGCCTCCTCTTCTATATCCTGGTCTATACCGTCTGGCTCAAGCGCTCCACGCCGCAGAACATCGTCATCGGCGGCGCCGCCGGCGCCTTCCCTCCCCTGGTGGGATACGCCGCCATGGCCGGGAAGCTCGACCTGACCGCACTCTACCTCTTCGCCATCATCTTCTACTGGACGCCCCCCCACTTCTGGGCGCTCGCCCTCCTCAAGAAGGGCGAGTACGCCAAGGCGGGGATCCCGATGCTCCCCGTGGTCCGCGGAGACCGGGAAACCAAGGTGCAGATGCTGATCTACACTCTGATCCTGCTCCCGCTGACGATCCTGCCGGCGCTCATCGGCGCCTTCGGCCTCCTCTACGCGGTGGCGGCGCTGGCCCTCGGCGGGCGCTTCCTCTGGTACAACTTCCAGCTGCTCCGGGAAGAGGGCGTCACCGGGACGGCGTGGCGGATGTACAAGTACTCCCTGGTCTACCTGGCGCTCCTCTTCGTCGCGATGAGCGTGGACCGCTCGCTGCCGCGGGAAGCGGTGGCCCAGGCCCCGAACGTCCTGATCCTCGACCAGCCGGAGCCCGCCGCCGGCCTGCCCGGCAGGTGACCGAGCCCGAGCAGCCCGCCGAGCGCCGCCGCCTCCCTTCCCCCAAGCAGCTCGCGCGCCTCTGGCCGCGAGTCCGGCCGCACCGCAGGGCCCTCTTCCTCGCCTCGCTGGCGCTCCTCGTCAGCGCCGCCATTGGCCTGGCGTTCCCGCTCGTGGTGGGCCGGCTCCTCGACGCCGCCTTCGTCCTGCAGAACCGGGCCACGCTCGACCGGGTGGCCCTGGGGCTGGTCGGGCTCTTCCTGGTGCAGGCGTTCCTCAACTACGCCCAGACCTACCTGCTGAGCGCCACCGGCGAGCGCGCCGTTGCGGGGCTCCGCGGGGAGCTCTTCGCCAAGCTGCTCGACATGCCGCCGGGGTTCTTCGCGGACCGGAAGACCGGGGAGCTCACCAGCCGCCTCACCACCGACATCGGGCTCCTGCAGGGCGTCCTGAGCAACCAGGTGGCGGAGTTCACCCGGCAGATCCTGGCGCTGGTGGGCGGCATCGCCCTCCTGACCTACATCCAGCCCCGCCTAACCCTCACCGCGCTCGCGGTGGTGCCGGTGGCGGTGGGGACCGCGCTCTTCTTCGGGCGGCGCCTCCGCCGAATCAGCACCGGCGTGCAGGACCGGGTGGCCGACGCGACGGGGGTGGCGGAGGAGGCCTTCAGCCAGATCCGCACGGTGCAGAGCTTCGTGCAGGAGCCCGCCGAGCGCGCCCGGTATGGCGGGATGATCGGCAAGGTGGTCGAGGCGGCCCTGGTCCGGGCGCAGGTGCGCGGGGTGTTCTTCGGGGCCATCACCTTCAGCATGTTCACCGGGATCGTCATCGTCCTCTGGCAGGGGGGCCGTCTGGTGCTGGACGGCTCGCTCACGGCCGGGACGCTGGTGAGCTTCCTCCTCCTGACCGTGACCATCGCGGCGGCGGTGGGGGCCCTGGCCTCGTTCTTCAGCAACTACCAGGAGTCGGTCGGCGCCGCAGAGCGGGTCTTCCAGATACTGGAGGCGGAGAATCCCCTCACCGACCCCCCCGTGCCGGTGTCGCTCCCCCGGCCGGTGAGCGGGCGGGTGGAGTTCGACCGGGTGTCCTTCCGGTATCTCGACCATCCTGAGGCGCCCTGGACCCTCCGGGAGGTGAGCCTCACGCTGGCCCCCGGTGAGGTCGTGGCCATCGTGGGCCCATCCGGGGCCGGCAAGACGACGCTGGTGAGCCTCCTGCCCCGCTTCTGGGACGTGGCGGAGGGGTCGATCCGGCTCGAGGGCGTTGATGTCCGTCAGCTGCGCCTGAGAGACCTCAGGGCCGCGATCGGGATCGTGCCCCAGGAGCCTGCCCTCTTCAGCGGTACCGTGCGGGAAAACATCGCCTACGCACGCCCAGAGGCCACCGAGGCCGACGTGGAGCGGGCGGCCCGGGCGGCGCACGCCCACGAGTTCGTCGAGCGCCTGCCGGCCGGCTACGACACGATCGTGGGGGAGCGGGGGGTCAAGCTCTCCGGCGGGCAGCGGCAGCGGATCGCCATTGCCCGGGCGGTCCTCAAGGACCCGGCGGTGCTGGTGCTGGACGAGGCCACCAGCAGCCTCGACACCGAGAGCGAGCGGCTGGTGGAAGACGCCCTGGAGAAGCTCCTGGTGGGCCGTACGACCCTGATCATTGCCCACCGGCTCAGCACCGTCCGCCGGGCCGACCGGCTCGTGGTGCTCAACCACGGCCGCCTGGTGGAGGAGGGCACCCACGCCGACCTGCTGGCGCGGGGCGGCCTCTATGCCCGGCTCTACCAGCGGCAGTTCCGGGAGGGCGACGCTGAACTCGAGGGCGTGGTGGCGGGCTGACGTAGGGGCGCACCCTAGTGCGCCCCCACACTGGATGGCTTCGGCCACTGCGTGGCCCCGCAGTGACAGAAGGGAACGAGAAACGCCCCCGCGATGTTTCGCGGGGGCGTTTCCGTGTTTCCTGCCGAGGGCTCGAGCCTAGTTGAACGTGACCTCGATCCAGCTCGGGGTGGGCGCAGTACCCGGCGGGTAGAACGGCCCGTAGTCCGCGACCTCGAGGATATAGGAGCCGGCCGCGCTGAAGGTCACGGTGCAGGTCTCCGGATGGCCGGTGGCCCCGTTGCCCTTGGAATCGCAGCTGAAGGAGCCTGGCGTTGCCGGGGGGTTGGGAGAGCCGGACGGGCTGAGGCCATTGCCCGCGGAATCCATGAAATAAAGCCCGAGGTCGTCGGTGCTGTTCCAGGTCAGCGCGAAGGTGTGCGCCCCAGCCGCCGCGATGTTGAACTTGTAATACTGGCAGCCCGCTCCACCGCCGGAGCCGGCCGCGGCGCAGGCAGAGGTCAGCGGCGAGAGGTCATAGAACCCGGGCGAGACGACCAGCGGCGCCGTGGCCGGAGCGCCCTGACCGGTGAAGTTGCTGGCGTTCTGCATCGCGAGCGGGGCGGCCAGCAAGGCCGGCAGGGTCAGCGTAAACGCCGGGGCCGAGGCGGCCACCACGCCTGTCACGCTGGGGTTCCCGAACGAGCCGGGCACGGGCTGGAAGGTAATCGTCGTGGCGGTGCGGCTGATGACGAGCGCCGCGCCGGCGGCGCCAAACGTCGGCGTCGCGCTGGCGTTGAAGGTGAAGCCCGCGCCAGCCGTCATGGTCACGTTCTGCCCGACCTTGGGATTGGCGACGTCCAGCGTGGCCGGGAAGTTCAGGATGACCGGGCTCACCATGTAGTTGGCGGACTCCAGGGTGTAGAGGAACTGGGGCGCCCCCTTGGCGTACACCTTGGTGACGTTCACCTTCTGGTTGACGTTCGGCCCGACCGAGAAGTTGACCACGGTGCTGTCGCCGGTGACGTTGGCGTTGTTGATGATCGGCGCCGTCTGCCCGGTGAAGCTGATCGCGGTCGACGGCAGGACGCCGAAGCTGGCGTTCATGGTCATGACGACCGGCGCCGCGGCTGGAGTCAGGGTGGAGAAGGTGGCCGGCAGGAACCCGTTGAAGAGGCCGGACTTCGTACCGACAACCTTGTCTTCAGTCGGGTAGGTCGTGGCCGGGAGCGTCGGGAACTGCGTGTTCCACACCTTCGTGACCGTGGCATTGGTCATCGTGGTCGGGGCGGAAATGAACCGCAGCGACATCGAGTCCGCCGCCCGCGACACGATGATCGGGGGCAGGTTGCCGGTGAAGGTGACCGCCGACGTCGGGTCCAGCCGGAGCTCCGGCGGCATCGTCATGGTGACGGTGTCTCCCGGGGCCGGGTTGGAGGGGCTGAACGTGGCGTGGAGTGTGCCCGGCACGACGTTGACGATGACGTCCAGCGTCTTGCCGCTGGCCGTGACGGTCAGCGTGTCGATGCCGAGGGCCACGCCGGTGAGGGTGGCGCGCGCCTCGGTCTGCTGGCCCGGCAGGGTCAGCGTGCCGTCCGGATTGTAGATCGGCCGGAAGGTGGAGTCGAAGGCTTCGGTGAACAGCGGCGAGTTCGCCGTCAATGTCCACTCGGTCGGGATCTGGCCGTCGAGGGCGTCCACGAGCTGGAAGGCGACCAGCTTGGCGGAGTCCTGCTTGACGAAGACCACCGAGGGCAGCGAGACAATCTTGTACGGTACGCCCGCCTCGCTGGCGGTGGGGTCGCTGCTGCACGACCAGAGGCCCACACAGGCGGCGAGTAGGACCGAACCACGAATCATACGCGTCATACTTGTACCTCGTTCTCAATAGACGGTGGAAAGCGGCTCTTTCCGGCGTCCTGCAGTGACACTTCCTCGAGACTACTGTGGCGTATTCTGGACGCCAGACCCGGACGAGAAGAAGTTGACGTTCAGCCAGCGCCCGACATCGATCACGCCATCTGAAGTCAGCTGCTCCTGCCAGTCGGGCTTTGAGTTTTCCGTCAGGTCGTTCGTTTCGATCAACTGGTAATCGCCCAGATTGCTCTTGTCGATAAAGATGAAGTACCGGTCCTTCTGCTGCGTGTATCTCCACACCTCGTAGGTGGGAGCCCGTCCCTGCGCGATCCGCTGCAGGATCTCGTCGTACGGCCCGTACTTGGCGTAGATCCGTCCGCGGTCGGTGCGCCATCCGGGAACCGTGCGCCGCCCGCCTTCCTTGAACGCCTGGTTGGCGTAGGCGACCGCGGCGTAGAACCGCTCCCGGTACTCGTTCTGCTGCGCGCCCGGCGTCGGGTCCCTGCTGGCCCAGAACTGCGTCAGGAAGTTCCGCTTGGCGTCGACCGACAGGTCCTTGTACAGGTTCAGGTGGTCGTCCTGCGTCGCGATGTACAGCAGGGGTCCGGCGGCGCTGTCGAGCTGCGCCTCGTTCATGGCCCCGAAATACCCCGCGTCGGTCCGTTGCTGCATTTCCGTCCTCGCCGCTTCCTTGGCGAGGGTTTCCGCGAGGCCGGCCATGATGAGCGTACCTTCCCGCTCCGAAACCACCCCGCCCAGGTCGACCGTGACCGCCATGACGTAGCGTCCTTCCGGCAGCCCCGTCAGGTCCAGCTGGCCCTTCAGGACCGCCCCGCCCGCCAGCACGCTCACCGACGTCGGAGGCGTCTTCAGGATCGTCCGCCCGGCCGAGTCCCGGATGGCGGCGGTGAGGGTCCCGCTGGCCTCCACCGGGCTGTACGCCTCGATCAGGTAGTACGCCTTGCTCTGGACCGGCGTGAGCTTCAATTCCACGGCGCCGGTAACCAGCGTGTTGCCAACCCGGAGCTCCCCGGTCTGGGGAACCGTGTCCCCTGCGCTCGCCATCCTGATCAGCGGCGAGAGCAGCAGGTCCGACACCGGCGGCGGGGAGCGGAACCCTTCGATCACCGCGTTGGCCGTGGCCTTCCGGCCCGTCAGGCTGTCCTCGACCGTCACCTCGAGCCGGTAGGCGCCCGGAAGCACCGCAAACTCGAGCATTTCCAGTCCCTGCACCCCCGGCTGGGCCAGCTGCTTCGCCAGGTGGTTCGTCCAGCTGTCTTGCAGGAGCCCGAGCCCCGTGGAGTCCGTGACCCGGACCGTCACCAAGTAGGTGATCCGTCCGTTGGGTCCCGCGCTCGCATCCCCCGCGAAGAGCACATAGGGGATCTGAACGAACGCCTTCACCAGGGTCTGACGGCTGTCCGCACGGTAGAAGCGCACCGTGCGCACTGCCATCGTGTCCTCAGTCAGTCGCGCGCCATCCCGGACCGGGGCGGCCAGCACTGCGGCCGCAAGCGCGAGGGAAACCCAACGAACCATTGTGCTCCTGGGCGGCGGCGGCCAGGGGCCGCCACCGTCGCATCGCGTGTCTTACCAGCCGATGCTGAACGTGAAGAAGTTGGTCGAGCCGAGGATGCCCATGTAGCGCCAGGCATAGTCGAACCCGATGTTGAAGCCCTCGGTGGCGTAGGTGAGCCCGCCGCCGAACGCCGTGCCCTGCCAGCTCTGCTCGCCGTTCAGCTGGCTGCCCGGGACGTCCTGCCCGGAGTTGGCGGAGGCGTAGCTGTAGCTGCCGCGGACGGCGCCGTTGAAGTTGCTGCCTCCCATGCGCGGGAAGGCGAATTCGGTGCCGACGACGTACCCGGCCTTGCTGTTGTTCGGCTGGTTAAAGTCCGCGAGCAGCGTCCAGCGGGTGTTCTGCTTGGCGATGAGGTCGTAGGCCAGCGCCACGGTGAAGGTGGTCGGCAGCGGCCACGCCTTGGTCCGCAAGGTCGCGGGTTGCGGCAGGCTCGGCACCGGGTCCTGCCCCACGGGCGGCGTGCGGGGCACGCCGGCGTTGAGCGCGTCGCCGCTGTAGCTCAGGTTCGTCCCGAGGTTGCTGATCACGAAGGAGAACTTGACCGGGTGGTTGTTCAGCGCCGAGTGGAAGTTGGTGCCGAAGTCCACCGCGAACGCGCTCCCCGAGGTCTCGCCGAGCTGGTCGAAGACGCCCTTGGCCGTCAAGCCGGCCGAGAAGCGGTCCGAGAAGTTTTCGGCGTAGGTCAGGCCGAGGTAGGTCTCGCTGACCGAGTACGTGGCCCCGGTGCCGTTCGGCAGGTCCACCGTGTAGACCGGCTGGTCCTTGAAGCCGAAGGTGCCGAGGTGGAGGCCGACCGCCCGGGCGCCGCCCGAGAACGGGATGGCGAGGCCGCCCCAGCTGTACCGGGTGTTGGCCACGTAGGAGTAGGTGCTGAACGCAGCCCCGGGGCCGTCGATCATGGCCAGGCCGGCGGGGTTGTAGTACAGGGACGATACGTCATTGACGATCGCCTGGAACGAGTTGCCGAGGGCTGCGCCGCGGGCGCTGGCGCCGAGGAGAAGAAATTCTCCCGACGTCGTGCCGTACGGCGTGTTGTCGCTGTTGATCTCCGAGGCCTGGGCCGCGAGGGCCACGGGCAACCCGCCGACCAGCAGCGCCGCCAGGACAACCCCATGCGCAGTGTGCCGCTTCATAAGTGTTCTGTCTCCTGGATGCGGGGTGTGGGGGGAGGAGTCCCCCCACCCCCGGCGTGGCTACTTGGCGAAGGTGACGATCGTCATGCGCCCGATGCGGCGCGCATTGCCCGATTCGATCTGATAGAAATACACGCCGCTCGCGACGACCTGGTTGTTCCGGTTCTTGACGTTCCAGTCCAGCGCGCCACCGAGTTCCGGCGAGGAGTACTGGAGCACCCGGACCAGGACGCCGCTCGCGGAATAGATCCGGATCGTCGCCTGCGTCGGCAGGTTCACGAACTTGATGATGTGGTTGTCGTACGTGTTCTCGTACGCGTTGGTCACGTAGTACGGGTCCGGGATCGTGTGCACCTGGTCGAGGCCCTGGTTGGTGGCGGCGTTGACCTGGTTGACCACGTTGTAGTTGACCCGGACTTCGGTGTTCACGGCCGAAAACGGCCGCGGCACGTTGTGGAACGCGTACGGGCTCCCGGTGTTGCCACCGTACCCATTGCCGCCGGTGATGGCGCCGGCATAGTCGCGCGCCGACCACACCGTGCCCGCCGCCGGCAACGTGCCGCCCGCGTCGGCGAGTTCGAACTGGTAGATCTCGCCGCCCAGCAGCATGATGAAGCCGGGGAAGGTGGCCACTGGAGCGACCTTCACTCCCCAGGTGGCGTTGGACACGCTGGCCGTGGCGAACGCCGTCGGACCCGGGACCGCGGTCGAACGGAGGACGTAGGCCGCGCCGGTGCAGGGAATGACGCCCGTAGCCGCGCCTGCCGAGGCGATGCTGCGGTACGGCTCCACGCACCCGACGTCACCCACCGTCAGCTGCAGGCGGGTGTCGTAGCTCGTCAGGTTGGCGGCGTTGGCCGCGTTGAGGAAGCCCCAGCCGCCGCGGTACACCGTCGAGTCGAAGGGCACGATCACGTTGTGCGTGATGTCGACGACCGAGTCCACGTGGCCGGCGGCGCCCCAGTACACGTTGTAGTCCGCGTTCCGCTTGGCGCCGGAGCCGACACCCTCCATCTGGCGCCAGGTATTCTGGAGCGTTTCATAGGACTGCGGGTTGTGGACCACCGTCACCCCGGGGAGCTGGCCGGCGTTGTTCCAGCCGGTGCTGTTCGCGAGCGCCGTGTTGACGGTATTGCCCGAGTTGTTGGCCGTGTTCCCGAAGTTCGGGTCGGTCATGGTCTCGTTATTGGCGGGCGACGGGCCGGCAAACCACCGGGGGCCGTTGTACTGGCATCCGCCGTTGCCGGTGAAGCCGTCGGCGCCGTTGACGCAGCCGCGGCCGTAGGCGTTGCTGTAGTAGGTGCCCACGAGGGTCATGGTGACCTGACCCTTGAGGTAGTAGTTGCCGCTTCCGCCGTAAATGGCGGCCAGGCCGCTGTCGATCTGCACGGCGTCGAAGGCCGCGAAGCCTGACACCGTCCCGCTGGTCGGATCCTGCGCCAGCGGCAGCGTCAGGGCGATCTCGTTGGGACCGTTGATCGCCCGCAGGTGATAGACGGTCGGCTTGATCGGCGAGTCGTACGACGAGCCCAGCGTGATGCTGTCGAGGTGCACGGCGAAGTTGCCGGGCGCCGAGATGACCTGCTGGACGAAGTCCTGGAACCCGATGGTCCAGGCGTTGGACGCCGGCATCGGGCCGGTGAACTTGCCGGTCGTCGGGTCGAGGGTCGGATTGGCGCTGGAATTGAGCAGCACGTCGCGGCCATAGATGCCCGAGCTGAACGAGACCGAGTTTTCATAGTTCGACGCCGGCGCCTGCGGCACCACCGCCACCGTGCCCGACTTCGCCGACTCGAGGCTGGTCGGACCGGAGACGATCGAGTTCACGTCGAACGCGGTGACGACGTAGAAGTACCGGAAGTTGTTCCGGACGTTCACGTCGACGAACACGAACGGCACGCCGGTGTCGGAAAGCGGCGGCAGCCCACTATTTCCGCCGGTGACCACCGTGTCGGTCTGGGTGTCGTACACCAGGCCGTTGGCCAGTGCCAGGCGGTCTCCCGGCTGGATCTGGGTGAACGGGCTGACGATCGGGTTGTCGTTCGCCACGGTGCGCGGGACGCCCGGCGCCCACGGCTTCGAGTAGTTCACCGGGCAGCCGGCGTTGCCGACCGCCGGGACCGGGATGTTCGGCGCGCAGGTGTTGACGGCGTTCACGATGCCGTCATAGTCCTTGAACACCGTGCCGTTGTAGTCGAACTGGGCGACCAGGTTCAGCTCGTCCGCGTTGTCCACGCGGCCGCGGTAGATCCGGTAGCCTTCGACGTCGTGCAGCCGGTAGTTCGGGTCGTACAGCGGGCTGTTGACGTTGCTGGCCACGAAGTAGTACGGGTCGCCGTCGACTTCGGACGTCGAGGGCTGCCACATGACCGTGACGTTGTTGTCGCCGGGGATCAGGAAGAAGTTCGGCGCGTCCGGGGCGAACGGCAGCAGGAACTTGGCGTCGAACACGGCCTGCGCGGTGTAGGCCTTGCCGAGCAGCGAGCCCGGCACGACGGTCCACTCGTTGCCGGCGGTGCCGGTCTGTTCGTAGCGCCCGCTCCCGTCGAGGTCGGTGGCGCTCTTGTAGCCGGTGAGGCTGTCGATCGCGTTCACGCCGCCGGCCATCGCGGACGGGTTCCCGAGAATGGTCGGGTCGCCGGGCTTGATGCTGGCGCACGGGGCGGCGTTACAGCCAGGGATCTTCACCGGGGCGGCGAAAATGTACGCCACCACGATGGTGCCCTGCGCGCCCGGCGCCAGCGAGAGCGACGTCGAGGACTGGAAGAACCGCATGTCGGCCGGGGTGGTGTTGTTCACCCAGCAGATATGCGTCGAAGACGGCAAGCCGGTGTTGCAGGGCTGGTCGCCGGCCGGGACCGAGATGTTGGCCGACAGGTAGCGCCAGAGCTGCGTGGTGTTCTGCGGGTCGTTGAAGGCGCCCGAGAAGGGGCTGCCGTTGACGGTGTTGGAGAAGAGCTGGATGGCGCCGGGACCCACGGGGCTCTTGAGGTACTTGATGCCCGCGAAGCCGACGCCCGGGAAGAAGGCGCCGCTGAAGGTCGTGGCGTCGAAGGTCCAGCCGGAGGCCGGGGCCATCTTGTCGGCGTAGGTGTAGCCCATGGCGAACGGCAGATTGACGCTCGACCAGTTCTGGCCCGAGGTGGCCACGTCCATGTCCGTCGCGAAGGCGGCGTACATGTTGTTGATGGTGTAGCCGGTCGTCGGCAGGGTGACGCCGAAGGCGGCGTTGTTCGACGCCTGGAACTCCTGCGCCTTCTCCAGCAGGATGGTCTTCATTTCCGGCCGGATGTTGACGTACGCGGCCGGGTCGGTCGTGGTGATGTTATAGAAGGTGTAGGTGAAGTAGGCGATGTCTTCGTTGCCCGTCGGGTAGTTCCAGCCCATGCCGCGGGTTTCCACCACCACGCCGAGCGGGTGCTTGCGGCCGGCGTTGAGCGACGGGTTGCCGTCCCACGACATGAACCAGACGTCGCCCTGGGACGCCTGGACGCGGCCCTGGAGGAGCGGCACGTACAGGTTGGCGGTTTCGTCGATGCCGCTCGGCACCCGGCCGGCGGCGATTTCGGAACCCGGGGCGGCGTCGCGGATGGCGGCGAAGTCGCTCGAGTTGGTGGTGTTGTAGATCGGCTCCACCTCGACGCCGTGCTGCGTGGTGCCCTTCGGGTCGAAGAAGAAGGCGCCGGTGGTGTCGTTGTCCCAGACACCGCCCGGGTTCGAAATGGTGCCCGCGATCTGGAGACCGCTGTTGAAGATGTACTGGTCCGGCGTCCCCTTGGGCCAGAAGCCGCCGCCGATGGTCGACGAGTTCGTCGAGTCCACGCCGACTTCACCGTCGGAATTGAGGCCGAGGTAGATCCGGTTGATCGTCATGGCGCCGAGGGAGCGGGCGAAGAGCCGGAAGCCTCCCTTGCCCTTGGCTCCCGGTTCCGGCTTGGCGGTGGCAACCGCGGGCGTAACCGCCGCGAGCGCCAGCGCCAGCAGGCCCGCCAGGATGACGCCCCTCTTACGGAATGGTGAGTGCATTGCGTCCTCTCTCAGATGAATACTGTTCGGCTGGGCGAGGGGACGGCGCCGCATGGCACGCCGCCCCTCTTCCGCCGTGGTTCGTTCACGCTAGAAGTTGAGCTCCAGGCCCAGCCGGAGGCGCCGGGGTGAGGCGGTGAAGCTGCTGAGGCCCCGTCCGCTGTAGTAGTTGGCATAGGAGGCGCGCCGCTGTTCCGCCTGCGAGAAGTCTCCGTCGCCGTTGCCGAAGCGCTGCTCGGCCCGGATCAGGTAGACGCAGTTCGGAGCGGCAGCCTTGCCGTCCTGGGTGACCCAGTTGCCGCAGCCGGACGTCGCGGGCAGGCTGATGTCGCCCGTGCTCGCGTTGTAGGCGCCGGACTTGGCGGCTTCCAGCGCGAAGCCTGAGGAGTCGCCGCTCCAGGTCTGCTGGAGCTCGGCCGCGTTGGCGGTGCCGTTGGTCTCCGCGAACACCGAGGTGGTGTTCGTGAAGTTGAAGAGGTTGCGCGCCTCGAAGTAGGCGGTGAGGTCCGTGCCGCCGAAATTGAAGCCCTTGGTGAGCCGGAAGTCAGTGTTCCGGAACGTCGGAAGGCGCGAGCCGTTCACGTCGCCCTGGAACTGGTTGGCGCAGACCCCCGTGGAAATCACCGACTGGTTGCCGGTCTCGATCGGGCAGCGGGTGTACGCGGTGCCGCTCGCGATCCGGAACGTGATGAACATGCCCACGTTCTGGAGGATGGAGCCCGTGGTGCTCCCCGCGTGCCACTTGTTCGGGAACGTGACCGAGAACGAGCCGGCCAGGTTGTGCGGCCGGGTGTAGGTCGTCGGCAGCATCGCCTGCGGCGGCGGGTCGTTGCCGCCGGAGAGCTGGTTCAGGATCCGGGAACCGAAGTTGATGTAGGTGAACGGATCCGAGCCGGTGTTCTGGGCGTTGGCGTAGCTGTACGCCAGGGTGCCGTTGAACAGGCTGCCGATCCGCTTGTCGAGCCGGATGTCGAAGCCGCGGTAGTTGCCGAAGTCGGCGTTGGTCATGTACCGGTAGTCGGCGTTCGCCCCGCGGAGCGGGTCATAGAGGCTGAGCAGGCGGCCGGCGGCGTTGGCCGCCACGTCGCGGTTGTAGGCCGAGAAGTCGAGCACCATGTCGTCCGAGAAGGCGTGACGGACGCCGAACTCGAAGCTGACCGTCTTGCCGAAGCCCAGGTCGGATCCGTAGACGTTGTTGGTGTTCGTCACCGAGATATCGGTGTTGATGCCGCCGAGCATCAGCGCGTAGTCCGGCGGCTGCACCTGCCAGGCGTACGAGAGCCGGACGTTGGTGCGCTCGCTCACCGGGAACGACACCTGGACGTGCGGCGACAGGAAGCTGTGCGACGGGTCGGCCACGTAAATCGAGTCCAGCGACGCCGTCGGGTTCTGCGGATCGTACAGCGGGTTGGTCGTGATCCGGGGCGTCGGCGAGCAGGCGCCCGTCGAGTCGCAGTACGTCGGGCGCGATGCACCGGTCTTGTAGTAGTCGTACCGGAGGCCGGCCACGAGCACCACATCGCCGAGGTCGAGCCGGTCTTCCGCGTAGCCGGTGTAGGCCTTCGGCTTCTCCATGAAGAAGTCGGAGAAGGCCTGCGAGGTCATCGACGACGAGTACGACTTCATGTCGTAGTTGGTGAAGCCGCCGCCGATCTTGAGGCGGTTGTAGCGGTCGATCTGCCAGTCGAGCGCCGCGTTGCCGAGGAACCGGTTTTCCTGGTTCAGGAAGAGCCGGCCGGTCGGGCCGCCGGCCTCGGTGAAGCCGAGCACGCCGTAGGCGTTGTTCCGCCACTTGTCCACCAGCTGGTACTGGGCGGTGTTCTCGAGGTCGTACGGGCTGCGACGCGACCCGGCGATGTTCTGCTGGAAGTTGGTCATCAGCTGGTCGTTCAGCGGGAAGTTGTTGAAGTCGAAGGCGAACTTGAGCGGCGAAATCATGAAGCCGCCGAAGGGGTCCCGGCTCGACACTTCCGACGCGCGGGTGAGCGGCGACTGGATGAACTCGTCCTTCTGGTAGGACAGGTTCACGTCGAGCGCCAGCGCCCGCGCGGACGACTTGGCCAGGTTCTGGGTCCACCCGAGGGTGTAGACCTTGTTCTGGGCGTTATTGCCGAAGATCTGCTGCGGGTTGTACAGGTTGGCGTAGGTGAAGTTCCGCCCCTGCCCCTGGCTGCCGAGCGCGCTCAGGAAGAGCCGCGAGCCGGTGCCGTAGGTGTAGTTCAGCTTGCCCTGGAACTGGTAGGCCGAGACCGCCGTGCCCGGAAGCCGGATGCCCTGGCAGCTCTGGCCGTAGTTGTTGGCGATGTCGGCGTTGGTGCTGTTCTTGATGTTGAGCTGCGCCTCGGACATGGTGCCGTCGCACTTGCCGGTGTAGACGGCCATGTTCTGGACGCTGACGTAGGTGGTGTCGGACGTCGGGCTGCCCAGGGCGCTGGGGACCGCCACGACCGTGTCCACGCCCGCCTCGACGAAGTACGGCGACTCGGCGCGGTCCACGCCGGCGTTGCCGAGGGCGCCGTTGGACTTGGAGCCTTCCAGCACGCCGCTGAGGAAGAAGGTGAGGTTCTGGGCGATCGGGCCGCCGAGGCTGGCCGTCACCCGGTTGAAGCCGAGGCTTACGCTGTTGCCGAAGATGCCGTCGGTCTCGTAGCCCACCGCGCCGGTGAACTTGGTGCCGCCGGTGCGGGTGGAAATCGAGATGACGCCCGACTGGCCGCCGCCGACGGCGGCCGAGGGGGCGCCGGTGGTGACGGAGGCGTCTTCGAAGCCGTTGGTGCCGACCGAGATGATGTTGCCGCCGCCGGTCACGAAGCCGCCGCCGCCGTTGCCGGGGGTGACCGCCACGCCGTCGACGATGGTGCCGGTTTCACTCGGGCGACCGCCGCGGATGGACAGCGTGTTGCCGCTGGTGCTGGCCACGACGCCCGGCTGGAGCGCCAGGACGTTGTTGATCCGGTCGACCGGCAGCTTCTCGGCGTAGGTGCCTTCCACGCTCTGCTTGGTGGTCACCGCGTCCCGCGGGACCAGCACGTTCTGGGCGGCCACGACCGTGATTTCCTCGACCACCACCGGGGTGGACTCGAGGGTCACATCAGCGGTGACGGTTTGCCCGGAAGTCACCCGGAGGTCGGCAAGCCGCGTGGTCTTGTACCCGATGAACGCCGCCTGGAGTGAGACCACACCGGCCGGCACGTTGTTGATGAAGTAGTACCCGTCGGCGTTGGTCTGCGCGCCGAACTTGGTTCCGACGATCGTCACCTGCGCGTTCGCGATGGGCGCG
>Ga0315271_10001245_pt1 | contig 15324 bp, 13 predicted proteins | sample C3_top_MG_FD_204664 | JGI IMG/M metagenome (GOLD analysis project Ga0315271, IMG submission 204664) | Sediment microbial communities from Yellowstone Lake, YNP, Wyoming, USA - C3_top | ecosystem: Environmental > Aquatic > Freshwater > Lake > Sediment | place: USA: Wyoming | collected 2017-08-01 | reverse complement strand
AGGGTTTTTCCACCATGTCGCATACCAGCCAGTCCACTGCCTTGCGCGGCGCGTACTTGAAGCCGTCCTGTTTGAGATGCTGCACCAGCGGGTGATTGGCCAGCACGCCCTTCATCGGGCCGTTGTCCACCGCCGTGACGCGGATGCCGCGCTTGACCAGTTGCCAGGTCCAGCCGCCGGGCGCAGCACCCAGGTCCACCGCCTGCATCCCTTGCCGCAACAAGCGCGTCTGTTCGCTGCGATCCATGAACACTTCGATCGCTTCTGCCAGCTTCATCGTCGAGCGGCTTGGAGCCTCGGCGGGCATGGATTGGCGGACGATACCCATGATCGCATCCGCGCTGTTGTGCGGATCGCTGGTGCCGATAAAGACTGAATTTTTGTCGGGGAAGAAGATATGCAGGCGCGGCAACTGGTTGTGCGCGGCGTTGTCCTGCAACCGTCCCTGTTCGCGCAAAGCTGTCTCCAGCAGCGGCTGAAAACGGCGCGTAAAGGTGGATAGCAGCTTGCCTTCATTGGTGTCCGGGGCTTCCAGCCACAACGTACCGAATGTGCCAGGCAGGGCAGCGATGGCGTCGAGTATCGGTGTCAGGCGGTCGCGCTCCGGGAGTGTCGTGATGTTACGATGCAAACGGATCAGCTGGCGCGTGAAGATGAGTTCGCGATAATTCAATGCCTGTTCGTTAAGCGCGACGACAATATGACCACTTTCGACGACGATAGCTGGTTGTTCGACGCCGATAATTGGTTTTTGTTGCTTTGCCTGGCGCAGAGCTTCCTGTGCACAATCTTGCTCAAAGCCCGGGCGGCAATATAAAAGCCAGTAAGTGTGTGTAGGTTTTTGCATGTATTCATTGTTGCACAGGTTTAGGATGAAAAGTCCGAAGATGGTAATATCCGCGCCTCTTTTTTGGCTTGGATGTGATGGATAAGCGTTACGATTTGATTGTGTTCGATTGGGATGGCACGGTGATGGATTCGACAGCGGTGATCTCGGGTTCGATACAGGCTGCGTGCCGTGATCTGGGGTTGAATGTTCCCAGCGATGAAACTGCGCGCCATGTGATCGGCCTCGGGCTGGATCAGGCACTGCATTATGCGGTGCCGGAACTGACGGATGCGATGCGTCCCGATCTGGTGGCTCGTTACCGCCATCATTTTTTGTCACAGGATGCAGCGATCCCGTTGTTTGACGGGGCGCGTGAGACAATAGCCGAATTGCACGGCGCGGGTTACTGGCTGGGTGTGGCAACCGGCAAGAACAGCAACGGGTTGAATCGGGCGATGGAGGCGTCAGGATTGAAGATGTATTTTCATGCCACGCGCACGGCGGATGTAACTTTCTCCAAACCCAATCCGGCGATGCTGCTTGAACTGATGGACGAGTTGGGTGTCAGTGCAGAGCGTACCCTGATGGTGGGCGATACTACACACGACCTATTGATGGCGCAGAATGCCAAGGTGGATGCGGTAGCGATGGGACACGGCGCCCATCCGCCGGAGCAGTTGCTGGAATTGAAACCGCTCGTGCTGGTGGATGACTTTTTAGAATTACAGGCCTGGTTCAAGGCTAACGCTTAACGATTTTATTTATTAAGGAATTGAGATGTCAGATCAAAACAACAACTGGGAACGCGGTGTGCTGGAAAAGCTGGCGATGTCAGCCATACAGGAACAGCGCCGCGCGCGGCACTGGAGTATCTTCTTCAAGGTGCTGACGTTCGGTTATCTGTTCATCATCCTGTTCATCGCCATGGGCTGGACGGGCAAAAATGAAGCGGCATTGGGCGTAGGCAAACATACTGCACTGGTGGAAATGCATGGCGTGATCGCGGCGGATAGCATGGCGGGTGCGGACAACATCATTCCCAGCCTGCAGGATGCGTTCGAGGACAAGAATACGCAGGGTGTGATCCTGCGCATCAACAGTCCCGGCGGCAGCCCGGTGCAGGCAGGCCAGATCAATGACGAGATCCGCCGCCTGCGCGCGAAGTATCCGAAGATACCGTTGTATGTGGTGGTGGATGACATCTGCGCATCTGGAGGCTACTACGTGGCTGCTGCCGCAGACAAGATATTCGTGGATAAGGCCAGCCTGATCGGCTCTATCGGCGTGCTGATGGATGGCTTCGGCTTCACTGGAACGATGGCGAAGCTGGGTGTGGAACGCCGTTTGATCACGGCTGGTGCCAACAAGGGCTTCCTCGATCCTTTCTCTCCTGCAAATGCTGCGCAGCAAGAGTATGTCAAGCAGATGCTCGCGGACATTCACAAGCAATTCATCGACGTGGTGAAGCAGGGGCGCGGCAAACGTCTCAAGGAAACCCCCGACACTTTCAGCGGCTTGGTGTGGAACGGACAAAAAGGCGTGGAGATGGGTCTGGCGGACGGTTATGGAAGCCTGGAATCGGTAGCGCGCGACATCATCAAGGCCGAAAAGATCGTGGATTTCACCACCAAGGAGAATTTTGCGGATCGTATCGCGAAGCGCTTCGGCATGGGTGCGATGAGTGCTCTGGGCTATTCGACACAGAGCGGGATTTCGCTGCGCTGATTTCTTGGTTCTTCAGAATCAGTGCAGCAGGTGCTTCAGTTCCTGCATCACATTCAGCATGATGTGCTGCTGTGCGCCTTCAACCGGATGCAGGTTGTCGGCCTGGAACTGATCTGCGGCAACGCCTTCCAGCAGAAAAGGCAGCACCAGGATGCCGTGTTTTTTTGCAACGCGCGGATACACATTGGCAAATTGCTTGGTGTAAGTCCCCCCGTAATTCGGCGGCAGCTTCATGCCCAGCAGCAGCACCTTCGCGCCGCTATCCAGCGATTTTTTGATGATGTGATTAAGGTTGGCCTCCATATCGTTGATCGGCGAGCCGCGCAATCCGTCATTCGCGCCCAGCTCAACGATCACGATGGCCGGTTGATGTTGTTTCAATGCCTTGGCGATCCGCTGCCGCCCGCCGGTGGTGGTCTCGCCACTGATGCTGGCGTTCACGACGCTGAATCCGGATTGGGTGCGCTGCAATTCCTGCTGCAGTAAATTCACCCAACTTTTTTCTATTGCGATGCCATAACCGGCTGATAGACTGTCACCGAACACCAATATGTTTTTTTCGGCATGCGCATTAAGTGGTAGCCACAGCGTGGTCAATAGAAAAATAATAAACAATATCGTCATTCCGGGCTTGACCCGGAATCCAGCGTTTTGATTAAACTGGATTCCCGCCTTCGCGGGAATGACGAAACCGAAATATTTTGAGGTATACATGGCAGCGATTGTGCAGGCAATTAATCTCACCAAGCAAGTAAAAAGTCCCTCACTGGAAGGAGACGCACAGCCGCTGGTCATCCTGCACGAGGTCAATTTCAGCGTAGAGGCGGGTGACAGCCTCGCCATCCTTGGTGCATCCGGTTCCGGCAAGTCCACCCTGCTCGGCCTGCTGGCCGGGCTGGATGCACCAAGTCAAGGCACAGTGTTCCTTGATGGCACGGATATATTCTCTTTCGATGAAGATGGCCGCGCGCGCCTGCGCGGACGGCTGGCAGGTTTCGTGTTCCAGTCCTTCCAGTTGTTGCCCGCGTTGACCGCGCTGGAAAACGTCATGCTGCCGCTGGAGTTGCACGCCGCTCCCGATGCGCGCAAACGTGCCACCGAAGCCTTGCAGCGCGTGGGCTTGACGCATCGCATGGATCATCTACCCAAACACCTTTCCGGCGGCGAGCAGCAGCGCGTGGCGATCGCGCGCGCCTTCGTCGTCCAGCCGAAGATATTGTTTGCCGATGAACCGACCGGCAACCTCGACGCCGCCACCGGCAGCCAGATCATCGAGCTGATGCTGGATTTGAACCGCGCGCAAGGCACCACGCTGATCCTTGTCACTCACGATGAAGCGCTGGCGCGGAGGTGTAACCGGCAGTTGCATTTGGCGGCGGGGCGGGTGAAATCGTAGGAGCGCAGAATTGAAGATCAACATCTTCCACCTCTCCCTCAATCTGCTCCGTCGCGACTGGCGCGCCGGGGAATGGCGCGTGCTGTTGATTGCACTGGTGCTGGCGGTGGGCAGCATCGCCACTGTCGGGTTGTTCGCTGACCGGGTGCGGCTGGCGCTGCAACAGGAGGCGACCAGCCTGATAGGCGCGGACCTGCGCATCTCCTCGACGCGGCCATTGCCGAAAGAGTATCGCGATGCCGCGTTGCAGCGCGGGTTGCGCGTGATCGGGTCGGATGCATTTCCCAGCATGGTGGCGAGCAAGAACGACAATCTGCTGGCAGACATCATGACGGTGGAGCAAGGGTATCCCTTGCGCGGCAAGATCATCATCGCCCCGGATTGTTCATATGCGCCATACTCATCCCTTCCCCCTTGCAGGGGGAAGGAAAGGATGGGGGTAGAAGCGGTGAATGATGGCCAGGTTTCTACCCCCACCCTAACCCTCCCCCTGCAAGGGGGAGAGCTTGCGAGGGGGCCGGATAGCTTGATCCCCGCGCGCGGCACATTGTGGGCGGATGAGCGTTTGATGCAGCGCCTGAGTTTGCAACTGGGTGATGAGGTTGGCGTGGGTGAGCTGCATTTGCGAGTGGCGGCGCGGGTGGTGCGTTTCGTGGATCAGTCGGTCGGGTTCGCCAGCTTTGCGCCGCGCGTTATCTTGAATGCGGAAGATTTGCCCAGCAGCGGATTGGTACAGGAAGGCAGCCGTATCGGCTATCGTCTGGCTGTGGCAGGTGATGCTAAGCAGGTGGCTGATCTGCGCGCATGGTTGCAAAGCCGGTTGACCATCAGCGAGAAGATCGAGGATGTGCGTGATGCGCGCCCCGAGATACGCACCGCACTTGAACGTGCCGAGCATTTCCTCGGGCTGGCGGCGCTCACCGCCGTGGTGCTGGCGGGCGTAGCACTCGCGCTGGCCGCGCGGCATTTCATCTCGCGTCATCTGGATGCATGCGCGATGATGCGTTGCCTCGGCGCGGATCAGGCGCAGGTGCTGCGCATCTTCCTGTATCAGTTCCTGCTGCTCGGTGCATGCGCCGTGTTGCTGGGCGGACTGCTCGGCTATATCTCGCAGGCTGTGCTGGTTGAATCCATCGCCACGATGCGCGATGCTGGTTTGCCGTCACCCGGATGGATGCCGATGTGGCAGGCTGCTGCGAGCGGCATGGCGTTGTTGTTGGGCTTCGCGTTCCTGCCGCTGTGGCAATTGAAAAGCGTTTCGCCGTTGCGCGTGATCCGCCGCGAACTGGGTGCGCCGGAGGCGGGTACCGGGTTGATATATGCGTCGGGTGGGGCGGTGCTGTGCGGGCTGTTCCTGTGGCAGGCCGGCTCGCTCATGCTGGGGCTTACGGTGCTGGGGGGGTTGCTGGCGGGTCTGCTGGTGTTCGGTTTGCTGGCGTGGTTGATGGTGCGCGCGTTGGCGAAATTGGGTAATCATGCCTTTTCGAATCTGGCGCGGCACGGGCGCAGCAACGCGGTGCAGATCGTTGCGCTCAGCCTGGGCGGCATGGCTTTGCTGCTGCTCACCTTTGTGCGCGCCGACCTGATGGACAGCTGGCGTTCTCGCCTGCCACCGGATGCACCCAATCGTTTCATCGTCAACATCCAGCCTGACCAGCGCACGGCGGTGCTGGATTTTTTCTCGGGGGAAAGATTATCGCCGCCGGAATTATTCCCGATGGTGCGCGGACGCTTGGTGGCGATCAATCAGCGCCCGATCAGCGTTGACGATTACCCCGATCCACGCGCACGTGTGCTGGTGGAGCGCGAGACTAATCTGTCCTGGATGTCTGCCCAGCCGAAGCATAATGAGCTGGTGCAAGGTAAGTGGTTTGAAAAAGGCGAAACATCCGTGCTATCCGTGGAGGAGGGCATCACTAAAACGTTGGGTATCAATCTGGGCGACACGCTGACCTACGATGCGGCGGGCACCCGGTTCAGCGCGAAGGTGGTGAACCTGCGCAAAGTGCAGTGGGATTCGATGCAGGTGAATTTTTTCGTGATCGCCGCGCCCGGCATGCTGGAAGATTTCCCGGCCAGCTACATCACCAGTTTTTATCTGCCACCTGACAAGGCGCAGGCTGCGAATGGGTTGATCAAGAGATTCCCCAACCTGTTGATGATCGATATCGGGGCGATGATAGAGCAGGTGCGCCACATCATGGACCAGATATCCCAAACCATGAGCGCGGTGTTCATGTTCACGCTGCTGAGCGGGGTGGCTGTGCTGTATGCGGCGTTGCTGGCGACGCAGGATGAGCGCATCCATGAAGCCGCGATACTGCGCACACTTGGGGCGGACAGCCGCTATCTGCGGCGCCTGCACCTGAGCGAGTTTGCCGTGCTTGGGTTGTTGAGCGGCCTGTTTTCCGCTGCCGGTGCAGTACTATTGGGGTGGGTGCTGGCACTCTTCGTGTTGAAGATCCCTTATCAGACCGGTATCGCGATCTGGCTGATCGGCACCCTGAGCGGTATGTTTGTGGTGATGCTGGCCGGGTGGCTGGGCACGCGCCGACTGGTCATGCTGCCGCCCTTGGCGATATTGCGCGAATAAAGTGTCATTCCGGGTTGAGGTAAGTGCCTCAATGGTGATAGAATGCGCGCCGCTTCGGAATGGACACAAAAATCATCCGGAGCAAATTTCCCGTTCGCACATGTTGGGGTGCTCATAACGGGGTATTGAAAAACGTAGCGAGGGGCGATCAGGCAAGGCGGAAGCTGGCGAAAAAGCGGAGTTTACACACAGTAAACGAGCATTTTGAGTCAGGTTCCAACGTAGCATCATCGACCCGCAGTAGTTTTTCAAACCCCGTTTGGGTCAGGCTGGCGAGCGGTAGTTATAACCCTTACTATATTGGAGTAATCATGGCTGTATCTATGCGTCAAATGCTGGAAGCTGGTGTGCATTTCGGACACCAGACACGTTTCTGGAATCCAAAGATGGCACCGTACATCTTCGGTCATCGCAACAAAATTCACATTATCAATCTGGAAAAGACTGTCACGATGTTCGCTGATGCGGAAAATTTCGTGCGTAAGCTGTCTGCCAAGAAGGGCACTGTCCTGTTCGTGGCGACCAAGCGTCAGGCGCGTGACATTCTGCAGGAAGAGGCAGTGCGCGCGGATTCCCCGTTCGTGAATCATCGCTGGTTGGGCGGTATGCTGACCAACTACAAGACCGTGCAGGAATCCATCAAGCGCCTGCGCGAACTGGAACAGATGACTGCCGATGGCGCAAATGAAAAGATCTCCAAGAAGGAAGCGCTGATGATGAAGCGCGAACTGGAGAAGCTGGACCGCAGTCTTGGCGGCATCAAGGACATGAAAGGTTTGCCCGATGCGCTGTTCGTGATTGATGTGGGTTACCAGAAAGGCGCCATCGTCGAAGCTCAGAAATTGGGCATCCCGGTGATCGGTGTCGTTGACACAAACAATTCCCCGTTGGGCGTGGATTACATCATTCCCGGCAATGACGACTCTACGCAGGCGATCCGTCTGTATGCCCGCGCTATTGCCGACGCAGTGATGGAAGGTCGTGAGCAAGCGATGAATGAATTGGTCGAGCAGGTTGCCGAAAATTCGGCAGAACAAGCAGCCTGATTCTAAGCAAGGCGCAATAAAGGGGCGCGAGCCCCTTTTTTTATAAGCGAATTTTTATAAGCGACAATCATGTCTGATAACCGCAGAAGCAAGACCGTCACTGAGGGCGTACAACGTTCGCCGAATCGCGCGATGCTGCGCGCGGTAGGGTTTGGTGACAAGGATTTTGACAAACCCATCGTAGGTATATCGAATTCACACAGCACCATCACCCCGTGCAACATGGGTATCGGTGCATTGGCCGTGCGCGCCGAGGCTGCGTTGAAAAAAGCCGGTGCGATGCCCCAGGTGTTCGGCACGATCACGATCTCTGACGGCATCTCGATGGGTACCGAGGGGATGAAATTCTCGCTGGTGTCGCGCGAAGTGATCGCCGATTCGATCGAGACCGTGTGCAACGGCCAGAGCATGGACGGCGTGCTTGCGATCGGCGGCTGCGACAAGAACATGCCGGGCGCGATGATCGCGATTGCGCGAATGAACATACCGTCCATCTTCGTTTATGGCGGCACCATCAAGCCCGGCCACTACCATGGCCGCGATCTGACCATCGTGAGTGCGTTCGAGGCGGTGGGTCAATACACCGCGAACAAGATCGACGCCACCGAGTTGGCGGAGATCGAGCGCCACGCGTGCCCAGGAGCGGGTTCGTGCGGCGGCATGTATACCGCGAACACCATGTCTTCCATAATCGAGGCGATGGGACTGAGTCTGATGTATTCCTCCACGATGGCGGCGGAGGATCTGGAGAAAGCCGAGAGCACCGCAAAATCTGCCGAAGTATTGGTGAACGCGATCAGGAAACAGATCCTGCCGCGCCAGATATTGACACGCAATGCTTTTGAAAATGCGATCGCCGTGACCATGGCGGTGGGCGGCTCCACCAATGCTGTATTGCATTTGCTTGCCATTGCCCATGCCGCACAGGTATCGCTGACGATCGATGATATTGAGATTATCCGTGCGCGAGTGCCGGTGTTGTGCGATCTTAAGCCCTCCGGAAAGTATGTCGCGACAGATCTGCATACGGCTGGTGGCGTTCCGCAGGTGATGAAGATATTACTCACGCATGGCGTGTTGCATGGCGATGCGCTGACCATCACCGGGCAGACTATCGCGGAAGTGTTGGCAAATGTGCCAGCAGAGCCACGCAAGGATCAGGATGTGATCCGTCCTTGGAATAACCCGATCTATGCGCAGGGACACCTTGCGATCCTGAAGGGCAATCTTGCGACAGAAGGCGCGGTGGCGAAGATCACTGGCGTCAAGCTGGCGAAGATCACCGGACCGGCGCGGGTGTTCGATTCGGAAGAGTCATGCATGGAAGCCATCCTCGCGCGAAAAATAAAAGCAGGCGATGTGGTGATCATCCGATACGAAGGACCCAAGGGCGGCCCCGGAATGCGTGAGATGTTGTCCCCCACCTCGGCCATCATCGGCGAAGGTCTGGGTGATTCCGTCGGCCTGATCACTGACGGCCGCTTTTCCGGTGGCACTTACGGCATGGTGGTCGGACATGTCGCCCCTGAAGCAGCGGTGGGAGGCACGATCGCGCTGGTCCACGAGGGCGACTCGGTGACCATCGATGCGGATCAGCGCCTGCTGCAACTCAATGTGGATGAGGCTGAACTGGCGCGCCGCCGCGCCGCGTGGCAACCGCCTGCACCGCGCTATACACGCGGTGTGCTGGCGAAATATGCCAAGCTGGTGTCGACGGCTAGCAAGGGTGCGGTGACGGATTAAACCGGATAATTTCCGGGCGTAGGTCGGGCTTTAGCCCGACATGTCGGGTTGAAACCCGACCTACAATTTGAGTTTTATTGAATAATCATTACGGAGTAGAAGATGTCAGAAATCACAGCAAGTATGGTCAAGGAACTGCGCGAGATGACGGGTCTCGGCATGATGGAGTGCAAAAAAGCGCTGGTCGAAGCCAAGGGCGATATCAAGGCGGCTGAAGAGCAGATGCGCATCAAGAGCGGCGCCAAGGCGAGCAAAGCAGCCAGCCGCGTGACTGCCGAAGGCGTGGTCAGTACATTTATGGCAAAAGACGGCAAGACCGGTGCGATGGTTGAAGTGAACTGCGAAACCGATTTCGTCGCCAAGAATGAGGACTTTATCGCGTTCGCAAAAAATGCCGCCGAGACCGTGGCAAAGAGCGATCCTGCTGATATCGAGGCGCTGTCCGGCATGGCGATCGCCAACGGTACCGGCAGTGTCGAAGAGACCCGCAAAGCGCTGATCATGAAGCTGGGCGAGAACGTCAGCATCCGCCGTTTTGAGCGCTACGCGACCACTACCGGCAAGCTTTCCAGTTATCTGCATGGCAGCAAGATCGGCGTGTTGTTGAATTTTGCCGGCGGCGATGAAGCGCTGGGCCGCGACATTTCCATGCACATCGCGGCGAGCAAGCCAAAATCGATCGATGCTTCCGGCGTGAATCCGGCGGACATCGAGACAGAGCGCCGTATCGCGATCGAGAAGGCGCGTGAGGGCGGAAAACCTGAAGCGATGCTGGAGAAGATCGCCGAGGGCACGGTGCAAAAATTCCTCAAGGAAGTGACATTGTTGGGCCAGGTTTTCGTCAAGGCGGAAGACGGCAAGCAGACCATCGAACAACTCTTGAAATCCAAGGGCGCAACGGTTTCTGCGTTCCAGATGTTCGTGGTGGGTGAGGGCATCGCAAAGAAAGTCGAAGACTATGCTGCTGAAGTCGCTGCTGCTGCAGCGGCTGCAAAGGGTTAATCATCATGAGCGCGCCCGTCTATAAACGCATCTTGCTCAAGCTCAGCGGCGAAGCCCTGATGGGCGACGACAGCTACGGCATCAATCGCGCAGTGATCGAACGTATCGTCGCCGAGATCGCTGAAGTCGCCGGGTTGGGCGTGCAAGTGGCGATCGTGATCGGCGGGGGCAACATCTTCCGCGGTGTGGCTCCGGCTGCAGCGGGGATGGACAGGGCGACTGCCGACTATATGGGCATGCTGGCCACAGTGATGAATTCGATGGCATTGCAGGATGCGATGACGCGTGCGGGTCTGGATTGCCGCGTGCAGTCTGCATTGAATTTGGAGCAGGTCGCCGAGCCGTTCATTCGCAACAAAGCGCTGCGTTATCTGGAAGACGGCAAGGTGGTGATCTTTGCAGCGGGCATCGGCAGCCCGTTCTTCACCACCGATACCGCTGCAGCGTTGCGCGGAGTGGAAATGTCCGCCGAAGTGGTGATCAAGGCTACCAAAGTGGATGGCGTCTATACCGCCGACCCGAAGAAGGACCCCAACGCGATCCGGTATCAGAGCCTGAGCTTTGACGAGGCGATCAGCAAGAATCTCCAGATCATGGATGCGACCGCATTGACGCTTTGCCGTGACCAGAAGTTACCGATCATAGTGTTCAGCATCTTCAAGCCGGGTGCGCTGAAGCGCGTGGTGTGCGGCCAGGGTGAAGGCACGTTGGTTCGTGTTGATTAGCTCGGGAGATACTAATGATTGCTGACATCAAAAAAGCCACGGAACAAAAAATGCAGAAGTCGCTGGATGCATTGAAGGCCGACTTGGGTAAGGTGCGCACCGGGCGGGCGCATACCGGGTTGCTGGATCATGTGATGGTGGAGTATTACGGCAATCCGACGCTGATCACCCAGGTCGCCAACGTCACGCTGGTCGACGCGCGCACCATCGGCGTGCAACCATGGGAAAAGAACATGGTCGGCCCGGTGGAGCGCGCGATACGAGATGCAGATCTGGGGCTGAACCCCGCCACCAACGGCGATATGATCCGCGTGCCGATGCCGATGCTGACTGAAGAACGCCGCCGCGATCTGATCAAGGTGATCAAGTCCGAAGGTGAAACGGCAAAAGTGGCGGTACGCAATATTCGACGAGACGCAAATCACACGCTCAAGGAAGCGCTTAAAAGCAAAGAGATCGCTGAAGACGAAGAGCGTCGCACGCAAGATGACATACAGAAGCTGACCGACCGTTTCGTCACTGAGATCGATAATGCATTGGCGGCTAAAGAAACTGACCTCATGGCAGTTTGAAAAGATTCTGTGAAAGGCACCGGGTTTTCAATCCTGAGTCTTGGTCCCATATCCTAATCTAGGGATTTGTAATGGCGTTATTCCAAAGCTCCACCTGCATTATCCCGGATGCTCCTGCCGTTCCGCGTCATATCGCCATCATCATGGACGGCAACGGACGCTGGGCGAAACAGCGTTTCATGCCGCGCGTGGCCGGGCATCAGCGCGGTGTCGAAGCGTTGCGCGAAGTGGTCAAGGCCTGCCGCAATCTGGGTGTGGAGTATCTGACCGTGTTCGCATTCAGCAGCGAAAACTGGCGGCGCCCTGCTGAAGAAGTTTCCTTCCTGATGTCGCTTTTCCTGAAAATGCTGGAGCGCGAAGTCGCCAGACTGCATGAGAACAACATCCGCCTTAAGATCATCGGTGACCGGAGTCGCTTCGATGACAAGCTCAGGCAGACCATGCGGGAGGCTGAGCAGCTTACCGCAAACAATATCGCGTTGACACTTACGATAGCCGCGAACTATGGCGGGCGCTGGGATGTGATGCAGGGCGTGAAAGCCATGCTCAAGGAACATCCGCAACTTGCGCAAACTTTCACTGAGGCAGATCTGCAACCCTATCTTTCGATGAACGATGCACCCGAACCGGATCTGTTCATCCGTACAGGCGGGGAGCAGCGCATCAGCAACTTCATGTTGTGGCAATTGGCTTATACCGAGTTATATTTTACCGACACGCTGTGGCCGGCCTTCGACCCCAACGAATTGGACAAGGCGATCGCCTCGTACCAGAAGCGCGAACGGCGTTTTGGCCGGACCAGTGAACAGCTGGACAGCAGATCTGAGCCCATCATATCCGGGCAAGGGGAACCGAATGCTTAAGCAGCGGGTGGTTACGGCGATCATTTTGCTGGTGCTGTTTTTGCTGGCGCTGTTTGCCCTGCCGGATGCATGGTGGGCCATCCTGGTCATCGTGATGGTGATGCAGGGCGCCTTGGAATGGACGAGATTGGCCAAACTCTCCGGCACGAGAGCGAACCTGTACTGGTGGCTGACGCTGGCGATGATGCTGGGCATGTTTTGGTTCGATATCTATCACACCATCGAACAACAGGCCTTGCCGCATGTACTGGTTTATACCGTGTCTGCCGTGTTCTGGCTGGGCATCGTGCCAACCTGGCTGATGGCCGGCTGGAAGGTCGAGCAGCCATTGCTGCTGGCGCTGGTCGGCTGGGTGGTATTGATACCGACCGGGCTTGCGATGCTGGATCTGCGCGGGGATCATCCGTTATGGCTGTTGGGTATGATGGGCTTGGTATGGATGGCCGACATCGCGGCATATTTCACCGGACGAAGATTCGGCAAAAACAAACTCGCGCCCAGCATCAGTCCTGGCAAGACCTGGGAAGGTGTGGCGGGAGCGATGGTCGGGGTTGCGGCTTATGTGCTGGTGGCGTGGAGTTTCAGCGGAATCAGCTATACCGTATTACCGGTGGTTCTGGTTGCTGGCTGGTGCTGGGTCGGATTGGCCGTGTTCGGTGATCTGTTCGAATCCGCCATCAAGCGCCAGGCCGGCGTGAAAGACAGCGGCGCATTGTTACCCGGCCATGGCGGACTGCTGGATCGGATCGATGCGCTGACTTCCACGTTGCCGCTTGCCGCGCTGGCGATCTTGTGGCGGCACCTGAGTTAAGTCCATGCAAAACATCTCGATGCAGCACATCACGATTTTGGGCTCTACCGGCAGCATCGGTACCAGCACGCTGGATGTGGTTGCACGTCACCCCGATAAATTCAAGGTTGTTGCATTGACTGCCAACGGGCAGGTCGATCTGCTGTTCCGGCAATGCCAAAGATTCACGCCGCGCTATGCGGTGATGGTAGACGAGACTGCCGCCGCACAATTGCGGCTGCTGGTTCGCGAAGCAGGTTTAAACGTTGAGGTGCTGGGAGGCGCGGCCGCGCTGGAACAGGTTGCCGTGTTGCCGGAAGTAGACGCAGTGATGGCGGCCATCGTCGGTGCGGCAGGTTTGCGTCCGACACTGGCGGCAGCCCGGGCGGGCAAGAAGATCTTGCTGGCGAACAAAGAGACGCTGGTGATGGCGGGTAATGTGTTCATGGATGCGGTGCGCGACAGCGGCGCTGTCCTGTTGCCGATCGACAGCGAACACAATGCGATCTTTCAGGCCTTGCCGCGCGGCTACAACGGTGATCTGGCAGGCAATGGCGTGCGCCGCATCTTGCTGACCGCGTCGGGTGGTCCGTTTCGCAATACTTCGTTGAGCGAATTGCAGAACGTTACGCCGGAACAGGCCTGCGCGCATCCCAACTGGGTGATGGGCCGCAAGATCTCGGTGGACTCGGCGAGCATGATGAACAAGGGCCTGGAAGTCATCGAGGCACACTGGCTGTTCAATGCCGGTGCGGATGACATCCAGGTGGTGGTGCATCCGCAGAGTGTGATCCATTCGCTGGTCGAGTATGTGGACGGCTCGGTGCTGGCGCAACTCGGTAATCCGGATATGCGCACGCCGATCGCCTATGGACTGGCTTATCCTGAGCGCATCGATGCCGGCGTGGCACCGCTGGATCTGTTCAAAGTGGCGACGATGGATTTCACGGCTCCTGATTTCGAGCGCTTCCCTTGTCTGGCTTTGGCGTATCAGGCCCTGCGTGCGGCAGGCACGGCTCCGGCGGTATTGAATGCCGCAAACGAAGTAGCGGTGGCGGCCTTTCTCGACAAACAGATCCCCTTCCTGTCCATACCGCGCGTTATCGCAGCGGTGCTGGATTCCCTGCCTGTCAGTCAGGTCGACTGCCTCGACGATGTGCTTGGCGCAGATACCGAGGCGCGTCGAGCCGCGCAACGACAGATCCACGAGTTGAACAGATGATCACCCTATTGGCATTTGTAGTCGCGATTGCGCTGCTGGTGGTGTTCCATGAGTTCGGACACTATTGGGTGGCGCGCCGTTGCGGCGTGAAGGTGCTGCGCTTTTCGGTAGGCTTCGGCAAAGTGATCTACAGCAAACGATTTTCCGGCAACGATACCGAGTGGGTGATCTCCTCGATCCCGCTGGGCGGCTACGTCAAGATGGTGGATGAACGCGAAGAAGCAGTCGCTCCGGAAGATCTGCCCTATGCCTTCAACCGCAAGCCGGTGTTGCAGCGCATGGCGATCGTGGTGGCCGGGCCGCTGGCGAATTTCTTACTGGCCATCGTGTTGTATTGGGCCATGTTCATCTACGGCGTGCCGGGACTGAAACCGACGCTGGGCGAGGTGCCGAAGGGCACACCCGCGGCTATCGCCCAGATGCAACCGGGTGAGACCATACTCCGTATCAATGGCGAAACTATCCCGAGCTGGCAGGAATTGCACTGGCGATTACTGGACCTGTCCCTGAAACAAATCGAGGTACGGATAGAGTCGCAGGCCGCCGATGGCGTGTCATTGATGCATGTTCTGGACATGAGCAGTGTGGGAGCAAAGGACCTGGATGGCGATTTTCTGAATAAGCTAGGTTTGCATCCATATCAGCCCATCGTCTTGCCCATCATAGGCAGCGTTACTGAAAGCGGTGTGGCGCAACTTGCCGGAATACAGGCAGGCGATCGCATCTTGCGTGTGGATGGGGTGGAGATGCAACGCTGGATGGACGTGGTGGAAGTGATACGGGCGCATCCGGGACAAAGCGTCCGGTTTGATATTCTT
>Ga0315271_10001244_pt1 | contig 15329 bp, 11 predicted proteins | sample C3_top_MG_FD_204664 | JGI IMG/M metagenome (GOLD analysis project Ga0315271, IMG submission 204664) | Sediment microbial communities from Yellowstone Lake, YNP, Wyoming, USA - C3_top | ecosystem: Environmental > Aquatic > Freshwater > Lake > Sediment | place: USA: Wyoming | collected 2017-08-01 | reverse complement strand
GGCGAGACCCGCTTCACCTGCGGCACCTCGGCCAGGATCGCCTCGGCGTCCTCGGTGGTGAGGGTGTTGGCGCCGTGGTTGCCGGTGCGGACCCCGCCGGGCGAGCGGCTGCCCGACTCGACCCAGATCAGGTTCTCGCCCATGGCGTCGAGGGCCTGCTCCCAGCGCTCGGTGGCGGCCTGGCCGATGGCGCCGACCCAGACCAGCGCCGCCACGCCGATGGCGATGCCGAGCGCGGTGAGGCCGGTCCGCAGCCGGTGGCGGCGCAGCGAGCGGAGCGCCTCGCCGAAGAGGAGGCGGGCCCAGGCCGCGGAGGGGAGGGACGTGGAGGGCATGCCGGAGGATGGTGGTACCGCGCCGCCTCCGATGCAACCATGGGTCGATAGGTCGCAGGACCGGGCGGACGCAGGTCGGCTCAAGTCCCGTCGCGCCCGCCGCCCGGGAAGTACCTGGCCTGGCAGTCGGGACAGCGCGCGTGGGTCACGTCGGCCCGGTCGTGCTCCTGGAGCCAGGTCTCGATGCGGGTCCAGTAGGCCGGATCGCGGCGCGCCGTCTTGCACCAGGCGCAGACCGGGAGCATCCCCTCGAGCCGCTTCAGGTCACCGATGGCCTGGTCGACCCGGCGTTGCAGCTCGACCTCGTTGGCGCGCAGCCGGCGCAGCCGCAGGCCGAAGCCCGCCAGGCCGAAGCCCGCCAGGCCGAGGGCCGCCACCAGCATTACCAGCCCCGGCCAGAACCAGCGGCGCTCCACCAGGCCGGGCCGGCGCTCGATCTCCAGAGCGGCGGGCTCGCCCCAGGGGCCGCCGCCGATGCGGGCCTGCAACTCGAAGCGGAACTGGCCGGGCGGCAGGTCGGTGTAGGTGGCCACCCGCTCCTCGCGGGCGTCGACCCATCCCGGGTCGACCACCGCCACCCCTCTCACGGTCGGGAACCAGAGCCGGCCGTCGGCGCTGCGCCAGCCGGCCGGCTGGATGCCGCCGTTGCACTCGCGCGACCTCATCCCCTCGGCCACGCCGAAGGTCGAGGGGGCGACCTGCCCGACCCGGCCCTCGACCAGCGCCAGCAGCTCCTCCCGGGCGACCGAGGAGAGCCCCTTGTTGGAGGAGAGCCAGAGCCGCCGCGCGCCGTCGGCGATCACGCGCCAGTTCGCCAAGCTCCGCACCTTCGTGGCCGAGCTCGACGCCGACATGGACACCGAGACCGACGCCTTCGACCTCGGCACCATCGCCATGGCCTGGCACGTGCCCGACTCGCCGCGCCCCGCGGCCATGTTGTCGAAGACCGGCAACTGGGTCGACGACTGGGACTTCGTCTGGTTCGCTGAGGCCATGCGCAACGCCTGGCCGGCCAAGCCGTAGCACCTTCTCCAGGATCGTCACATCGCGCTTGACCCCCGCGGGGATGGTTCGGTATCACGAAGCATCTCGTCGTGCTACCGGGCCGCCACGCCCAGGGGGTCACCGTGCGGGTCCAGTTCCTCGTCCTGACCGTCCTGCTGGCGCCGCCGGCGTTCGCCCACGAGACCCTCCACCAGGTGGTCCAGGGCAAGGCCGTCGCGGTCCGTGCCTACGAGTCGGACGGCGAACCGCTGGCGCTGACACCCTTCGAGGTCTACTCGCCGGCGGAGCCGAAGGTGGCGTGGACCACGGGGACGACCGACCGCGACGGCTGGCTCGCCTTCGTCCCCAATGGCCCCGGTCGCTGGCGCGTCCGCGTCATCGAGGTGACCGGCCACGGGCTCGACCTCTCGGTGGACGTGCCGGTCGCGGCCGGCGCCCCGGCCGCGCTGTCCGCCGCCGGCCCGGTCGAGGGCGCTGGCGGTGCCGCCTTCCTGCTCCGGCCGCTGCTCGGGCTCGCCGTCATCGGTCTGGTCTTCACGGCGCTCGTGCTGGCCTGGCGGAAGAAGGGCCGCGCTTCGCCCCGCTGACCATGCACCTCCCCGACGGCTTCATCTCCCCCCAGCTCAGCCTGCCCGCCCTCGCGATCGCGGCGCCGCTCTGGGCCTGGGGGGCGCGCCGCCACTTCGGGCGCGAAGCGGCCGAGTCGCTGCCGGTGCTCGGCACGCTCACCGCGTTCGCCTTCGTGATCCAGACCATCATGATCCCGGTGCCGGGCGGCACCTCGACCCACCTGGTCGGGGTGACGCTGCTGGCGCTGCTCTTCGGCCCCCTGGCCGCCTTCGTCTGCGAGTCGCTGGTGCTGCTGCTGCAGGCCCTCTTCTTCGGGGCCGGCGGCGTCACCGTGCTCGGCGTCAACGCGCTCGCCATGGGGCTGCTCGGACCGCTGGCCGGCTGGCTAGCCTGGCGGCTGCTGCGCCACCTCTCCGGCCGGGTGGCGCTCTTCGTGGCCGGTTGGCTCTCCACCCAGGTGGCGACCCTCTCGGTGGCCGGGGTGCTGGCGCTGCAGCACCGGCTCGACCCGCAACTCTTCCCGGTGGCTCCGGCGGTCACCCTCGCCGCCATGCTGGTGCCGAGCCTGGCGCTGGCCGGCGTCTTCGAGGGGCTCTACACCGTCTTTGCGTTCTCGCTGGTCAGGAAGGCGAACCTGCGTGGCGTCGAGGCGTGATCCTCGCGCCGACCGGCGCCTCCTGCTCGCCTGGCTGGTGGCGATCTTCGCCCTCTCGGCCGTCCGCGATCCGCGCTGGCTGGCCGGGGCGGGACTCACGGCGGCACTCCTCTTCCGCCAGGGCCTGGCGGCCACGCTGCGCCAGACCCTCCGCTCGGTGGTACCGGTCACCGCCGGCCTGTCGGCGGCCTCGCTCGGCTGGGTTCGGCTGGTGAGCGGGGCCTGGCCGCCGGTCGAGCCGTTCCTGGCGCTGGGGCTGCGCGCCGCGGTCATCGGCCTGCTCACCTTCGCCGTCCTCGGCCGGGTGGCGTTGCTGCCGGCGCTGGCGCCGTTCCCGCTGCCGACGCGGCTGCTGGTGGTGACGCTGGCCCAGGTCCACGCCCTGCGCCTGCTCTCCACCGAGTCGGTGGAGGGGCTGCGCAGCCGCCTGCCGCGGCGGCCCGGTCCGCTCGACCTGCTGCGGGGTGCGGGCGGCATCACCGCCATGCTCTTCGCGCTGGCGTCCCGGAACGCCCGGGACATCTCCGACGCCATGCGCTCGAGGGGGTTCTAGGCCCGCCATGTCCTTCTCCGTCGACGCCCTCACCATCAGCCTCGGCGGCCGTGCCGTGGTCCGCGACCTCTCCTTCTCGGTGGCGCCCGGCGAGCGCGTGGTGCTGCTCGGCGTCAACGGCTGCGGCAAGACCTCGCTCCTCAAGGCGCTCGATGGGCTCATCGCCCCCTCGGCCGGCCGGATTGCCTGGGCCGGCGAGCCGCTGACGCTGGGCCGGCTCGACGAGGCCGGCTACCGGCGCCGCTTCCGGGGCGAGGTGGCGCTGCTCTTCCAGAACGTCGACGCCATGCTCTTCAACCCGACCGTGGCCGACGAGATCGCCTTCGGACCGCGCCAGCTCGGCCTCGACGACGTGGCTGGCCTGGTGGCGCGCTGGGCCCGACAGTTCGACGTGGAGCGGCTCCTCGACCGGCCTCCCTTCGAGCTCTCTGGCGGCGAGAAGAAGCGGGTGGCGCTGGCGGCGCTCCTGGCGGTCGGGCCGAAGGTGCTGCTGCTCGACGAGCCGACCGCCAACCTGGATCCGGCCACCGGGGCGCGGCTGGTCGACTTCCTCGAGGGGCTGCACGGCGTCACCGTCCTCACCGCGACCCATAACCTGACCGTGGCCGAGGAGCTGGGCGCGCGCGCCATCCTGCTGGCGCCGGGCCGGGACGGCGCGCTCTACGACGGTCCCACCACCGGCCTGGTCCACGACGAGCGACTGCTCGTGGAGAGCGGCCTGGCCCACCGACACGCCCACCACCACGGCGGCGCCGAGCACGAGCACTTCCACGTTCATGACGCGGAGTGAATGGCCGCCAGGATTCCCGGGGAGAAACCCATGATCGAGCGCATCGGAGTCTCGCTGGAGGGGGACCTGCTGGAGCAGTTCGACCGGCACATCGAGCAGAAGGGGTACGCCACCCGCTCCGAGGCGATCCGGGACCTGATCCGCGACGCCCTGGTGCAGCGGCAGTGGTCGGAGGCGCAGGGGCGCGAGGAGCAGGTGGCGGTGGTGACGCTGGTCTACGACCACGACTCGTCGAGCTTGGCGCAGAAGCTGGCCCACATCCAGCACGAGAACCACAAGGCGGTGGTCTCGGCGCTCCACGTCCACATGGACGAGCACAACTGCCTCGAGGTGCTGGTGCTGCGCGGCCGGGCCCGGGAGGTCTTGCGCATGGGGGAGGGGCTCATCTCCACCAAGGGCGTGAAGTACGGAAAGGTGGTACCGGCGACCACCGGACAGACCCTGCGTTGACGGGTGGTTGGAGGGAAGGGCGCTCGACCCGCCGGTGAATCGACGAGTCGGCCGCAACGAACGCACCCCGCACGGGTTGGGTTCGTGGCATTCATCCGGCCATCCGCCTGCCGAAGGAGCTCCACCGTGCCCGTCTCCTCGCGTCTCGCCTGCCTCGCCTCCGCCGCGCTGCTCCTCGCCGGCTGCGGTTCTTCCTCCTCGCCGCCGCCAAGCTGCGACGTCGCCGCCCAGACCGGCTGCGCCAGCGGGCTGGCCTGCGAGCCGGTGACCGGCGGCGCCCCGGGCTGCTTCGATCCGGTGGTCGTCACCGGCCATGTCTCCGACATCGCCAGCGGCAACCGGCTGGCCAGCGCGCAGGTGGTGGCGCTCGACACTAACGGGGCCCCGGCCACCAGCGTGGTCACCACCTCGGGCGCGCCCAGCGCCGGCGCCTTCAGCCTCCGGCTCGCGGTCGAGCGTGACGCGGCCGGCACGCCGAGGGCGACCAGCGTGACCCTGCGCGCCGACCGGGCCGGATACGCCAGCTTCCCGTCCGGCCTGCGCGTGGCCCTCCCGGTCTCCACCGCCGGGGCCATCCACGGCGGGGCCCAGTGGGTGGTCTCGTCGAGCCTCACCGAGATAGGCCTGACGGCCCTGCCCGCGCCGGTGCCGGCCGGGGCCATCCTCGGCACCGTGGCCAGGGCGCCGGCCGGGGAGGGGGTGCTGGTGGTGGCCGAGAACCGGGCCACCCACGCCGCCCTGACCGCCGTCCCTGGCCCCGACGGCCACTTCACGATCTACAACGTGCCCGACGGCGGCTATGACGTCCGAGCCTACGCCCGCGGCGTCAACTACACCGCGGTCCCGCCGACCGGCAGCGCCGACCTCGCCCACTCGGTGGCGGCGGCGGCGACGGTCGACACCGTCACGGTCCCCCGGCCGCCCAACCCCACCGTCTCGCTGGTGCTCGCCAGCGGGATGTCCACCGGCTCGGTGAGCGGCTCGATCAACATCGTCGCCGCGGGCAGCATCAGCGGCCCGACCAGCGTCATCCTCGCCGTGGCCTCGACCTTCGACCCCGCCACGGCGCGCGGCACGGCGCCGGCCGGCTTCCGTGTCGGCGAGGTCAACAACGCCTGGGCTCTGTCGGGCATCCCCGACGGAACCTACCGGGTGCTGGCGGCGTTCGAGACCGACCAGTACGTCCGCGATCCCTCCGACATCGGCGGCACGGCGGTGCCCGAGTTCACGGTCGCAAACGGCGTGGCCACGCCGGCCGCGCTCGGCACCTTCAAGGTGACGGCCGCGGTCCAGCTGCTCTCGCCGCTTCCGGCAGCCAGCGGCGCCTGCGCGCAGGTCTCCCAGAGCCCGCTGCCGCTGCCGCTCCCGGCCGGCGGCTGCGTCGCCGTCACCACGCCGACCATCGCCTGGATGAAGTACTCCTCGACCGCGTTCTACCGGGTGACGGTGGTCGACGCCTTCGGCACCGTGGCCTGGGAGGCCGACGTGGTGCCACCCAACGGCGCCGAGTTCGTGTCCTACGGCGAGGTCTCCGCGAAGGTCACGGGCACGCTCACCCCGGCGGCGGCGCTGCAGCCCGGGATGACCTACCAGGCACGGGTCATGGCCTGGAAGTCGGCGACCGAGACCATCTCGGCCAGCGAGGACCTGCTCGGCGTCTTCACCTGGCTGCCGTAGCCAGCGCCGCCTCCGGGGGCGGCCGGGAGAACTCCCGCCGCTTCCAGAGCAGGTAGACGGCCGGGTAGACCAGCAGCTCCATGAGGAAGCTAGTCACCAGGCCGCCCACCATGGGGGCGGCGATGCGCTTCATCAGGTCGGCGCCGGTGCCGGTCGACCACATGATGGGGAGCAGGCCGATCATGGCGGCGAAGACCGTCATGGCCTTGGGCCGGACCCGCTTGACGGCGCCGTGGATGATGGCCTCGACGAGATCGTGCTCGTCGCGCAGCTTGCCGGCTGCCCGGGCCTCGTCGTGGGAGAGGTCGAGGAAGAGCAGCATGAAGACGCCGGTCTCGGCGTCGAGCCCCATCAGCGCGATCATCCCGACCCAGACCGCGATGGAGACGTTGTAGCCGAGGAACCAGAGCAGCCAGACGGCGCCGATGGCCGAGAAGGGGACGGCCAGCATGACGATGGAAGCCTTCACGGCGCTCTTGGTGTTCATGTAGAGGAGCGCGAAGATCAGCACCAGCGTGAGCGGCAGGATGACCTTGAGCCGCTCCTTCACCCGGAGCATGTTCTCGTACTGGCCGCTCCAGTCCAGGTTGTAGCCGGTGGGGAGCTTGACGGCCGAGGCCACCGCCTTCTTGGCCTCCTCGACGTAGCTGCCCACGTCGATCTTCGAGGTGTCGAAGTCGACGTAGACGTAGCCGACCAGGAGGCCGTTCTCGTCGCGGATCATGGACGGTCCCTGGGCCAGCTCGACCGTGGCGATCTCCTCCATGGGGATCTGCCCCTTCCCACCAGGCAGGGGGAGCAGGACCCGCCGGAGCGAGGAGAGGTCCTCGCGGTAGTCGCGGGCGTAGCGCACGCTCACGCCGTAGCGCTCCCTCCCCATCACCGTGGTGGTCTGGTTGTCGCCACCGACGGCGGTCATCACCATCAGGTTGGCGTCGTCGACCGAGAGGCCGTAGCGGGCCAGCTGCCCGCGCTTGAGGACGAAGTCGAGGAAGTACCCGCCGGCCACCCGCTCGGCGTAGACGCTGCGGGTGCCGGGGACCTTCTGCACCACCGCCTCGATCTCCTTGGCGGTCTGCTCGATGACCTTGAGATCGGCGCCGCTCACCTTGATGCCCACCGGCGTCCTGATGCCGGTGGAGAGCATGTCGAGCCGGCCGCGGATGGGCATGGTCCAGGCGTTGGAGATGCCGGGGAGCTGCAGGGCCGCGTCCATCTCGTTCTGCAGCTCGTCCTCGGTGATCCGATCCCGCCAGAAGGGCCGCAGGGGAGCCTTGAGCCAGCTCGGGGCCCAGGATGAGTACCAGCGCTGCTTCTCGCGCCACTGCAGCTCGGGCTTGAGGATGACCGTGGTCTCCATCATCGTGAAGGGCGCGGGGTCCGTCGAGGTGCCGGCGCGACCCGCCTTGCCGAAGACCCGCTCCACCTCCGGGAAGGTCATGAGGATCTTGTCCTGGACCTGGAGCGCCTTCTGGGCCTCGGCCACCGACATGCCGGGCTGCACCGCCGACGGCATGTAGAGGATGGTCCCCTCGCGGAGCGGCGGCATGAACTCGGAGCCGAGGTGCAGGTAGACCGGGACGGTGGTGGCGACCAGCAGCAGGCTGGCGGCGATGGTGGCGCGCGGGTGGCGCAGCACGAAGCGGCAGGGTGGCTCGTAGAGCCTGTGGAGGAAGGCGCTGATGGGGTGCTTCTCCTCCGAGTGGTACTTCCCCACGAACGCCTGGTTGGCCATCCAGGCCAGCCAGCGCGGGCGGAAGAGGAACGGGTCGATGCGGGCGAACATCATCCGCATGGCCGGGTCGAGCGTGATGGCCAGGAAGGCGGCGATGGCCATGGCCAGGTTCTTCGAGAAGGCCAGCGGGCGGAAGAGCCGGCCCTCCTGGTCGACCAGCGTGAAGACCGGCATGAAGGCCACGGCGATGACCAGCAGGGAGAAGAAGACGCCAGGCCCCACCTCGAGGAGCGCGTCGAGGCGGATCTTGTGGAAGTCCTCCTTGCGGCCGCCGGCGTCCCAGTGGTGGATCTTGTTGTAGGCGTTCTCCACCTCGACGATGGCGCCGTCCACCAGCACGCCGATGGAGATGGCGATGCCGGCCAGCGACATGAGGTTGGCGTTGAGCCCCATGAAGTACATGGGGATGAAGGCCAGCGCGACGCTCACCGGGATGGTGACGATGGGGATGATGGCGCTGGGGATGTGCCAGAGGAAGATGAGGATGATGATCGAGACCACGATCATCTCCTCGACCAGCTTCGACTTGACCGTCTCGATGGCCTGGTTGATCAGCTCTGACCGGTCATAGGTGGTCACCACCTCGACGCCCTTCGGCAGCGAGGGCTTGATCTCCTCGAGCTTGGCCTTGACGCGGGTGATGACGTTGAGCGCGTTCTCCCCGGCCCGCATCACCACGATGCCTCCGACCACGTCACCTTCCCCGTCGTAGTCGGCGATGCCGCGGCGCATCTCCGGGCCGAGCGCCACGGTGGCCACGTCCTTCACCGTGACCGCTGTCCCCCCCTCGGCCTTGAGGACCAGCGACTCGAGATCGGCGATGCTCTTCACGTAGCCGCGGCCGCGCACCATGTACTCGCGCCCCGAGAGCTCGACGAGCCGCCCGCCCACGTCGTTGTTCCCCTGGCGGACGGCGCTGATCACCGCCTCCAGGGGGATGTTGTAGGAGGCCAGCGCGTTCGGGTTGACGGTGATCTGGTACTGCCGGACCTGGCCACCGACGGTGGCCACCTCGGAGACGCCGGGGACGCTCTGGACGGCGTAGCGGAGGTTCCAGTCCTGGTAGGAGCGCAGCTCGTCGGAGGAGTGGGTGCCGGTCTTGTCGACCAGCGCGTACTGGAAGACCCAGCCGACGCTGGTGGCGTCCGGGCCCATCTCGGTGGAGACCCCGGCCGGGAGCTGTGGCTGGATCTTGGAGAGGTACTCGAGCACGCGGCTGCGCGCCCAGTACATGTCCGTGCCGTCCTCGAAGATCACGTAGACGTAGCTGAAGCCGAAGTCGGAGAACCCCCGGATGGCCTTCACCCGCGGCGCGCCGAGCAGGGCGGCCGTGATCGGGTAGGTGACCTGGTCCTCGATGATGTCGGGGCTCCGGTCCCACTTGGAGTAGACGATCACCTGGGTGTCGGAGAGGTCGGGCAAGGCGTCGAGCGGGATGTTCCGCATCGACCACCAGGCCCCCATCAGGGCCACCAGGGTGGCGGCCACCACCAGGTACCTGTTCTCCGCGCTGAAACGGATGATCGCCTTGATCATGGGCTACTGCCCCCCGCCGAGCGCCTGCAGCGAGGCCTTGAGCCGCGACTCGGAGTCGACGAGGAAGTTGGCGCGGGTGACGATGGTGTCGCCGGCGGCCAGGCCGTCCTGCACCTCGACGTGCTCCCCGTCGCTGGCGCCCAGGCGGACCACCCGGGGCTGGAACTTCCCGTCGCCCAGCGCGACGAAGACCACGCTGCGCGTCCCGGAGTCGATGACGGCATCGGTGGGGATGCGCAGGGCCTGGCGAGGGGCTGTCTTCAGGACCACCTCGCCGAACATCTCGGGCTTGAGCAGCGCGCCCGGGTTGGCGAGCGAGACGCGGACCTTGGCGGTGCGGGTCTTCGGGTCCAGGACGGGGTCGACGAAGGCGACATGGCCCTGGTACTCCTTGCCGGGGAGCGCCTTGAAGGTGAGCGTGGCGGGCCCGCCCACCTTCACGTACCGCAGGTCGGTCTCGTAGACGTCGGCCAGCACCCAGATCGAGGAGAGGTCCCAGATCTCGTAGGGCATCCCGCCGGCCTCGAGCTTCATGCCGGGCACGACCTCCTTCTTGGCCACCACGCCGCCGGTGGGCGAGAGTACGGAGACGGTTCGCTCCGCCTGGCCGGTCTGCTCGATGCGCGCCACGGTGGCGGCCGGGACGTCCCAGAGCTGGAGCTTGCGTCGCGCCGAGGCCGCCAGGTCGTCGCCGTCGGCGGCCAGCACACCGGCCGAGGCCAGCTGCTTCTGCGTCCGCAGCGCCAGCAGCAGCTCCTGCTGCGCCGTCAACAGTTCGGGGCTGTAGATGGTGAAGAGCGGCTCGCCACGCTGCACCAGCTGCCCGATGAAGTCGGCCTGGACGTGCTCGACGTAGCCGCCGTACTTCACGTTGACGCGGTGGATGCGGGTCTCGTCCACCGCCACTCGGCCGGTGGTGCGGAGGGCGCCGCCGATGGCTCCGGACGTGGCCTGGGCGGTCACCAGGCCGATGAGCTGCTGCCGCGCGGGGTCGATCTTCACCGTGACCAGCCCGGCGACCGGGCCGCTCCCCTGCAGCTCGTCCAGGTAGACGGGAAGGTAGTCCATCCCCATCTCGTCCTTGCGAGGCTCGTGGGAGGTCTGCTTGGCGTCCATGGGAGAGCGATAGAAGACGATCTTGCGCTCGCCGGGAGGGACCTCGAAGGCGCCGCTCGGGTCGACCTTCTCCAGCTTCATCCCGCAGGTCGGGCAGTCGCCCGGGTGATCCGCCTGGACGGTCGGGTGCATGGGGCACTGGTAGAGGACCTTGCCCGAGGTCGTGGAGGTCGGCGAGGAGGACGGCGCCGCGCCTCCGGCCATGGGGACCAGCTTCATGCCGCAGATCGGGCAGTCACCGGGGTGGTCCTGGATGATGGTCGGGTGCATGGGGCACTGGTACTGGACCTTGGCTTCGGCGGCTGGAGCCTTCCCGCCGGCATGGTCGTGGCCGTCCCCGCTGCGCCGAGCGAAGAGCGTGGTGCCGAGGCTGCCCACCGCGAGGGAGGCGAGGGCCACCAGCGCGAAGGCGAGGCGCCGCCTCGGTCGGGGCGGCGTGGTGCTCTTCGTCGGCTCGTTCTCGGTCGTCATCGGTGCCCCTTGGTCACATCTTGCTCATGGAAGAGGAGGAGGAGCCGGCGTCACCGCCGCTCGAGGCTGCTGCACCGACCGCGGCCGATGCGCGGCCGCCCGATCCGGCCGTCGCGCCGGCGCCAGGCACGGCGCCGCTCGAGAGGCCGACGGCGCCACCTCCTGCGGGATCGAGGCTGACCTCGTCGGCCGCGATGGCGAGGCGCTCCGCGGCGGCGACGGTCTGCAGGTAGCCGTCCTCATCGTTGATGACGCCGGCGATGGCCTCGAGGACGGAGGCGAAGGTGACGCGGCCGACCCGGTACTGGCTGAGCGTGCTGTCGGCGGTGGCCTGCGACTGGATGAGCAGGCCTTCCCTGTACAGGGTGGCCGACTCGAGGAGGTTGGCGAGCTGGGCCTGGCGATCCTGGACGCGCAGGCGGAGGACCTGGAGCACGGTCTCGGCCCCGCCATCGCTCGCCGCGGCCCGGGCCTCGTTCTCGGCGACCACCCGCGACTGCTTCGATCCGGAGAAGATGGGGAGGGTCATCGAGACGCCGGCCAGCCACATGGGCTCGAGGCCACCACGGGGCATGATCCCGGCGGTCACGGCAAGATCGGGATACCGGTCGCGCCGGGCCACCGCCACCTGTTGGGCGGCCCGCTCGGCCTGGAGCCGAGCCACCAGGAGCTCCGGGCTGCGCTGCTCGGCGTCGGCCAGGGCGGCCGGGTCCCCGGGCAGCTCCGGGAGCGCCTGGGTCGCCACCGAGGCGGTGGTCGGGAATGGCTCGTCGAGCCGATGGGCCCGCAGCCGGTTGATGGCCTGGACCCTGGTCCGCTCCTCGGCCTCGAGGGCCCAGCGGCGCTGCCGGAGGCGGTTGCGCTCGAGCTGGGCACGCAGCAGGTCCGACTGGGATCCCTCGCTCGACTCGTAGCGGACCCGGGCCAGCCCCTCGGCCTTCTGCCAGAGCGACTGGAGCTTGGTGAGCAGGGCCAGCCGGTCGCGGACCAGCACCAGGTCCAGGTAGGCCCTCCGGACGTCGGCTTCGGCGGAGAGCCTGGCCCGCTGGAGCGAGGCTTCCGCGATGCGGACGCCGGTGCCTGCCGCGTCGGATCGAAGGCCGAGCTTGCCAGGCCAGGGGAGCGGCTGGGTCACCATCACCTGCCAGTAGCTGGTCGGCATGGTCCCGATCTGGAGCCCGTTGAAGCCGTCGTTCTGGAGACCGAACGACAGCACCGGATCCTGCCAGGCGCCGGCCTGCGGCACGCGCTCCCGCTCGGCGCTGACCAGGGCGTCGGCCTGGTGGAGCTCAGGGCGCCGGGCCAGGCTCTCACGGATCAGCTCCTCGAGGACGGGGTCGGAGGTCGAGGCCGCAGGGAGCGCCCGGGCCGGGACGGTCGCGGCGAGGAGCAGTGCTGGGACGGCGCGAAGCAGACGGTTCACCATGGAAGCCTCCACCAAAGCAACGGTCGTGCCAACACGCCCAGGAACGGGCGCCGCGCGGAGCGGCTCGAAGCTGGAATCATCTGTTAATCCGCTCCGGGGCGGGACGCGAGTCCGTCTCGTCCGGCGGCCAGAGCGGCCGCGATGGGCACGAAGGCGCGCGGCGGCCGGCCCGAGGTTACAGTGTAGCCGGCCCGGTTACGTGGGAAGGGACGAGGAGAGCGAGTGAAAGCACCTTCCGGAACGGCCCGCCGCCTGATCCTCGCCTTCACGGGGCTGCTCTCCATCTTCGCCGTCTCCTCCTGGTTCGCGCTCGACAGCCTCCGCGACATTCAGGGGGGGCTCACCGAGATCAAGGAGCGGGAGGAGGGGGTCCGCCTGGCGCTCACCTTGGCGAGCGCGGTGCGGGACCAGTACGCCCACCAGGCCCACACCATCATCCTCGGCAACGACTCCCACCTGCCGTACTACACCGAGGCCGAGCGGCGGGTGGTCGAGCTGACGGCCGCGGTGAAGCAGCGGGTGCGGGCGCCGGACGAGCTGGCCTGGGTGGCCGAGATCGAGAGGGCCACGGTCGAGCTCGACCGGATCTTCCGCCAACGGATCGTGCCCGCCGTGTTGCGCCACCAGGCCGCCGACGTGATGGAGGAGCACGGCCAGGCGCAGGTCCAGGTCACGCAGATCCAGGGCATGACCGACCGGCTGGTCGGTCGGTTCGAGACCTCGATCGGCGACATCCAGAACCAGGTCCGCGACGTGCAGCAGGCCGCCTTCCGCTGGACGCTCCTCTTCCTGGCTGGCGCGCCGCTGCTGGCCGGCGGGATCGGCCTCTCCATCTACCGCTCGGTGGCGAGGCCGGTGGCGCGGCTGAGCGAGGGCGCCTCCCGGCTGGCGGCCGGCGATCTCGACGCGCGCATCGAGGTCGACAGCCCGGACGAGTTCGGCGCCCTGGCGCGCCAGTTCAACGCCATGGCCGGCTCCATCAAGGACCACCAGGAGCGGCTGGTGCAGAGCGAGAAGCTGGCCGGGATCGGCCGGCTCGCCGCCGGCGTGGCCCACGAGATCAACAACCCGCTGGCCGTCATCCTCGGCTATGCCAACCTGCTGCAGCGCAAGGCCGAGGGACAGCTGGCCGACGATCTGCGCATCATCGAGGACGAGTCGCTGCGGGCCAAGGAGATCGTGGAGGGGCTCCTCGACCTGTCGCGCCCGCTGGCCACCGCCCCCGAGCCGGTCGACCTGAGGCAACTCTGCGACGAGGCGCTGGCCAGGCTGACCGCCTCGGGCCAGCTCGGCGGGGCCACCGTCGAGGTGAGCGGCGCGGCGCGGGTCGAGGGCCACCCGCAGAAGCTCAGGCAGGTGGTCCTCAACCTGGTCAAGAACGGCGTCGAGGCGGCCGGTCCCGGAGGGAAGGTCCAGGTGGGAGTCACCCAGGCCGCGGGCGCCGCGGCGGCGGTCCAGGTCTCCGACACCGGCCCCGGGCTCCCCGCCGAGGCCAGCCACCGCCTCTTCGAGCCGTTCTTCACCACCAAGCCGGCCGGCACCGGGCTCGGGCTGGCGGTCTCGCTCGGGATCGTCCAGGCCCACGGCGGCACCCTCGAGGCCGAGTCGCCGGCAGGCGGCGGCGCGCGGTTCACCATCCGGCTGCCGGCCTCGCCGCCGGGGAAGGTCTAGGATCGACACGCATGGAACGCGCCCGCATCCTGGTGGTCGACGACAAGGAGAACATCGTCAAGCTCTTCGCCCGCATCCTCGGCGAGGGCTACCGGCTGACCACCGCCGCCGACGGGGCCCAGGCCCTTTCCCTGGTGGCCTCGCAGCCCTTCGACGTGGTGGTCACCGATCTGCGAATGCCCGGGGCCGACGGCTTCGAGGTGCTGCGGGCCGTCAAGGCCCGCTCGCCTGAGACCGAGGTGATCATGATGACCGCCTACGCCACGGTGGGCGACGCCGTCGAGGCGATGAAGCAGGGGGCCTACGACTACCTGCAGAAGCCCTTCGACCCCGACGACGCCAGCCTGGTGGTGGCCCGGGCCCTCGAGCGCAAGCGGCTCAGGGAGCAGGCGTCCCCGCGGCGGGAGGGGGAGGGGATCACCGCCTTCCACGGGCTGGTCGGCAAGAGCCCCAGGATGCGCGAGGTCTACACGCTGCTCGAGCAGGGCAGCAAGCTCGACATCACCGTCCTCGTCAACGGCGAGACCGGCACCGGCAAGGAGCTTGCGGCGCGGGCCGTCCACTACCTGAGCGCCCGAAAGGAGCGCCGTTTCGTGCCGGTCAACTGCGGCGCCCTGCCGGCCGAGCTGGTGGAGAGCGAGCTCTTCGGCCACGCCCGGGGCTCCTTCACCGGCGCCACCGGGATGAAGCGGGGGCTCTTCGAGGAGGCCGAGGGCGGGACCATCTTCCTCGACGAGATCGGCGAGCTGCCCCTGGCGGTCCAGGTGAAGCTGAACCGCGTCCTGCAGGAGAAGGAGCTCCGCCGGGTCGGCGAGACGTCGCCCATCAAGGTCAACGTGCGGATCATCGCCGCCACCCACCGTGACCTCAAGGCCGAGGTGCAGGCCGGTCGCTTCCGCGAGGACCTCTACTACCGGCTCGCCGTCTTCCCGGTGGTCATGCCGCCGCTGCGCGATCGTCGGGAGGACATCACCCTCATCGCCGGCCACTTCCTGGAGAAGCACGCCCGGGTGCTGGGCCGGCCGCTCGAGGCCTTCGACCCGGCGGCGCTCCGCGCCCTGGCCAGCTACGCCTGGCCGGGCAACGTCCGCGAGCTCGAGAACGCCGTCGAGCGTGCCGTGGCGGTGGCACAGGGGCCGGCCGTCCAGCTGCGTGACCTCCCGGCCGACGTGACCGGGGCCCAGGACGGCGCGGTCCCGGGCGAGCAGCTGGCCAGCCTGCCGTACCGCGAGGCCATCGACCTGGCGCGCGACCGCGTCACACGGGAGTACCTGGTGGCGCTGCTCAGCGAGCTGGACGGCAACGTCACCAGGGCGGCCGAGCGCGCCGGGATGGCGCG
>Ga0315271_10001242_pt1 | contig 15341 bp, 14 predicted proteins | sample C3_top_MG_FD_204664 | JGI IMG/M metagenome (GOLD analysis project Ga0315271, IMG submission 204664) | Sediment microbial communities from Yellowstone Lake, YNP, Wyoming, USA - C3_top | ecosystem: Environmental > Aquatic > Freshwater > Lake > Sediment | place: USA: Wyoming | collected 2017-08-01 | reverse complement strand
GCGAGTTGCGCCAGGGTGCGACGGACGAGAGTCTGCACCAGGCCGACCTTGTATCCATTGTCCGAAAGCGGGGCCGCGCCCACGATGGCCGCGCGGGCCACGTCTTGAAGCGTGGCTTCGTTGAGCGGCTTGCCCATGAGCGCTGCTTCCGCGCGGTTGGAGCGCCACGGGATCGGAGCCACCGCCCCCAGAACGATGCGCGCGTCCTTGACCAGGCCGCCATCGAGCCGCACGGAAGCGGCCATGGAGACGAGCGGCCAGTCGAACGCCTGTCGCTCGCGGACTTCGTCGTAGATCGACCGGCCGGAGGCGGCGGGTATCCGGACCTCGGTGAGGACCTCGGCCAGGGCCAGGGAGTTCTCCACCTGCGGGTTCTTCGAAGGGAGCTGGAAGAACTCGGAAGCCGCCACGGTGCGGACGCCTTTCGGGCCATCGAACACGAACGTGGCGGAGAGGGCGACCAGAGCCACCGCGGTGTTCGAGGGGTGAACCGCGTACGACGGACCGCCGCCGAAGATCACGTGATAGCGGTTCTCACCGCCCACCGCGTAGCAGACCTCGCCGCCCTTCTTGAGGCACTTGTACTCCTCGAGGCGGTAGTACCAGCAGCGCGGACGCTGCAGGACGCTGCCGCCGATGGTGGCGACGTTGCGGATCTGGGGCGAGGCGGTCTCGCCGGCCGCGATCGCGAGAGCGGCGTGGGTCTTCTTGATCCGCTCGTCGCCCGCCACATCGGCGAGCTTTACGAGAGCGCCGATGCGGAGCGCTCCGTCCGACTCGACCTTGATGTCGGCCAGACCCGGAATGCCCTTGAGGTCCACCAGGCGAGGCGGTTCCTCGAGATGTTCCTTGAGATGGTCGATGACGTCGATGCCGCCCGCCTTGTAGATGCTCCAGGCTTTTTCCTGGACGAGATCCTTGGCCTGGGCGAGGGTTTGTGGCTTGGAGACTTCAAAACGGTTCATGGGGGTTAAGCCCTCCGCCGGGCTTCAGCAAGTGCGGCCAGCATGCGATCTGGGGTGATGGGAAGGGAACGGACGCGCGCGCCGGTCGCGTTGAAGATGGCGTTCGCGATGGCGGCGAGTACGGGGACGCTGCAAGGCTCGCCTATGCCCGCGGTGGACGTGTTGTTGCCGAGGTTCGCGATGGGCGTGAGGATGGACACCGCTTCGAACATGTCGGCCGGCATCAGGATCTTGTACCACTCGAGGTTCGGGTTCACCATCGTTCCATAACTCCGATCGAGGGTGCGGTGCTCGAAGAGGGCCCAGGAGGCGCCCTGGATCATCGCGCCGATGACCTGGCTCTCGGTGGTGAGGCTGTTGACCGGAATGCCACAGTCGTTTACCGACACCATCTTGATGATCCTGACTTCGCCGGTTTCCGTGTCGACCTCGACCTCGCAGAACTGAGTCCCCGCGAGTTCGGTCCGGAAGAGCTCGTACTGCTTCTTCCTCTCCGCGGTGGCGGTCACCTGTTCGCCCGCGATCTTCGCGGCCGCCTGCTTGAAGGTCAGGCTCTTGGCCGGTTTGGCCGCGACGAAGACCTTCCCGCCGTGGGCCTCGAGTTCTTCGGGCTTCGCTCCGAGTGCTGGAGCCACCGCGGCAAAGAGCTTCATCTTCGCGTCATGGGCGGCCATGCGCACGACCGGCGCCACCGAGTTCGTGGTGTTGCTGCCGCCGGAGGCCGGACCGAACGGCCACCGGGTGTCCCCCACGTGCATGGTGATGTCCTTCGGCTGAAGGCCAAGTTCCTCGGCGGTGACCACGGCCATGGCGGTGCGGAAACCGCTGCCGATGTCCTGGGAGCCCGAGAAGCATTCGACCGAGCCGTCGCGATGGATGCGGATCTCGCAGCCAACCTCGCTTCCCCTGGCGTTGACGCTCCACTCGCCGTTCGCCATGCCGATGCCGCGCTTGATCGGACCCTTGGCATCACCGGCCTTCTTGCTCCGGCGTTCCCAGCCCATCGCCTTCGCGCCGATGTCGTACTGCATTTGACGGACCGGCGAAGGATCGTTCTTCTTGCGAAGCTCGAGCGGATCCATCTGCATCTTGTCCGCGAGCTCGTCGATCGCCGACTCGAGAGCGAAAGCACCCTGCGGATGCCCGGGAGCCCGAAGCGGCGCGGCGGGGCCGGCGTTCGTGAAGACGCTGTGGTCCTCACCGAGGATGTTGGGGGTGTTCTGGTAGAGGTTGACGAGCGGGGCCGCGGTGCCGGCGCCGGGTGCGATGCCCGCCGATCCATACGAACGGTGATGGATCGCGGTAAACGTACCGTCCTTCTTCGCCCCGATGTTGACGGTCATCAGGGCCGAGGGCGCGTTTCCGGTGCAAAGATGTTCCTGCTTTCGGTCGAGCATGAGCTTGACCGGGGCGCCCGCGGACTTGGCGAGACGGCACGCGATCACGGCGAACTGGCTGCCCGAGGCGGAGGGTGCGAGCTTGCTGCCGAAACCGCCGCCCATGTGCTCGGTGATGACGCGAACCTTCGTGCGCGGAATCCCGAGCGCTTCGGCGATGCCTTCCTTGACCGTGAAGACGCCCTGGGTGGAGGCGTAGATGGTGAGTTCATCGCCTTCCCACTGGGCGATGACACCGTGGGTCTCGAGCGAGGAGTGGGTGTGAACGGAGACGCGATACGTGCCTTCGATGCTCACGTCGGCCTCGGAAAGGCCCGCGACCACGTCGCCTCGCTTCAAACCACGGCCGGTCTGCGGCCCGAGAATGTTTCCATTGCGGGGAATCTGCGAGTTTCCCGGGACCTGCTCGGGCGAGTAGACCGGCGGGGCGCCGGCCTCCATGGCCTTTTCGAGATCGGTGATGAACGGCTTCTCGTTGTAGGTGACCTCGATGAGACGCGCCGCGTCCATGGCGATCTCAGGCGTGGTGGCCGCGACCGCCGCGATATCCTGGCCCGCGAAACGTACGGTGCGCGACTCGGTGGTCCAGACCGCCTTGACCCCGGGAAGCTTCTCGGCCTTCGAGGTGTCGATCTTCACGACTTCGGCGTGCGGGACACGCGCGCCCACCATGCGGCCCCAGAGCATTCCAGGGAGCTTGATGTCGTAGGTGTACTTCGCCTTGCCGGTGACCTTGAGCGGACCCTCGATCCGCGGATAGCGGCCCTTCATCACGTCGAACTTCGTGTCGAGATCCCAGGGCTTGAGATCGCCCTCGGCGGGGTTGATGTCCATCTCGACGGGCTTCCCTTCGAAGCCGGCCTTGGCCTTCATCCTGACCGTGGGAATGACGGGGGTCGGGGCGGGTGTGGGCTGCTGGGCCATGACTTACTCCCCCTTCTTCTGGGCGGGTTTGGGGGCGCCGGCTTTGCCGGTGCCTGGTTTGGCCGCGGCCATGTTCTTCGCGGCCTTGCCGACCGCCTCGAAGATCCGACCGTACGTGCCGCAGCGGCAGAGGTTGCCGGCAAGGCCCGCCTTGATTTCGTCAAGCGACGGATTGGGATTCTTCTTCAGAAGCGCGGTGCTGCTCACGACCATGCCCGGCGTGCAGAAGCCGCACTGGTAGCCGTCGCACTCCACGAAGGCCGCCTGGACCGGCGAGAGCTTCTCCGGAGTGCCGAAGGATTCGACGGTGGTGATCTCGTGGCCCACCGCGTCCCACGCCATGATCATGCAGGCATTCACGATCCGGCCATCCATGAGGACGGTGCAGGCGCCGCAGCCGCCGCGGTCGCACACCTCCTTGGCGCCGGTGATCTCCAGCTCGTTGCGGAGCGCGCGAAGCAGCGTGACTCGCGGTTCGACCGTCACCTGTCGAGGCGCGCCATTGACGGAGAGCGTGATGGTGGCCGCATCGGGCCCCAGGAGCTCCGGTTTCTTCTCCTGCGCCTCGGCGGAGACGGAGGCGATCGCGGCGCCGGCGCCCGCGGTCTTGATGAAGGAGCGTCTCGAGAACCTCGACGCGGGTTTGTCCGACTCGGCCATGCTTTTTCTCCAGACTTCGAGGGTGGTGACCTTCGCCCGAACGGGCTCCGTCCCCTGATTCTTCGCTACCCGTGCCGACCGCGTCAAGCTCGGATCCGGCGCAAACCTAGCGCTGGCGCGAGGGAACCCAGGCCGTGGTCCGGCCGCCCACCGTGTCGTGAACGATGGCCGCGCCATTCGGCATCTTCGAGTTCTTCACCCGGCCCCAACGGTAATGAAAGAGCCAGCCCGGGGGGAAGCGATCCGAATCGGCGTTCACGGCCACCGCGCGCCGGATGACGCGCAGCAGCGTGGTTCGGAGGCGGACGATTTCCACCTTCGTGAGGTTGGAGGCGGGCCGCTGCGGTCGGATGGCCGCCTGATAGAGGACCTCGTCGGCGATCCAGTTCCCAACCCCCGCAAACGTGGACTGATCGAGGAGCACGGCCTTGATGGGGGCGTGGCGCGAGCCGATTTCGCGAACGAGCTCGGCGGCCTCGGGCAGGCCGAAGAATGGATCATGACCGAGGCCAAGAAGCGGCGGCTCGTTTCTTGGATCATCGGCCAGGCGAAGCCGGCCGAAGCGGCGGGCGTCGGTGAAGGCGAAACGTTGATTGTCATCGAGCGTGAGCTCGAGTTTCAGAAAGCGCGGCGAGTTCTCCGACGCGCCCAGGAAATGAAAGCCGCCCGTCATTCCGAAGTGAAAGACGGGCCAGGGCTTCCGGTCGAGTTCGAACCAGAGATGCTTGCCGAATCGTCCCGCGTCCTCGATGGTGGCGCCTTGCAGCGCCTTTTCAATCCGCCGGGGTGACACGCCGGAAAGAACAATCGAGTCCGGAGAACAACGGGCAAGGGCGATGCGCCGGCCCCTGAGATGGCGCAGCGCGGCTTTCCGCGCGGCCTCGACCTCGGGCAGTTCAGGCAATGAGAACGCTTACTCGACGCGCAGGCTCTTGAAGAACGCCTGGACCGCCGTGTCCCACTTCGCGACGGTCTTCGCGGGGCCGACGAGCCGGACGAAGAAGGGACCGCCCAGGCCTTCGATCACCGCGGCGCGGAGGTGGAAGCCCGTCTTGTTGTAGTGCTCCGTGGAGCCGGGCGCTTTCTCGGCGACGAAAGTGCCGGGAAGGTCCATGATCGACAGGGTGAGATCGTGGGTCTTCAGGACCGAGGTCTTCGCGACATCCTTCGAGGCGCGACCGTCGGGCTGCTCCATCTGGGTGAGCCAGCGGTCGAAGTTCGCCTGTACCGTGCCGCCCTGGCCGCCGAAGAAGGTGACGACGAGGCTCGCATCCTCAGGGTCTCCCTCGGCCTTCGGGAGAACGAAATCGGCGAGGCGCATCTTCGAGGACAGCGGCTTGCTGCTCCACCCCTCCGGCATGTCGTATTTGAGGGCGGGAGCGGGCGCTTGAAGGAGCAAGGCGAGGGACGCGATCAGGAGAGTGGACACGAAAGGATTCTAAGCGGTCGTTCCCTCAGGAAACCGCGGCTTCAGCCTCGTAGCTTCGATAGAGGCAGGCCGCGGCGAGAGCGCCTAGAAGGTGCCAGATCGCGTGGCCCTGGATCAGGCTCTCGGGATCGCACGCGAGGCGCCCGCGATCAACGACCCAGATGACGAAGGCGACGGCCATGAGACCGGCCCCGCTCGCGAGCCATCTCCGCCCGGCGCGCGACCCTCTCCATTCGACGGCCAGGGCGGAAAGGAGCACAAGGCCGAAGAGGATCCGCCGCAGCGACGGCGCCGTCACCTGAGCGGTCATGAGGGCGGCGTTCACCAGGACAAAGCCGAGGACGCCCAGGAGCGGCGAGACTCCCCACCGCGGCCCCAGCCGGTGGAGGAGGATAAAGGTCGCGAGGAAGTACATCCCCGAGACGTCGAACACCTGGCCGATGAAGGTCAACGACGCGTGGTAGAACGCGCTGCCCAATCCGACCAGGACGAGGGCGCCGAGGAAGACCCCGGCTTCGGCTCCCGCGAGCACGGGTCTCTCGGAGCGGACACCGCGAGAGAGACGAGCCGCAACCCACAGGGCCACCACCACGAAGGCGAGGGAGCTCCAGGCGTTGGCGGGCTGAAGAATCAGCGAGTCGCGAAGGCCTTCGCAGAAGCAGTCGTCGGGCAGACAGGTGGCCGGACGCCAGGACGCCCAGGCGAGGGAGGAGGCGAGAGCCAACCGGACCATCCTTCAGCGGGAAGCGGCGGGGGAAGGTGCGGGTGTTCCGACCGGTGTCCGTGGCTTGAGCCGCAGGGCCTCCCGCATGGCCGCGAGGGCCTCGTCGGGCGTCCAGTCGTTGCCCTCGAGTTCCTTCACCAGCTTTCCGTCCGGGCCGATGACCACGCTCACCAGCGTGTGCGAGAACTGGCCGTCTTCCTTGAAGAACACGAGGCCGAAGTAGCGCCCCAGCCGGTCGATGGCCTCCTTGGTTCCGGTGGCGAGCTTCCAGCGCGCGAACGGACCCTGGCCGCGGTCCTTGACGAACGCCGAGCCGAAGGCGTTCAGGACCTCGGGGCGATCGAACTCCACGTCGAAGCTGATGCTGAGGAGGCGCGCGGTCTTTCGGAGATCGGGATCGTCCTCGATGCCCTTCTCGAGCTCCTGGAAGTTCTTCATGATCCGCGGACAGAACTCGGGGAGCGGACAGCGCGTGTAGATGAAGGTCAGAGCGAGCGGGTGACCCCGATAGTCGGAGAGATGGAGGGGTTTGCCGTCCTGATCCTCGAGCAGGACATCGACGACGGTCTCGCCCACCCGGGCCTCTTTCGGGATCGGAATGGGCAGGTCGGGCGGCGGCTCGTACCGGACCACGTTCACGTTCTCGATCCAGCTCTCGTTCGCCTTCACCGCGAGGGTCGCCGTGATGACATCACCTCGCCGGAGACGTTCGAGCCGCATGCCCCGGAACCGGCCCAGCAGACTCTTGTCCTCGGGCATCCTGAAAGGCATGGTCATCGCGGGCATGAACCCGGGAATCTCCTCGTGCGCAACCGTGAGTTCGCGGTCGAGGATATCGAGCGCTTCGACCTTGCCCTTGAGGGTATAGCGCGTAGCACCTTCGCGTGGGCCGCAGTTCACGGTCATGAGGGAGACAGCCAGGGCGAGGGATCGGGACAGCGAGGCTCTCATGCTCGGGTCATTCCACTGGGCTTCAAAGGCGCGGACGTTCGGCGGCGATCTCCTTGGGCGACGACACGGGAACGCGCGCCTTTTGCACCTCGTCGGGCGTGAACGGTTTGTGACCTTCGGGAAGGAGCCCGCCGTTGCCCCACGAGGTGAGCACGAAGTTCAGCACATCCGCGACCTGCTCGTCCTTGAGGTAGCGCAGGGGTGTCATGACCGCGTCGTATTTCCGGCCTTTCACCTCGATCGGTCCGGCCATGCCGTTCAAAACGATCCGGATCAGGTGCGACCGGCCGCCGGCCTCGAGCATCCGCACGGCGTGCCCGGCGAGTGGAGGGGCGAGGGTGGCGAGCGACCTGCCGTCCGGCGCGTGGCAGCTCGAGCACAGCTTCGCGTAGATCTGCTCGCCGCCTTTCGCCTGGAGTTCCTGCGGAGGCGCTTCGCAGGCGGCGAGGACGGTCACGGCAACGACGAGCAGTCTCCGCACGGAGCGGAGTCTACGAGAGGGGACTTGACCATGGTTCTTTCACAGGCGCCCTGGTCGCGGCCGGATTCAGGAGGGGCGCGTCGGGATTCTTCGTCCAGTCCTCGAACGAGCCGTCGTACAGGAGCGCTTTGATCCCGAGGGTCCGCGCCGCGAAGATGACGGCGGTCGCCTGCTGGCCGATGTGGCAGTACGCGACGATGGTGTCGCCCGGCTTCACCCCTGCGGTGGCGAAGCGCGCTTGAAGCTGGTCCGCCGAGCGCAGGAGAACGCGATCGTCCGCGGTGTCGCTGAAGGGCAGGCTCACCGCCCCCGGGATGTGCCCGAACTTCGGTGCGTCCGGTCGGCGGCCACCGGACTTCGTGCCGTCGTAGAAGGTCGCATCGCGAGCGTCGATGATGGTGAGGCCCTTGTCCTCGGCGTGCTCGCGGACGAAGTCCGCGGTCACCACGGTCTTTTGGGTCTTGAGGGCGGACAGCGTGCCCGGCCGGATCTCCGGGATCTCCGCGGCGACCGCTCCGCCGTCGCCCACCCAGGCGGGCTGGCCGCCATCGAGCAGCGATACACGGTCCCCGAGACCCGCGTAGTCGAGGGTGAAGATCACGCGCGTCGTCGGAGACAGCCAGTCCTTTCCGAAGTACACCACGATGCGGGAACGATCCGAGATGCCCAGAGCCGCGAGCTTCTCGCGCAGGGTGTCCGCGGGAAGCAACTCGAGGGTCAGGCCGTTTCCGGTCCCGGCCGGATCGGACACCGAGATTTCCTTCAGTTCCACGAAGCGGGCGCCCGGGAGGTGAGCGGCCGCGTACTCGCCCTTGTCGCCCACGTGGAGGAGGATGAGATCCGGATCCTTCAGGTGCTGCTTGAGCCAGGACGTCGACACCACCAGCGCGTCCCGGGGAGAGGCGGCCGCGAGCGGATGCCCGGGCCACGCGAGAGCCAGGACGGCGGCGGCGGAAAAGATGGATGAAAGACGCATGGGGCCTCCGAAAGACAGGACAAGGGTTGAACGACGGGCAGGATAGAGCTTTCCCACCTCGACCGGGCCCAGCCCTTATGCTCGTCGCATGAAGAAAATACTCCTCGGCGCCCTGCTCCTCGCGGCCTCGACCGCGACGCTCGGTGAAGCCTCCGGGTTCGAGGTGGCCGTCTTCACCGGCCCCACCATCGCCACCTACAAGCAGACGTTCGCCTTCACCGGCGGATCGCCACAGGTCCAGTTCGCGAGGCTGAACGTGAAGGACGCGCCGTCTCTCGAGGCGAATGGCGGCCTCGCCTACGGTCTTGCCGCCACGTTCTTCATCTCCAACTCCTTCGGGCTGGAGGGCCGCCTGGACAGCGTCGACATCGACCTTCAATCGTTCGGCGGCAACTACACGCTGGAGCTCGGGCCTCCGGGATCGCCCGTCTCCACGTTGCCGGTGACGCTCGGCGACGGCCAGACCGACCTGCAACGCGTGAAGCCGCTGTCCCTGAATCTCCGTTTCCAGTCGCAGGGGCGCGTGGGAATCGGCCTCTCCGGCGGCATCAGCTACATGCCCTCCGTGGATATCAACGCGGCCCCAACCCTGACCGTCGCCAACCTCAACGCGTCGTTTCCGATCTCGCTGACCGCGACGCCGGTGAATCCGGATCAAACCCACCACATGGGCTTCAACGGAGGGGTCACGCTTCAGGTCAAGATCGCGGGCGGCTTCGCATTGGTGGGCGAGGCGCGCGGCTTCACCTTCAAGCGCTCGGAACTGAAGTGGACATCGAAGCAGACGGGTGCTCTGAGCACGGTCGAGAAGGCCCTGCTGGACTCCATCGCGGCTCAACTCGAAATACCGCAGTTCACCCCGGGCTTCTGGACCGCGAGGGCCGGCCTCGCATTTCGCTTCTAGGCCCCGGCGGCCGATGCCTTTCGCGGAATCAGATCGCCGGGTCGGTGCAGGTGCAGTCGGACTGGTGTGACAGCGTGTTCGGGCAGTCGGACATCATCGCCGGCTTGATTCGGGAGATCTCCCGCAGGGCGCTCTTGACGATGAGCCGAAGTTGCCGGAGGGTCGGCGCATTCCCGATGTAGCGCTCGATCATGGCGGTCTCGAGGGCGTTCGTCCACATCCGAATGCTCGCGAGGCCTTCGGCGCCCCCCCGCGGCGCGAGACGCGTTTCGGCGCGCTTCCTGGTCTTCCTGGCTGCCATGGACACCCTCCTCGACCAAAGCCTTCAGGGCCGGTCTATTCGGATGATACCCAGATCCTTGTTCCTCAACTGCTGGGAAAAGACGAGGAGACCGGCGTTGGTCGTCGAGATCGGGGAGAAGCCGATCCCGGGAATCCCGTTCGCGGTGACCATGGTTTCGGCTCCGGTATCGAGGCGTTTCAGGAACGCGTTCTCGACGACGCGCGGGTCGCGGCGGCTGAAGGTCAGGGAATTCAGACCGGGAGCGAAGCGCAGGCTTCGCGGCCGGGCCTCCAGCAGAAAGAGGGTCCGGGCGCCGGTGCGACCCACCGACCCGATCTCGACTCGATCCTCGGTGGGCACCCGCTGCCGGGAGTAGATGAGCGCCTCGCCGGAGACGCCCAGGAGGGTGAGCGAGCCGTCGCTCACCCGCAACCGCTGGACCTCGCGGCCGCGCGTCACCTCCTGGATGACCGCGCCGGGTTCCTTCGCCTGCGCGCGAACGTAGAACAGGCTGGAGCCATCCGTGGAGAACTGAAGGCCGGAGGCCGTCTCGCCGGGCCGCAGCTGAGCCATCGGACTCGGGGGATCGTCGTTTCGCGGAACGAGCTTCACGATGCGCGAACCCTTTTCCCGTGCGCCCTCGACGAAGTACAGCTCGTCTTCCCGGGACCAGAAGATATCCCTCTCCGTGAAGTACCAGGGGAAGTCCATGAAGACGCGTGATGAGGTCGGAACCTCCGCGATCTCTCGCGAATGCCCGGTCTCGACATTGAGCAGGTGGAGCCAGGGCACGGACGGCGTGCCCCGAAACAGCAGGTAGGCGAGCCACTTGCCGCTGGGCGAGATCACGGGATTGAAGCCTTCACGGAGCAGCACGCGGGAGTCCGAGAGCCCCCCGCCCTCGATCGAGCCGAGATAGATCGAACTCTGAGTCCAGGGATAGCTCGAGGCCAGGGAAACCCGGGCGTAGGCGACCGTTCCATTGGTCGAGATCGAAGGAGTGATGTCTCGCGTGTTCTCCGCGGTGAGCTGGCTCCTTTGACCGGCCCTGGGATCAAAAGAGAAGAGGGAGGCTCCTTCGAGCACCTCACTGAAGACAATGATGTCGCCATCTTTCGCGACGCTTTCGATGAATTCCCGGTTCGTTCCAAACGTGATCTGCCGAGGCTCTCTCGACGGCTTCTCCATGAGCCAGAGATCTTCCTGACCGCTCCGATTCGATTCGAAGAACAGGCGCAGCCGGCCGGCGGGGTCGGAGAAGAACGGCGAACCATCCTGGAATCCCGGCCTGGTGATCGATCGCGCCTCCTGGCCGGACACCCTCTCCCAGATCGACGTCGTCCCATCCCGGTTGCGCGCGCCGAAGGTGTGGGCCCGCCCGTCCCGCGAAACGTCGTAGCCAAAAGGCGTCGCCTCCCTGGGAACGGTCTCGACCGGGCTCACCTGGCCGGAAGTGAGCGAGATCTTGAGCAGATCGTGGTTTTCCGTCTCCACATACAGGTCGTAGCCGACCCAGCGAATCATCCGGCGAACCCGCGTGGTGTTGGGGAGAGAGAGACTCCGGGTCGGGGGCCCTCCGTCGATGCGTATCGTCTGAAGCAGTTTCTCGGTTTCGGACTCCAACGCGTAGGCGACCTCGGTTCCGTCTTCGGAGAACGTCTGCGCGGTCAGGTTTCCGGGAGCATGGGTGATCCGGCGCGGCTCGCCCCCGGAGAGATCCATCAGCCAGATGTCCTTCACCCCATCGCGGTTCGAGATGAAGGTGATGTTCCCGGAGTCGGGCGAGAGCGCAGCCTGCTCCTCGTTGCTGGGCCAGGTGACGAGCGACGCCATCTTCGCCTGCGGCATGGTCGGCTCCGGTCTCAAGCCGATCCAGAGGGAAAGCGCCACCAGGGCGAGGACGAGCAGCAGCCCAAGGGAGAGAACCAGGCGGGGCTTGCGCGCGACGAAGGCCTCCACGGACGCCGAGGTGCTGAGCGTCCTCTCCCTCGGCTCCGCTCGCGCGGAGTCCGAGATGCCCGCGAGCCGCTCGCGAACCTCACCGATCCGGGGCCGATCGGAGGCGGTCTTCTCGAGCAGGCCAAGGACCAGGTCGGCCAGTTCGTCCGGGGCGCCCGGACTGGCCACGGAGAGATCGGGGGCGGCTTCACTGAGAATCGCGAACTGCGTGTCGATGGCGGAGGCCTTCTTGAAAGGGTGGTATCCCGCGACCATCTCGAAGAGGATCAAACCGAGGGCGAAGAGGTCCGAACTCGGCTCCAGCGGCTTCCCCCTGAGCTGCTCGGGCGACATGTATTCGCGGGTTCCCACGACCATCCCGTCGGGAGTGCCCACGCTGCTCTCCTCGATGGACTCGTCGCCGGGAAGGCGCTTGGCCAGGCCAAAGTCCATGATCTTCACGTGGCCCTGCGGCGTGATGATGATGTTGGAGGGCTTGAGGTCGCGATGGATGATGCGCTTGCGATCCGCCTCGTCGAGGCCGTCCGCGATCTCGCGGGCCAGGCTCACCACCTCGCGCACGGGAATCGGGCCCCGCGTCATTCGCTGCCGGAGCGTCTCACCCTGGATGTATTCCATGGCGATGAAGACGCCGCCGTCGTCCTCCCCCACCTCGTAGACCTTGCAGATGAAAGGATTGTCGAGGGCCGCCGCGGCCTTGGCCTCGCGACGCAGGAGCTTCTCCGCCCGCGGGTTCGAGAGCGCCTGCCGGTGAACGATCTTGATCGCGACCTTCCGCTTGAGCAGGAGATCGTCGGCGAGCAGAACCTCGCCCATGCCGCCACGACCCAGGAGGTCCAGGCGGCGATAACGGTCCCGTGGCGCGATCGCGGTCATGGCTGCACAGTTTGGCCGGATCTTAGTGGGCGCGGGTGTTGCGCAAGGTCAGCATCGAGATCTCGGGGGGAACGCCGAACCGGACGGGAATGATGCTGGTCCCGATGCCGGTGTTCACGAAGAGGTGCCGTCCCGCCTCGACGATGGGACCGCGGGCGAAGCGCTGGCCGAAAGAACTCGGAACGATGAGGCTTCCGAGGAGGGGTAAGCGGACCTGGCCGCCATGCGTGTGGGAGGCGAGAGTCAGGGTCACGCGCGGCGGCATCGAGGGGAAGACGTCGGGACTGTGAGAGAGGACGATCAAGGGCTCGTCCACGGGGAGTTTCTTCCACTCCTCCTGGGCCGCGTTCAACGTGGCCCAGTAGCCGGGAACGAGTTCGAAGTCGTCCAGGCCGTAGAGATGGAGGCGCACGTCCTTCACCACGAGTTCGCGGGAGGACGAGCGCAGGAAGGGAATTCCCGCGGCCGCGAAGGCCCGCTCGACGCGCGCCGAGTCGAGCCAGCGATCGTGATTGCCGATGATGGCGACCTCGCCGTATCGGGCTTGCGCCCGGGCGAGGATATTCGCCACCTTCTCGGGCGGCATGAACTCGCCCCCGAGAACACCATGGATCACGTAGTCACCCAGCCAGATGATGAGATCGGGCTTCGCCGCGGTGACGCGTCGCGCCACCTCCTCGAGTTTCCTTTCGTCGATGAAGGGCGCTCCCCCGTGCAGGTCGCCGACCGCGGCGATCCTGAAACCCTCGAGCGAGGCCGGCCAGGCGGGCAGGTCCAGCGAGTACTCCGCCACCACGAGCGAATCGGGCTCGACCAGAAAGGCCTGGCGTCCGAGGTACACCGCGGCCGACATCAGCACGAGGAGAACGATCGCCCGGCGCCTCTGGCGGGTGAAGGGAAGGGCCATCAAACCGGCAAGTGTAAGGTCCGCGATCGAATATGGAAGCCATGACGTTCCTCCTCTCCCCGCTGCTCGGGCGGGTCCCCGGGCTCGTGCATGGCTTCGGGCAGCGCTGCCCGGGAACGCGGGAGGAGGCCCGGGAAGCCGCGCGCGCGGCTTTCAGAAACGCGGGCGAGGTCTTCTTCCTTCGGCAGGTTCACGGTTGCTCGGTGGTGACGCCGCCGTGGACGGAGCCGCCCGACGCGGATGCGAGCATGGCGAAGGAGCGAGGCGTTCTCCTCGCCATCGAAACCGCGGACTGCCTGCCCGTGCTGATCGTCGATCCCGTCCGTCGTCGCGTGGCTGCGGCCCACGCAGGCTGGCGCGGAACCTCCTTGCGGGTGGCGCAAGAAGGAATTCGGGCGCTGGTCCGGGAGGGATCGAATCCATCCGAACTCCTGGCCGCCCTCGGGCCCGGCATCGGTCCGTGCTGCTACGAGGTGGGCGCCGATGTGGAGGCGGCGTTCGGGCCCGAGGGCTCGCGCTTCTTCGTCCCCGGCCCCGGGGAGCGAAAGCACCTCGACGTGACCGCCGCGAACCGGGCCCAACTCGAGGAGGCGGGCATCCCGGTCGCGAGCATCGACAGTATTGACCTGTGCACACGCTGCCGCGCGGACCTCTTCTTTTCGTATCGGCGGGAGCGCGAAGCCTCCCCTTTGGGGGAGCGCGAAGCCTCCCCTTTGGGGGATGGCGCGAGCACCGGCCGGATGATCAGCGTGATCGGGTTTTCGGCTTAGCCGCCTTCTTTGGCGGCGGCGTTTCGCCGAGAATTCCGGCCGCCCGCCAGCAGTACCAGGCTGCGATGGAGCCGTAAGGAGAGAACTTTCGGCCGTAGGGAAGGGCCTTCTTCGGTGTCGGCATCGTTCGCTTCCCGAAGGCGCGAGCCAGACCCTTTCGAACTCCGAAGTCGAGCACGGGCCACACGTCGGGACGGCTCAGGCCGAAGATCAGAAACATCTCCACCGTCCACCGGCCGACGCCGCGGACTTTGGTCAGGCGCTCGATCAACTCCTCGTTCTCCAAGCGAAGAGCCTGGGCGCGGGTGGGAACCGTCCCTCGAAGCGCGTGCTCAGACAGGCTCTTCACCGCGACCGTCTTGGCCCGCGAGAGCCCGGCGGCGCGGAGGAGGGCGTCGTCGGTCGCGAGAAGATCTCGAGGCGCAGGGAAGGGTTTCGGCGCATAGATGGCGAGGACCCGCCCCAGGATGGTCTCCGCGGCGCGGCCGTTGAGTTGCTGGTAGACGATCGATTCCACGAGCGCCTCGAACGGGGGCAGGGTGTGGACGGAGATCGTGCAGGGTCCCACCTGGTCGATGAGCGCGGCCATTCGAGGATGCGCGCGGCGCAGGTGCTCGACCCCCGCGTCCACATCGTAGGACGGGGACTTCAGGCGGCGTGTCGTCACTGACCGTCGACCTTCACTCGTCCGACGAAGCCCACGGGCTCGCCCTTTGTGATGGGTGGCGTGCCCACGACATAGAGCATCACGCCGGCGAAAGGCGCCCGGACCTCGCCCAGCACTTTCCCGGCCGCGTCCTTGACCCGGCCCACGAGCGAGCCCGCGACCACCGCGTCCTTCTGGTCGATCACGGGCTCCCACACTCCGGTGGCGGGCGAGGTCAGAACCTCGGACTTGTCGATCCAGACGGGGTTCGCCACCTTCACCGAGGGCGCCGCCATGATGCCGAGATGGTTCATGACGGACAGCGCGCCTTTGAGGTGGATGCCTATCGAGGCTTCGTCGGTCCGTCCGAGCCCGCCCGACTCCGCGGTGATCGAGGGCTTGCCGCGCAGGATCCCGGTCATGGCGGTGTAGCGCGAGTCCTTGACGTCCTTGGGGCGGTCGTGGTCGATGACGATGTGGTCGAGACCG
>Ga0315271_10001241_pt1 | contig 15350 bp, 10 predicted proteins | sample C3_top_MG_FD_204664 | JGI IMG/M metagenome (GOLD analysis project Ga0315271, IMG submission 204664) | Sediment microbial communities from Yellowstone Lake, YNP, Wyoming, USA - C3_top | ecosystem: Environmental > Aquatic > Freshwater > Lake > Sediment | place: USA: Wyoming | collected 2017-08-01 | reverse complement strand
CAGGATGTCGGCCAGCTTCCCCTTGCCGATCAGGGTGCGCGGGTCGACCTGGGCCCGGTGCTGCAGCGTGGCCCCCACCACCGCGACGCCGGCGGTGCGGGCCAGCTCCTTCAGCTCCTCCAGCGACGACTCGCCCTCCTCGCGCGAGCGCTTCCGCCCCGAGACCCCGACCAGGATGGCCCGCTCCCGTCCGCCGGTGCCGCGCGCGGTGCGGGCCCGGGCGAACTCCTCCTCCAGCGCCAGGGCCCCGGCCAGCGCGTCGTGGCGCAGCTCGTGGACCGAGGCGACCGTCTCCTCCTGCCAGAGGGCGCCGGCCGGGTTCTCGGGGATGAGCCAGGCCAGGTGGATGCGCCCCGGCAGCCCGTCGGGGAGGGTCTCGATGGCGGCCACCAGGTCGAGCCGCAGCAGCGCCAGGTCGGTCTGGTCGTCGCGGGTGAGCGGGGTGGCGTCGAGGTGGGTGTGGACCAGCCGCAGGCCGCGCAGGCGGTGCGAGCCGGCGCGGGCCCGGCCCACGTCAGGGAGGGTGAGCTTGCCGGCGTCGCCGACGATGACCGCCTGCACGTCCCCCTTGCGGTCGATGAGCACGCCGACCTGGCGTCCCATCTCGCGCGAGATCCCGGTGAGGTGGCGGGCCAGCTCGGGCGAGACCACCTCGTCGGCGCCGACGCGGCGGCGCCAGGTCCGCTCCAGCGCGTGGAGCTGCGAGGCCTTGAGTCCGAGCAGGTGGCCGGTGACGTCGTTCATGGGCTCAGTCCATCAGGAGAGGGCGAGCAGGACCTGCACCAGCAGGATCTTGCCGATGGTGGCGGCCGGGTAGACCGAGGCGTAGCCGAGGTTGGGGAGCTCGTTCCCGGTCTGGTCGAGGGCGTAGCCGAGCACGGCCGGCTGGGTGTGGATGCCGGCCACCATGCCGATGAGCAGGCTCATGGGGACGCGCAGCAGCCGGTAGCCGATGGCCAGCGTGGCGAAGGCGGTGACGAAGGTGAGCAGCGCGCCGGCGCCGAAGAGCGCCAGGCCGCTCCCCGAGCCGAAGGTGGCGAGGAAGCCGGTGCCGGCCCGGGTGCCGATGCCGGCCAGGAAGAGCACCAGGCCGATCTGCCGGAGCGTCATGCTGGCGCTGTAGGGGAGGCTCCAGACCAGCGGGCCGGTCCGCTCCAGGGTGCCGAGCAGCAGCGCCACGATGAGCGGGCCGCCGGCGAAGCCGAGGGTGACGCGCAGCCCGCCGGGGAGCGGCAGGGGGAGGATGCCGAGCAGCAGGCCGAGCGCCAGCCCGAGGCCGAAGGTGAGCACGTCCACCTCGCTGGCGGCCCGGTAGGAGTCGCCGAAGAAGGCGGTCACCGCCGGCAGCCGCTTGACCGGCGCCAGCACCCGCACCCGGTCGCCCAGCTCGAGCCGCATCAGGTCGTCCGGCAGCAGGTCGACGTCGCCGCGCCGCACCCGCGTGATCACCGAGCCGAAGCGCGCCGGGACGCCGAGGTCCCTCAAGGGGATGCCGGCCACCGCCGGGTCGGAGACGAAGATCCGGCGCATGTCGAACTCGCTCCGGTCGAAGTCGATGGGCTCGGCGCCGCGGCGGCCGAGCCGCTGCGCCACGCGCTCCAGCGCCGCCCCGGTCCCCACCGCCACCACCTGGTCGCCCTGCTCCAGGCGGGTCTCGCCGTCGCAGAGCTGGAACTTCCCGGCGCGCTTGAGCCGGCCGAAGATGACCCGCCAGCCCAGGCCGCGCTTCAGCTCGTCGATGCTGAGCCCCCCGAGCGGCCGCTCCACCTCGATGGTGCAGCTGGCGAGCGGCTCGTTGGCGGCCCCGGCCTCGCCCAGGGTGCGGGCCTCGGCCGCCAGGTCCGGCCTCCAGAGCATGAAGGCGAGCCGGATGGCCAGCACCACGCCGATCACGCCCATCGGGTAGGTGATCGAGTAGGCCACCACCGGCTCGGCCAGGGCGCCGGGGTTGGCGGTCAGCTTGAGCGTCTCGATGGCGCCGGCCAGCGCCGGGGTGTTGGTGAGGGCGCCGGCGAAGAGGCCGGACGCCAACGGCGCGCCGATCCCGAGCAGCCGCTGCGCCAGCAGGGCCAGCAGCAGGGCGCCGCCGAGCACGCCCAGCGCCAGCGCGTTGTGGCGCAGCCCGTCGCGCCGCAGCGAGGCCACGAAGGCCGGGCCGGAGGCGAGGCCGATGGTGTAGACGAAGATGGCCAGCCCGAGCATGTAGACGATCTCGGGGAGCGCCAGCGCCGGCGAGAGCGCGCCGGCGCCGAGGCCGACGAAGAGCACCGCCGCCACGCCGAGCTGGCTGCCGCGGATCTTGAGCCGCCCCAGCGGGAAGCCGATGGCGGCGACCAGGAAGAGCAGCAGCAGCGGGTTCTGCGAGAGGAGGCGGACGAGGTGGTCGATCATTCGGGGCGGGGGCGGAGTGTAGACCGGTTCCCTCCACCCCGCAGCCACCCGCGGCCGTCACGCCGGCGGGCGGCCCGTGTCCCGGCGGGCGGGAAGCTCCGCTAGGAGGTCCAGGCCGGCTCGGAGTCGGCCGCCGAGTCGTGGACGCCCTCGACGCCGAGGTAGCGCAGCAGCCGGAGCTGGTGCTGCCGCAGCCCGTGGATCCGGGCGTAGCGGTGGACCGAGAGGGCGCGCGCCAGCACCGCCACGGCGCTGTCCTCGAAGTGGCTCACGCGCGTCAGGTCGATGCGGACCGGCACCTCGGCGTCGGCGTCGGTGAGCACGCGGGCGACGCGGAGCGCAGCCTCGAGATCGAACGGGCCGCTCACCGAGACGCGGAGCTCCTCCTCCACCTGGCTGGACTGCCCTGACGGTGGGCCATTGACCTGTGGATGCTCGCCGGGGCCCGTCCGCATAGGAAATGGAGAACATGGAAGAAACGTGCCAACCACCCGAACTCACGGTGATTTTTCCAATCGCCCCAAAGCTCCCGGATCTACGCCACAAATGAGTGCCTGCGCGGATTGATCACACCCCGGATGGCATTGGGTTCACCGCGACCCCGGGTGGTCAAGGGACACCCGACTGTCGCTCCCCCGCGCTCACTCCGCCGCTTTGCCCCGCGCGCCCGGCGCATGGTTCACTGCCGCGCATGTCGCTCATCGTCGTCGACGTGGAGTCGGACGGGCCCACGCCGGGCCACTTCTCGATGGTCTCCTTCGGCGCGGTGGTGGTCGAGCCGACGCTGGGGAAGACCTTCTTCGGCCAGACCCGGCCCATCAGCGAGCGGTCGCTCCCCGAGGCCCTGGCCATCTCCGGGGTCACCCGCGAGCAGCACCTGCGCTTCGACGAGCCGGGCGTGGTGATGGCCCGCTTCGAGGAGTGGATCCAGGCCAACAGCCGGGGGAAGCCGGTCTTCTGCTCCGACAACCTCGCCTTCGACTGGATGTTCATCGCCTGGTACTTCCAGGAGACGCTGGGGCGCAACCCCTTCGGCTGGAGCGGCCGCCGCATCGGCGACCTCTACTGCGGGATGGTGAAGGACGGCTACGCCACCTGGAAGCACCTGCGCAAGACGCCGGCCAGCCACCACCCGGTCGACGACGCCCGCGGCAACGCCGAGGCGCTGTTGGCCATGGTGGCGATGGGGCTGAAGCTGCCGGTGAAGTAGCCGGCGCCGTGTCCTAGAAGAGCGCGCCGCCCATGACCGAGAGGCGCAGCCCGTCGAGCCGGCCGGCCGGACCGCTGACGTCCTGGAAGACGTAGCGGGCGTCGAGGCCGGTGTAGTAGCGCGCGCCGAACCGGTAGCGGGCGCCGAGCCCGGCGTGGAAGGCGATGGTGGCGGTGGAGCCGGCGGCCAGGGTCCCGCCGGTGAGCTTGGTGAAGTCGACGCCGAGGCCGGCCACCGCGTAGGGCTCGATGCCGTGCTCGGGCGCCGCGGTCAGCTTGAGCGAGACGGTGAGCGGGACGACGCGGAGGTCGGTGCCGGTGCCGGTCAGCGAGGTGCCGTAGTAGCCGAGGTTGGCCTCGACCGAGACCAGGTCGTAGATGGTCCGGCCGAGCGAGAGCTCGACGTCCGGGCCGGCCGGGTGGCCAGAGACGCCGGGCGAGCGCAGCACGAAGGCGCCGGCCCGCAGCGTCGCCGACCAGGGCGGCAGCGGGGCCGGCTTCGCCGCCACGTCGCCGTCGCCGGCGTGGGCCTCGGCGATCACCACCCCCGGTCCGGACTCCTCCTCGGGGGCGGGGGCGGCCTGCCCGGCGGCGGGCGTGGCCACGGCGGGGGCCGGGTCGTCGGCAACGGCCGCCAGCGGCGCCGCTCCCGTGAGCAGGAGCGCGGAGAAGAGGGCGGTCAGCGTCGTCGTGGTCATGGTGTCCCTTGGGGCGGCCGGCGTCGGATGGCGAAAGCTACCGGCGCCGGCCCCCGGCGGCAAGCACAGCCTTGCGAGCCGCACGGGGGTCGTGCAAGGCTTCACCGAGCGAACAGGGAGGGGGCCGCGTGACGTCGTCGAGATCGACCGGGCTCGGACCTGGAGCCCAGCCGCCCGGAGGACTGCAGCTCGAGGACGGCTCACGCGTGGCCGTGATCGGCGGCGGTCCGGCCGGAGCCCTCTTCAGCTACTTCCTCCTCGAGTCGGCCGCGCGCATGGACCTCCGCCTCGAGGTCGACGTCTGGGAGGCCAAGGGAACCTTCGCCACGCCCGGGCCCGGCGGCTGCAACATGTGCGGCGGCATCGTCTCAGAGACCCTGGTCCAGAACCTCGCCACCGAGGGGATCTCCCTCTCTCCCGGCGTGGTGCAGCGGGGCATCGACTCGTACCAGTTGCACACCGACGTCGGCTCGACGCGCATCGCGCTGCCCGTCGAGGAGATGCGCATCGGGGCCGTCCACCGCGGGCCGGGCCCGCGGGACGTCAAGGACGCCCGCTGGGAGAGCTTCGATCACCACCTGCAGGGCCGGGCGCTGGAGCGCGGCGCCACCCTGGTCCCGACCCGGGTCGAGAGCGTGGTGCGCGAGGCCGACGGGCGGCCGCGCATCACCGGCAAGGACGGCACCTCGCGAGCCTACGACCTGGTGGCGGTGGCGGTGGGCGTCAACTCCACGCTCCTCAAGATCTTCGAGGGGCTCGGCATCGGCTACCAGCGCCCCACCACCACCAAGACCCTGATCCGCGAGTACTACCTGGGCCAGGAGGTCATCGACCGGACGCTGGGCAGCTCGATGCACGTCTTCCTGCTCGACCTGCCGCGCCTGGAGTTCGCCGCGGCCATCCCCAAGGGCGACTACGTGACCATCGCCGTGCTCGGCGAGGACATCGACGGCGAGATGGTGGACGCCTTCCTGGCGGCGCCCGAGGTGGTGGCCTGCATGCCGCCCGGCTGGAAGGCCGGGGATCGCTCCTGCCAGTGCATGCCGCAGATCTCGGTGGTCGGCGTCGAGCAGCCCTGCGCCGACCGCTTCGTCTTCATCGGCGACTGCGGGGTGACCCGCCTCTACAAGGACGGCATCGGGGCGGCCTACCGCACCGCCAAGGCGGCCGCCCGCACCGCGGTCTTCCACGGCGTCTCCGAGCAGGCCTTCCGCGCCGGCTACCTGCCGGTCTGCCGCTCCATCGCCGGCGACAACCGCATCGGCAAGGTGGCCTTCCTGGCCACCCGGGTGGCGCGGCGCTTCCGCCCCCTGCGGCGCGCCATGCTGCGGATGGTGGCGGCCGAGCAGGCCCGGCCCGGCCACCTCAGGCCCATGAGCGGCGTGCTCTGGGACATGTTCTCCGGGAGCGCGCCCTACGCCGACATCTTCCTGCGCATGCTCCGGCCGGCCTTCCTGGGGCGCTTCCTCTGGGCCGCCCTGGCGTCGCTCTGGCCCCGGCGCGCCGGCCTGCCCATCGCTTCACCGACCGGGGAGGCGCCATGACCGCGGGAGGCACGCTGGGGAGGATCTGCCAGGACGGCGAGGTGGTGATCCGCCAGGGGGAGGCGGGGGACTGCCTCTACGTGGTGCAGGAGGGGGAGTTCGAGATCGTCCACGAGCTCGACGGCCGCGAGACGGTCCTGCGCGTCGCCAGGAAGGACGAGATCTTCGGCGAGATGGGGATCTTCGAGAAGGCGGTGCGCTCGGCCACGGTCCGGGCCCGGGGCGCCGGCCGGGTGCTCACGCTCGACAAGAAGAACTTCATGCGGCGCATCAACGAGGACCCGACGCTCGCCTTCCGCGTGGTGGAGACCATGTCCCGCCGCGTGCGGCAGCTCTCCGACCAGGTGGCGGAGCTGACCCGCGAGCTGCAGCGGCGAGGAACCGGCCAACCGTGAGCGGCGACGGATCGAGCGCCCTCCGCTTCCGGGAGGAGGAGCCGGACGGCAGCGCGCCCAGCTTCCTGGCGCTGGAAGGGGGCCCGGGCGGGCGGCGGCGCTTCCCGGTCTACCGGAGGCTGGAGATCGCCCGGGACGACCCGGGGCGGCTGGAGGAGCCGGGGGTGCTGCTGGTCGCCGACTCCACCATCTCGAGGCGCCACTGCGTCGTCAGCCGGCGGGGCAACGGCCGCTGCTTCGTCGTCGACATGAGCCGGAACGGGACCCGGCTCGACGGCCGCCGGCTCGTCCCCAACGCCGAGGTCGAGCTGCACCCGGGGCATCGCATCACCGTGGGTGAGAACCTGACGCTGGTCCTCGAGGGGGAGGCGCACCAGGGGGCGGGGTCGGACTCCCTGGCCGGCGACATGACCGTCCCGAAGACGGGCCGCTCGGTGGCCACCGTGCTGGTGGGCGACATCCGCGACTACACGGTGCTGGTCCGGACCGCCCTGTCGGAGGAGCTGCAGCGCTCGGTGGGGCGCGTCTTCGAGGCCATCGCCGCCGCGGTGGTCGAGCTGGGCGGCTCGGTGAAGGAGGCCCAGGGCGACGCCATCCTCGCCTACTGGGAGGGCGGCTTCGACGGGAAGCAGGCGCTGCAGGCCTGCCGGGCGGCGCTGGCCCTCGACGCCCTGGCGCTCCGCCTCGCCGGCGACCGCTCGGCCTGGAGCCTGCCGGACGCCCGGCTCCACATGGACTGGGCGCTCTCCACCGGCTTCGTGCTCATCGACAGCCTGGGCCGCAAGGGGGCCATGGGGCTCTCCATGATGGGCGAGCCGGTGGTGCGGGCGTTCCGCATCGAGAAGTACGCCACCGACGAGACCGGGCGCATCGTGGCCTGCTCGGCGACCCGCGAGCTGGCCGCCGCGGGCTTCACGTTCCGTGACCTCGGCGAGCAGGTCGCCAAGGGCTTCGACCGGCCCGACCGGGTCTACGCGCTGGCCGGGGAGCGCTGAGGGTCCATGCCCTGCGCCAGCTGCGGCCACCCGACTCCGCCAGGCGAGGCGCGCTGCCCGCACTGCGACGCGCCGGCCGTCGCCGCCACCCCGGGCGGCTCCGCGGCCCCGGGGCCCGAGACCATGGTGCCCGCCCCGGCCGCGCCGCCGCCGCCCGAGCCCGGGCGCCTCTCCGCCGACTCGCGGCTCGGCTCCCGGTACCGGATCGTCCGGTTGCTGGGACAGGGCGGCATGGGCGCCGTCTACCTGGCCCGCGACCTGGAGCTGGGCCGCGACGTGGCCCTGAAGGTGGTCGCCCCGCACCTGGCCGGGGACCCCGAGCTGCTGGAGCGCTTCCGGCGGGAGGTGCAGCTCAGCAGCGAGGTGACCCACGCCAACGTCCTGCGGGTCTTCGACCTCGGCACCGCCGATGGCGTGGTCTTCCTCACCATGCAGTACATCGAGGGGCGGACGCTGGCCGACCTGCTCCGCGTGGAGCGGCCGCTGCCGGTCGACCGCGCCGTCGCGCTCTTCAGGCAGATCGGCGAGGGGCTCGACGCGGCGCACGAGCGGGGCGTGCTCCACCGCGACCTGAAGCCGGACAACGTGATGGTGGACGTGGCCGGCCACGCCTTCCTCACCGACTTCGGCCTCGCCACCACCGGCGCGGTCTCCAGGATGACCCGCGCCGGGGCGGTGCTGGGGACGCCGCACTACATGTCGCCGGAGCAGGTGAAGGGGCAGGCCGTCGACGCCCGCTCCGAGATCTTCAGCCTGGGCGTGCTGCTCTACGAGATGCTGGCCGGGGTCCTGCCCTACGACGGCGACACCATCTTCGAGGTGATGATGCGCCGGACCCGCGCGCCGCCGCGGCCGGTGCGCGAGCTGAACGACGAGGTCTCGCCGGCCCTGCAGCGGGTCCTCGACCGCTGCCTCGCCATCGATCCGCGGCAGCGCTACGGCTCGGTCAAGGAGCTCCTCGCCGACCTGGAGGCGGGGGCGCCGCGGGCGGGGCGGCCGCGCCTGGCCGGCCGGCCCGGGTGGCGGCGGGTGGCCGCGGCCGCGGGGCTGGCGCTGGGGCTGGCGGCGCTGGCCGGCGGCGCCTGGTGGCAGTGGTCCAGGGGCTCGGGCGAGCCGCTCCAGATCGCGGTGGCCGACTTCGTCGACAAGACCGGGGACTCCGGCCTGGAGGGGCTCTCCTCGCTGCTCATCACCTCGCTGGAGCAGTCCGACCGGCTCGAGGTGCTGCCCCGCTCGCGCATGCGCGACGTGCTGCGCCTGGCCGGGGTCGACCTGGTCGACCGCATCGACGAGACCATGGGGCGCCGGCTGGGGAAGCTGGCCGGCGTACGGGCCCTGATCCTGGCCACGCTGCACCGCTTCGGCGAGGTCTACGCGCTGGAGGTCTCCGCGGTCGATCCGACCACCGACAAGCGGCTCTTCGCCGTCACCGAGCAGGGGCGCGGCAAGGAGAGCCTCCCCGACATGCTCGACCGGGTCTCGGACAAGGTGCGGCGCAACCTGCACGACCGCTCCCCGGCCTTCCGATCGAAGCCGGTGAAGCTCGCCGAGGTCACCACCCCCAACCTCGACGCCTGGCAGGCCTACTTCCGCGGCATGGAGTGCACCGAGAAGCTGGTGCTGGCCGGGAGCTACGGCGACTGCCTGGCCGACTTCCAGAAGGCGGTGCGCATCGACCCGGGCTTCGCGCTGGCCCACTTCCAGATCGCCTACCTCTTCTTCTGGCAGGGACGCTCCAGGGCCGACCAGCGGGCGGCGCTCGAGCCGGCCCTGCGCGACGAGTCGCGCATCCCGCCGCGAGACCGCCTCCGCATCCAGGGCTGGGCCGCCTTCCTGGCGGGCAAGGACGCGGAGGCCAAGGCGCTGCTGGGGCAGGCGGCGCGCGCCGCGCCCGACGACAAGTTCACCTGGTACCTGGCCGGGGAGATCCCCTTCCACCGGGACGAGTTCGCCGAGGCCATGCCCTACTTCCAGCGGGCCAGCGAGCTCGACCCGACCTGGCTCGCCAACACGCAGCACCTGGTCTACGCGCTCGGGCCGCTGGGGCGGACCGCCGAGCTGCGCGCGCTGGTCGAGCGGCTCGACGCCCTCGGCGCCAAGCCGGGGGCGCTGGTGGGCGCCTGCTACGCGCGCCTCTGGTTCGATGCGGAGAAGGCCATCGCCGGCTGCGAGCGCGGCATCCAGGCCGGGGCCGGCGACGGCGGGAGCGAGTTCCTGGCCATCGCGCGGCTCAACGTCGGCCCGCGCCGGGAGCTCGAGGCCCTGCTCCGCAAGATGGCCGCGGGGAGCAAGCCGCTCGCCTTCGAGTGGTACATGACGCTGCTGCTGCGCGGGCAGGAGGGGCGCTGGCCCGAGGTGCGCCGCCTGGCGCTCGAGGCGGGGGATCCGATCGACTCCTGGTTCCACGGCGTGCACGCCGAGCTGCTCATCGGCCTCCAGGACCGGGGCCGGGCCTGGAAGTCGGCGCTCCGGGCGCTGGAGATCGACCCCAACAGCGTCTCCAACCTGGCGGTCCACTTCGCCTACATGGGCGACCTCGCCCACGCCGCCGAGCTGGCCGCCTACCTGCCGGCCGGTTCACCACGGGTGGACGCCTACCGCGCCGTGGTGCAGTGGCGGCAGGGCGACCTGGCCGGCGCCATCGACCTGCTCCGGCCGCTCGCCGACCGGTCGCCGCTCAGCGTCGACCCGGCCATCCCGTTCCCGGCCTTCCTGCTCGGCGAGGCGCTCTCCGAGGCCGGCCGCGACCGCGAGGCGGTCCCCCTGCTGCGCCGCTTCGTGGCCATGCCGCTCCACTACCCGAGCTGGACCCTGCCGCGGGCGCTCTACTTCATGGCGCGCTCCCAGGAGCGGCTGGGCGACGTGGCCGCGGCGCGTGAGACGGTCCAGCGGCTGTTGCTGCTCTGGAAGGACGCCGCGCCGGAGCAGCCGCTCCGGGCCGAGGCGCGGGCGCTGGGGCTCCGGCTCGGGGCTCGCTGAAGAGATCGGCATCCCGAAAGGGGTGTCTTGATCTGCGTCAATCACACCCGCCTGGCCCACCGGTCAACCTTTTCGGTCCTCGCGAAAATTATTCGCGCAGGAACCGCCATCGGCACGCAGTCCGTGCGCCAAAAGTCCCATAGGGGGCCGTAATGAACCGTGCAGCCAGACTCTTTGTCGCAGTGCTGGGGCTCGTCACCTTCGATGCCCAGGCCGGACTCGGCCCCAACGGACTCGGACCGAACGGCCTCGGGCCCAACGGCCTCGGTCCAAACGGGCTTGGTCCCAACGGTCTCGGACCGAACGGCCTGGGCCCCAACGGACTCGGACCGAACGGCCTCGGCCCCAACGGGCTTGGTCCCAACGGGCTCGGACCGAACGGGCTCGGCCCCAACGGCCTCGGGCCGAACGGCCTCGACATCAACGGGCTCGGCCCCAACGGCCTCGGGCCGAACGGCCTCGGCCCCAACGGCATCAGCGCCTGGTACCTGGTCACGCCCGACGGCACCCAGGGCCCCTCCACTTTCAAGGCCTGGTTCGAGGCCGACACCGCGGCGGCGGCGGCCTACATGAAGTACTTCGTCCGCTGCGCCTACGACGGCAAGACCGGCGTGGCCTACCTCGACGCCACCGGGAAGACCTGGACCTGGACCGGCCAGTACGGCTTTGCCATGACCTCGCTCGGCATGATGGTCACCTCCGAGACCATCGGCGACATCCGCAGTCCCATGACCGCCGAGGAGGGGAAGTGGGTCTCCTCCTGCCTCCTCGCCCACGTCAACCTCCAGGGCACCCACCAGTACATCTCGCTGCGCGGCAGCCCGCCCAACGTGGAGGGGCAGCAGGCCCTCCTGCCCAGCACCAACGAGCGCTGGGTGATGGGCGTCCCCTTCGGCGCCTTCTTCGCCGACCTTTTCGGCGGCTACGACGCCGCCGGCAACCAGGTCGGCAACCCGGGCGCGAAGTACGCCTGCAAGCAGACCGGTGGGGAGAAGGACTGGATCTGGAAGTCGGACGTGGTCATCGGCCGCAACTGCGACGTCGAGAACTGCACCTACGCCGACCCCGCCAATCCGCTGGGGCCGCCGCTCAAGGTCCTCACCGACCACATCGGCTCCTGCCCCATCTACGGCGGCTCGGTCTGGACGACGCTCCCCGACGGCAAGACCTTCATCCCCACCTGGGCCAGCTCGTCCGTCGACCCCTTCCCCTATTACCGCTATGACGGCTTCCAGTACGGGCCTTCGGACCAGGCCTCGAACTACCCCGTCATCTTCGTCAACGGCCCCAGGAACGCCCCGGTCAACCCGTTCCGCTCAGGTGGCTTCGATCCGGACGAGGTCTCGGCCGCCTACGACGTGGCGTCGTGCCGGGGGGGGCGGCACTCGAAGCTCGACTGGCCCTGGTGCACCCCCGACGAGGCGCCGTTCACCGTCCAGCTCGACCACGATACGCAGCGGGCCACCTGCGCCAACGGCCTCGACTGCTTCGGCGGGACGTCATCGGAGACCGAGAGCTACAAGCTGGTGAAGCTGCGGGCCGGCCAGGCGGTCGACCCCACGGTCCGGTTCACCCCCATCCTGCCCTCCCGCTCCTTCGCCGACCCCAGCCTCCGCCCCGACATGGGCGAGGCCTTCACGGCCATCATCCGTTACCAGAAAGACCGGACGGGCTCGGCCAACATCTCGACCCGCGGCAGCGACGGCGGGTGGTGCGACATCACCACCATCGGCGGTGGCGACGATGACAAGGATGGATCCAGCTCCAGGCCGGCCTGCCGCGGCCCAGCGCCGATCACCACCGTCACGGTCGTGAACCACGACGACGACGACGAGGGCAGCCGCCACGCCAGGGAGGACCACCACCGGAGCAAGGGCCCCGACATCTGGGCCGCCACCGATCCCGGCAAGTGGGAGTGGATGCAGGTCTACCCGACCTACCTGGCCTACGACACGCTGACTTCGACGTACCCCGGCAAGTACTGCACGGCCGACAGCCAGTGCGCCGCCGGCCTCACCTGCGACTCGATGGCCAACGCCTGCATGAAGCCGGTGCCGCCACCGACCTGCAACGAGGCGGGCTGCACACCCACCGCCTGCGACGCCGGGCTGGTGCGCCTCACCATCGACGCCCCGCTCTACGACGGCGATACGGTGTCCGGTGACCAGTGCGTACAGCCCTGCACCGGGGCCGGGGCCGGCGACTGCGGCGCGGGACAGGCCTGCCTCTCCGGGAAGTGCGTCAACCCGGCGCTCAAGATCCGGCTCTCCGGGGCGTCGATGAGCGAGTCCTGCACCGGCGCCGAGCTCTTCAAGGGGTCGAACGAGCAGGGGAGCTGCGGCAAGGTGTTCAAGAAGTACCCGCTCAAGAACAACACCGTCTGCCCGCGCGAGTCCGAGAGCCTTCCCAACTGCCGCGGCTCGCTGACCTGGACCAAGCGCAAGGACGTCTGGGGCTGGTACTGCCGCGGCGGCGGCGAGGCGCTCTACGCCTGCCTGCCCGAGGACGCGCCCGACCTGGACGCCGTCCAGTTCATCCCCGGCAAGCCCTGGTGCGCCGCCGCCGACGCCACCTCCTTCGTCGGCGTCTGCAAGTAGGAGGTGGCGGCCACCGCCTCCACGGCCGGTGAAGGGCGCTGACGCGGCGCGGCAGCCGCAACCCTTGCGGTCGGTCCGGACCCCGTGCCAACGTCCCACCCGGGCCGCCGCCTGGCCCGGCACACCATCGAGGGGATTCCATGCACCTGCCCAGGACGTTCGCCGCCCGCGCCGTCGCCCCGCTGCTCCTCGCCGTCCTCGCGCTCGCCGGCTGCTCCGACGACCCCAAGGAGAAGCGGGTCGCGCTGCTCTTCACCACCGATGAGCACTCGCACGTCTTCGGCATCGCCCCCGAGGTCGACGACTGGCCGCTGGCCACCGCGGCCGGGACCGGCGGGCTGGTGGGCGGCATGGCCCGCCGCGCCACGCTGATTGCCCAGCAGCGCGCCGCCATGAGCGACACCGTGGTCCTCTCCTCGGGCGACTCGACCCAGGGGACGCTGGCCACCGTCCCGTTCGCCACCGCCAACTTCGACATGCAGCTGGAGAAGGCCATGGGGTACGACGTGGTCTCGCTCGGCAACCACGAGTTCGACCAGTCGCCCGCCCTGCTGGCCATGGCGGTGAGCGCCGCCAGCGCCAACGGCGGCATCGGGGCGCCCCAGCTGGTCCTCACCAACATCAAGTTCAGCGGCGCCACCAGCGGCGCCGACAGCGAGCTCGCCAAGCTCTACGGCCCGGGCAAGCCCATCGCCCCCTCCCACGTGGTGACCACCCCGGGCGGCATCAAGGTCGGCGTGGTCGCCTCCATGGGGGTCTCGGCCGCCTCGGTGGCCGCCCCCTTCGCCGCGCCGGTCACCTTCACCAACGGCGTCTCCACCGCCTCGACCAACGCCCTGGCCGCCATCGCCGCGCAGATCCAGCCGGTGGTCGACTCGCTGCGCAACGACTCGAAGGTCGACGTGGTGGTCCTGCTCAGCCACGGTGGCGTCCTCGAGGCGGGAGGCACCAACGAGGACGAGGCGCTGGCGGCCCGCCTCACCGGCCTCGACCTGGTGCTGAGCGGCCACAGCCACGCCGCCGCCCAACCGGTCCGCTACGTCAACGACCCGGTCGGCCACAAGGTGGCGCTGCTGCAGACCAGCCCGTACGGCAAGGAGCTGGGGCGCGCCGAGCTGGTCTGGCTCGAGGGCGATCGCCCCCGCCTCGACACCGACCCCGCCAGGACCAGGTACATCCCGGTCAACGAGGCGGTGGTCCCCACCACCAACCCCCAGGTGGTCGGCCTGATCAACGCCCTGGTCGCCGGCCTGGAGGTGAGCGCCACCGGGCCCTCCTTCCTGGAGCAGACCCTCTACGCCGTGCTCGGCACCGCGGTCACCCACACCGCCACCCGGGGTGACCTCTACTTCTACCCGCTCGGCCAGACCGCCTTCGCCGTGCGCGGGCTCGGGACCGGGGAGTCGAACATGCTCAACCTCGACACCGACGCCATCCTGGCGGCCGCCAACCGCTTCGGCGGCGCCACCCAGGTGGCGCTGCAGGCGCGCGGCTCGATGCGCGCCGACATCCAGCCCGGCAAGACCGGCGTGCTCTCCTTCGCCGACCTCTACCGGGCCGCCCCGCTCGGCGTCGACGTGACCAACGGGTCGCCGGGCTACCCCATCCTGCGCTTCCTCATGGCCCGCGCCGAGCTGCGCGCCGCGCTGGAGGGGACGCTGCTCAAGAGCCTCGAGGACCCCGACTACTTCGTCTCGCCGTCCGGGCTCAAGGTGAAGTACGACCGGACCCGGGCGATGTGGAACCCGGCCGACCCGGCCGGCCTCGGCTGGATCACCTACATGGCCACGGTCGACGCCGCCGGCGCGGAGACCCCCTTCTACGACACCTCGCTCTCCGCGGCCGGCTGGCTCAGCCCGACCGCGCCGACCGGCGTCATCCCGGTGGCGGCCACTTACCAGCTGGGCGCCTTCGCCGCCTCGCTCGGCATCGCGCCGCGGGACCCGGCCACCGGGGCCCCCGTGACCCCGGCCAACCTCCCCACCCTGATGATCCGCTACCCGTGCGCCACGGCCCCCTGCCCGTCGGTCAAGGACCACCAGGCGCTGGCCAGCTACGTGGCCCAGGTCTGCGCCGGGAACGCCGGCCAGCTGCCGGTGCGCTACGACGCCACCAACGCCGCCGGGGTGATCCCGCGGCGCATGGTCTGCAGCGGCGCCGACTGCCCGCACTAGCTCGCCCTGCTCGCGGCGGCTCGCGGCGGCGGCTCCAGCGAGGGCCGCCGCCCCACCGCTACCGGCGCCGACCCTTCGTCGAGTAGACTCGAGGCGTGCCCCGAAGTGATCTCGCCCGCGTCCGCCGCCTCGTCGTCAAGGTGGGGACGGGCACCCTCACCGACGCCGCCGGCCGCTTCGACCGGGAGAACTGCCACCGGCTCGCCACCGAGCTGGCGGCGGCCGGCGCCGGGCGTCGTCTCACCGTGGTCTCGTCGGGCGCCATCACCCTCGGGGCCCAGCGGCTCGGGCTCACCCGCCAGAAGGGGCGCCCCTGGGACATCGCCACCAAGCAGGCCTGCGCCGCCGTCGGCCAGCCCCACCTCATG
>Ga0315271_10001240_pt1 | contig 15350 bp, 14 predicted proteins | sample C3_top_MG_FD_204664 | JGI IMG/M metagenome (GOLD analysis project Ga0315271, IMG submission 204664) | Sediment microbial communities from Yellowstone Lake, YNP, Wyoming, USA - C3_top | ecosystem: Environmental > Aquatic > Freshwater > Lake > Sediment | place: USA: Wyoming | collected 2017-08-01 | reverse complement strand
CGTGGACGCCATCCGTGCGGCCAAGAAGAAGCGAATCCCGGTCACCGCCGAAGCCACACCGCACCACTTCAGCCTCACGGACGAGGCCGTTGCCGGATTCGACTCCAACGCCAAGATGGCCCCGCCCCTCAGGAGCCAGGAGGATGTGGACGCGGTCATCGGCGGTCTGGCCGACGGAACGCTGGACTGCATTGCCACGGATCACGCCCCCCACGCCTACGAGGAGAAGACCGTGGAGTTCGATCGGGCCCCCAACGGGATCATCGGGCTCCAGACCGCAGTGCCCCTGGCCCTGGACCGCCTCGTCCGGAGCGATCGGATCTCCCTGAAGCGCATGGTGGACGCCTTCTCGTGCGCCCCGGCCCGGATCCTGGGCCTGGAGGGCAAGGGAACCATCCGGGCGGGGGCCGACGCGGACCTGACCCTTTTCTCCCTTCGCAAGGAAACGTGTCTTGCCGCCTCCGACATCAAGTCCCTAAGCAAGAACAGCCCCTTCCTGGGGATGAAGTTCAAGGGTGCCGTCGTGGCCACCGTCATCGCCGGCGAGGTATACCCGGCCTCATGACGATCCGGCCAGAGGCGAGGAGAAGGAAAAATCTGAACCACAGAGGCACAAAGGCACAGGGATAAAGAAAAGTCGGGGAAAATCAAAGAGTGAAAAATGTTCAGAAGGTCTCGACAGGAGATCCCCGCACCAAGGGTCGTCCACCGCAGCCCATTGAGTGGCCTCCTCTGAGCCTCTGTGTCTCCGTGGTTCGACTGTCCTAAAATGCCCAAGCCAACGACGGTATTCATGTGCCAGAGCTGCGGAACGCAAAGCCCCAAGTGGTTGGGACGGTGTCCCGGGTGCGGGGAATGGAACACGCTCCTGGAGGAGACCGTCGGGGGAGAGGAGGCCCGCCCCGGGTTGCCACCCAAGGCGAGCCGGGCGACACCCCTGCCCGAAGTGGGCGCCGACGACGGCGAGCGACTCTCCACGGGGATGCCCGAGGTGGATCGCGTGCTGGGGGGTGGCCTCTTTCCTGGAGGCGTCACGCTCTTGGGCGGCGACCCTGGGGTGGGCAAATCGACCCTCCTCCTCCAGCTCTTCGGTCACCTGTCCCGGGGCCGGACGCTCCTTTACGCCAGCGGGGAGGAGTCCCTGGCACAGGTGGCCTCCCGGGCGAGCAGGTTGGGAGTGGATTCGCCGACTCTGCACCTCTATGCGGAAACGGCCCTGGAGGCGATCCTCCAGGAGGTCGAGCGCCTGGCCCCCTCAGCGCTGGCGGTGGATTCGATCCAGACCGCCGGAACCTCCGCCATCGGCTCCGCCCCCGGGTCCCTGTCCCAGGTCCGCGAGTGCTCGGCGCGCTTGATCGAACTTGCCAAGCGGCGGGGTATGCCCGTGGTCCTGGTGGGCCACATCACCAAGGACGGCATGATCGCCGGACCCAAGGCCCTGGAGCACATGGTGGACACGGTCCTGTACCTGGAGGGTGAAAAATACCGCCACCTCAAGGTCCTCAGGGCGCAGAAAAACCGCTTCGGGGCCACTTCGGAGCTGGCGCTCCTGGAGATGACCGGAGAGGGGTTGAGGGAGGTCGAGAATCCCTCGGCGGCACTGCTGGCGGACCGGCCGCTCAACGTCCCCGGGTCACTCATCGGAGTGGTCATCCAGGGCACGCGGCCCCTGCTCTTCGAAATCCAGGCGCTCACGAGCCCCTCGGCCTTCGGCTTGGCCAAGCGCATGAGCCTGGGCCTCGATCGCAATCGCGTCCAGCTCCTCACGGCGGTTCTGGAGCGCTCCGCACGGATCACCTTGGGAGACCGGGACCTCTTCGTGAACGTGGTGGGAGGCGTGGAGTTGGACGAGCCCGCCCTGGACCTGCCGCTGTGCCTGGCCGTGGCCTCCGCCTACCGGGGCAGGGCCATGCCCTCGGACCTGGCGGCCTTCGGCGAGGTGGGGCTGGCGGGGGAGGTTCGCGGGGTGGGCTCGGCGCAGGCCCGCGCCGCCGAGGCGGCGGCCCTCGGCTTCACCCGGTGCGTCCTGCCCGCCTCCGACCACAAGCGCCTGGACAGGGCACCCAAGGGCATCAGGCTGGAACCCGTCTCCCGCCTGGAGGAGGCCCTGGAACTGCTCCTGCCCTGAAAGAGCCTTCCCCCTTTTTGAAGGGATAATGACAAGGCCCGGCGTCCTCCGCCGGGCCTTGTCATTTCGAACCATGCCTGGACGTTGCTACTTCGCTTGGGTCGGCGCGGGGGTTGGACTCGTGGCGGGAGGGCCGGCAGGAGCAGCCGTGTCGCTCCCGTGCGCGGGCATGCCCGCAGGGGCGCCGCCCACCGGCGGATGTCCGGGAGGCATTTCGAGTCCGCCCGCGGTTTCGCCGGCACCGGGGTGCCCGGGAGGCATCTCTCCGGAAGAAGGTGCACCGGCATGACCGCCGCCCTTGGGGCTGGACGCGGTGACCTTCCAGGCGCCGTTTTCTTGGGCCAGTTCGTAGGTGTACTCCATAGGGGGCATGTCCGCCACGCCCTTCACGGTGAACGCCGCCTCGCAGGTGGCCTTGGCCCCATCAATCTGCGGGTTCTTGAATTCCAGAGACATCTTATTCAGGTCGAGCCCGCGAACCTTGGTGAGATAGGTGACGACGGCCGCCTGCAGGGGGTCGGATGAAGCGGGCGCAGAGGGGGAGGCCACGGCGGCGGCGGGCTCTGCCTTGGACGGGGTGTTCGGCGTGGCGGGCTTCTGGCAGGCCAGGGTCAGGCAGGCGAGCAGAACCGCGGCAGGAACGACAAAGGGATTCAAATTCATGGACGGATTCTCCTTCGAGATCGGCGCTCTCGGAACGGCGCCCCGCGCATCGGCGCGCCGGGGACGGGGCGAGAGTCTATCGCACTTGAAACCGACGCGCCACCCCCAGCGGCCAGGCGAATGGGGAAACTTAACGGCTCCTCACTGCGTTCAAGACAGTGAGGTCGAGGAGGTGGATCATGAAGCGCGCGATCATTCCCATCCTGTTGCTCGTCCTGATGGCGCTGGGCGCCGCCTGCACGGGCGTTCTCCTGGCGGCTTCGGCGGACGACCGTGAAGAGCACGCCTTCACGCTCGAGCCGGGCGGCAGGTTCTCGCTCGAAAATGTCAACGGCGACATCACGGTTCGTGCCTCCGAGGGCAATCGGGTCCTGGTCGTCGCGGTGAAGAAGGTCAAGGCCATGGACCAGGGGAGGGCCAAGGAGGCGCTCTCGAAGCTCAAGGTGGCCATCGAGAGCTCTCCTCGTGAGATCGCGGTGAAAACGATCTACCCCAGCGCCAAGGAGGGGCTGGTCAACCTGGGCGTCTCCATGTCGGTGGAATACACGGTCACCGTCCCGGAGGGAACGAACCTCGACCTCTCGGGTGTCAACGGGACCATCACGATGGCCGTCCCGGGCGCGGAGGCGTCCTGCGAAACGACCAACGGCTCCATCCGGGCCGAGGGTGCCAAGCTCCTGAGCGCCACGACGGTCAACGGCCGGATCCGCTTCGACGTGGAGAATGTCCGCGAGGTGAGCTCGACCAACGGTTCCGTGGAAGGAACCGTGAAGTCCCTGAAGCCTTCGGGGGGCAAGCTGGAGACGGTGAACGGGTCGGTCACGCTGAGCCTTCCGAAGGACGCCGCGGTTCGGCTCGAAGCCGAGAACGTGAACGGCTCCATCCACAACGAACTTGCGGGTCTCAGCGTGGAGAAGCACAGCCTGTCCGGAGACCTGAACGGAGGAGGGGGCACCCTTTCCATCGAGACGGTCAACGGCGGAATCGAAATCAAGGCCGCCTTGTAAAAACTGGTGGCAGCGCCGCACGACTCCCGGGGAGGCGGAAGGTCATCGCCTCCCCGGTCGTTTTGTGGTCAGGACGCTCCTCGAAAGGACCGCTCGAGGATCCGGAGCGGCGCACCCCGCCGCCCACCCCTCGGGCTCTGGAAAAATCTCCAAGAGTATGATAGATAGGAAGTTTCGGAGGACTGATGGACCATATCCGCATCAAAGGCGCCCGGGAGCACAATCTCAAGAATCTGGACATCACCCTTCCCAAAAACAAGCTCGTGGTGCTCACGGGGCTCTCCGGGTCGGGCAAGTCGTCCCTGGCCTTCGACACGCTCTACGCCGAAGGACAGCGCCGCTATGTGGAAAGCCTCTCGGCCTACGCCCGGCAGTTTCTCGATCTCATGGAAAAGCCCGACGTGGATGCCATCGAAGGCCTCTCGCCGGCCATCTCCATCGAGCAGAAGAGCACCTCCCACAACCCGCGCTCCACCGTGGGAACGGTGACCGAGATCTACGACTACCTGCGCGTGCTCTTTGCCCGTATCGGAAAGCCCCACTGTCCCAAGTGCGGCCGCCCCATCGAGAGCCAGACGGTGCAGCAGATGGTGGACAGCATCCTGGCCTACCCCGAGGGCGAGAGGATCTACGTCCTTGCTCCCGTGGTGCGGGGCCGCAAGGGCGAGTACAAGAAGCTCTTTCTGGACCTCCTCAAGGAGGGCTTCGTTCGGGCGCGCATCGACGGTGAGGTGGTGGAGCTGGAAGGCACGGGCGACTTGGCGCGCTACCGGGCCCACACCATCGAAGTGGTGGTGGACCGCCTCGTGGTCAAGCCCGATGTCCAGGGGCGCCTCACCGAATCCGTCGAGTTGGCCCTCCAGAAGGGTGAGGGCCTGATGATCATTCACAGGCTGGGAGATGGTCCGGGTCGGGGCCTGGCGGCTGCCGCACCGGGGAGCGAGGACCAGCTTTTCTCCGAGCGCCTTTCCTGTCCCAAGTGCATGACCGCGCTGCCCGAGCTCGAGCCCCGGCTGTTCTCGTTCAACAGCCCCCACGGCGCTTGCCCGGACTGTTCCGGGCTCGGCGTGAAAATGGAACTGGACCCGGCCAAGATCGTGCCCAACCCCTCCCTGTCCATCGCTCAAGGCGCGCTGGCGCCTTGGCCCGTGGAGGGTGGATTCTGGTACCGGGAGATGTTGGAAGGCCTGGCCAAGGAGCTGGACTTCTCCCTTAAGGTTCCTTGGAACAAGCTTCCGGAGGTCGCCCGACGGTCCGTTCTCTACGGGTCGGAGGGGAAGAAAATCGCCTACGATGTGAAGCGGGAATCCAGCAGATACCAGTTCGAACACGTGTTCGAAGGCGTCATGTCCAACCTCCTGCGACGTTACAAGGAAACCAAATCGGACATGGCGCGGCAGGAGATCGAGTCCTTCATGTCGAGCAGTTCGTGCCCCTCCTGCGGGGGCCTGCGCCTCAAGCGCGAGGCGCTCTCCGTGACCGTGGGCAGCCACACCATCGCCTCCTTGACGGCCCTGCCCGTGAGCCGGGCCATTGCGGGTATGGAGGCCCTGGACCTCTGCAGCCGGGACCGAGAGATCGCACGGATGGTTCTCAAGGAGATCCGAAGCCGCCTGGCGTTCCTCGAAAACGTGGGTCTGGGCTACCTCACGCTGAGCCGTTCGGCCGCCACGCTGTCGGGCGGAGAGAGCCAGCGCATCCGGTTGGCCACCCAGGTGGGAAGCCAGCTCACCGGCGTCCTGTACGTCTTGGACGAGCCGTCCATCGGCCTTCACCCCAGGGACAACCGGCGGCTGCTCGACACGCTCATGGCCATGCGCGACCTCGGGAACACCGTCGTGGTGGTGGAGCACGACGAGGAGACCATCCGAGCCGCCGATCACGTGGTCGATCTGGGGCCCGGCGCGGGGATTCACGGCGGCGAGGTGGTGGCCGAGGGGACCGTTGAGGATCTGTGCGCCGCCGAACGATCTCTGACAGGGGCCTACCTCTCTGGGAGGCGCAGCGTGCCCGTGCCCAAGAGGCGGCGCCCCGCCCGCGGCACCCTCTGGATACGAGGCGCCCGGGAGAACAATCTCAAGGACATCGACGCGCCCGTCGCGCTGGGGACCCTCACCGTCGTCGCGGGCGTTTCGGGATCGGGAAAATCCACGCTCATCCACGAGGTTCTCTACAAGGGCATGGTTCAGAAGATCTATCACGGCGTAGAAAAGCCGGGTGCGCACCGGAACATCGAAAATTGGGCCCTGGTGGACAAGGTCATCGAAATCGACCAGGCGCCCATCGGCCGGACCCCCCGGAGCAACCCGGCGACCTATACTGGGCTCTTCACGCCCATCCGGGATCTCTACGCCCAAGTGCCCGAATCCCGGGCGCGGGGCTACAAGCCCGGCCGGTTCTCATTCAACGTGAAGGGGGGGCGCTGCGAGGCGTGCCAGGGGGATGGCGTCCTCCAGATCGCCATGCATTTTCTCCCCGATGTGTATGTGACCTGCGAGACATGCAAGGGCAAGCGATACAACCGGGAGACGCTGGAGGTCCGATTCAAGGGGCGAACGGTGGCAGAGGTCCTGGATATGACCGTGAGCGAGGCCCTGGAGTTTTTCGAAAAGGTGCCCCTCGTGGCCAAGAAACTCCAGACTCTGCAGGACGTGGGCTTGGGATACCTGCACCTGGGCCAGCAGGCCACCACGCTCTCGGGGGGTGAGGCCCAGCGCATCAAGCTGGCGAGGGAGTTGTCCCGCCGGGCCACAGGCAGTACTCTGTATGTCCTGGACGAGCCAACCACGGGGCTCCACTTCGAGGATGTCCGATACCTGCTCGCCGTGCTCCAGCGCCTGGTGGACGCCGGAAACACGGTGGTGGTCATCGAACACAACCTGGATGTGATCAAGTGCGCTGACCAGATCCTGGAGCTCGGGCCCGACGGAGGGGATGCGGGAGGGCGGATCGTCGCCCGGGGTACGCCGGAGGAGGTTTCCCGTGTCGTGGCTTCCCCCACGGGAGGGTACCTGAAAAGGCTGCTCGCGGGGTGAGGGGGCATCGGGACAAGCGCTTGGCGCGAGGGTCCATACAAGGGGGGATCATGTTGAACTTTCCCGAACCGTACCGCATCAAGATGGTCGAGGCCATCCGCCTCACGCCGCGCGAGGAGCGCCTGAGCCTCCTGGAAAAAGCCGGGTACAACCTGTTCATGATTCCCGCCGAGGCGGTGTTCGTGGACCTTCTGACGGATTCGGGGACGGGGGCCATGAGCGACCGGCAGTGGGCGGCCCTCATGCGGGGGGACGAGTCCTACGCCCAGGCGCGCTCCTGGTTCCGCTTCTACGAGGTCGTCAAGGGCCTCACGGGGATGGAGCACGTTCTTCCCACGCACCAAGGTCGGGCGGCGGAGAACATCCTCTTCTCGGCCCTCTCCCGGCCAGGCCTCACGATCCCGAGCAACAGCCACTTCGACACCACCCGGGCCAACATCGAGTTCTACGGGGCCAGGGCGGTGGACCTGGTGATCCCCGAGGGCCACGACCTCCGGTCCCATCACCCTTTCAAGGGCAACATGGACCTCCAGCGGCTCGAGGACCTGCTCAAGACCGAGGGCCGGGAGCGTGTGCCCATCTGCATGATGACGGTGACCAACAATACGGGGGGAGGGCAGCCCGTTTCCCTGGAGAACATCCGGGGCGCCTCCGAGCTCTGCCGGAAGCACTCCGTCCCGTTCTTCCTGGACGCCTGCCGCTTCGCCGAAAACGCCTTCTTCATCCGGAAGCGCGAGCCGGCGTGTGCGGGTATGTCCATCCCGGAGATCGCCCGCGCCATGTTCGCCTGCGCGGACGGGGCCACCATGAGCGCCAAGAAGGACGGCCTGGGCAACATCGGGGGATTCCTGGCCCTGCGGGACGGAGACTTGGCGGGAACCCTGAAGAACGCCCTCATCCTCAGGGAGGGGTTCCCTACCTACGGCGGGTTGGCGGGACGGGACCTGGAGGCGCTTGCGGCGGGATTCGAAGAGGTCACCGACGAGGCCTACCTGGCGGCCCGCATCGGGCAGGTGGAGCGCTTGGGCGAGGAACTCCTGGGAGCGGGCGTCCCGATCCTTGAACCCACGGGGGGCCACGCGGTGTACCTCGATGCCAAGGGTGCGTTCCCGCACATTCCGGCCCACGAATACCCGGCCCAGAGCCTGGCCGTCGCCTTGTACGCCGAAGGTGGGGTTCGGGGTGTCGAGATCGGATCCTTCATGTTTGGCAAGTCCGACGCCTCGGGGGCTTTGGTGCCCGCCGCCCTCGAACTCGTCCGGCTGGCCATTCCCCGGAGGGTCTACACGGACAACCATCTCGGGTACGTGGCGGAGGTGGCGGGCGCAATCGTCCGACACCGAGACCGCTACGCCGGCTACCGCGTCGTGGAGGAGCCACCCTTTCTCCGGCACTTCACGGCGAAGCTGGCCCCACTCACCCCTTGAGCCGGCGCCTCGCATTGAATATGCTGTTCTTCTGTGGGACGGGAAAAGACCGATGATCACCGGATTCAACCAAGATGTCGCCTACAAGGGGAAAATTTACCATGTTCAGACCGAGGACCGGGGCAAGTCCAACCCGGTTATCGAGACCCTGATCTACGTCGGCGGGGAGATCCTGTCCTCCAAGAAGGTCTCCTACGAGGATCTGCTGCAGGAGGGGTACGACGAGGCCAAGCTCATGGCCCGGCTCGAGCAGCAGCACCGGCGCGTGGTGGTCGACATCAAGATCGGAAAGTTCGCCAAGGAGCCCGAGGAAGCGTTCGGGGCCGGATTGGTCTCCTCCAGGAGCCTGGACGAGGTGATCCTCGACTACCTGACCAGCGAGACGGAGGGGGAGAAACTCTCCGTCCAGATCCTGGATCAGACCCCCCTTCACGCGGGCGAGAAAGCGTGGCTCCAAGTCAAGGCCACGACGGACATCAGCAAGACCCCGCTTCCCGAGGCCTCGGTGACGGTTCGTGTTGCCTCCACGAGCGGGCAGACGCAGGAGCTCTTCACCGGCCAGACGAACGGCCAGGGCCTCTGCGCGGCCGCCTTCGTGGTGCCCGACTTGAGCGAAAACGCCGTGATCCTCACGGAGGTGCTGCACGCCAAAGGCACCTTCCAGCACAAGGCGCTCGTCGCCAAGAAGGGCCAATGATGCGCCTGGTGGTGAACGGGTCGGGACGCGAATTCCCGGAGGGGCAGACGCTGCTCGAGCTGATCGACTCGCTGGGGTTGGCGGCAGATCGCGTGGCCGTGGAACGAAACGGTGAAATCGTCCCGAGGGAGTTGTACTCGGCAACTGCGCTGGCCCATGGGGATCGCATCGAAATCGTACAGTTCGTGGGGGGAGGGTGAGGGCCGCCTTGGAGGACCCCTTTGACGGTCTCCGGGCCCTGGGCTAGAGTGGGTATACCGGGCGGCTAGCTCAGCGGGAGAGCGCCTGCCTTACAAGCAGGATGTCACTGGTTCGAATCCGGTGCCGCCCACCACCTCCAAACCCTTGACCGCATAGGGGAAATCTGGTAATCTGACGTTTCCCATAAGAGTGGGAACCCGTTGGGGAGGCCGTGTCGTGCTCGAAGAGATCGCGAAGAACGCCTGGCACATTCCCATCCTGATGGCCCTGATCCTGGTCTACGGATTTCTTCTGAACCGCGTGCTCTTCCGTCCCGTGCAAAGGGTGCTGGACGAGCGCAGGGGCCGGATCCGGGAGGCGGGGACACTGTCGGAGCAGTCCAGGGTGTCCCTCAAACAGCGATTCGAGGAGTACGAGCAGGCCGTGCTCGAGGCGCACCGGCGCGGAACCCATATCAAAGAAGCGGCCCGCGGCCAGGCGTACGACTACCGCTCCAAGGTTCTGGCTGAAGTGAAGGCAGAGATGGACGGCGAAATTAGAAAGACAGAGTCCGAACTCCGAGCCAGTATGGCGGTCATCAAGCGCGAGCTGGATGAAACCACTCCGGACCTGGTGAAACTCATGGCGACCAAGATCCTGGGCCGCGAGGTGGCCCTCTGATGCGGCGGCGCTTGTGGTTGCTCGTCGCGCCGGTCCTTCTGGCCGGACTTCCCGTGCTGGCCGAGGAGGCCGCAGAGGCCCACGAGGGGGGCGCCGAAGGGTTGTCGGCTTGGACGGCCCCCATCTGGGGCGTGCCCATGATCGCTTGGCAGGTCGCCAATATCCTGCTGGTGGCAGGACTGTTCTGGTACCTGCTCCGTCGGCCGGCCCCCAAGTTCTTCGAGGGCCGCGCCCAGGAGATCCAAGACCTCCTGGAGAAAGCCATTCACGACAAGGAAGACGCCACCGCACGCCTGAAGGAGGTCGAGGCCAAAATGGAGCGCCTCAAGGATGAGGTGGCCGGCATCGAAGCTGCGGCACAGCAGCAGGCCGAGGCGGACAAGTTGCGGGTCCAGGCGGACGCGGAGCAAGCAAGGCTAAGAATCCGCAAGGAAGCCAAGGACGAGATTGACAGGCGCATGATCGACGCCCGGCGCGAACTCAAGCGGTACGCGGCGGACACGGCGGTGGCCATGGCCCGGGAAGCGCTCTCGCGGGGTATCACCGAATCGGACGAATCCCGCCTCCAGGAGAAGTTCTTGGTGGGCGTGGGGGAGGAGGCGGCTCATGAGCGCGGTCGGTAGGCGCTACGCGCAGGCCCTCATGGCCGGGCTCGGCGGTGCCGACCCCGAGAAGGTCTTGGGCGATCTTGAAACGCTTGGCGCCTGGTTGACGCAGGTTCCGGGCTTTCAGGGGGCCTTGGAGAACCCGGGGATCCCGGCTTCGGCCAAGAGCAAGCTGCTGGGAGACCTGGCGACCCGGGCCGGGTTCGAACCCATGGCCTCCCGGTTCGTGCTGGTGGCCATTGCGAACCACCGGGTGAGGCAGTGGGCCGAACTGGTGGACGCATTTCGAGGGCTGTGCGACGAAAAGCGCGGCGTGGTTCGGGCAAAGGTCCGAACGGCGAGGCCCTTGGATCCGGCGGCGACAAAAGATTTGGCGGTGCGCCTGAGCAAGCTTCTGGGACATCGCGTCGAGATCGAATCGGGCGTGTCTCCGGCGCTCCTCGGGGGTGTGGAGTTGCGCATGGGATCCACCGTCTACGACGGCACAGTGGCCGGGGCGCTCAAGGCCCTCCATCAAGACCTCGTGAAGGGGTAGGCAGAGATGATCAAGACGGACGAGATCAGCAAAATTCTCAAGAGCCAGCTGGAGGGATTCGAGAGCCGGTTGGATGTGGCGGAGGTGGGATATGTGACCTCCGTCGGCGACGGCATCGCGCGCATCTACGGCCTGGAGAAGGTCATGGCCGGGGAGCTCCTCTCCCTCGGCGAGGACATGTACGGCATGGCCCTCAACCTGGAAGAGGATAGCGTGGGCGCCGTGCTCATGGGCGAGACCTCACTGGTCAAAGAGGGCGACGAGGTCCGCCGCACGGGGCAGATCATGTCCGTGCCGGCAGGGGAGGCCATGATCGGAAGGGTCATCAACCCCCTGGGGGCACCCGAGGACGGCCGCGGCCCCATCGAATCCTCCGTGAGGTTCCCCATCGAGCGCATCGCGCCGGGCATCGTCCAGCGCCAGCCCGTCAGAATCCCGCTTCAGACGGGGCTCAAGCCCATCGATGCCATGATCCCCATCGGGCGAGGCCAGCGCGAGCTCATCATCGGCGACCGCCAGACCGGAAAAACGGCCGTGGCCATCGATACGATCATCAACCAGAAGGGCAAGGACGTCATCTGCATCTATGTGGCCATCGGCCAGAAGCGCTCCACCATCGCACAGGTGGTGAAGACCCTGGGCGACCACGGCGCCATGGAGCACACCATCGTCCTCTCCGCCTCGGCCTCGGAGCCCGCTTCGTTGCAGTACATCGCGCCCTACTCCGGGTGCGCCATCGGCGAATACTTCATGCATCAGGGAAAACACGTGCTGGTGGTCTTCGACGACCTGTCCAAGCACGCCGCGGCCTACCGCGAGATCTCGCTGCTCTTGCGCCGCCCTCCGGGTCGCGAAGCTTACCCGGGCGACGTGTTTTACTTGCACTCCAGGCTCCTGGAGCGCTCGGCCAATCTGAGCCCCAAGGAGGGTGGCGGATCGCTGACGGCCCTGCCCATCATCGAAACCCAGGCCGGCGATGTTTCCGCGTACATTCCCACCAACGTCATCTCCATCACGGACGGCCAGATCTACCTGGAATCGGACCTCTTCTACCAGGGCGTCCGCCCGGCCCTCAACGTGGGCATCTCCGTGAGCCGCGTGGGCGGCAACGCCCAGATCAAGGCCATGAAGAGCGTGGCGGGCACCCTGCGCCTCGAGCTGGCCCAGTACCGAGAGCTCGCGGCCTTCGCGCAATTCGGTTCGGACCTGGACAAGGCCACGCAATCGCAGCTCAATCGGGGCGTGAGACTGGTGGAAATTCTCAAGCAAAACCAGTACCAGCCCCTGGATGTCGTGAAGCAGATCGCCATCATCTACGGGGCCACTCACGGCTACCTCGATGACATCGAAGTGGCCAAGTGCCGGACGTTCGAGAAGGGCCTTTACAACTACCTGGACCTGAACGGCCAAGTGTGGATGGACACCCTCCGGGACAAGAAAGTCATGGACGACGCCCTCGCCGGCCAGCTCGACCAGTTCCTCAAAGAGTACAAGCACCAGTTCCTCAAGGAGCAGGAAGCGACCTAGGCCATGGCAAACCTGAGAGATATCCGGCGAAGAATCCGGTCGGTGCAGAGCACCCAACAGATCACCAAGGCCATGAAGATGGTGGCCGCGGCCAAGTTGCGCCGCGCTCAGGAAAACATGATCGCGGCGCGTCCCTATTCGGCAAAGATGCTGGAGGTCTTGGAATCTCTGGCCTCAAGATGCGACCAGACCGCGCACCCGCTCCTGCAGGTTCGTCCGGAAAAGAAGATCTTCGCCGTCATCGTGACGGCGGACCGCGGGCTCTGCGGAGGCTTCAATACGAACATCATTCGGTTCGCCGGTCACTGGCTGAAGGACAAGGCCGCCGAGGGTGCCGAGGTCTCGTTGGTGCTGGTGGGGCGAAAGGCTGTGGATGTTTTCAAGCGTCGCGAGGTGCCCGTCCAAAAGCGCTGGACGGGGCTCTTCCAGAAGGTCCGGTACGAGGACGCGGAGTCCATCGGCCAGTTCCTCATGGAAGCCTACACCAATCACGAGTGCGATGCGATTTATGTCATATATAATCAGTTTAAAAGCGTTATCGCCCAAGAGATCGTGGCGGACAGGCTCCTGCCCATCCCGCGGCAGGAAGCGGCGGTCGCCGAAGGGGGCCCCGATTATATTTACGAGCCCAGCGAACAAGCCCTGTTCGAATCGCTCCTGTCCAAACATGTGATCTTCCAAATTTTCCACGCCCTTTTGGAATCGGGTGCCGCCGAGCATGGTGCGCGCATGACGGCCATGGAGGGCGCCACCAACAACGCCCGTGACATGATTGACAGGCTGACCCTTTTCGCGAACCGGGTCCGCCAGGCGGCCATTACCAAAGAGATCATTGAAATCGTCAGCGGGGCTCAGGCCCTCGGTTAACGGGAGAATTGCCCATGGCTGTGGAAGGAAAGGTCATCTCGATCATCGGGCCGGTGGTGGACGTCCAGTTCCCCATGGACCACATCCCCACCATTTACAACGCCGTTCACATCAGCTCCGAAGGGTTCGGTTCCGCCGTCCCCATCGACGTCACGGCGGAGATCGCCCAGCACCTGGGCGAGGGCCGCGTTCGGTGCGTGGCGATGGAGCCGACGGACGGCATGGTTCGCGGGATGAAGGCCGTGGATCAGGGAGCGTCCATCAGCATCCCCGTCGGAAAGGAGACCCTGGGGCGCATCTTGAACGTCCTGGGACGGCCCGTGGATGAGCTGGGGCCCGTGAACGCCACGGAGTTCTACCCCATCCACCGCCCGGCTCCCGCCTTCGAGGATCAGGCCACCTCCTCCGAGATGTTCGAGACGGGCATCAAGGTCGTAGACCTGCTGGAGCCGTACCTGAAGGGCGGGAAAACAGGGCTCTTCGGCGGCGCCGGCGTGGGCAAGACGGTCCTCATCATGGAGCTCATCAACAACGTGGCCATGCACCACGGGGGCGTGTCGGTCTTCGCCGGCGTGGGCGAGCGGACGCGTGAGGGCAACGACCTCTGGCTCGAGATGTCCGAGTCCGGTGTTATCACGCCGGGAAATCCAGACAAATCCAAGGCGGCGCTCATCTACGGGCAGATGACCGAGCCCCCGGGGGCAAGGCTGCGGGTTGGACTGACGGGGCTGACGGCGGCGGAATATTTCCGCGATGCCCAGGGACAGGACGTCCTCCTCTTCATTGACAACATCTTCCGCTTCACCCAGGCGGGGTCGGAGGTCTCGGCCCTGCTCGGGCGCATGCCCTCGGCCGTGGGCTACCAGCCCAACCTGGCCACCGAGATGGGCGAACTGCAGGAGCGGATCACCTCCACGAAGAAGGGGTCCATCACCTCGGTACAGGCCATTTACGTGCCCGCCGACGACTTGACGGACCCGGCCCCCGCCACGGCCTTCGCCCACCTGGACGCCACGTCCGTGCTCTCCCGCGCCCTCACGGAGATCGGCATCTACCCCGCGGTGGACCCGCTGGCCTCCACCTCGCGCATCCTCGACCCCCTGGTGGTGGGCGAAGAGCACTACAACGTCGCGCGAAAAGTGCAGGGCGTCCTCCAGAAGTACAAGGATTTGCAGGATATCATCGCGATCCTGGGCATCGACGAGCTGTCCGAGGACGACAAGGTCATCGTGGCGCGTGCGAGAAAGATCCAGCGCTTCCTGAGCCAGCCGTTCCATGTGGCCGAGCAGTTTACGGGATGGAAGGGCAAGTACGTGAAGGTGGCCGACACCATCCGGAGCTTCTCCGAAATCGTGGACGGAAAGCACGACGAGCTTCCCGAGCAGGCCTTCTACATGGTGGGCGCCATCGAGGAGGCCCAGGAAAAGGCCGAGATCCTGGCGAAACAGGCCTAAGGGATAGCGATGGCGACCTTCGAGCTGCCCACCAAGATCCAGCTCAGCATCGTGACCCCGGAGCGCAGCCTCGTGAGTGCGATCGTGGACGAGGTCACGCTTCCAGGCGAAGAAGGCTATCTAGGCGTGCTTCCCGGGCACACCCCGCTCTTGACCTCGCTCAAGATCGGGGAGATCAAGTACCGCGCGGGTGGCGTCGTGAAGTTCGTTTTCGTGTCCTGGGGGTTCGTCGAGATCCTGCCGGACCGCGTGACGGTGCTGGCCGATGTGGCCGAAGCACCGGAAGACATCGATGTGGCAGCGGCCACGGAGGCGCGTGACCAGGCCGAGCGCAAGCTCAGGAGTCCCGACGCAGACTTCCGGGCTTCGCAGGTCGCACTGGAGCAGGCCCTGAGTAGAATGCAAGTGGCAGCCAAATCGGCGCCTCTTCCCAAGTAAGTTGGACCCGAGTCACCCTTTCTTTAGAGAGACGATGCCATGAAGAGAACCTATCAGCCGAACAGGCACCGACGAGCCAAGACCCACGGGTTCCGCGCCCGCATGT
>Ga0315271_10001239_pt1 | contig 15354 bp, 13 predicted proteins | sample C3_top_MG_FD_204664 | JGI IMG/M metagenome (GOLD analysis project Ga0315271, IMG submission 204664) | Sediment microbial communities from Yellowstone Lake, YNP, Wyoming, USA - C3_top | ecosystem: Environmental > Aquatic > Freshwater > Lake > Sediment | place: USA: Wyoming | collected 2017-08-01 | reverse complement strand
CCGGCGTGTACCCCGGGTGAACCCCGGCGCGTGGTGGCCTACTTGCCGAACTTGATCGGCATGGTCACCCAGAGCGCCAGCGGCTTCCCCTGGGCGGTGGCGCCGGGGACGAACTCGCAGCGCTGGATGGCCGACCAGATGGCGTTCGCCACCCGCGGGTCGCTCGGGCCGGCGAGGTAGGCGAACTGGGAGACCTTCCCGGTCTCGTCCACGGCGAACTTGACGGTGGCGGTATCGCCCCCGATGTCGACCAGGTCGCGGGGGAGGCGCAGCGAGTTGACCACGCAGCCCGAGTTGGCGAGCTTCGCCTTCTGCTGGCCGTCCCGGGCGTAGGACGGGCCGATCTGGAGCGGCGCGGAGGCGCTCGGCATCTCCTGGCGTGAGGCCACGAACTGCGGCGGCGGGAGTGGCTCGGGTTCGGGCTTGGGGGCCGGAGGGGGAGGCGGGCGCGGCGTGGCCAGCGCAACCTTCTCCACCCGGGCCACCTCGCGGGCCGGAGCCGGTGCGGCGGGCGGGCGGGCCGGGCGGGCCGCCGGCGGCGCGGTGGCCGCGATGGCGTCGCGATCGGGAGTCTTCCGCGGCTCGCGAGCAGGAGCGGCCGGCTCCCCGGGCAGGTCCCTGGTCACGACCGGTGGGGCCGGGTCCGGCTCGGCGGCCGGCGGAGGGCTCGACTCGGGCGGTCGCCCGATCCTGGTCACCGACGGATCGAGCGGGGACGGGGTGGCGGCGGCCTGGGAGAGCGGCTTGCTGCGGGTCAGCGCGAAGATGGCGATGGCGACGATCAGGATCACGCCCGCGGCGATGGGGATGATGGGGACGCCGCCCTTGGGCTTGGCCTTCCTGAAGTTGGGCGCGGCGGCCATGCGGGCCGCAGCCACCGAGGTCTCGCTCGTTGGGCGGCGCGGCGGGGCGGCCGCAGCCGTCCCCGGGCGTGCGGCAGCAGCGCCCTCGTCCTCGGCGTCGAGCCGGAGGTCCACGTATCCACCGGCCGGGATCTGCGGTTCGCCGGCCTGGCTGGCGCCCTGCGTCGCGGTGATCGGGGACTGGCAGGCGGGGCAGCGCCCGCTGGGGCCGGTCGGTCGGGGGACGTCCTTACCGCAGTGAGCACAACGAACGGTGGTGGCCATGAGCTCGGAATGTACCCAAACGTGGTGCGGATTGCACTTTCCCGGCCCGCCATCATTGGCGGGATTCGGTTGGCGCCCGCTCCCATCGTGCCGACGGGATGGCGGCGCCGCCCGAAGCGGATCAAGATGGCGGCGTGAGGGGGAGACGGGACCAGTGCACCGGCGCACCGGGATGGAGGGGCCTGCTCGGCCTCCTGATCGGCTGCGCCCTGTCGAGTCCGACGGTGGGGCTCGCCGCGACGCAACTCGCGACGGGGGCGGGACCAACCGAGCTCCAGTCGCAGGCGCCGCAGGCGACGCCCGGGGCGACCCAGGCGACCGAGCCGGGCGCGCCGAACGGTTCAACGGCGCCGACCGGGCCGACCGGGCCGACCGGGCCGACTGGGCCGACCGGGCCGACCGGGCCGACCGGGCCGACTGGGCCGACCGGGCTGACTGGGCCGACCGGGCCTGCCGTGCCGGCTGAGCCGATCGACCTGGAGAACCCGACCGAACCGAGCAGCGGCTGGCTCGAAGACAAGCGCATCGTCGTCGAGGAGAAGCTCGGTGAACTGGTCGAGGGGTTCGACCTCTTCTTCGACAAGACCAGGCGACTCGACCTGGAGGACCCGTCCTCTCGCCTCCGGCTCAAGACCTTCGTGAGGACCTCGGAGGTCGAGAACTTCGCCATGGGGTTCGCGGTCGGGACCTCCATCAGCCTGCCGCGGTTGAGCCACCTGTTCGGCAACGCCCGCCTGCTGCTCTTCGGCGAGAAGGCGACGGCCCGCCAGCCCCTCCCCACCGTGGGCGTCGTCCCGCCTGGCGGCGCCGACGTACCGATCACCTCGGCCGAGTCCGACGCGGCCGTGGCCGAGCTGACGCGCGGGCGAGGGCGGGCCGAGATCCGCTTCGACGTGGTGCGGGCCGGCGTGCTGGTCTTCGACACCGGCGCGGGCGTCACCTTCGCCTGGCCGCCCGTCCCCTTCGCCAACATCCGGGCCCACCTGAGGCTGAAGCTGGGCGCCGGATTCCTGCTGCGCGCCACCGACGTGCTCTTCGTCGAGATGGGCGGGCGGGGCCCGGGGACCAGTCTCGACCTCGAGCTGGAGCGCTACTTCGGCGAGACCATCCGCCTGCGGTGGGAGGGGCACGGCGTCTACGCCCAGCACACCCGGGGGATCGAGTGGTCGACCATGGTCGGGGGCGAGTGGAAGGCCCACGCCCGCACCGGCTTCTTCACCGGGCTGGGGTGCAGCGGCTTTGGCACCCCTTCGCCCAGCCTGGACGTCTGGCGGGCCTGGCTCGGCTTCCGGCAGGATGTCTGGAGGGGGTGGATCTTCACCGAGCTGGAGCCCGAGGTCACCTGGCCGAGGCCGGCGGGGATGGCCCGGGAGGCTGTCTGGGCGGTCACGGGGAGGCTGGAGGTGGTGGTCGAGGGACGTAGCGGGGCGAAGAGGGAGCAGCCATGAACGGTGACTGGCTCGGTGGGTTGCTCGGCTCACCCGTCACTCTGGCGGCCCTCGAGGCCGTCTGGATCGTCGCCATGGCCGGGTGGATCCTGCAGGAGCGGCGGCCCCCCGTGACCACGCTGGCCTGGATCCTCGGGCTCTCCCTGCTCCCGGTGGTCGGGGTACCCGTCTACCTCGTCCTCGGTCCCCGGCGCCTCAAGCGGCGGTTGCTGCGCCGCGCCGCCGCCCGGCAGGGGCTGAGTGGCGCCCCGGAGCCGTGGAGGGCCATCGAGGACGAGGCCCCGGTCGACACCCGGCAGCTGCTCCAGCTGGCCCGCACCCTCACCGGCGTCCCGGGCGAGACCGCCACCGGGCTGACCCTCTTCGACGACGGGGACCAGGCCATCGACGCCATCGTCGAGGCCATCCGCGCAGCGCGGGATCACGTTCACCTGGAGTACTATATCTTCTCGGCTGACCGGACCGGGACCAGGGTGCGGGACGCACTGGTGGAGCGCGCCGCCGCCGGGGTCACGGTCCGGCTTCTGGTCGACGCGGCCGGCTCCTCTCTCAAGCGCTCCTTCCTGGCGCCGCTGCTGGCGGCGGGTGGCCAGGTGGCGCGCTTCAACCCGGCCTTCGGCGGCCGGGTCTCGGCCCGCTTCTTCAACTTCCGCACCCACCGGAAGATCGTGGTCTGCGACGGGCTCACCGGCTTCACCGGCGGCGTCAACATCACCGACAGCCACAGCCGCTCGGCGTCGGGCAGCGCGGCCTGGCGGGACACCAACCTCCGGCTCACCGGCAACGCCGTCCACGGCCTGCAGCTGGCCTTCCTGGAGGACTGGCTCTTCGCCCAGCCCGGGGAGCCGAAGCCCGACAGCGAGGTGCTGCGGTCGCGCTACTTCCCGGAGACGGGGCGCGGCGCCCACCTGGTGCAGATCGTCGCCTCGGGGCCGGACGAGCCGGGCCCGCGCCAGGCCCGCCTCGAGGAGACGGGCCACGCCGTGGAGGCGCTCTACTTCGCCGCCATCACCGGAGCCCGCCGGCGCATCTGGCTGACCACCCCCTACCTGCTCCCGAGCGAGTCCATGTCGGCGGCGCTGGAGACCGCGGCGCTGCGCGGGGTCGACGTGCAGTTGCTGGTGCCGGTCCGCACCGACTCGCGCCTGGTGGACGCCGCCAGCCGGACGTACTGGGGCGGCCTGCTGGCGGCCGGGGTGGACATCTATCGCTACGGGCCTCCCATGGTCCACGCCAAGACCTGCGTGATCGATGACCGCCTGGCCATCGTCGGCACCGCCAACCTGGACAACCGGAGCCTTCGACTCAACTTCGAGGTGGTGGTGGCGATCCACGGCGGCCCGAAGGTCGAGGAGCTGGCCGCCCTCTTCCGGAATGACCTGGCACAGGCGTCCCCCTGCCCCCGGGAAGGTCGGCCCCAGCGGCTGCTGGGCCGGGTCTTCTCGTCCCTGGCCCGCCTCCTCTCGCCCCAGCTCTGACGCCCTCCCGACCCGGCGCGCTGAACGCCCCGGGGGCTATACTGGCGACATGCGCCAGCTCCAGGTTCGCGGCTGTCTCCCCGCCATCCTCCTGCTGCTGGTGATCTCGGCGCTGGTGGCGCTGGTGGTCTTCGCCAGCCTGGCGGTGGTGGTGCCGGTGGCGGCGGCGCTGCTGATCCTCGGGCTGGCCCGCTCGCTCTGGTACCGGCTGACCGGAAGACCGTCGCCCTCGCCGTTCCAGGGGGCGACTTTCCGGACCATCCGCATCGACCCGCCCTGGACGGGCGGTGGGCCGGCCCATCCGGCCGGCGACGAGGGGCCGATCGTCGACGCGCTGCCGCGGCCGCCGCGGCCGCCTGGATCCGGACCGGAGGGCGGCTGATCGCCTCGGCCGCCGGAGTCGCCGCCAAGGGAGAGATCCGCGCCGGTCGCGGGTAGAACCTGACGCGGGGCCGCTCCCGCCACCATCCCCAGGAGACCCCAGATGCGCTTCGACCGCCCGCTGGTCGCCAGCCGCTGAGGGGAAGGAGACGAGCTCGTGGCGGCCGAACTGCTATGCCGCCGCGAGCTCCAGCGCCACCCGGCGCGCCGCGGCGCGGGCATGGCCGACCTGCCCGTTCATGGCCTGGTAGCTCTTCCCCAGCCGGCGGGCCGCGGCGCCGATCCCCTCGCCGGCCAGGTCGATGCTGACCAGGGCCTCGGCGTGGCCACGGCAGAGACGGGAGAGGACGCGACCCAGGTCGGTGACCGCCTCGACCTGGCGCTGCGAGCCGGCGCTCGAGCTGGGCATCTCGTGCGCCAGCTGGGCGCCGAGGCGGGAGCGGGTGGCGCCGTCGCGCAGGTGCGAGAGGGCCCGGTTGCGCACGATGGTGGCGAGCAGCGCCTCCGGCGTGCCCAGCGACGCGTCGAAGCGCGGCAGGCCCGAGGAGAGGAAGGCGACCAGGGCATCCTGGGCCCGGTCCTCGACGTCGGGGTGCGACTTGGGGCGGCGCAGCACCCGGGCGGCCACGGCGCGCGCGTGGTCGAGGAGGTGGGCCCAGCGTTCGGCTTCGGCGGGCGAATGGCTTGGCGGGAGGTTCATGCTGGTGAAACGCCACCGCGCGGCCTTCCGGCTACCGGCCACCTCCACCCCGGGCGCCCAACCGTCTGCAACGACGGGGGAATCAACTTTCTTCGAGCCCCTCGATTCGGCCCGGCACCTGCCATCGAAGCCGGGGGCAGGGTACCCTCGCGCTCCTGGATGGCTACGGAGGCGCCAGCGGGGCAAGGACCGAGCACGGAGCGGCTCGTCGCCGAGGCGTACGACGAGCTGCGGGAGCGGGTCCGCGCCATGAGCCGCGGCGCGCCCCCGACCCTGGCCGGGACCGCCGGGCTCCACACCGCGCTCGAGCGGATCCTTCGCCGCCGCACCACCTTCCGCGACGCTCGCCACTTCACCGCCTACTGCCTCTTCCTGATCCGCCGGCTCTGGATCTCCCGCTGGCGTTCCACGGCTCGGCGCCGGGGGCGCGAGACGGCCTCCTTGCTGCCGGTGCTCACGCTGCTGCACGGCGAGCCGGTGGCGGCTTCCCGGGAGGAGTCGCTGGCGGTGCTGGAGCTGCTGGCGCGGCTGCGCGCCGATCCGAACATCTCGCGGCGGCGCCGCATCGCGCGCGCCGTGGAGTGCCACCTGGTGGCCGGCTTCACCCAGGCCGAGACCGCCGACCTGCTCGGTGAGTCGAAGGGGATGGTGCAGCAGCGGCTCGCCTTCTTCCTCGCCTGGGCCAGGCTGGCGGTGGCCCCCGACCTGGGGCTGGTGGAGCGGGCCGTGGCCGCGGTGGCCGCCGACGCGAGGCTGGGACGGCGCGCGCTCATCGCCGAGGCGGCGCGCCGCTACTACCTGCTGGGCGAGCCGCGGGCGGTCATCGCCGCGGCGCTCGGGTCGGCGCCGGGACGGGTGGAGCAGGACCTCCAGCTCTTCGCGGCCTGGGTGGCGGCCCGCGAGGCGAAGCGAGGCGCAGGAACGGAGGAGGGAGCGTGACCAGGCTGGGTGCCGACGTGGTGGTGGAGCTGGTGCTGACGCATGACCGCGGCGAGTGGGCGCGGCTCATCGAGGAGCTCTGCGGCGGAGACGCGGCGCTGGCCGACCTGGTGCGCGGGCTGCTGGCCCACTACGATCGGCCCGATGGACCGCTGCCGTCCGGCCCGTACCCGGTGGAGCTGGGGCCGTTCACGCTGGAGCGCGAGCTGGGCGCAGGGGCCCACGGCAAGGTCTACCTGGCGCGCCGCCCGCCGCTGGAGGGCTACGTGGCCCTCAAGCTGCTGCGCCCCGGGCCCGGTATGAGCGAGTTCGTCGAGCAGGTGCGGCGCGAGGCGGGCCGGGCGCGGCGCATCCCCAGCGCCCACGTGGTGCCGGTCTTCGACGCGGGGCGGATCGAGAACGGGCCGTTCTACGTGGAGATGGCCGTCTGCGCCGATCCAGACGAGGAGGCCCCCGGCTCCATTCGGATCGGGCGGTCGCTGCGTGAGGCCCAGCCCGGCCTCTCCCCGGACGAGGCGGCCCGGCTGGTGGAGGACCTGGCCGGCGCGGTCCATGCCGCCCACCGGACCGGCGTGGTCCACGGCGACGTGAAGCCGGAGAACGTCCTGCTCACCCCCGAGAGTCGCCGGGTGATGCTGGCCGACTTCGGCATCGCCACCTCGCTGGCGGCGGCCAACCCGGGCTCGATCGGGAGCGGCGACGGCCGCGAGCCGGAGGCGGGGAGCAGGCGGGGCAGCACCAGGTCGATGCCCATCGGCACGGTGGCCTACATGGCCCCGGAGCAGTGGCGAGATCGGCTGCCGCCCACGCCGTCGTCGGATGTCTACACCCTTGGTGGAACCCTCTACTTCCTGCTCTCCGGGACGGCGCCGCACGCCGGCCGCATCGGCGACGCCGACCCGAGGCCGCCGCCGCTGCCGGGCGGCGTGCCGCCACGCCTCCGGGAGATCGTGGCCCGGACCCTGGCGGTCCGCCCCGAGGATCGCCCGGGCTCGGCCGGCGCCCTGGCCGAGGAGCTGCGGCGCTACCGCCGCCTCGAGCCGACCTGGCACGAGCGGCAGTCCTGGTGGCGGCGCACCAGGCTCTTCCTGCGCCGTCACCGGGCCGAGCTGGTGGCGGTTGCGGTGGTAGTGACCGCGCTGCTGCCACTCATGGTGGCCGGCTACCAGTTGCTCACCGGCAAGGTCGTCGAGCTGGCGGCCCGGGAGGCGGCGCTGGGGGTCAAGCTCGGGGAGCTGGAGCGCTCGCGGCGCTCGCTCGAGTCGGACATCGCGCGGCTGGAGGGGTCCGCCGACGCCAAGCAGAAGGAGCTGAAGCGGGTCGAGGCCCGGCTGGCGCAGCTGCCGAAGCTGGAGCAGGCGCTCGGCGCCGCCCGCGAGCAGGCCGAGCACGAGCGGGAGGTCGCGGCCAGCGCCGAGGCGGAGTCGAAGGGGGCGGCCAGGCGGCTGGCGACCCTCGAGGCGCAGCTGGGGTCGGCCCGCGAGGCGGCGGCGGAGTCGGATCGGCGGGAGTCGGCGGCGCTGAGGGAGGCGGGGCGGGCGGCGGGGGAGCGGGACGAGGCGCGCAAGCGGCTCGCCGAGGTCGAGGGGCAGGGGCGGGCGCTCGAGACCCGGCGGGCAGCGCTGGAGAAGGAGCTGCGGGAGAACGCCGCGGCGCTGGGTGCGGCGCGAGCCCTGGCGGAGCGCGAAGGGGCGAGGGCGGCGGCGGCGGAGCGGGAGCGGGACGCGCTCCGGGCCAGGCACGGCGGGGCCGCTGCGGCGGGCGCCGCCGGCGCCGAGGCGGGTCGGTAGTGCCCAGCCCAGGGCAAGATGCCTGCTGCGAGAGCCGATCCTCTCGCTGCGGCAGGCGGCCTCGTCGGTCCGCTGCTCAGCGTAGCGCTGCGAAGCTTCCGCGGATCCCACCCCGGTCGCCAGCCTCGCTTCGGTCTCGGCTCTCTCGTCACGTCATCTTGCCTGGGGCGGGGCACTGGAGGGCGTGGGGCCGGGTCGCGGCAGGGGGGGCAGGGGACGGGTCGCACACGTGACGGTTGCGCGCGGGGGGCGGGCCGGGTTAACTCCCGCCCAGAGGTTCACGACCACATGAGCAAGCTCTTCCCCACCGCCGTCGTCGCCTCCCTGGCGCTCTTCACCCTCGCGGATGGTCCTGCCGAGAAGGCTGGCGAGCCACCGGCCGCCAAGGCGGCGCCTGCGAAGGCGGCGGGAGCGGGCCGGGCCGGCGAGGCGTCGAAGGCGGCCGGGCCGGCCAAGTCGGCCGATCCGGCGAAGTCGGCCGCGCCACCCCAGGCATCGGCGCCGGCCAAGACCCCCGAGGCGAAGACCCTCGAGGCGAAGCCCTGCGAGCCGGTCAAGCCCTGCTCCATCGACTGACCCGCCCTCGATGGCCCGCCAACCCGCTCCGACCCCAGCGCCGTCCACGCCGCGCGCCGCCTTCGCGGCGTCGCTGGCCTTCGCGCTGGCCGGGCTGGTGCTCGCCCTCCTGCTGGTCCGGGTCCACCACGACGCCGCGGCGGGCCTGACCAGCTTCTGCACCATCAGCGATGAGATCAACTGCGACAAGGTGGCGCTGAGCAGCTGGTCGGTGGCGTTCGGCGTCCCGGTGGCGGCCTGGGGGGCGATCGGCTACCTGCTGGCCGCGGTGCTCTCGGCCTGGGGGCTCTCGTCGAGGCGGCTCCATCCGGGCTGGCCGGCCGGCCTGCTGCTGCTGCTGTCCGCCACGGCGGTGGCCGGAGCGCTGGCGCTGGCCTTCATCTCCAAGGTGCTCATCGGGGCCTGGTGCCTCCTCTGCGCCGGCTCCTGGGTCGCCTCGGTGGGGCTGCTGCTCTCGTCCGGGTGGGCCTGCCGGCCGGCCGCGCGGGCGGCGGTGAAGGCCGACCTCCGGTCGGCGGGGCGGCGGCCGCGCTGGGTGGCTTCGCTGGTGGTGGCGGGGCTCGTCGGCCTGCTGGCGCTGGTCGCCTTCTATCCCCGGCTCGAGGCCGGGGGCCGGGCCGGCGCGGCCAGTGGCGCTCCAGCCGGACCCGACCAGGTGGCGCTGCCGCCGCCGTTGCCGGCCGCCACCGGGCCGGCGGTGCTCTTCAGCGACTACGAGTGTCCGTTCTGCGCGCTGGCCCACGACGACCTGCGGGAGCTGCTGAGGAAGCGGCCCGACATCCAGGTGGTGCACCGGCACTTCCCTCTCGACCAGTCCTGCAACCCCATGCTCAATCGCCCCATGCACCTGAGGGCCTGCGAACTGGCGCGCGCCGCGATCTGCGCCGAGGTCCAGGGTCGGTTCGAGGAGATGGACGACGCCCTCTTCGCCAGCCAGAAGGCGCCGGCCCCGGTGGAGGAGCTGGCGGCGCGGCTCAGGCTCGACGTGGCGAGCTTCAAGGCCTGTCTCACGTCACCTTCGACCGAGGCGCGGCTGGCCGGTGACATCGCGGCCGGGATGAAGGCCAGGATCAAGTCGACGCCGACCTTCGTGGTCGACGGCACGCTGCACGAGGGGAAGCTGCCGCTCGAGCGCTTCCCGCCGCCGGCCGCGGTTCCGACGGGCCCGAAGTAGGAGTCCAGGGGATGCGCCGTCCGGCCGGGCGCTGCGTGGAGCGGTGCTACTCCGGGACGGTACGGAGCGGAGCCGCGGTCGCGGCGGGGCGCTTCTCCACCGGAGCTTCCGCTGGCAACCCCTCCTCGAGGAGCTGGAGCGCGATGGCGAGCGCCTTCCGGGCCTTGTCGCGGACCTTCTCGTCGCCCTTGATCTTCAGGTAGGCCTTGACGACGCGCTCCTCGTTCTTGGCGTTGGCCGCCTCGAGCTCGGAGATGCGCCGCTTCAGCTCGATGGACCGCTTCTCCACCTCGGCGCGCGCGCCCTCGACCTCGCCACGGGCCACCAGCAGCTCGGTCTCGAGCCGCTCCACCTCGCGCTCGAACGGGGCCAGCCGCGCCAGATCGGCCCGCGCCGCCGCCAGCTCGGTCGCCTTGGCCGCCAGTTCGGCGATCCTGGCGGAGAGGGAGCCGGCCGACTGCTCGGCGGCGCGGCGCTGGCCCGCGGCATCCTGCTCCGCGGCCTGGCTGCGGCCCTCGGCGGCCGTGGCCCGGCTCTCGGCGGCCGCCGCCTTGGTCTCGACCACGCCGACCCGGGCCTCCGCCGCCTCGGCGCGGATCCCGGCTTCCCGGGCCTGCTCGATGGCCCGGCGAGACTCCTCGCGCGCCGCCTTGGCCTCGGCGTCGGCCTTCCTGGCCTGCGCCGCAAGCGTGTCGGCGCGGGCCTTCGACGAGGCCGCCTCGGCCTCCTGCTCGCCGAGCGCCGTCTCCGCCTCCTCGGCTCTCCGGACCGACGCCTCGAGCTTGCGCTTGAGCTCCTGGACGTCGGCCTCGCGGGCGTTGAGCGCGGCGCGACGCTCCGCCAGCTCGGTCTCGAGCCGGGCAAGCTCGGCCAGGCTGGCGGCGGGGGCCGCATCCGGTGACGCCGTGACCGCCTCGAAGGCCGCCACGGCCCCGGCGGCGATGACGACCCCTGCGGCGGTCCCCGCGGCCGCCCCGGTCAGCGCCGAGGCACCCCCGGAAGCGGCCAGGCCTGGCGAGGCGAAGGGTTCCGTCGGAGGTGGTGATGGCTCCTCCAGCCCGTCGAAGGCGTCGAAGGCGTCGAAGGCCGAGGACGTTGACGTCTCCGTCTCCCGGGTCTCGGTCAGGGCGCCGAGCGCGAGGTCGGCCTCGTCGGCGACGCCACCGAGCTCGGCGCGAGCCGCGGCCTCGTCCTCGTCCGGGAGCGACGCGGAGGCGGCCTCGAGATCCTCCGAGGTGACCGGCCGGTCGACCCCGAGCGCCTTCTCGATGGCCTCCCCGGTCGCCTCGGCCTCGGCCGCGAGCTCCACGCTGTCGAGGGGATCGGTGGCCGGCTCAACCCGCGGTTCCGGCTCCGCCACCGTCGTCGATGGCGTCGAGAGGCCATCGAAGGCGTCGTCGAGGAGCTTGAGATCGTCGTCGAGGTCGAGGGCCCCGGGCGAGGACGCGGCGGGCTCGTCGGGGAGCGAGTCCAGGTCGAGCGCCGGCAGCTCCTCGCCCGGCTCGGCGGCGAACGTCTCGAGCCCCAGCTCCTCCTCCAGGCTCACGACCTCCTCGTCGCCGACCAGCTCGTCGCTCGCCAGCTCGAAGGCCTGCTCCGGCGCCTCGCTGCCCTCGGGCCTTCCGACCAGCACCACCAGCTTCTCCACCAGCGCGGTCGGGAGGTAGGGCTTGATCAGGTACTCCTCGGCCCGGACCTTGAGCTTCCTGTGGTCCTCGAAGACCTCGTCGGTCGCCTCGGAGCTGGTGAGCACCAGCGGGATTCCCTTGAGCGAGTCGTCCTTCTTGATCTTGTTGCAGATCGAGTAGCCGGAGAGCCTGGGGAGCTCGACGCAGAGCACGATGGCGTCGGGCTTCAGCTCCCTGGCGAGGTCGAGTCCGTCCTTGCCGTCGCTGCTGACCCGGACCTGGAAGCCCACCGCCTCGAGCGCGCCTGACGTCTCGGCCGCGAAGGGCGCGTCGTTCTCGATGAGCAGAATGGTCTTCGACATGGGCGTCCCTGGCCGCAAGAGCGTGAGCCGGATTCGCCGCGACCAACGCGCAGCGCTCCGGAAAGATTGGAGAAAGTGTACGGGGGTGCGCCGGGGGTGTCAAAAAGCTCCGCGTCGTTTCGGGGAGCTCTCGACGCCGCGCCCGGCACCGCGTGGTGCTACGGCTCCGGGGACGAAGCGCGGACCATCTGGATCAGATCCTCCTCGCCGGAGTCGGAGACCAGCGAGTAGACCGTATGATCCTGCCGCCAGACCACGGTGTTGTAGCCGCGCGAGTTGATGATCCTGGCGTGGCGGGGACCGATCTCGACGTCGCGCCCCCCGGCCTCGAAACGGCCGTCCGGATCGTCGACGATGAAGAGTCCGGCCTGCCGCCCGCGCGGGAGCTCGTACTTGATGTAAGCCGCCGGCAGCTCGCGCAGGTTGGAGAGGCGCGCCCCGACCAACCGGGCCTGCTGGCCGGCGAAGTGTGGCGCCTTGGGCTTGAAGTCGAGCTTCCCGGCGAACCAGCCCGGGATGGCCTCGGCGCCCACCGCGGCAGTGGTCACCTCGAGCGGCAGGTCGCGGTGGTGCTTGCGGACCGCCTCCTCGACCAGCTGGCCGTTCGGCGAGTGGCTGGCGACCACCACCAGCGCCGCCGCGGCGGTGGCGGCGGCGGCGGCCAGCGGGAAGGGGGCCAGCAGCCGGCGCCAGAGCGGGCGGCGCTCGTGATCGAGCGCCTCGGAGAGGCGCCGGCGCAGCGCCTCGGGGGCGCGGCCGGCCCGGGTGGCCGGCCCCAAGGCCACGCGGAGCGCGGTCCCCAGGGCGGCACGGACCCTGCGCTGGGTCGCCGCCAGCGACTCGCAGGCGGCGCAGCCGGAGAGGTGGACCTCGGCCTCGGCCCGCTCCCTCGGCTCGAACTCCTCGTCGACGAAGGCGTCGACGGAACGCTGGAACTCGGCGCAGTCCATGGAACGGAGGGTGGTGGTGTCGGAGCTCATGACGCTGACCCGGTCTGGCCGCGGCGGCGGCGGTGCTCGGCGAGATCCTCGACGGGGGTCTCGTCCTCGCTGACGAAGCCCGATTCGACGGCGTAGCCGGTGAGCGCCTTCTGCAGCAGCCGCCGGCCGCGGAAGAGGCGGCTCATCACCGTGCCCACCGGGATGTCGAGGACGTCGGCGATCTCGCGGTAGGAGAACTCCTGCAGGTCGGCCAGGATCACCACCATGCGGAAGTCGATGGGCAGGGCGTCGACCGCCTTGAGAACGTCCTCGGAGAGCACGCGGTCGAAGTACCAGCGCTCCGGGTTGGCTGCGGCGTCGGCCGCGTCGCGTGAGACCAGCTGGCCCTGGACCGCCTCCTGCTCCGGGCCGTCGACGAGGGTCCGCTCCTTGTTGCTGCGGCGGTACCGGTTGATGAATGTGTTGGTGAGGATCTTGAACAGCCAGGCCTTGATGTTGGTGCCGCGCTCGAAGCGGTCGAAGAAGCGGTAGGCGCGGAGCAGCGAGTCCTGGACCAGGTCCTCGGCGTCGCGCTCGTTCCGCGTGAGCCGCACGGCGGCGCCGTAGAGCGCGTCGAGGTGGCGCAGCGCCAGCCGCTCGAACTCGTCGCGGGTCAGGTCGTTCTGGCGGTCGTCGAAGAGTCCCATTCGTTCATTTCAACCCGCCGCCGCCGAAGGTGATTCCCGGTGCGCCGGCGGTTTCCGGCGTTCCGGGGCGCCGGCCGTCGCCCGTCGCGGGTCGCCCGGCGAGGAGGGGAGAAAGCAGAGTGAATATAGCCGCTTTCTCCCTTCCCCGCGCAGGTGCGGTCCCGGCCGCCCGGGTCCGGCCTCGTCGGCCAGGGCGTGCCCCCGTGCTATGTCTCGCCCCGCCCATGCCGACCCTCCTCTTCGCCGACGATCAGGGCGTGGTCTACGACCACCCGGCGCTGCTGGCGGCGGTCCGCTCGGGCGACGACCTGCTCCCGCCGCCGGAGCGGCCACGCCCGCTCCCGGAAGGGGCCTCGCTGGCCATGCTGCCGGGCCGCCGCCCGGTCGGCATCGACCCCGTCACCGGCCAGCTCACCACCCTCCACGAGGTCCGGGTGGGCCGCCGCCGCATCGTGCCGCACGCCGTCGGCGCCACCCTGCCGCCCGGCTTCACGCGCACCTACCTGCCAGCCGTCGCCAGGAAGGCGCTCGCCGTCGCCGCCGACGCGCCCATCCTGCCGCAGTGGGCCTACACCGCCGCCGCGGCCACCCCGGCCGGCTTCGTGGCCTGGGCGCTCCGCACCGACCGCCGCTCCCACTGGAGCCCGGCCCGCCACTCGACCCCCGACCTCGCCGACAGGGTGGCCGCGCGCCTCGCCGCCACGCCCAACCCCATCTACCGCCAGCTCTCCCGCTGCGCGCTCGAGTGGCGCTGCTTCACGGCCCAGAACACCTTCTATGGCCGCGACGAGGGGGCCATCCCATCCTCGTCGCGCTGCAACGCCGCCTGCATCGGCTGCCTCTCCGAGCAGGAGGACGGCATGCCCCCCTCCTCCCATGAGCGTATCGCCACCCCGCCCACGGCCGAGCAGATGGCCGAGGTGGCCATCCACCATCTCACCACCGCCCGCGGGAAGGTGATGGTCAGCTTCGGCCAGGGCTGCGAGGGGGAGCCGCTGCTGCGCTGGAAGGAGATCGCCCGCGCCATCCGGCTCATCCGCGACGCCACCCCGCGCGGCTCGCTCCACGCCAACACCAACGGATCGCTCCCCGGCGCCCTCGGCGCGCTCTGCGAGGCCGGCCTCGACTCGGTGCGCATCTCGCTCAACAGCGCGGTGCCCGACCTCTACGCCGCCTACTACCGGCCCGCGGGCTACGATCTCTCAGACGTGGTCCGCTCCATCGAGACCGCCCGGCGCCACCGCGCCTATGTCGCACTCAACCTGCTCACCTTCCCCGGGGTCACCGACCGTGAAGGCGAGGTCGAGGCGCTGGCCCGGCTGGTGAAGCGCACCGGGGTCGACCAGGTGCAGACCCGCCCGCTCGCCATCGACCCGGACGTCTACCTGGCGGTGGCCCGCGGCCGCGGCGCGGGCGGTCCCGCGCTGGGGGTTCGCCGGCTGGTCAAGGCGCTGCAGGCGGCCCGTCCCGGGCTGGTGGTGGGAAACTTCTCGCGGGCCAAGCCGGAGCGGTCCAGGGCCCTGGTGGCTCGCACCAGAAAGACGAGGCGATAGATGGCCGGAGAGCCGAGGCTGGAGCTGGTCAAGGACCTGGCGCGCCACCTGCGCGCCGGCCACCCGTGGGTCTTCCGCAAGGCCATCGTCAAGCAGAGCAGGGGGATCCCGGCCGGCACCATCGTCGACGTGGTCGAGGGCAACCGCTTCGTGGCCCGCGGCTACTACGACCCGCTCTCGCCCATCACGGTCCGGGTGCTGACGCGCGAGGAGGGCGAGACCGTCGACGACGCCTTCTGGCGTCGCCGCGTGGCCCGCGCCCTGGCGCTCCGCAAGGAGCTGGTGCGCGGTACCGACGCCTACCGGGTGCTCCACGGCGAGTCGGATGGCCTGCCCGGCGTGGTGGCCGACCGCTACGACCGCTTCGTGGTCATCAAGCTCTACTCGGCCGGACTCACGCCGTGGCGCGCCGCCATCGTCGAGGCCCTGCGCGCCGAGTGCGGTGACCTGGCCGGCATCTACGGCCGCGACGAGATCCCCCGCGACGACGACGACGAGGGCACCTCCTCCGAGGGGCGCGTCCTCTGGGGCGCCGAGCCGCCCGAGCAGATCACCATCGACGAGCACGGGA
>Ga0315271_10001238_pt1 | contig 15357 bp, 13 predicted proteins | sample C3_top_MG_FD_204664 | JGI IMG/M metagenome (GOLD analysis project Ga0315271, IMG submission 204664) | Sediment microbial communities from Yellowstone Lake, YNP, Wyoming, USA - C3_top | ecosystem: Environmental > Aquatic > Freshwater > Lake > Sediment | place: USA: Wyoming | collected 2017-08-01 | reverse complement strand
TCGGGCCGCGCATCGCTCTGCGTGTCCCGGGCTGGGCCCCGGGGCGTGTAGGGCTTCTTGTCGTCCCGAGGCGTTCGCGGACCGTGGGGCTTGTCGTCGGAGCCGCGCCACTTGGGCCGGTCTGTTGTTGCACCCCGCGCTGGAACTCTGTGCGGGGATTTGGGGGAGCCCTTGCTCCCCCCGACTTTAGATCTTGGATCCCGGGGGGATTTTGAATCCATGCAAGACCTCCGATGCTGGGAGGGGCCGTTTGCCGGCCCGTTGTATCGTACCGAGGAGAAGAGAATCACCGTTACCGCACGCTATGCAGAATTCCCGCCCGGGCAACACTTCCCCGGGGGTCTGACGCGTCGGCGGCCCAAGGGTCGCGGAGAGTACCTTGATCCGCTCCCCGGAAACTTCAAAGTAGGTGCCCGGCCAAGGGTCGAATGCTCTGATCTGCCGCTCGAGTTCGACCGCAGGACGCGTGAAATCCAGTCGCCCCTGTTCGGTTCTAAGGCGCGGCGCCAGAGTGGCGAGGCCTTCATTCTGGCTGCGCGCCTCCAGAACACCCTCCCGCAGGCCTTTGAGCGTCTCAATGAGCAGGTCGGCGCCGAGGCGGGCCAGGACGGAAGTGAGAGTGCCCGTGGTCGCATCTTTAGGCGCGGGAAGGCTACGCGACCTGTAGACGGGACCCGTATCCAACCCCGCCTCCATCCTCATGATCGAGACCCCCACCTCAGCGTCCCCCGCCCAGATGGCATGGGCGATGGGGGAGGCGCCCCGATGCCTCGGCAGGAGCGAGGCGTGCACATTGACGCAACCTAAGGGTGGGATTTCAAGCACACTCGGGGGGAGGATTTTTCCGTAGGCCGCCACCACGACGACCTCCGGCCCGAGCGCACGCAGTTCTGCTATAACCTCCGGATCCTTTAGGCTCTTTGGTTGCCTGACCTCCAGGCCTTGTTCCAAGGCCCGCCTCTTGACGGGCGGCGGCGTCAAGGCATGCCCCCTCCCAGCCGGCTTGTCCGGTTGCGTGAAGACCGCCGATGGCCTCGACCCCGCTGCGAGCAACGCATCCAAGCTCGCTAGCGCGAACTCGGGCGTACCCATGAAAACAATTCGGGAGGGCAAAGACATGAAATCCCCTAATGTGCTCACAGGCCGCTGATGAAGCTCAACAGTCCTGCGCGGTTTGGGCGAGGCTGCGCCCTCTGTGTTGGTCGGCGTATACGCGGCCTGCTAACCCTGCGGGTAGGGATCGTCCCACTCCCCGTCCCGGATGAGCCTCTTGATCTTCCGCTTGACCGAATCGCGCTTGAGCGGGCTGAGCCGATCTATAAACAGCACCCCGTCGAGGTGATCTACCTCGTGGCAGAGGGCCTTACAGAGGAACTCCTCACCCTCGAGCTCAAAGGGATTCCCCTGCCGGTCCAGGGCCCTGATCTTGACTCGCGCCGGGCGAGGCACCTTCTCGAAGATTTTCGGGATGGAGAGGCACCCTTCCTCCATCACTGCCGAGCCCTCCTGTGAAACCCATTCGGGGTTGATCAGAAAGGCGATGTTTTCCTGGTCCCCGTGGCTGCCCAGATCAATGATGAGGGCGCGCAGGGCAACGCCCACCTGGTTGGCCGCGATGCCCGCACCCTGCGCGTGGCGCATGGAATCCACCATGTCGTCCAGGAGGGCCAGCACCTCCGGGGTGATCTTCTCAATGGGTTTTGCCTTCTCGCGAAGGACCGGCGAGCCGTACAGTTCGATTTTACGGATGGCCATCGGAATCTCGGTTGACCTGCTTGACGAGTTGCAGCGTGCGTTCCACGCGCTGGTAGAGGATGGATTCGAGAACGATCTGCATATCGGGAAATTGCGCGAACTGCGGGCCGGTCACATCGCTCGCCAGTTCGAGGATTTTCGAAGGCTCCACGGCCGTTACCGTGGCCGTTCTCGGAACCTTGTTCAAAAAGGCGACCTCCCCGATGATGTCGCCGGGGCCGAATGTGCCCAGGAGCAGGCTTCGACCCTCGAAATGCCCCCTCGCCTCCAGATGCCCCGAGACCACGACGAACAGCGAGTCACCCGGCGCTTCCTCCTGCACGAGGACCTGGCCTGCGGCTAATGAAACGGGACGGGACGCCGAGGCGAGCAGGCCGATGTGGGCGGGGTCGAGTTCGGGAAAGAGCCTCGAAAAAAGCTCGCGCGAACCCCGCCCATCCGGCGCAAGGTTCGTTTCTTCCTTCTCTTCCTGCTCAACCGCGGGCTCGGCCAGCACCTCCACCACTTCCGCTGGCGGGGGCTCTGCAAGCAATTCTGCCGCTTCTAGCAGCGGCTCGGTGGATAGGGCCTCCGATTCCACCTGCGGCTCCCCGCCTAGGGGCACTACATCTTCCTTCGCGAGCCCCACATCCGTGTCCGAAGCGGCGCCTTCACCTTCGGAAGGTGAAGGTTCTGCCTGGGACGGAGTGCTGAACATGTCCACATCGAAGGAGAAGGACTGGGAAGTGGAGTTCCCCTGCTGCCCCTCCAGATTCTCGATGCGGGTGGCCAGCGCTTCGTCGCCCGGAAGGAGGCGGAGCGCCTTCTTGAACAGCGCCAAGGCCTGCGAGCGGTCCCCTCCCGAAAGGCTCGCCTCCGCTTCCTCGCGGTAGATGACCGCCGCCTGCTCCTTTCGGCCGTCGCCCTCGTAGGCTTCCGCCAGCCGCATCTTCACCGAGAAGTCGTTGGGCGACTTCTTGAGCCTGGCCTCCAAAGCCTTGGCGGCCTCCTTGAATTTGCCTTCCTGAAGCAGTGCGAGCGGGTCCTCGCCCTTGCCTTTGCCAAACAGCATACCGGTCAGCCTCCCGACGGTTCATTTTACCCTACTCGCGGTCTTGTGGACAAGTTTCGGGCAAGGGGGGAGAATAGGGCGCCGTGTGCGCGGCCGCGAGCGGAGGATCCCATGCCCGAGTTTTACGCCAGCAACTTCGGAGGCCTGCCCCCTGAAATATCGAGCCTGGAGGGAGCGCGATTCGTCATCCTGCCGCTGCCTTACGAGGTGACGACCTCCTACGGCAAGGGCACCAAGTTCGGACCCCGGGCCATCATCGAGGCCTCTCGGAACATGGAGCTTTATGATGACGAGCTGGGGTTCGAGCCCTGCGACGCGGGCATTTTCACCTCGGAGGACCTGCTCTTCCACGACACGGCGCCGCGGGCCATGGTGGACGCGGTCCGTGAGGCGGTGGCGCATTTCCTCTCGCTGGACAAATTTGTGATTGCCCTCGGCGGTGAGCACAACCTGACCTTCCCCGCCTTTCTCGCCCATCGGGAAAAGCACGGCGACATCGGCATTGTCCAGCTCGACGCGCACGCCGACCTGCGGGAGAGCTACGAGGGATCGCCCTTCAACCACGCCTGCGTCATGCGCCGCATCGTGGGGTGCAGCGCGGGGACCGCGCAGGTAGGCATCCGCTCTCTATCGCGCGAGGAGGCCGCTTTTCTCAAAGAGCGCGGAACTTGGCCCATCTTGTGGGCAAGGGAGTGCCAGGAGGGCGAGGCCTGGATGGACCGGGCCCTGGCGGCCCTGCCAGAGAAGGTTTACTTGACCATCGATGTGGACGGCTTCGACCCGTCCCTGATCCCGTGCACGGGAACGCCCGAGCCGGGCGGCCTCCAGTGGTATCCTACGCTGCGGTTCCTGCAACGACTCTGCCGGGAGAAGCGGGTCATCGGCATGGATGTGATGGAGCTGGCCCCCGACGGCGTTCACTTCTCCGCGGATTTCCTCGTGGCGAAGCTCATCTACAAGATCCTCGGATTTATTCAGAGAAGAGAGAGCCATCCGCAGGAGGGCTAAAGAGAAAAACAAAAGGCGCCCTCCGCAGATTACGCAGATGGCGCAGATAAAAAGAGAAAATCACCTTTTGTATTTTTGGATCTCATCTGCGCAATCTGCGCCATCTGCGGATGGTCTTTTTTTGCCTTCTTCAGTGAGAGACGGCCACCTGCTGGCGCACGGCTTTGAGGAGCTGGTCCACGGTAAAAGGCTTCATGAGGTACTCTCGGGCGCCGGCCGCGAGGGCCGCGCGCCGGTCCTCTTCCATTCCTTTGGCGGAGAGAACGATGACGGGAGGCGCCGTCTCTGGCCGGAGCCTCAGCTCCCGAAGAACGCTGAAACCGTCCAGTCCAGGCATTCGGAGGTCCAGCAGGATGAGGTCGGGGGTCTCCCGGTCCACGGCCGTGAGGACCTCGCGGCCGGCCCTGGCCGTAGTGACTTCGAAACCCTCCCCCTCGAGAATGAGCTGAACCATCTCCAGGATATCGGGCGTGTCATCACAAACCAGGATCTTCGGCATTACCCTCCCCCATGATGGAACATCCGTAAATTAAGTTTATCACGGTTCTCATCCCGAGGGGACGGGTGAGGGGTGGAAGGTGAACGGTGAAAAGTAAAAAGTGAAAAGTCAAAAGTAAAAAGTTAAAGGTGAAAATAACCCCCGATTCCAGTTGACTCCTGCTACAAGGGTAACCCCAGAAAGGCCTCCAATTCGGCGAAGGTGTCTAAGGGTGCCTGCTCGGCGGCGAGGTTGAGGAGAATACCGAAGAGAGCCCCCGTGACGCGGGCGTCTCCGAGGGCGCGATGTCGCGCTTCGAACCGGAGGTTGAACCGCTCCGCGAGCGCATCGAGTCGCTTGGGATCCTCCTTGGGCAGTAGACGCCGTGCCAGTTTGAGCGTGCACACACCGGGTTCGGCAAGGCGCCGATCGCCCCCTGCCCGGTCCAATTCGGTCAGAAGGATCCTCCGGTCAAAGGGAAGGTTGTGGGCGACCACGACGGCTGCATCCAGGAGTGGAGCTACCTGCGGAAGGATCTCCTCGAACGATGGACGCCCCATGAGATCTTGGTCGCGGATTCCCGTGAGTCGGGTAACGAAGGGCGAAACGCCCGTACCCGGATCCACCAACGACTCGTAGGAGGCGATTTCCTCTCCGCCGCGCCAGCATGAGAGGCCGATCTCGATGGCCCTGTCGCCTGGAGAAAGGCCATTTGTCTCGAAGTCCAGGACCGCGAAAGTCACCTCTGAGAGGAGCACGCTATGCAGGCCGTGATCCCACGCCTTCAGATGGACAAAATCTTCCGAGCACAAGAACCGGGGATCCGCCAATAGGAGCGTGCGGAGTGTTCGGCGCGCTAGCGGGCTGTCGGGGGCGCGAAGGAATTCGGAGGCGAGCCTTCCGATCTCGGCGGCCCCGTCCTGCGCCAGGATCCGTTCCGCAATACCGTCGTAAAGGTTTCCTGCCATCAGTCCACTGCCCAAAGGGCCGACACCGGAATGACATCGAGCTCGCGGTCGGTCCATCGTGCCATCCGGCCCAACTCACCTCCCGGCGACACATCCAGCGCGCGCCGGATGTTCAGGTTTTTCAGCCGCGCCACCACGGCCTGCCAATTCGTCGGCGACACCAGGGAGGTCAGCATGTGGCTCTTGAAGGAATCGCCATCGGAGATAAGCTCGCCGTCTACGGGAGACACGAGCGTCAGAGTGGGATCCGAAGTGGTCACCGACGCCCACCACGGGGCCACCTCCTGCCGGGCGGGCTCGATGTGCTCCGTATGGAGAGGGATGTCCAGGGGAAGGTCGCGCACATCCAGCGCCACGGCCTTCAGGCGCTCCAGCGCCACCTCCATCTCCTCCGAGGGGCCTGCAATGACTAGCTGGCGGGCATTGTTGATGTTGGCAATCCTGACGCCCTCCAAGCCCCGTACTGCCAAACTCACCTGCATCTCTCCGACGCTGAGCCCCGTCACAGCCGCAAGGCGGAACTGACCCGGCGCAAAGGTTCTCCGGTTGCTGTCATTGACTTGGGACAGCCATCGGAGGATAACGGCCGCCGTGGTGCACCCCGCCAGGACCGCGGCGGCATAAAAGCCCAGCGAATAGCCCGTCACCGCCGCCGGTGCACCCCATTTCCGACATGCGGCATGGCCGCAAAGGAGGTCGTAGAGGACCATTGCCGAGGGCGCCGTGAAGGCCTGGGAAAGCTCCTCCTGCGAGGCTTGTGTGACCAGGCGTTCGAACCGGCCCGCGGTGAGCGCCTCGAACTCATCGGCCAGTCCTCTGAAGACCGGGTCCGAGCGAAGCGGCACACCCATCCCAGCTCGCTCTGAGAGCTGGCCCGCCATCAGGATGGCGTAAGGGTTTGAGACTTTTGGCATATACCTTAACTCTCCGCACGAGGTGGCCACTCAATCGGTTGGAATATTTCCAGGAAGACCCAAATCCAAAATCCGCAATCCGAAATCCCCAATCCTGCTAATCCCAAATCCTCCTAAATTGACTCCCTCCGCGATTCATATTACCATTTCAGCCTGTTGGAGGCTCCATGCTGGATGCTGCCGAACCTTTAGCCCAACTGCCTCTTCTCTCTGGCCTGGATGCGGACGAATTCCTTGCCGTCGCCAGCCGATTCACCCGAGAGGAATTCGCCCCGGGCACCCGCATCCTCGAGGAGGGCTTCGTGGGCCTGAAGGTCTATGTCCTCGTGGATGGCAGGGTGCGGATTTACAGGCGAATGGGGGGATCCCAGCTCTTGATCAACACGCTGGGCCCACCTGAAACCTTCGGCGAAATCAGCGTCCTAGACGGCGGCCCGGCCAGCGCATCGGTGGAGGCAGAAACCGAAGTGGTGGCCCTGAGCCTCCAGCGCGACGATTTTCACGCCCTCATGAAAAGTTCGCTGGCCCTACGCGCCAAAATCTGCAAGAACCTCCTCGACACCATGTGCCAGCGGATCCGCTCCACGACGAACCAGGTGCAGGACTATTTCGCCATCAACCAAGCCCTCTGCGACAACGAGAATTTTCGGAAGTTCTACAAGCTCTTATGTCTTTAAATCCGCAGTGGACTTTTGGTGCCTTCGAAATGAAGGGTTGTTTCGGGTGCGTGCCAATTGGCCTCGGCGACGGGGAGGGCCCATTCCCTCCCCGCCCCGCGGGCAAGGCCCGTCGGGGACCCCACCCTACCCTTGGGGCTTTCCTGGCCGACGGGTGCCGGGCACAGGGTTGTTTCGGGTGCGTGCCAATTGGCCTCGGCGACGGGGAGGGCCCATGCCTTCTCCTTCTTCCTCCGCAGGCAGAGCCCGTCGGAGGCAGAGGCTGCCCTTCGGGGCCCCGCCCTTGGGGCTTTTCTGGCCGAAGTGCGTCGCGCCTTGGGGGTGTCTGGTGACCTATGAAGTGCATGGGGCGTTGCGATCAAGCCCCTGGATTCAAATGCTTTCGGACCATTCTACAGGCACCCATAGCGGAACTTGCGCATGTCGTTAATCCCCGTGGAGCATAAATTCATGACCCTCAATAAGAAGAAGCTAAGGGTCGCCCTGGTGTTTCTGGGGGTGGGGCTCGCTTTGGGGGTCACGGCGGGCCTGATGATCACCCGGGATGTGCCGGAGGTGGAGAGCCTACAGTTCATGTCACCCCGCATCATGACCCGCATCTACGCGCGCGACGGGCAGGTCCTTCAGGAGTACGGCAGCGAGAAACGCACCCTCGTGAAGTACGCCGACATCTCCCCCTACTTCTTCCAGGCGCTCCTGGCCGTGGAGGACTCCAATTTCATGAGCCACCACGGGGTCTCCCCCAAGGGCCTGCTCAGAGCCCTCGTGCAGGACCTCCTCCACCAAAGCCGGGGGCAGGGCGGCAGCACGCTGACCCAGCAACTGGCACGACAATACTTTCTGACCCCCGAGAAGACCATCACCCGGAAACTCAAGGAGATGGTTCTCGCCATCAACATCGAGCGGCGATACAGTAAGCAGCAGATCCTCGAGCTTTACGCGAACAAGGTCTGTTACGGGCACGGCTACTACGGCGTTGAGGCGAGTGCGCAGTTCTACTTCGGCAAACCCGCGAAATACCTGTCCGTCCCAGAGTCCGCTCTTCTGGCGGGCATCATCCAGCGGCCCAGTGCCTATTCGCCCATCAACCGGCCGAAGGAGGCCCTCGCGCGCCGCAACCTGGTCCTCACGCGCATGTGGAAGACGGGCTCCCTCACCGAGGCCCAGTGCAAGGCCTTCAGCGCGGAGCCGATTCACCTGTCCCAAGTACCCGTGGAGGAGGGGGGCACGGGCCCCTATGTCGCAGAACGCGCACGAATTTACTGCGAGGAAAAATACGGCGAGGAGGCGCTCTACGAAAAGGGCCTCCAGGTCTACACGACTATTGACCCCAAGCTCCAGGTCATCGCGCAGGCGGCCCTGCGAGACGGGTTGCACGAGTACAGCCGTCGGCGAAGCTACAAGGGCCCGCGGCGGGGCCCCGAAGCGCCCGCCGAGTACACGCGGGACGACTTCGCTCCCAACGACCGCCGCTGGGCCACGGTCAAGGAGGTCTCCAACGAGGCGTTGAGCGCTTCCATGGGAGAGACCACCGTCTCTCTGGCCCCGAGGCAATGGGCCTGGGCCAACATCACCTACCCCACGCGAACCTTCCGGGCCGGCGACCGCATCCTCCTCCACATCCTCAAGACCAACCCGCTGGAAGCGGAGCTGGAGCAGGAACCCCAGGCTCAGGGCGGCCTCATGGCCATGGACCCGCGGACGGGCGAGGTTCTGGCGCTCACGGGCGGCTATGAGTTCTCCTCCTCGATGTTCAATCGGACGATCCAGGCCAAGCGCCAGACCGGATCGGCGGTCAAGCCGCTGATTTACGCCACCGCCATTGAAAACGGCCTGACCCTGTCCGATCAGGTTGTGGACACGCCGACGCTATTCCTCACCGGGCGCGAGCGTTCGGCGCAGCTTTGCCAGGAAGGCTACCTCCCGCACGACTTCGATGCCGATTACTTCGGCCGAATCACCTACCGGACGGCGCTTGAACACTCGGTCAACATCGCGGCCGTGCACCTGCTCAACCAGACGGGTTTTGCGCGCGTCATTGACCTTGCTAGAAAGCTCCACATCACGGCCAAACTCCAGCCTTATCCCTCCATGGCCCTGGGCGCCTTCGAGATCACCCTCTGGGAACTCACCGCGGCCTACTCGGCCTTCGACAATGGGGGCGTCTGGGTGGAGCCCCAGTTCATGACCAAGATCACCGACAGCGAAGGCAAGGTGCTGGAGACCTTCCACCCGATGTCCCAACCCGCCCTTGATCCCAAGGCCAGCTATCTCCTCGTTCAGGCCATGACGGGGGTCATCCAGCGGGGCACCGCGGGTTCCGCGGCGGACATGAGGGGCCACTTCGCCGGAAAGACCGGCACCACCGACGATTTCACCGACTCGTGGTTCATCGGGTTCAACCCCAACCTCGTTTGCGGTGTCTGGACCGGCCGCGACGACCACAAACCCATGGGGCATAACGAGACAGGGTCTCGGGTGGCCCTGCCCATCTGGCGCAAGTTCATGGAGAAGGCCACGGCGGGCCAGAGCGCCGTGGATTGGCCCACACCCGAGGGCGTGACGCAGGTCCTCGTGGACCCGGCTACGGGCCTGCGAGCGGGCGTGGACAGCCCTTGCGCCGATATCCGCCCCGAATACTTCGTGGAGGGGACCGAGCCCAAGGCCCTCTGCACGGCCAAGGACCACTTCCGCCTCAGGCTCCCCCACTTTTTGCAGTCCTATCCACTGGTCGGTGACGAGACGCTCGTCCTCCCCGAACCGGACCTCGACGCGCTCATTTCCCGATATCCGAGCACCATCAGGCGCGACGGCAAACGGTTGCTCGTCACCTGGGGAGGCTCTACATTCCCTGTGAAGCTGGCTCTGGCCCCTGCGCCCGAGGGGCCCGTCCCCCAGGCCGTCATGCCGGGCCTGCCTCACGAGGGGAGCATCGCCTGTGGCGCCAAAACGGAGTACCTCAACGAGAAACAGTGAGACGCTTCACCCGGCGGTCCTGTGGCACCCCGAAGAAGGGGGAGCCGTCCGGTGCGACCTATGCGCCCACCGGTGCCGGATCCTGCCCGGCAGGGAGGGCGTCTGTAAGGTTCGCGTGAACGATGCGGGCGCGCTCTACACCCTCGTCTACAACCGCTTGGTGTCGGCCTGCGCCGACCCCGTGGAGAAGAAGCCCCTCTTCCACTTCTTGCCGGGCTCCCGGGCGTTCTCCATCGCCACACCGGGCTGCAACTTCCGGTGCAACTACTGTCAGAACTGGCAGATCAGCCAAGCCCCCAGAAAGCCCGGTAGCATTCCGGGGGAGGCGGCCGAGCCTCGGGCCGTCGTGGACGCGGCCATCCGGGCGCGCTGCGATCTCGTGGCCTACACCTATACGGAACCCACCATCTTCTTCGAGACGGCGGAGGCCGTCGGTATTCTGGCGCGCGAGCGTGGTCTGAAGAACGCGTTCGTCACCAATGGGTATATGACGGCGGAGGCGGTGGCGCGGGCCTCCTCCTTCCTGGACGCCGCCAATGTGGACCTGAAGGGGGGCGACGACGCTGTGTACCGCCGGGTCTGCGGTGCCTCGCTCAAGGGTGTACTGGAGGGTATTGAGGCGCTCCTGGACGCCGGGGTCTGGGTGGAAATCACAACCCTCGTCGTACCCGGTTTGAACGACTCGGAGGCCGAGCTGGCCTCCATGGCGAGGACCATCGCGCGCCTCGGGCGCCACATCCCCTGGCACCTCTCCAGGTTCCATCCCGACTACAAGATGCGAGATCCAGCCCCCACGCCGCTGGGCACGCTGGAGCGAGCCTGGGCCATCGGGCGTGCGGCGGGATTGGATTTCGTTTACTTGGGGAATGTCCCGGGGCACGACATGGAAAGCACGGCTTGCCCCACCTGTGGCACAATAGTCGCGAGCCGGGAGGGGTTCACCCTGACGGCCATGAACCTTCGGGAGGGGCGGTGCCCCTCCTGCGGAACACGAATCGCAGGGATCTGGACGCACCATAACCCTGCCAAGGAGAATATCTAATGGCCTTCGCTTCGAACAAGCAAGAGGGCGATCCCCTCGCCGACATTAATGTGACACCCCTCGTGGATGTCATGCTCGTGCTCCTGGTCATCTTCATGATCACGACTCCCCTCTTCGAGCGGGGCATTGATGTAAGCCTCCCCCAGACCGTATCCAGCAACATCAGCGGGGCCGAACGGGTCATCGTCACCATCCCCAAGGACAAGAACTTCGTCTATTTCAACAGCCAGCCGGTGAACCGGGGCCTCATGAAGAGCTACCTCCAGCAGATCTTCAAGAGCCGAACGGACAAGACGGTCTACCTCTTCGCGGACAAGGCCGTGCCCTACGGCGATGTACTCACCATCATGGACGAAGTGAAGCAGGCCGGCATCGAAACGGTCGGTCTTGCCACGGAACCCCCCGCGGCGAAGTAGGGTCTAATGAGCTGCCATCCGGCCTGGCCGGAGGGCAGCGGGTGAGGAGTGAGGAGTGAGGAGGAGGGGAGTTAAGGAAACCGCATCCTGTCCCCTGTCCCTTGTCCCCTGTCCCTGAGCGGCCTTGATACTCTCGCCCGTGCATCTCCCCTGTCGGGATGGGCACTGGGCATTCGGAGGTTCTCCATGGACCGGGTTCCGAGCGCACCGGACGCGCCTCAATCCACCCGGCCTCGTTCCTCGGGCCAACGGCCTCGGCGTGGCTCGCCGGGGCCGCCACCCCCTCCCAGAGGCACCGCCTATTCCTCCCTTCGTCCCCTTCCGACGCGCCACAACCACCTGCTCCCCGCGGCACTCATCGTTTCCTCGATCCTGCATCTTTTTGCTTTGGCCGGGTTCGTGATGCACCCGGCCACGAGGCAAAAACCGCTGATACAAAGTCCCATGATGGTCAAGCTCATTGAGCTTCCAGCCGGCATCGGTGGCGCCACCCAGGGTACGCCGGGGAGAACCCTGGAACGGGTGCCGCCAAAGGAGCAGGAGCCTCCGCCCCTTCAGAAACCCTCTAAGGTGACGCTTCCGGGCAAAGTGCCTCCTAAGCCGAACCAGGGGCCCACTCCGATCCGCACCGAGAAGCCGGGGCAAACTGTTGGATTGGGCCATTCGGGACCCGCGGGCCTGGGCGGAAAGGGCGCCGCGGTGATCCTGGACGAGCCCACTTTTCAGTACGAGTGGTACAAGGCCCGGCTGGAGGACGCCCTCAAAGCCCACTGGCGGCGTCCCGTAGCGAGCGGGACGAAGGTCCTTTCCTCCTCGGTCCACTTCCTCATCACGGCGTCGGGCCAGGTGGGGAGCGTCGAGATCGTCAGCTCGTCCAACAACCCGGCCTTCGACCAAACCATCCTCCGCGCGGTCTACGATTCGGTCCCCTTCCCCAAGTTCCCGCCCCAGTACCAAGCCCCCAGCCTGGGCGTCCTGTACACCTTCGAACTCACACCGGAAAAGTAGCGTTTCGTGCTAGCATCCCACATGAGAGCGACATGAGACGCAAACTTCCGAAGCCGATCTTTTTGTTGGTTCTAGCCGGCGTCCTTGCGACGGTCAGTTCGCGCGCCCTCGATCCTCGCAAAGCGCTCACGCAGTATTCGCACGACAATTGGCAGTCGGACCGGGGTCTTCCCCAGAACGCCGTGAAGGTCATCGTTCAGAGCCCCGACGGCTACCTCTGGTGCGCCACGCAGGAAGGCCTGGTGCGCTTCGACGGTGTGCATTTCACCGTGTTTGACAAATGGAACACGCCGGCCATCCGGAGCAACAATGTCCGCGCCCTGTGTCTGGCCCGGTCCGGGGCGCTCTGGATCGGCACCAACGGCGGGCTCCTGAGGATGAAGGAAGGCGTCTTTACGGCATACACGACCCGGGATGGGCTGATCTACGACAATGTGACGAGCATCTGCGAAACCAGGGACGGAAGCATTTGGGCCGGCACCTACGGCGGCGGGCTGAGCCGCCTGAAGGACGGTCGGTTCACCAACTACACCGTGAAGGAGGGGCTCACCCATAACAGCGTCCTTGTCCTGTTCGAAGACAGATCCGGCACGCTGTGGATCGGCACCAACGGTGGCGGGATCTGCCGTTTCAGGGAGGGACGCTTTTCGGGGCTGGACGAAACCCTGAGCCTCCCGAACCCGGTCGTCTACGCCATCACGCAGACTCGCGACGGAGCCCTGTGGGTGGGCACTTACGGGGGTGGCCTGTGCCGGATCCTCGACCACCGGATGGACATCTACACCACCCGGAACGGCCTCTCCAATGACCGGGTGCTGGGCCTTTACCAGGACGAGGACGCCAACCTCTGGATCGCCACCTTCGGGGGAGGCATCTGCCGGTACGCCGAGGGCCGATGGGACGCGCTCACCACCTCCAGCGGGCTGCCCTACAATGTGGTGTGGTGCTTCTTCGAGGACCGCGAAGGCAACCTGTGGGTCGGTCTGGACGGGGGCGGGCTCTACCGGATGAGCGACGGGAGCTTCACGACCTTCAGCTCCCAGGAAGGACTCTCCAACGACTTCGCCATCGGAGTCTACGAGGCCGGGTCGGGCGATCTTTGGATCACCACCAACGGAGGCGGCATCAACCTGATGCGCCATGGCCGGATCACGGCCATCACGACCAAAGAGGGGCTTCCCAATGACCTCATCCGTTCCATCTGCGAAGACTCGAACGGGGGGCTCTGGATAGGAACCGATGGAGGTGGCGCTGCGCGCATCGCCGACGGGCGACTCAGCATATTTGATACGACCGACGGGCTCTCCAGCAACCGCGTCATCGCCGTGAAGAGCGACCGGATGGGCAACCTCTGGGCGGGCACCAACGGCGGTGGCCTGAACCGCATTCGCGACGGCGCCGTGAAGGTTTATCAGGAAGGCTCCGGTTCCGCCGCCATGGTGAACCTCATCTTCGAGGACAAGGCAGGACGCCTCTGGATCGGCAGCTACGGCGGAGGCTTGAGCATCCTGGAGGGCGAACACCTCGTCGGGTTCTCTGGCCAGGACGCCATCGGTAAGGCCATCGTCAGCCACATCCTGGAGGATCCCGACGGGACTTTCTGGCTCGGCACCATCGGTTCCGGTCTCCTCCGCCTCCGCAACGGGGTCGTGACGAGGTTCACCAAGCGCGACGGCCTTTTCGACGATGTGGCCTACGAGGTGCTGGACGACGGGTTGGGATACCTGTGGATGAGCGGTAACAAGGGTGTCTTCCGTGTGGCCCGGCAGGAATTGGAGACCTTTGCGCAGGGCCGATCCAAGCCTCTCAAGTGCGATTCCTACGGGGAGGCGGACGGGATGAAGAGCGCCGAATGCAACGGCGGCTTCGTGCCGGCGGGAACCCGAACACGGGACGGGAGGCTGTGGTTTCCAACCATGCGCGGCGTGAGCGTCGTGGATCCCTCCCGGCTCGTCTCCAACAAGCTGGCTCCGCCCGTGCTCGTGGAGCGGGTCGTGGTGAACGGCGCCGATTCCGACCTTTCCAGGCCCGTGATCCTTCCTCCCGGCCGAAACCGGGTGGAGGTTCACTATACCGGCCTCAGTTTCGTGGCACCTTCCAAGGTGAAGTTCCGCTACCTTCTGGACGGTTACGAATCTGCCTGGGTTGAGGCCGATACGCGCCGCATTGCCTACTACACCAACATCCCCCCGGGCAAGTACTCGTTCCGGGTCATGGCCTGCAACAACGACGGGGTGTGGAACGAGGCGGGGGCGTCTCTCGTCCTCGTCCAGAGGCCCAGATTTTACCAGACCTGGTGGTTCTACGGGCTTTGCGTGATCCTTCTTCTGGTAGCGGGCCCAGGGCTCTACCTGGCCCGGGTCAGGCGGCTCAGCGCCCGCCAGCGCCAGTTGGAAGCACTCGTCGGCGAGCGCACGCAAGAGCTCCAGGGAGCCAACCTCAAGCTCGAAGAGGCCAACGCGCGCCTCGAGACGCTCTCGGCCGAGGACCCGCTCACAGGCCTGGCGAACCGCCGCCGTTTCGACGAGCACCTGGCGCGCCAGTGGGGACAGCTCGGGCGCTCGCGCAAGCCCCTCTCCCTCGTCATGGTGGATCTGGACTGCTTCAAGCCCTACAACGACACGCTCGGGCATCTCCAAGGCGACGAGTGCCTGGCGAGCGTGGCCCGGGTCCTGGCCTCCTCTGCGAGCCGGGCCGGAGATCTTTCCGCACGCTACGGCGGAGAGGAGTTCGCTCTGGTCCTGTCCGATACCGACGCCCAGGGCGCACTTGCGCTCGCGGAAAACATGCGTGTGGCGGTGCAGGCCCTGGGCATCGTTCATCCCCGCTCCAGCGCCGGTCCCGTGGTTACCGTAAGCGCAGGGGTCGCCACGGCCATCCCCGGGGAATCATCCAGCCCCAGAGACCTTGTGGAATCAGCGGACAAGGCCCTCTATCACGCCAAGCAGACGGGCCGCAACAAAGTGTGCGTAGGCTAGCAGCCTGCAAGCAGGCTGCTAGATTCCATACTTGCCCAGGTCGAAGGGCAGGGCCTTTCTCTGCGTCGCGAAGAGCTGGTCTATGC
>Ga0315271_10001237_pt1 | contig 15360 bp, 16 predicted proteins | sample C3_top_MG_FD_204664 | JGI IMG/M metagenome (GOLD analysis project Ga0315271, IMG submission 204664) | Sediment microbial communities from Yellowstone Lake, YNP, Wyoming, USA - C3_top | ecosystem: Environmental > Aquatic > Freshwater > Lake > Sediment | place: USA: Wyoming | collected 2017-08-01 | reverse complement strand
CTCGCCGCCTCGCGACCCCGTTCGCCGCGGACCCGTGGCCGCTCTTCCGCCGCCTCCGCACCGGCGACCCGGCGCTGTTCGCCGGGTACCTCGACCTCGGCGAGGATCCGAGGACGCATACCCACCGCGCGCTCCTCTCCGCCTCGCCGGAGCCGTTCCTCGCTGTGGACGCGCGCGGCCACGTGTCCACGGACCCCATCAAGGGCACCCGCCCGCGCGGTCGCACGCATGAGGAGGACCGCGAGTTCGCGCGTGAGCTCCTCGCCAGCCGCAAGGACCAGGCCGAGAACGTGATGATCGTCGACGTGCTGCGCAACGACCTCGGCCGCGTCTGCGTGCCAGGCACGGTGCGCGTCCCGCGCCTCCTGCGCCTCGAGCGGACGGCGACCGTCCAGCACCTCGTCACCACGGTCACGGGTCGGCTCGCACCCGGCAAGGACGCGTTCGACCTGCTTGCGGCCTCGTTCCCCGGCGGGAGCATCACGGGCGCGCCCAAGATCCGCGCGATGGAGGTCATCGAGCGCCTCGAGCCCGTGCGTCGGGGCCCGTACTGCGGCACGATGCTCTGGCTCGGCGCGGACGGCCGGATGGGCTCGTCCATCATGATCCGGACCTTCGTGGCGGACGGCGCGCGCCTGACCCTCCACGTGGGCGGGGGCATCACGTACCGCAGCGACCCGGCGGCCGAATGGGACGAGACGGTGGCCAAGGCGCACGGCCCGCTATCGTCGATCGGCGCGGTCGAGCTGCGCGAGGAGGAGAGCCCGTGAGCGCAGGACCGAAGAACGTCTGGGTGGACGGCAAGGTGGTGCCCGCCGACGCCCGTCAGCTCTCGGTCAGCGACCGCGGCTTCCAGCTGGGTGACGGCATCTTCGAGACGCTGCGTGCCAAGGGCGGCCACTGCACCGAGCTGCCCGAGCACGTCGCGCGGCTGCGGCGCTCCGCCGCGGGGCTCGCGTTCGAGCTGCCCGACGACGTGGACGCCACCCTGGCCGACGGGATCGCGCACCTGCTCGCGGCCGAGGGGCTCGACGGGCCGGGGGCCGATGCGTCCGTGCGGATCACCGTCTCGCGCGGCGAGTGGGCCCAGCGCGGTCTGCTCCCGCCCCGGGACGTCCACCTCACGCCGACCGTCGTCATCCAGGCATGGCCGGTCGAGCCAGCGCCCGCGGGACACCTCGAGCACGGGCTGGCGCTCGTGGCCTCGCGCATCCGGCGTGACCCGCAGAACCCCATCGTCACGCTCAAGACCACGTCGCGCGCTGACTACGTGTACGCGCGGATCGAGGCGCGGGCGGCCGGCGCCGACGACGCGCTCTTCCTCACGACCGCCGGCCACCTGTCCGAGTCGACAACCGCGAACGTGTTCCTCGTGCGGACCGGGTCCGACGGCGTGCTCGAACTCGCCACCCCGGCGCTCGACTGCGCGATCCTGCCCGGCACCACGCGCTCGTGGCTGCTGCGATGGGCCGCGTCGGCCGGCCTGCGACCCGTCGAGGGCTGGCTCACGCCCGACGAGCTCGCGACGGCGGACGAGGCGTTCATCTCATCGTCGGTCGCAGGCGTCCTGCCGGTCACGCGGTTCAACGGGCACCCGATCGGTGCCGGCGTGCCGGGTCCGTGGACCAAGCGTGCGCGCGCCGACCGCGAGGCCGTGTTCGGCCAGGGCTGAGCTCAGGCCCCGAGGCTGACCAGTCGGCCGGCGTCCGCCCCGGTTACGGCAGCGGGTGGTCGTACGCGAAGAACACGTAGTCGATCGGGTAGGTCGTCACGCCGAGGTCGGTGAGCAGCCGTTGCGTCTGCGCCCGATGGTCCGTCCCGTGGTTGACCACATGGAACAGCACCTCCCAGAGCACGAGGTCCTTGTCGTCGCCCTCGGACCACGGGTGCTCGAACAGCGCGGCGTCAGTGACCTCGGCGAGGAACTCGCGTTGCCGGCGCTCCACGTCGAGCCAGCGCTCGCGGATCTCCGCCCACGTCCAGGCCGGTTGCGGCGCGTCGGGCAAGAGGTAGTCCGGCCAGGGACCACCCTTGAGCTCAGTGAACCAGCCCTCGTCCACGGTCATGAGGTGCCAGACCTGCGCGCGGACCGAGCCCTGCGAGTAGTCGCTCGGCGCCTCGAACGCCTCGTCGCTCAGCTCCGACACGTGGTGCCAGAGCCGGTGATTCATCGCGAAGTGGTACTCGTAGAGGCGGCGAAAGGCATCAGCGTTCATGGGAGCATTGTGGGGTGTCGCGCCGACATGACGCTGTCAGCATTTCCGCCGCCGGCGTCGCGCTCAGGACGTTGCTGGCCTGATTCCCCGGACGATCAGCCCCACAGCGGACCCCACGCGACCCTCGTCGAGCCCCTCTTCGTCGAACCCAGGCATCGTGCCAAGCGCGAACAGCATCGCGAGCAGGAGCGTCGCGGCCTCGCGCGGATCGAGGTCGGCTCGCACGCGCCCGAGCCCCTGCTCGGCGGCCAGATACGCGGCCACCGCCTCGGGCGGGCCAGGCGGGAGCGAGGCGCCGGCCGCCTCCATCGCCCGTCGACGCTGCGCGGCGAGCTCCGGGTCGGCGGCCATCGCCAGCTCGAGCGGCAGGATCTGGTCTCGGAGGCTCGTGAGCCGCACCGCGGCATCGGTGAGGTTGCCCTCCACCGTCCCGGTGCCAGCGCGGCCCGGCAGGTCGGTCACCCACTCGACCACCGACGCGTTCGACTCGAGCACGGTGGCGAAGAACAGCGACGCCTTGTCCGGGAAGTGCCGGTAGATCGTGCCCTCGGCCACGCCCGCCGCGGCGGCGATCGCCCGGGTGGAGGCGCGCGCGTACCCGACCTCGCCGACGACGGCCCGCGTCGCCTCGATGAGCCTTGCCCGCGTGGCATCTCCCCGCTTGGTCATCCCTCGCCTCGGTCAGTCGGTCACGTCGCGGCGGACGAACACGATGACCGCCACGGCCAGCCCAAGGGTGACATAGCCGAGGGCGAGCGCGAGCGCGGTCCCGTACGCGACCGTCGCCATGCCGCCGCTCGCCACCGCCCCGAGCGTGGTGCCGAGCAGCCAGTCCGAGGGGACGTCCTTGGCCATCTTGACGATGGACTCCACAACCAGGACGTACCCGACGCCGATGGAGATCGCCACTGCCGCGGATCGCGTCAGGACCCCAATGACGAGCCCGAGGATGCCCCAGACGCAGAGTGCCAGGAACAGGTTCGTCCACGCCGAGATCACCACGGACGGCAGGTCGGTCCCCCACGCGGCTGTCGAGAGGCCCGCGGCCTGCGCCGCTGGCATGACCGCGAAGACGTTGACCACGGCGGCGACCGTCGTCGCCCCGGCGGTCACGATCGCGAGCGCGACGACCTTGCCCGCGAGGAGGGGCCAACGGCGGGGCTCCGCCGCGACGAGCAGGCGGATCAGCCCGGTGCTGTAGTCGGTCGCCGTCACGAGTGCCCAGATCGACAGCGTCACGACGCCGAACATGTTGGATGCGGCGGCGAGCCCAGCCATCAAGCCGGACGAGCTCTCGAGCGCGGCCCGCGTGGGGAACGCAACGCCGGGGGCGCCCGGCGGCAGGCTCCCGCCCCCCGAGACGAAGCTGATCATGATCGTGTTGACCAGAATCGCGAACAGGGCCATGAGCCCAAACCAGACCACCAGCAGGCGGGGCTGGCGCAGTCGCGTCAGCTCGCTCCGGATCGCCGCGATCATCACGCCACCTTCCCGTCCGTTGCAGCCCGGCCGGAGGCCAACTCGCCGTCTTCGCGACCCGTCATCTCGAGGAAGATCTCCTCGAGGTTGTCTTGCGCCACCTCAAGCCGGCGCAGGGTGATGCCGGCCGCTGTGGCGGCCCGGTTGAGGTCGGCGGCGCGATCAGCGCCCGCGGCAACACGCAGCACGTCATCGGTCGTCGTGACCGACCAGCCAGCCGCCGCAAGCGCGGTCTCGAGGCGGCCCGTGTCCGCCTGGTGTTCCGGTGCGATCTCGATGTGCTCGCGGCTGCGCTTCATCACCTCAGCCATGGGTCCGGAGAAGACGAGCTCGCCGAAGCGGATGACGACGAGGTGATCGCACACGGCCTCGATCTCGGCGAGCTGGTGCGACGAGACGATCACCGTCCGCCCATTGCGTCCGAGGTCCCGCAGCAGCTCGCGGATCTCCACGATGCCCGCGGGGTCCAGCCCGTTCGTGGGCTCGTCGAGGATCAGGAGCTCCGGGTCCGAGAGGAGCGCGGCCGCGATCCCCAGCCGCTGCTTCATGCCGAGCGAGAAGCGCTTCACCGGCTCACGGTCTCGGCCGGTCAGGCCAACCTGTTCGATCACCGCGTCCACCCGGGCGAGTGGGAGGCGCCGCAGGCGGGCGAGCGAGACGAGGTTCGCTCGAGCTGACAGGCCCGGCACGAACGCCGGGCTCTCGATGAGGGCGCCGACTCGTGCTGCGTAGTCCCGCGGCGAGTGCACGGACGAGCCCAGGACCGTCGCGCCGCCACTGGTCGGGCGGATCAGCCCCAGCAGGATGCGGATCAGCGTGGACTTCCCGGACCCGTTCGGCCCAACCAGGCCGACGACCCCGGCAGCCGGGAGCTCGACGGTGAGCCGGTCGAGGGCCGTGACCCGGCCGAACCGACGGGTGAGCTCTGTGGTGGCAACAACGGACATGCGACGCCTCTGCATATGTAAGTGAGCGTTCGCTCACATAGTGGAGACCTTCGCGCTGCTCGTCAACCCGGTGGCGTATCGTCCGGATCGTGAACCCAGGTGACGATCCCGGAGTCGCTCCTGACGGGAGTCCGTCGTCGTCTACCGTCGACCACCCTCCCAAGCACGACCTCGGTCTTCTCGTCGCCTTGCTGCCGGACGCCTCGGAGTCGAGGAACCTCGCCGTTGCCGGACTGACCGTGTACGCGGTGGACCAGCGCTGCGTGGCAGGCACGTCGAACCCGATGGCGCTGTCCGAGCGACCGACCTGGGACGAGGCGGACGAGGCGATCGACGAAGCCGAGCTGGCCCTCACGGTGATCCGCGCGGATCTCGACGCCGCGGGGTGGTCCCCGTAGCGAGCGCCCGAGCGAGCCCCTAGTACACCGACACGCCCTTCACGGCGCTCTTGGACGGGGCGTACGTGACCCCGCCGACCGCTCCGCCCGAGTACGCGGCCACGAACCGCCACGAGCCGCGGGTCGTCAGCTTGATCGTCAGGCTGAATTTGCCGCCCACGAGCGCGACCTTCGTCGAGCCGATCACCTTCCACACGCCGCTCACGAGGTGCGACCGCGTGATCGTCACGGTGCCCGGCGCAGCGGCCGGCGACACCGTCCCGGTCAGCTTGAGGGCCAGCCCGGCCTTCACCGACGTCGGCCCGGCGAGCGTGGTCTTGGTCGCGACCGGCGCGCGGTAGAAGACGTAGGCCGCGCCCGCGTCCGGGGCGGCGTTGCTCGTCTGGACCCCGTTGATTCCCTTGGCAGTGCTGGCCTCGCCCGTGGCACCCGCGACGAACGTGTCGCCGGACACGGAGACCGCGATCCCGAACGTGTCGTTCGCATTCGTGTTGGACGCCTTGAGGTATGCCTGCTGGTGCCACACGCCCGCGGGGGAAACCACCAGCACGTACGCCGCCCCGGCAAAGGGCATCGAGTTGTCAGTCTGGATGCCGTTGACGCCGACCGCCTTGCTCGCCTCGCTCTCCGCCCCGACGACCGCCGTCGCACCCGAGAAGGCGAGCGCCGACCCGAACTCATCGTTGGCCCCGGGGTTCGACGCCTTGAGGTACGCCTGCTGCGTCCACACGCCCGACGCTCGGTTGAACGCGTACACCGCGCCGCTGTTGCCCAGCGAGTTGTCGGCCTGGTTCCCGTTGACGCCCGTGGCGGCGCTCGACTCACCGATGGCGCCGACCAGCACCTCGTTGCCCGACACCGCCACGCTCGAGCCGAACTCGTCGCTCACGTCCGTGTTGGACGCCTTGAGGTACGACTGCTGGGTCCAGACGCCCGCGGCGCCCGTGAAGACATACGCCGCGCCTGACGAGTTGGCCGAGTTGTCGGCCTGGTTGCCGTTGACGCCGGTCGCGCTGCTCGCCTCCGTCGGTGCGCCGACCACGACCGTGGAGCCCGAGATGGCCACCACGGTGCCGAACGCATCGTTGGCGTCCGTGTTCGACGCTTTGAGGTACGCCTGCTGCGTCCACGTCGTGCTCGACCGCCCGAACACGTACGCCGCGCCGGCGAAAGGTGCCGACGTGTCCGCCTGGTTCCCGTTCACGCCAGTCGCCGCGCTCGACTCGGATGGGGCGCCCACCACCGCCAGGTTGCCTGAGACGGCCACGTCCGTGCCAAACGTGGCGGAGGCCCTGGCGTTGGACGCCTTGAGGTACGCCTGCTGCTTCCACGTCGTGCCCGACCGGAGGAACACATACGCCGCGCCCGCGCTCTGGGCCGAGTTGTCGGCCTGGTTGCCGTTGACCCCGGTCGCGGAGCTGTCCTCGAGCGGCGCGCCAACGATGATTGTGTTGCCCGAGATGGCGACCGAGAAGCCAAAGTTGTCCGACGCGTTGGTGTTGGACGCCTTGAGGTACGCCTGCTGCTTCCACGTCGTGCCCGACCGCAGGTACACGTAGGCCGCGCCCGACCCGCTCGCGGCGTTGCTCGTCTGGCTGCCGTTGATCCCCTTGGCCGCGCTCGACTCGTACGGGGCGCCGACGACCATCGTGTTGCCCGAGATGGCGACGGACGAGCCGAAGCTGTCCCCCGATGCGGTGTTCGACGCCTTCGCGTACGCCTGCTGCTTGATCACCGGGCCTGCGGCCGCCACCGGCCCGGGCCACGCGACGGGCAGCGCCACCAGGGCGGCGAGCAGCGCCACGGGCGTGCGGCCAAGGATGCGCTTGACGTTCATCGACGCGCAGCGCGTGAGGTGGTTTCCATCGGGCGGCCCTCCTCGGCCGCTCGAGCGGCGGCCTGCGCGGATTATGGTCGGGCGTGCCCGGGTGCACTCAAGGGGCGAATCCCTACGTTGTTCGCCGCCACGCCACTCGCCCGGCCGCCGCGTTTCGCATCCTCTCGCCCGGCCGCCGCGTTTCCCATCTACCCGCCAGGTGGGTGCTATGCGGGTGGTTCTTCCGAGACACTCACCCCATGGGTGTACGGGAGCGCTGCGTTCCATCACACCCGTCAGGTGGGTGGTACCGACAATCCGGCCGCATAGCACCCACCTGGTGGGTGTTCTGGAAGCGGCGCGCCCGGTCCAGCCCTACAGCGATCCCCTCGCCGCGGCCCAGCGCACCGGCTGCCCCGTGACCGAGGCGATCACATCGAAGTCGGCGTCGTAGTGGACGAGCGTCATCCCGTGCCGAGCAGCAACCGCGGCGATGAGCAGGTCCGGGATCTTGACCTGGCGATGGTGGAGCGGTCCGCGGTGCGCGAGCTCGCGGAACACCCGCCGCGCCTCGGTCCAGTCCGCAGCCTCCACCGCTAGGTACGGGCACGCGAGGAGCGCCAGTTCGGTCAGGTCGAAGTCTGTCGCGTCACGGGTGCTGAAGAGGACCTCCATCGCGACCATGTCGCACACGGCGATGCGTCCATCCTCCAGCGCGGCGCCGAACCACCCGAGCGCGGGCTTGCTGGCGTGCGCCCAGACCGATGTGTCCGCGAGCTCGACGCCCGTGTTTGGCTCGGCGCTCGGGCTCATGGCCGGCGAACGTCCGCGGAACGCGGGGCGCGAAGTACCGGCAGGAGGCTCTCGAGTTCAGAGAAGTCCCGTTGGGCGAGCCAGGCCCGCCGCTGGCGCGCGACCACGTAACGGAGCGCGGCGTGCACCGTGTCCGTGGTCCTTGCGGTGCCGAGCACGGCCGACGCCGCGTCGAGCAGCTCGCGGTCCAGGTCGATCGTGGTGTGCATCTTCATGGAGTCGTCCTGCGTCTGCGGAGGACCAAGAGTATGCATCGGATTGATCCTGTTCTATGCGGACTGGGAAGGGCGCGTCGCGATTGAGGTCGAGCCTGGCATCTGACGCTCATCGCCGGCTTATGCCACCGCCCCGTCCGGCCCCCTTCCGAGACACTGGCTATGTGGGTGCTGGCAACGCTGTCAGCTGCGCGGCAGCGTGATCTCGGTGATGTGCTGGTCGACCAGGAAGACGTGTCCGGCATCGTCGATCACGACGTTGGCCTCATACGGGGAGAACCACGACCCGAGGACCTTGCCGGTTGGGGAGAACTCCCAGAGCACTCGCTGGTCCATGGTGTAGACGTCGCCCCCCGCGTCGACGGCGACGATGCGGGAGCCTGCACCGTCGCCGGTGAGCGTGCGGAGCGGCCGACCGTGGGCATCCACCTCGACGAGCCGGCTGTTCGCCGGGTCCGTCAGCCACACATCGCCCGAACGATCAACGGCGACGTCCTCCGGGCCGCTGCCCGAGCCGCCCGTCGCCTCGCCCGGGCCGGAGCCGTTGGGAATGAGCGTCGCGAGGAGCGCTCCACTCGGCGAGTACTTCTCGACGTAGTGCGCCTGGACGCGGTGGAGCGCCACATACAGGTTGCCGGCCGGATCCAGGGCCAGCCCAACTGGCCCGACATGGCCACCGGCCACGCCCCAGTGCCGCAGCTCGTTGCCCGACGCGTCATACACATGGATCGTGGCATCGTCAAAGTTGGAGACGTAGATGTTGCCTGCGGCGTCGGCTGCCACGCCCACCGCATAGGTGAGGCTCGTCCAACTCCCGAGCACCGACCCGTCGGCCGCGTAGTGGTAGAGCCCGGAGCCGCCGTCCGTCTCCCAGAACGTCCCGGACGGGTCAACGGCGGACAGGCCGAAGTCGGGTTGGTCGAGCGCCCCTGAGTTGCGGACGATGACCACATAGGGCAGTTGCCGGGCCGCCCGGGTCAACGGCATGACGAGGCGACCGAGGCGGTCGAGGCACGGGTCGGCGAGCTTGGTGAGGACGAGCGTGCTGCCAGACATCGCCCACCGGTACGTGCCGCTCGCGCCGCCGCATGACTCGCCTTTGAAGCTGACCTGGTCCCCGCTGACCGCGTAGGCGTCGTGCGCGGTGGCGAACTGCTCAGCGATGTAGGCGTCGCCAGTGGGCAGCAGGTCGACGGCCTGGTCCGACGAGGAGAACCGGCCCGTGGGGAAGGCCGCACCGCCAGCCGCGACGCCGGGTGTCGGCAGCGGCGTGCCCGTGGGCCGCGGACTCGCAGTCGGCCGCGGGGCTGCCGTCGCGGGAGGGGCACTGGCCGCGGCGATCACCGCCATCGTCGCGAGGGGACTCCCCGTCTGGCCTGCGTGGGTCGGCGAGGTTGGGACGGATGCCCCGCAACCGGCCAGGAGGACCGCGGCGACGCCGACGGCGACGAGACGGCGGGTTCGGATGGAGCTGGCGGGACGCATGCGATGACCTCCAGCGAGCGACGGTGGGTGCGGGGCCGTTGTCCTCTCCACTATGGGGCGAGCCGCAACCCCCGACTACCCGATGAGCAGCCACCCCACCTGCGTCGACGCCGATACCGCGCTCGACACCCGGATCGTGATCGTCCCGGTGGAGGGGCTCAGCGTGTACCAGAGCCCGCGCGAGCCCAGGTTGCCCCGCGGCGTGAGCAGCACGAACGCCGACGACTTGACCGCGACCCCGGGCGTCACCAGGAGCGACGTGTGGCCCTTGAGGATCGTTGCCACGCCGGACGCCTTGTGCGCCACGATCCGCCCCGACGTCTCGAGCGCGACCCCGCCCGCGGACGCCGCCCGGACCGCCACCCCGCCGCCCGGCGCAAAGCCGTACACGCCCACCCCGGTCGGGCTCACGGCGTAACCGATGGCGCCGTATGTCGTGCCCGTCGCCGCCTGGGCGTACCCGTAGGTCCCAACGCCCCCGTTCGAGCTCATCGCGTGACCGTACACGCCCACGCCCTGGACCGACGTGGTGCCGGCGGCAGCCAGCCCGTACACGCCGTCGCTGCCGGCCCCGAGCACCCGCGGCGCGTGGACGGCGGTTGCGACGGTTGCGGCAGTGGCCCCGAGCGCGGCACCGAGCACGGCGCGGCGGGAGCGACGAACCGGGACGCTGGCTGACATGGCGAAGGCTCCCTCGAAGGACCGCATGACGCGGCGAGCGTCCAGCACCCTGTCGACTAGCGCTTGGGGCCGGTGGGCCTCGGCTGAACGCTCGGCAGCGGCGTCTCGTCCTTTGACGGTGTGACTTCCACGATGAAATTAGGGCCGAGCAGTTTGGCGAAGCGGCCTCGCTCGACCGGCTGCGCCTTCCTTGAAAGGTCAGCCTTCTTCGTAGGCATGTCGTTCCCGCGCACTGGCGCGCCGAGCGGGGATGATCCGGACCATCGTACCGCGCTGCACAACGGTGACTCGCAGCAGCCGACGCATTCCAGAAACGCCCACGACCGTAACCCGCTGTTCCATGTCCGAGTGCCAGCGATCCTCTAGGGTGGCTGCGAGGGGGTCAAGGAGCACGTCGACGGCCTCGAGGAAGCTGACGCCGCGCTTCCGGTGGTTCGCGCTCGCCTTGTCCGCGTCCCACTGGATCCTCGGTCCGTCCACGGATGCCCTGCCCGGACGCCACTTGATGTGGCGACAGAGCATCGCGGCGGGCACTCACCCGCGGCTCATCAGCCCGAGCGGGCCTTGCCCGTGATCTCTGGGAGGCGGTAGGCGCCGACGCAGCCGTCGACGAGCTTGGCCAGCCTCGCCTCGCGCGTCTCGGCCCGCTTGGGCGCCATCACAAAGTGCGTCGCCAGCTTGCGGTAGCCGGCCGGCTGCGCCTCGAACCACGCCCAGGCGGCAGCGTTCGCGCGGAGCGCCGACTCGGCGGCATCGTCGAACGCCCACTCGTTCTCGAACGAGTAGACCGCGGTCCGGTCCTCGCGTCGCCGGTCGTACGCCGCCTCGCCGGCAGGCCGCATTCGACCCTCCGCCCGCAGCGCCTCGACTCGGGCCACGTTCCGCGCGCTCCAGATGCTCCCGGGCCGGCGCGGCGTCACCCGCTGCGCGTGCGCCTCGGCCGTGAGGGGCATCCGAACCCCGTCGATCCAGCCGACCGCGAGCAGCTCGTCAACCATCTCGGCCCACGAGAACGCGGGCCGGCGCTCCTTGCTGGTCTTGTGCAGCCCGACCCAGAGCTCCTGCGCGCGCTCGCCGTTAGCCTCGAGCCACGCACGGAGCTCGTCGAGGGTCGCGAAGAACTGGACGTCGGTGGGTTCGAGGCGAGCCATGGGCGAAGGGTAACGGCTTGAGCCTCACGGCCGTGACAAGCAAGCTGACACGAGATCGAGGATCCTGGCGATATTCCGGTCCTCTCGGGGGAAGTTGATGGCGCAGTGCTCAGGGCTCGATGGCTGACGAATTGATCCCCGGCCTGCACGAGGCCTTGGTCACCGATGCGCTGCGCGCCAGGATTGACCGTGCTCGTGTGGACGGCTGGTTCGTTGATCTGGAGCCGGCAGGAGAAGCGGACCTTGCGTCCATCCTCGCCCGACACATCCACGACCGAACCGAGCTGCGCCTAGCCTCAGTGCCAGATGGAGCGGGTCGTCGGCAGTCTCAGGTAAAGCTCGCCAACCGACTGCTCGAGGTCCTCGAGGACTACTCGTCGGCCTCGCCCGAGCTCATCGACCCCGACGGCAGGCTTCTGCTGGATGTCTCTCGGCCGGCAGCCCTCGAGCCGGCTCGGCGAATGCGGCCTGGCATTCCCTTGCGTCAGAGCAGGCTCCTCACGAACGGTCGCGGCGACCTGCAGATCGGCGGACAGGTAGGTCTCGAGATCCAGAGCGCCGACCGGATCGACCTGCTTTGCGCTTTCGTGCGGTTCGCCGGCCTCCGCTTGATCCGCCGGGAACTGCAGGAGTTCCTCCTGCGTGGCGGTCAGATGCGAGTGATCGCGAGCGTGTACACGGGTTCGACGGAGAAGCGCGCCCTCGACGAACTTGCCGGTCTCGGCGCCAAGGTCAAGGTCTCGTACGAAACCGCCCAGACGCGACTCCACGCCAAGTCATGGCTGTTCGAGCGCGATTCCGGCTTCCACACAACCTATGTTGGTTCGTCCAACCTGACTCACTCGGCGCTTCTCGATGGCCTCGAGTGGAATGTCCGGGCAACGGCCGTCGACAACCCCGCGATCGTGGCGCGAGTGGCGACGACCTTCGAGCAGTACTGGAACGAACCGGAGTTCGAAAGCTACGACCCTCGGGTCGATGGTGACCGCCTCCAGGCGGCATTGGATGCGGAGAGCCACGCGGGCGTCAAGCCGGCTCCATATCGACTTCGATTGCACTTCGCGCCGAAGCCGTTCCAAGTCGAGATGCTGGAAGCGATCGCGGCCGAGCGACAGCGTGGCCACTTCCGAAACCTCGTCGTGGCCCCGACCGGTACCGGCAAGACCTTCGTGGCTGCGTTCGACTACCAGCGCCTCCGGCGCGAGGGGTTCGAGCGGCTCCTGTTCGTGGCTCACCGAAACGAGATCTTGGAGCAGAGCCAGGAGGTATTCCGACTCGTTCTGGAGGATCCGCAATTCGGCGAGCGCTACATCGCCGGCGAGCGCCCGACGGAGTGGAACCACGTCTTCGCGTCGATCCAGTCATTGCACCGGCATGTCGAGGAGATCGACCCGAAGCGCTTCGACGTGCTCATCGTCGATGAATTCCACCATGCCGAGGCGGACACCTACGTCAAGTTGCTCGAGCACATGAAGCCTCGAGTGCTCGTCGGGCTCACAGCTACACCGGAGCGTGCAGACAGCAAGAACATCTGGCGTTGGTTCGACGAAAGGACCGCCTCCGAGATGCGTCTCTGGGAGGCGCTCGACCAGGGGCTTCTAGCGCCATTCCACTACCTCGGCGTCAACGACGGCACCGATCTCCGGGGCGTCCGGTTCGAGGCCGGCCGCTACGTCACCAGCGATCTCGATGACCTCCTCACCGGCGATCACATTCGGGCCAAGCGGATCCTCGATTCGGTCGATGAATGGGTTCTCGACCCGTCCAAGATGCGGGCGCTCGGCTTCTGCGTCACGGTGAAGCACGCTCATTTCATGGCCGCCCAGTTCACAGCCGCGGGCTTGCCGGCGATTGCGCTTGACGGCGAGAGCGGCAGCGAACTCCGTATGGCCGAGATCGACCGCCTACAAAACGGTGAGATCCGCGCGATCTTCACGGTCGACATCTTCAACGAAGGCGTCGACATACCCGAAGTCGACACGTTGCTGCTGCTCCGCCCGACCGAGAGCGCGACGGTCTTCCTCCAGCAACTAGGACGCGGACTGAGGTGGGCGGAAGGCAAGAGCGTTCTTACCGTGCTCGACTTCATCGGCCAGGCGAATGCCCAGTACCGCTTCGATGTGAAGTACCGGGCGCTCATCGGGGGCACGCGCAAGCAGGTTGAGGAGGCGGTCAAAGACCACTTCCCGCTGATGCCCCCCGGCTGTGCGATTCGACTGGACGAGATCTCGCAAAGGATCGTCCTCGAGAACCTGCGAACCGCGATCAAGAGCGTGCGGCGAGGCGTCGTCGACGACCTCCGCGGGCTCGATCCGGCAACCCGCCTGCCGGAGTTTCTGGCCAAGAGCCGCTACGACGTTCGGGACGTCTATGCGAAGCCGTCGCAAGGAACGACATTCACACAGGCGCGACGGGACGCAGGGCACCTCAGCGGCAAGCCGCCCTTCGAGGAGGCGCCGTACAGCAAGATCCTCGGGCGCATGCTTCACGTCGACGACGAGGAGCGCTGGGCGCGCTGGCGCGGCTGGTTGACCGGCGACCTGCCCATCGCAGACATCGATCCTGGTTCGCGGCAGGAGCGCCTGCTGTGGATGCTCTTCGGCGCCCTCGGTCAGCGCAAGCGTCCGCTCGCCGAGGTTGCGTCCGCACTTGGCGAACTCGCCTCCGCACCCGCACTTCGCGACGAGTTGATCGATCTTCTCGACGTCCTTCGCGAGCGCGTCCGTCTCGAGTCGCGGCCTCTTGAGCCACTCGGCCGCCTTCCGATCCACAGCCACGCTACCTACGGGCGGTACGAGGTGTTGCCGGCCTTCGGCCTGGAGCACAACGGCACGATCCGCGAGTCGCGTGAGGGTGTGCTGTGGGTACCCGACCACCAGACGGATCTGTTCTTCATTACCTTGAACAAGGACGACGAAAACTACTCCGCGACGACGCGCTACAAGGACTACCCAATCTCACCGACCCTGTTCCACTGGGAGTCCCAGTCGCAGACGTCCACGGCATCGGCCACGGGTCAGCGCTACATCAATCAAGTCTCGCGTGGCTCGAGGGTTGTGCTGTTCGTACGCGAGGACAATGACGACGAACGGGGTGAGAGCAACCCGTTCTTGTGCCTTGGTTTCGCGAAGCACGTAAGCCACAAATCGGATCGGCCGATGCAGATTGTCTGGGAGCTCGAGCGTCCTATGCCGTCGGAGATGTACGGCCGCGCAAAGGTCGCCGCTGGCTAGGGCCACTCGCAATTCCCCCTGCCACACACCTGACACCGACCCGCCCCATACCCAAGGTGCGCCACCCAGGCGTCGGGGCGGGGCCGCACTCCACCGGCTCTACCATCTCACCGGCGCGACATCGGCCGCCCCCTTGGACTTGATGGCGACGGGATGTCTGCTATTCTGCTTTTCATGAAGACGCACCTGCTCACCGTCCAGTCGCGCGGCACGTTCGTGTTGCCTGCCGCAGTGCGGCGTCGCCATCACCTCGACGGACCAGATGCCCAGATCAAGTTGATCGAGCAGGACGACGGGCGGATGGAGATCGTCCCGGTGGTGAGCGTTCCTGCCGACCAGGCGTGGTTCTGGACCGATCGGTGGCAGAAGATGGAGCGCGAGGCGGACGCCGACATCGCCGCTGGCCGTACCACGACCGTTGATGGCCTCGACGGGATGCTCGGCCACCTCGATTCGCTCCGCCGCCGGTGAAGTTCGAGACGACCGAGAGCTTCGACGCCGACTACCGCCGACTCAGCCAGGCGGAGGTGAAGCTGTTCCGGGAGGCGCTCGGGGTCTTCGTCCCCGCGTGCGATCGGTATGCCAGCGACTCCTCGGTGATCTGGCCGGCATCGCTTCGGGTCAAGGACGTCGAAGGTGCGCCCGGCGTCTGGGAGATGACCTGGAGTTTCTCGGGGCCTGATGGCCGGGCGACGTTCGAGTGGATCGACATCGACGGTGCGCTCGGACTGCGCTGGCGCCGCATCGGAGGGCACGCGATCTTCAAGCGGCCATGAAGGCGACTGACACCGACGTCCTGCAGGCGCACCTCGAGACCATGTTCGGCGCGGGGGCGGCGTTCCGCGACGGGCAGCGGGAGGCCATCGAGGCGGCCGCCCGCGACGGGTCGCGCACGCTCGTGGTCCAGCGGACCGGCTGGGGCAAGA
>Ga0315271_10001236_pt1 | contig 15362 bp, 11 predicted proteins | sample C3_top_MG_FD_204664 | JGI IMG/M metagenome (GOLD analysis project Ga0315271, IMG submission 204664) | Sediment microbial communities from Yellowstone Lake, YNP, Wyoming, USA - C3_top | ecosystem: Environmental > Aquatic > Freshwater > Lake > Sediment | place: USA: Wyoming | collected 2017-08-01 | reverse complement strand
ATGCTGCCGTAAGACCTGGGATCCATGGTGGTGCCCATCCAGCCGGTGTACAGGCTGGGGTTCATCGGCTGCATCATCAGGTTGAGGTTGCGGGGATCCACGGGTGCCGTCAGCCACTTCATGTACTGGTTGGGGTTCACCATGGGGGTCATCATGGCGGTGTAGAAGTTGGGATCCATGCCCGCCGCCATCCACTTCATATACACGGCGGGGTCGGCCATCATGCTCATCCAGTTCGCATACATGGCCGGGTTCATCATGCCGGCCATCATGCGTGTGTAGGTGGCGGGATCCATGGAAGCCTGGGCCATGGCGGTGTATAAGGCCGGGTCCATGGTGGCGAGCATCGCCGGCACGGCGGCCTTGGGATCTCGCATCAGTTCGGGGGTCTTGCTCGGGTCGGTCATTTTCTCGACCACGGACTGGGGGGTGGTTTGTTGAGCCATGGCGGGCATGGCGACGACGGCCACGAGGGCCAGCAGCAGTTTGTTCAGTTTCATGATGTCACTCCTGTGTGAAAAGTTTGGGACATGGAGCGACCATTATAGTTAACCATTCAGAAGTAGCCTCCGTGAAACTGTATATTTTTTCGCGACAAGAAGCGCTCGCGCATATTAAAGAGGCTAAAGAATGGCTAAAGGGGCCGGCTCGCTTTATTCACGGTTTCAAGTCTCCTCGGGCGCCCCAGGCCATGGACCATCCGCTTCAACAATGGACTTGATTATGCATTGTCAGAAATGGTCAATGCATTCTGGATGCCCGATTTACGGTAGCGCCTTCGCCAGTTCGGCCATGAATGCCTGGTGTCGCGCTTCCGCTTCCCGGTATGCGGTGATCAACCGCCGGGCCTCATCGGATAAGTGGCTGCCGCCCGGCCCGCTTTCCACCAGCGGCGTACCCCAGGCGGTGTTTATCGCATCCACCGCATCCCATGCGGCTTTGTAGCTCATCTTCATGGCCTTTGCAGCTTTGGAAATCGATCCGGTATCGGCAATGTGCTGCAACAGCTCGACACGACCCCGGCCAAGGAAATTCCTGCCTTTCAGGGTCAGCCAGAATCGGCCATGGGCTTGGAGTTTGGTGCTCATCGGGGCAGTGTAACAAAACGTATCATACCCCAGCCGCGCTTGCGGTCTATTTGAATGATGCGTCGCCAAAAATGGCCGATGCATGATTCAAACCGGCTGCCCGTGCATGCACAGCCGAGTAAAACGCGCTGAAGTCGCCGTTGCTTTCCCGCAGCAGATCGCGAAACATCGCCACCTGGTCGTAGTAGGTTGCCACGGCCGCCAGCCTGGCGTTGTTGAGGTCGCCCGCAAACCAGGGATCGTAAGCCGACCAGGCTGAATCCAGCGTCTTGCGTTGCCGCTGCGCCTCGCGCAGGGCTTCGAATATCTGCGCCTTGCCCCGGCGCTTTGCCTCGGGACTTTGTTGCGAGTCATACAGCACGGCAAGTTGTTCGCGCGCGGCTTTGACTGACGCAAAGAAAACATCGGCCCGGGCAAGCGCTGCCTGATAGCGTGCCGTGCCTGCGCTGTCTCCCAGGCTTTGCAGCCAGCGCAGCGTGCCTTCAATCTCGACCGCGCGCGCAAACGACTCGTTGAAGGTGGCATTGTTCTTCACGTACACCACCTGGTGCGCGAGTTCGTGGAAGATCAGTCCGGCGAGCCGTTCGTCCGCCAGACGCAGCATGGTCGAGGTCACGGGATCGTCAAACAGGCCTAGGGTGGAATACGCGGTCACTCCACCCACCATCACGTCATCGCCCGCTGTGCGAAATCCCGCTGCGTAATCGTCCGCCGCCTGTTTTGAGAAATATCCGCGATAGGGCACGCAACCGATTACCGGAAAGCACGACTGACGTGGCTGCAAATTAAACTCGGGCGTCACCCACACATTCCACACAGGGAAATCCCGGTCAAGTTGCGCGTAGCTGCGGTAAGAGCCGTTGTCCGGCAAGCCCAGTTCGCGGCTGGCGAAGCTGCGCATGGCGGCGGCGCGTTGCAGGTGCGATTTCAGGTCATCCGCCGCCGTTGTATCGGCCACGATGTCCGCCACCGGCTGACGCTTCACCATTAAATCGAAATGGCCGTGCATGGCGTGCAGCGGGTAGCAGCCGGCCAGAACAAGCAGGAGTGGGAGGAAAAGATAAGGGCCGCGCGATTTCAAGATGTCATGCACCTCCTGATGCATCGGCCGTTTTCGACGATGCATAATGAATCCCTTGTCACAATGCAATATACGAAAGGGAGCATACCCCATGCGTTCATGGATCGGACTGGCTGGCCTGATTGGGGCAGCGTTGGCTGGCGCGACTGAAGTCGAATATTTCGTGCCGCAAGACACGGCCAAAAATGTGCGCCAGGCAGCAGCGAAATTCTCGCAGCCGGTGGTGGCGTTTGGCGACCCGCGTGCGGCGGACCCGTTCGAAGTGAACTGTCCGGTGACTGGCCGCGGCCAGTGGCTGGACGGCAGAACCTGGGTGTATGACTTCGAGCGCGATTTGCCGGGAGCGGTACGCTGCGAATTCAAACTCAAATCGGGGCTGAAGGACGAAGCAGGCCAACCAGTCAAGGCGGACCGCTTCCAGTTCGACACCGGCGGGCCGCAGGTGGTGGCGATGCGGCCGAATGACGGCAACGAATCCATCGACGAGCGGCAGGTGTTTTTGCTGGCGTTCGACGCGCAGGTCAAACCCGGCATGCTCACCGGCAAGGCTTCGTGCCAAATTAGGGGGCTGGCTGAGCGCATCGACGTAGAGGTGTTGCAGGGCGCGTCGCGCGATCAGGTTTTGCAGCCGCTCAAGAAGAAAAACGATCCGCTGTTCCGCCGCCGCTTTGCGCCGAATGCGGGCACGATCGAAGTGCTGCGCTGCAAGCGCCCGCTGCCGAACGAGGCGCAGGTCAGCCTGGTGCTGGAGCGTGGCATCGAAGCGGGCAATGGCTTGAAAAGCGCTGAGGCGCAGACCTTCACTTACCAGGTGCGCCCGGCCTTTCGCGCTCGCGTGTTGTGCGACAAGGTCAACCCGCGAGCGGCGTGCAATCCGCTGACGGCGATTCGCGTCTATCTCGGTGGACAGGTGGCGTGGCAGGATGCGAAGCGCATTCGCCTGAGCGTGCCCGAAGGCCGCGCCTTTGCGCCCAGGGCCGAGGATGAGCCGGATGGCGGCGGCGGGGTCATGGTCGAGAGCCTGCGTTTCAACGGCCCTTTCCCCGAAAAGACGGCATTGAGTCTCGCCCTGCCGCCGAACCTGCGAGACGATGCCGGGCGTGTGCTGGCGAATGCGGCAAGTTTTCCGATGCTGCTGAAAACCGACGAGTACCCGCCTTTGGCCAAGTTTCCGGCGTCTTTCGGCATCGTCGAAGCGGCGCAACCCGTGTTGCCAGTGACGCTGCGCAATCTTGAAACGGATACCGCCACCCTGAATACCCTGGCCACCCCAGGCCGCATGGCGGCCGTGCGCGAAGGCGCGGACAGCATGATTATCGGCTGGCTGAAGTATCTGGAAGAAGTACGCTATGGGCGGCGCTTGCCAGCCAGGAATAAAAGCGGCAAAGACAAAAAGAAACCGGCGATTGTCCAGCCCGAGGGCAGCTTTTCGGTGCTGGAAGCGACCAAACCGCTGGCTCAATTCTCCATCCCCAAACCCAATGGCGACAAGGCGTTTGAAGTGGTCGGCATTCCGCTCGGCGGGCCGGGCTTTTATGTGGTGGAGCTGGCCAGCCCCAGACTCGGCGCAACCTATCTTGAAACCGGCACCCCCTATTACACGCATACGGCCGCGCTGGTGACCAACCTGGTTGCGCACTTCAAGGCCGGGCGCGAGTCTTCGCTGGCGTGGGTGACGGCGCTCGACAGCGGGAAACCGGTTGCCGGTGCGCAGGTTGCGGTGAGTGATTGCGATGGCAAGGTGTTGTGGCAGGGTGCGACCGACGAGATGGGGCGTGCGCGCATTGCACAAACTCTGAGCGAAGCGAAACGCTGCAAGAACTGGCCCGGCGGCTGGTTTGTTTCGGCGAAGCTGGACCATGATCGCACTTTCACCCTGTCGTCCTGGGACAAGGGCATTGAACCGTGGCGCTTCCATTTGCCGTCGGGCGAGGTGTGGACGCCCGACATCGCGCACACCGTGCTTGACCGCAGTCTGTTCCGCGCGGGCGAGACGGTGGCGATGAAGCACTTTATCCGCCACCATTCCGGCAGCGGCCTGGTGCTGGAAGCCGAGAAAAATCTGCCGAAAAAGCTCACGCTGACCCACGTCGGCAGCGGACAGGTTTATAGCCTGCCGGTAAAGTTCGACCGCGACGGCATTGCCGAATCGACCTGGGTCATCCCGCGCGAAGCGAAGCTGGGTTTGTATGAAATCACACTGGGCGAGGGCGATCATGCGCGGAAGTCCGGGCAGTTCAACGTCTCTGCATTCCGCCTGCCGACCATGCGTGCGCAGATCAGCCTGCCCAAGGATGCGCTGATTCGCGCGACGGATGCCGAGGTCGATGTGGCGGTGAATTATCTGTCCGGGGGCGGTGCGAGCCTGCAGCCCGTGAAGTTGCGCAGCCTGGTAGAGCCCGCGCATTTTTCCAGCGAGGCCTATCCCAATACCCGGTTTGCCAATGGCAATGTGAAGGAGGGTCTGACGCGCAGCGAGGATTTCTACGACGGCTTCAACGAATTCGACGACGCCGCGGAAGAGGCCGGTGATGCCGAGCCCCGTGCCGCCGCCGGCACGCAGGCGGCAACGCTGGACAAGGCGGGGGCGACGCGCATCAAACTCGCCAGGCTGCCGGTCTCGGACGCGCTGCAATCGCTGCGCCTGGAACTCGAATACGCGGACGCCAACGGCGAAACGCAGACCGTGTCGCGCGTCGCCAGACTCTGGCCGGGACGCTGGATTCCGGGCATACAGATCAATGACTGGAACGCGAACAAGGACGCGCTGAGGTACAAGCTCGTGGTGGTCGATGTGAACGGCCGGGCAGTGGCCAATGCCCACGTGGAATCGGATATTTTCACGGCACGGACTTACAGCCACCGCAAGCGGCTCATCGGCGGCTTTTATGCCTACGAAAACATGCGCGAAGTGAAGCGCATCGCTTCCGGGTGCAGCGGCAATACCGATAAAACCGGCTGGCTGATCTGCGAGATGAAACCGCCCGCATCCGGCAACCTCGTCATCCGCGCCAAAGTCGCCGATAGCGACGGCCATGCCGTTTATGCCAACAGCGAATTGTGGGTGGCGGGCAGCGATGACACCTGGTTTTCCGGGAACGACTCCGACCGCATGGACGTGCTGCCGGAGAAGCCGCGCTATGAGCCGGGCGAGACGGCGGAATTACAGGTGCGGATGCCCTTCCGCGAAGCAACCGCGCTGGTGACAGTCGAGCGCGAAGGCGTGATCGACAGCTTCGTTGTGCCGCTCACGGCCAAATCGCCGACGCTACGCCTGCCGATCAAGCCCAATTACGCGCCGAATGTGGTGGTATCGGTGCTGGCGGTGCGCGGCCGGGTGGAGGATGCTGCGCCGACGGCCTTGATCGATCTGGGCAAGCCCGCCTGGAAAATGGGCGTGGCGAGTCTGCGCGTCGGCGAACGCGGGCACAGGCTGGAGGTGCGGGTGACGACGCCGCAGGCTGTGTACAAGATTCGCGACAAGGTTCCGGTCAGCATCAAGGTCGCGCGCGCCGACGGAGGCAAGCTGCCCGTGGGCGCGGAAGTCGCACTGGCCGCGGTCGACGAGAGCCTGCTGGAACTTGCGCCTAACCCGAGCTGGAAGCTGCTCGACGCGATGATGGCGACACGTCCGTGGGAGGTGGAAACCTCGACCGCGCAAATGCAGGTGGTGGGCAAGCGGCACTTCGGTCGCAAGGCGCTGCCGCCCGGCGGCGGAGGCGGCAAGCTGCCGACGCGCGAATTGTTCGATACGCGCGTGCTGTGGCAGGCGCGGGTCAAGCTCGATGCCAACGGCATGGCGCGGGTCGAAGTGCCGCTCAACGACAGCCTGACGAGCTTCCGCATCGTGGCCGTGGCGAACGCCGGAACGGGCTACTTCGGCGACGGCGGTGTAAGCGTGCAGACGCGGCAGGACGTGATGCTGCTCGCGGGTCTGCCGCCGGTGGTGCGCGAAGGCGATGTATTCCAGGCGAGCTTTACCGTGAGGAACGGCAGCGACAAGGCGCAGGAGATCAAACTCGCGCCCGCGCTCACGACCGGGTCCGGCAAGCCGCTTGCGCTGGAGTCCCGTTCGCTCAGCCTTGCGCCGGGCGAAGCGCGCGAAGTGAACTGGGAAGTGAGCGTGCCGCTTGATGCCGGCGCGCTGAACTGGGTGGTGAATGCGCGCGCGGCTTCGGGTGGCGACGAACTCAAGCTCAGCCAGCAGGTCATCTCCGCCGTGCCGGAGCGTGTGTGGCAGGCCAGCTTGCTGCAACTCGACGGCCCCCAAAGCCTGAATGTCGAACGCCCGGCGGATGCAATCCCCGGACGCGGCGGCGTGGACATTGCCGTGTCGGCAACGCTCGCCGGCAATCTGCCCGCCATGCGCGACTACATGCGAACGTATCCCTACACCTGCATGGAGCAGCGCGTGTCGCGCGCCCTGGCCCTGAACGATGCCAGACTGTGGGCGGATGCGATGAGCCGCCTGCCCGCGCATCTCGACGATAACGGCCTGGTCAAATTCTTTGACTGCGACTGTCTGCACGGCGACGAGGTGCTGACGGCTTATATCCTCAACGTTGCACATGCCGCGCAACAGAAGTTGCCCGAGGAAGCGCGCGACCGCATGCTGGATGGGCTGAAGCAATTCGTCGCCGGGCGCGGCGGGCGACGCAGCATCGGTTTTGCCGACGGCAACTTGCGCAAACTTGCCGCCATCGACGCACTGGCGCGTTATGACCAGGCCACGCCGGACATGCTCGATGCGATCGACATCACCCCCAACCAGTGGCCGACTTCAGGCCTGCTCGACTGGATTTCGATTCTGCAGTGGCTCGGCAGTATCCCGGAGCGTGAAGCCAGAATGCAGCAGGCGGTGAGTCTTCTGCGCGCACGCATGGATTTGCGCGGCACCACGCTCAACTGGACCGGCAGCGCGCGCGACGATCTGTGGTGGCTGATGGTGTCGCCCGATTTGAACGCCGCGCGCAGTCTGTATGTGCTGCTCGATGCGCCCGGAATGCAGGCCGATTTGCCGCGTCTCGCGCGTGGCCTGATGGCGCGGCAGAAATACGGCCACTGGGATTTGACCACCGCCAACGCCTGGGCGCGTATCGCGCTGGAGCGTTTCTCACAACGATTCGAGTCCGTTCCGGTAAGCGGAATGACGCGCATGGACTTGAGCGGAACACAACGCGACATCGACTGGAAAGCGCCGTCAAGAACGGTCGAATTGCCGTGGCCCCCGGGCAAGAGCGAATTGAAGCTTGCGCAACAAGGCGGCGGCAAGCCCTGGGTGACGGTCACCAGCCGCGTTGCCGTGCCGCTCAAGGCAGCACTCAATTCCGGATACACGATTACCCGGCACATCACACCGGTGCAGCAGGCCGAAGCGGGGAAATGGCGGCGCGGCGATTTGGCGCGCGTCACGCTCGAAATCGACGCGCAGGCAGACATGAGCTGGGTCGTCGTCAGCGACCCTCTGCCTGCCGGGGCGAGTGTGCTGGGTAGCGGCCTGCAACGCGACTCCGCCATCATGAATCGCGGCAACAGCGCTACCGGCAACGCCTGGCCCGCGTTCGAGGAACGCGGTTTCGACACCTATCGCGCGTATTACGCCTGGGTCCCCAAGGGCAGGTTCACCCTCGAATATGTGGTGCGGCTCAATAACCCCGGCCAGTTCAAACTGCCGGCGACACGGGTCGAAGCGATGTATCAGCCGGAGCAGTTTGCCGAGTTGCCGAATGCGGGATGGGAGGTAGCTCCGTGAGTTTTGCGGGAACGCCGGATAGACAACGCGGTAAGGCGCAAAGGGTATCCCGGATAAACGGCCTTACGCAAAGGGATTGTGTATCGTCAGCCGGGACTCGACCACGAAACCATGCTGCATATCCTCGCTTGCTAGCGTCTCGCATTCACATTCCAGCGCGGCGGCAAGAATCAAACTGTCAAAATAGGAATAGCGGTAACGCTCCCCAAGAGACAGCGCAAAGGCCACCGTCTCGGGCGTAACGACATGGACTTCGCAGGCCGCGCGCACCTCGGCAATCGCAGCGCCAATATCCGGATAAGCCACGCCAAACTTGCGCCGCAATACATTAGCCATTTCAGATAACACTTGAGCGCTGACCCAGGCGCGTTCCTCGCCACGCACCAGGGTATCGGCTGTTGCCTGTTTGACCGGCTCATCCTCTGAATAAAGATAAAGCAGGACGTTGGTGTCGAGAAACCGCTTACCGGGCATTGGCCTCTTCCCGGTCAAAGCGGAAGCCCTGTGTCTTGATGGCGATGGCGCTGAACCTGACAGTCCCGGCAGCCTGCTTGCCTTCTTCGGCCAGCAAAATCACTCGCACCCTGCGGCCATTCCAGTCGCGTAGTTCGGCGGGCAAATCCACCACGTCATCGTGAGGTTTACTGATAAATTCCACTGCATGCATCTTGTCCTCCTTTCCTTGTTGGTCTCTCCCAAGGCAAATGTTACCTTAAGCCATGCCTGATCTTAACCATCAGCCCCGCCTTTCCCTCCACGGCGCGCGCCTGCTGGCTGTCCGCCCGGCCTTGCGTACACTGGAAAATCGCCTCGACCAGCCGACTACCCGAGCGGAAATGACCAGTCGGCTTGCCGCGTCCGTTGAGGATGAGGAGGCGCTCAAAGCCCGGCTGCGACAGTTGAAATACCGATGCTGGCAGCTTCGGTCCATGTAAATGGATAAAACCGTAGCGCTGATTCTGTGCCTGCTGCTCGCCGCCTGCGGGCGGGGGCCGAGTCTCGCTGAAATCCGCCAGCAGCATCCGTCGTCGTTCGCCTGGATACTGGATCGCCACGGCGAGGCCTTGCAGGAGACGCGGGTCGATTTCAGGCGGAGGCAGGGTGAGTGGACGCCGCTCGCGCACATCGCACGGCCGCTGCAGGATGCCGTGATCGCCTTCGAGGACAAACGCTTTTACCAGCACAACGGCGTGGACGGGCGCGCACTGGTCGCGGCGATATGGCACAACGCGCAGGGTGAGTCATGGCGCGGCGCGAGCACCTTGACGATGCAACTGGCGGGATTGCTCGATCCGCAACTGGCTTCCGGCGCGCACAAGGGCGTCACCGGAAAATTGCGGCAGATGTGGCGCGCTTGGCAGATGGAACGCGTGCTCGGCAAGCCGCAAATTCTTGAGGCCTATCTGAATATCGCGCCGTTTCAGGGCGAGATACGCGGCGTTCCGGCGGCGGCAGCGGCCTTCTTCGGCAAGGGCGCGGATGCGCTGTCGAACGACGAGGCGCTGTTGCTGGCCGCCCTGTTGCCCGCGCCCCAGGCCGGAGCGGAAGCGACGGTGGCGCGCGCCTGCCGTTACGCGGTCTGGGCGCCGGCAAGCGCGTCATGCCGTCGTCTGGGTGCATTGGCCGCGCGGACTTTGTCGCATCCCGGAGCAGGGTCTGTGCTTGACCTTGCGCCACATGTTGCACGGCGAGTGTCGCTAGCACCGGGCGCGCGTGTCGCCACCACGCTCGATCTGCACTTGCAGCGGCGCGTGCAGGCCGCGCTGGAATCCCAACTGGCGCGGCTGGTGGAGGAAGACGTGGAAGACGGCGCGGTGCTGGTGCTCGACAACGCCAGCGGCGAAGTGCTGGCCTACGTCGGCAGCCGCCCCGGTTCCAGCCATGCCCAGGTCGATGGCGTGCAGGCTTTGCGGCAAGCGGGTTCCACGCTCAAGCCGTTTCTGTATGCGCAGGCCATCGAGCAGGAAATCCTGACCGCTGCGTCTCAACTCGACGACTCGCCGGTGAGCATCACCACCCCCGGCGGGCAGTACGTGCCGCAGAATTACGACAAACATTTCAAGGGGCGCGTGACGGTGCGCACTGCGCTGGCAGGCAGCCTCAATGTGCCCGCGGTGCGCAGCCTGCTGCTGACCGGCATAGAGCCGTTTCACGAACGCCTGCTGCAACTCGGCCTGCCGCTGAAAGAGGATGCCGGGTTCTACGGCTACGCGCTGGCGCTGGGCTCGCCCGAGGTCAACCTGTGGTCGCTCACCAATGCCTATCGCGCGCTGGCGAATGGCGGGCGCTATTCGGAGGTGACCCTGAAGCCCGGCCTGCGTCGTGCGGCGCGTCCTGTTTTTGATCCCGGCGCCGCTTTCATCGTCAACGACATCCTCGCCGACCGCGCCGCGCGCAGCGTGACATTCGGCCTGGAGAATCCGCTCGCCACGCCGTTCTGGAGCGCAGTCAAAACCGGCACCAGCAAGGACATGCGCGACAACTGGTGCGCGGGTTTTTCGCAGCGCTACACCGTGGGAGTGTGGGTAGGCAATTTCGACGGGCGGCCGATGCGCGGCGTGTCCGGCGTGACCGGCGCGGCGCCGGTGTGGCTGGAGGTGATGCAGGCCCTGCACGCGGGTGGAGTTGGGACGGCGTCCACCTCAAGCACACCGGCGCCGCCCAGAAACGTGGCACGGGCCGGTAATGAATGGTTTGTCAGCGGAACGGCGCCGGACGGCACCCATGCGGCGCCCGCACCGGCACAGGCGCGCATCACCTATCCCGGCAATGGAGCGCTCTTCGCGCTCGACCCCGACATTCCCCCCGCCTTGCAGCGTTTGTTCTTTCAGGCCGAAGGCGGCAGGTCGGCACGCTTTGTCCTTGACGGGAAAAGTCTGGGTAGCGCGGCCAGCCCCGTGCCCTGGCTGCCTGGCCCGGGCTCCCACACACTGGTACTCGCAGCGAACGATCATAAAATCGTGGACGAGATAAAGTTCCAGGTGCGTGGACGCTTGCCCGCGCGCTGATTCCAGGGAGGACAAAGTGGAGGGGGAGCAATGACCTTGACGAAAGTGCCGGATGAAATGATCGGCTTGGCGCAGGTGGCGCAGGTTGAACGTCGAGGTTTGTGCGAATACCATGAGCTTTTCGCACCAGGGAAGCGACATGCCAACCATCAGTATGTTTTACGGGATACTCATCTCCATCTTTTATGGGGACAACGAGCACCATCATCTGGCGCATATTCACGTTCGTTACCAAGGCAAGAAGGCCTCGGTGGCGATTGAAGATGGAAGGGTGCTTGCCGGCGATTTTCCGCCCAGGCAGCTTAAAATGGTGCAAGTCTGGATTGATTTGCACCGCGACGAATTGATGGCTGATTGGGAACTGACGGCGGCAGGCGAGGAGCCGTTTCGCATCGCGCCACTTCAATAGGAGGCTGTATGGGAAATGTGGAAATTTTGCTGGATGTGGTCAAGGTTCGAACCGAATCAGGTCATCTTCTGATTCTGGAATTTGAAAACGGAGAAGAACGCCAGTTCGATATGTTGCCCTATCTGGAGAAGAAACCTTTTGTCCGCTTGAAAGACGCACCGCTCTTCAGTAAAGCGTATATCGCGCATGGCACGGTTGTTTGGCCCGGCAATATCGACATGGCGCCGGATACCCTTTATAACCGTTCTGTGCCCTTCCATTCCTGACAACTTGAATGCTTTCACCACACTGAAAAACCGGTGTCCCCTGTTGTTGCGTGCAGTGATGATCGACCAATTGAAAGAGTGCCCCCATGTCAATTGAAGCCAGAAACCGACCGCTTCCGGATTGGTTCACGCGAATCAGAACCCACCAAACCGTATTGCCGCGCTTCCAGAGGTTTGAGGCGTGGGATCATTCCCGCGTCACTCAGATGTTCAACACGATCCTGCAGGACCTACCAGTGGGTGCTGGGCTGGTTCTTGAGATCGGCGACGAGGAGCCATTTATCTCGCGTACCCTGAAGGGTGCGCCGGAGAAGGGTGAGCGTGTCACGGAACATCTATTAGACGGTCAACAACGGCTCACGGCACTATGGCGCGGATTGCACAACAATTACGATGATCGGACTTTTTTCCTGTACTTCTCGATGGACGAGGAGACCGGTTTACCGTTCTATGTCGATTCCATCGCTCGATGGAAGAAGGATGGTGACATGGAGTTTCGCCCTTTCTGGGCCAATCAACCCAAGGAACAGTGGAAGCGGAAAATGATCCCGCTTCATCTCTTGGCGCCTGACATTGATGCACAGCAAAGTTTTCGCAAATGGGCAAACGAAGCGATCGACAGCCAGGAAGAACGAGACAGCGTCTCCGACCAAGTTGTCACGCCTATTCGACAAAAGTTCGCATCGTTCAACCTCCCGTTCATGTCCCTGCCGGTCACCACAAAGAAGCAAACCGCTCTGGATGTTTTCATCAAGATGAACACCTCTGCATCCCCTTTGTCGATTTACGACATTGTCGTCGCTCAGGTCGAAGCAGGAATGGGCAAGTCGTTGCACGATCTTGTGGCTGACACACGCAAAGCATGCCCCAATCTCTCTGCTTACTACTCGGCTGAAGACCTTGCCCTCTATGGCAGCGCTCTGCTCCAGGGGCGAGCACCGACAAATGCAACCTACATGGCGAAAGATTTTGGATCGAAGCTGTTGGAGAACTGGGATACGTTTCTCAATGGCGTGACCAGGACAGTCGATTTCCTGGAGCAGGAGCGAGTCTTCGACGCTGCCCGCTTACCAACTGATGTGGTCATTCCAGTGTTGGTGGCTCTCTGGGGAGTGGCGCCGAGAGGGTTGGACGCAGAGGGACGCGCCCGGGGAATTCTGCGCAAGTATCTGTGGCGGGCTTTTTTCTCGAACAGGTACGAGAAATCGACCAATTCGCGTGCTCTAACCGACTTCATCGAACTGAAACCCTTGGTCACTGGAACTGGCGGTGCCGAGCCAAGCATTTTCAAAGATGACTTGCATCCTCTTCCCCAGGTTCAGGAGTTGGCGGATGCCGGTTGGCCTGTGAGAAAGGACCGCGTCGCCAGAGCAATCCTAGCCTTGGCATTGAAACATGGTGGTGCCGATCTGGCAGACGGTGGCGCGGCGACGCGAACAAGTCTGGCGCAGCGCGAATATCACCACCTTTTCCCGGACGCGCACCTGACACGGCTTGGCATACCTGATGATCAAATCTACCTGTCGCTCAATTGCGCCTTGGTAACGTGGCGCACCAATAGAAACATTTCCGACAAGGACCCAGAGCGTTATCTCGCAGAACGGCGCGACGGGACAGAACTTGGAGAGGCTGAAGTGAAAGCCCGCTTGGCAACCCACCTGATCCCTTACAACGAGATGGTTTCAGACGACTACCAGGCATTCCTGAGGGCGCGGGCCACTTTGATCCACACCGCCATGACGAAGCTTTGTGCAGGCGGCGGTACCTGAAACCAAAATGGCGACCATGTACGAGAGAAAACTACTCGAAGACACCCCGCCGCTGGATGCTATCAACAAGATCAAGCCCCCACGATGACCACCACCCTCCGCCTCTTCGTCAGTTAGGTGCAAAAGGAGCTGGAAGACGGCTGCCGCCGTAAAGCAGAAACACCGCGGGCTGCTTCGGCGCATCCCAGCCACGATGGCGCCATTCGGCGATGCTCGCGGTATGTAATTCCGCTGTGCTTCCCATCAGTCCGCAGGCGATGCATAGCTGGGTGGTGTCGCGACACGCGGTCAGCAGCGCCTGAAACATCGCGCCGTTGCGGTAGGGGGTTTCGATGAAGAGTTCGCTTTCGTCGGCGTGTCCGGAACGGGTTTCGAGCTTCTTCAAGGCTTCGATGCGCTCGTTCGCATTCACCGGCAGATAGCCGTGAAAGGCGAAGCGCTGGCCGTTAAAGCCCGAGCCCATCAAGGCGAGCAACAGCGCGGATGGACCCACCAGCGGCACGACGGTAATGCCGTGGCGATGCGCCAGACGCACCAGTTCTGCACCGGGATCGGCCACGCCCGGGCAACCCGCCTCCGACATCAAGCCCACGTCTTCACCCGCCAGCAGCGGCGCGAGCAGTGCTTGCAACTCGTCGCTCCGGGTATGTTCGGAGAGCGTCAGCATGCGCACTCCCTGAAGCGGGCGCGGATAGCCGAGTTGCTTCAGGACGGCGCGCGCCGTCTTGGCATTTTCTACCACGAAGGTATTGAGGCGATGCATGACCGCCAGCGTGCCTGCGGGCAGGGCAGATTCCGCGGGAGCATCGGCGATGGGGGTTGGTATTAAGTAGAGGATTGACACGTCAATGGGTCAACGCCTTCTTCGCGCAGCATCTCGGTGAGCGCAATCAGCGGCAGACCGATCAATGCGGTGGGATCGGGTGTGTCGTAGCGTGAAATCAGCGCAATGCCGAGTCCTTCGGAACGTGCCGAACCCGCGCAGTCGTAGGGCGTCTCTTTCTTCAGATAACTTTCGATCTGCGCGTCGGTAAGCGGCCGGATGTGGACGACGGTGGGGATGTCGCGCAACTGCACATTGCCCGTGCGGCTGTTGAACAGGCACAGCGCCGTGTGAAACACCATGGCATGGCCCTGCATTTGCTTGAGTTGGGCAAAGGCATTCTCAAAATTGCCCGGTTTGCCCAATTGCTCGCTGTTCAGCATCAGAACCTGATCGGAGCCGATGATGAGACTGTCCGGGAACCGGGCGGCCACGGCGCGGGCTTTCACTTCGGCAAGCCGCAACGCGGTCTGGCTGGGCGATTCGCCGGGCAGGGGCGTTTCGTCCACGTCCGGCGCGGCCACCTGAAACGGGATGGTCAGCCGGGACAGCAGATCGCGCCGGTAGCGCGAGGTGGAGGCGAGGACGAGTTGCATCACTCGGGTTGTAACTCCACCAAGGCCATGTCCGGCGTCACCGCATCGCCTTTTTGGGCAAAAATATTGATGACGGTGCCGGCGATGGATGCCTGGACTTCGTTTTCCATTTTCATGGCCTCGATAACGAGTACGGCATCGCCGGCCTTGACTTTCTGTCCGACGGATACAAGGACATCGACGATGCTGCCGGGCATGGCGGCGGTGACATGGCCGGCATGGCTGGGGCGGGGTTTCTGTCCGGGAGCAGCGGGTGCGGCGGAGAATTTGCGCGGGGCGCTGCCTGTGCCTGCGACTTCGACTTCGTTCAGGGCTTCGACCCAGACTTCTTCCGAGATGCCGTCAATCGCAACAAAGTAGGGACGTTGCGCGGCATTGGCGCGGCCGCTGCCGGTGAGCTTGATGTGGTAAGTCTCGCCGTGCAGGGTGATCCTGAATTCGTCGGCGGCGTAGCGGGGGCCGTTGTCGGTTTTGGCCGCATCCGGTGGCAGCAAGGGCTCCGGTTTCAGGCTGCCTGCCGCCCGTTCCTGGAGAAAGGTTTTACCGATTTCTGGAAACATGGCGTAGGTC
>Ga0315271_10001235_pt1 | contig 15368 bp, 10 predicted proteins | sample C3_top_MG_FD_204664 | JGI IMG/M metagenome (GOLD analysis project Ga0315271, IMG submission 204664) | Sediment microbial communities from Yellowstone Lake, YNP, Wyoming, USA - C3_top | ecosystem: Environmental > Aquatic > Freshwater > Lake > Sediment | place: USA: Wyoming | collected 2017-08-01 | reverse complement strand
GCTTGATGTCCTGCGCGAGGAAGACGGTGGCCATGCCGCCCGCGCCGAGCTCGCGCTCGACGCGGTACCGGTCGGCAATGGCTGACTGCAGGCGATCGAGGGTCTCGCTCACGGCTCCGGAGTGGTCCTGGGGGGAGGAAGCAAAGCTGACAGGGGAACATAGAGCGACCGGGGCCTCCACGCCACGGCCCATCGGCGCGCCGCGATTTGACGGCCCCGGTCCCGCGGGTACATTGGCTCTGCTTCCCGGAATATCCCCGTCCGAGGCGTATCCATGGCGAACGGAGCCGTGCCGTTCGAGCTGGACGCAGTCCTTCACGCGCCTGACGCCGCCGTCCGTGAGGCGGCGTGGGGGGAGCTCGTCTTACGCCACAGCCGGCTGCTCCTGGCCGTCTCGCGCTCCTTCGGCGGCGCTCGCGACGAGGCGATGGACCGGTACGCCTACGTCCTCGAGAAGCTCTCCGAAGACAACCACCACCGCCTCCGTGCCTTCCAGGCGGACGGCAGGGCGAGCTTCTCGACCTGGCTCACCGTCGCGGCGCGCCGGCTCTGCCTCGATCAGCTTCGCTCGCGCTACGGGCGCAACCGCCCCACACAGGACTCCGACCGGGCCACCGTCCTGCGCGGGGTGCGCAGGCGCCTGACCGATTCGCTGGGTGCCGACCTCGACACCGATCTGCTCGCCGACGAGGGCGCGGCCTCCGCCGATACGATGGCGATTCGCCGGGAACGCGACGTGCGGCTCCACGACGCCCTCGCGAATCTCCCCGCGTCGGACCGGCTGCTGCTCGCCCTGCGCTTCGACGACGACCTCTCCGCCGCGAAGATCGCCGGCCTGCTGGGGCTGCCGACGGCCTTCCATGTCTATCGCCGGCTCAACGCCATACTGGCCACCCTGCGGACCACCCTCGAAGCCCACGGAATCGAGGGCGCCGATGGCTGATCCACGCCGCAAACCGTCTTTCGCTGGCCGTATAACACCTATGAGCGATCACATGATCGTGCCGGGAGGATGCTGGTGAGCGCGCCGAGCGAGTGGACGGGAGAGCATATGCGGGATGTCGAGATGGCGGCATATCTCGATCGGCGACTGTCGGGGCCGGAGCGCGCGCGCGTCGAGGGGCACCTGGCGGAGTGCGCGGAGTGCCGTCTCGAGATGCGCGAGGTCCGCGGGCTCCTCGATCGCTCGGCCCGTCCCCGTCGGCTCATGGTGGGTGCGGGCCTGCTCGCCGCCGCCGCGAGCCTCTTCCTCGTCCTTCGCCCCACGGTCGTGGACCCGCCCCGCGGCGGGGGTGCACCACCCGCCCTCACGGCCTACGGCCCGACCGGAGAGGTTCCGCTGGCTGCGCTCCGCTTCGTCTGGGGAGCCGCTCCAGGTGCCACCGCCTACCGCCTGACGATCTCCGGCGGTAACGGCGTGCCGGTCTGGTCCGGCAGCGTCGCCGACACAGTCTTCGTCCTCCCAGACTCCGTCCCCCTCGGCGTCGATCAACAGTACGTCTGGATCGCGGACGCGCTCCTGGGCGACGGGTCGTCGCGATCGACCGGGCTCCACGACTTCAAACCGGTGCGATGATCCGGATCGGTCCGGGACTCGCGGCCCGCGTCCTTCTGCTGGTTTCGCTCGTGGCCGCCTGCGGCCGGGAGCGGCCGGAGTCCGCCGGCGAGCTCACTCGGTCGGCCTCCGCCTCGCCCACCTTTCCCACCGATCCTGCCACCCTCGCCGCTTCGCTCGGCGTGCCGCCGGACTCCCTTGGCGCCGCCGCCCAGGAGCGGTACGCCCGTGAGGAGTTCGACAGCGCGCGGGCGATCCTGCAGGTAGAGGCGGCGCGTGCGCGTGACGCCGGGGACGCCACCGCCGAAGGCAGGGCACGCATGTGGCTCGGGCTCGCGCGATGGCACCTCGGCGACCTTGCCGCCGCGCGTCGTGACGTCGAGGCGGCAGTCATCCTGAAGCGGCGCGCCGGGCTCGACGCCGAGCTCTCCCAGTCGTTCAACGCCGTCGGCTTGGTCGCCTGGCGGCAGGGACGACACCGCGACGCCCTCGCCCAGTTCGACTCCTCCACCGCCGCGGCCCGCCGCCAGGACGATGCGAAGGGAATCGCGCGGGCCGCGGGCAACATCGGCCTCGTTGAGGTGGAGCTCGGCGACTTCGACGCCGCCCGCCGCGGATTCACCTCGATGCTGAATACCGCGCACGTCCTCGGCGATGAGCGCTACTGGGGCAACGCCCTTGCCAATCTTGCCATGCTGGAAATCCATCTTGGCAATCCTTCCGCGGCGCTTCCACTGCTTGCTGAAGCCCGCCTGCACTATGCCCGCATCGACTACGCTACCGGCGAGCTCAACGCGCTGGGACAGCTCGCCACCGCGTGGAGCGGCCTGGGCGAGGTGCAGCGCGGGATCGCCGCGGCGGACTCGGAGCTCGCCCTGGCCCGGTCCCTCAACGCCCAGCCCGAGGTGGCCGCCGCGCTCGAGATTCTCGCCGACCTGCACGTCCAGGCGGGCAACCTCCGGCTCGCTCTGGCCCGCCTGGCCGAGGCGGACAGTCTCGACGCCAAGCTCGGGCAAGTGGTGGAGCGGGGCGCCGACCTGCGGCGATCGTCGGTGATCCTCCTCGAGCTTGGCGAGGCCGAATCGGCGGCCGTGCGGGCGGAGCAGGCGTTGGAACTGCACCGCGCGGTCGAAGCCCGCCCCGAGATGGTGCGCGACCGGCTTCAACTCGCGCTCGCCGCGGCCGGGGCCGACGACCGTGGTCGCGCGGAGGCGGAAACCGACACGGCCCTGGCGGAAGCGAGCCGGATTGCCAATCCTGCCGTAGCGCGGGACGCCGCAATGGTGGCGGCCCAGCTCGCGCTCGAAGCCGGCCATCCCCAGGAGGCCCTGCGCCACCTCGCGGTCGCCGCCTCGTCTGGTGCCGACTGGCGTGTCGCCGACCTCCGCGCCGGGGCGCTACTTGCGCTCGGCCGGCTCCGCGAAGCCCAGGCGGAGGCGGAGCGCTCGATCGCCGCGATCGAACGCGAGCGGGCGTCGCTCGCGGTGGGGCCGCTCCGCTCAGCGTACCTCGCCAGCCGCGCCGGGCCCTTCTCGCGGCTCGTGGCCATCGACCTCGCGCTGGCCGACACGGCCGGGGCTTTCGCGACGGCGGCCTCACTGCCCGGACGGGGGCTCGCCGAGCGGCTCGGCGGGCTGGGCGAGTCGATGGGCTCCGTCGAGGCGTTGGCCGAGGGCGAGCGGCTCCTGCTTCGCGCGGCCGCGCTGGAACAGACCCTCGACACGCTAGGTGAACGTGCAGGGGTCGAGGCCCAGCGGAGGAGCCTCGAAGCCGCCCTGGTGGCAGCTCGTGCCGCGTACGAGGAACAGCTGGCGAGCCGGGCGGCCCAAGCCCGCGACCGACTCCTCGGCCTATCTCCCACGAGCCTGGCCGCCACCCAGGCACGCCTCGGATCCGGCGACGCACTCCTCACCTTCCTCTCTGGCCCGGATCGGCTGGACGTCTTCCTGGTCCGCCGCGAACGAGTGTTCCACTCGTCCGTGCCGCTCGGAGAAGAGGCGCTCGCGATGCGAGTTCGGCTGGCGCGGCAGTTGCTTGCGGGCGCAGCGCGCGGGCGGCCGGTTCCTGCGGCTCTCGGCGAACTCCATGATCTCCTGCTCGGGCCGCTGATTGCTGCGGGTGGACTTGACGGCGCCTCCCAGCTCCTGCTCGTTCCACATGGCGCCCTCGGCGCCCTTCCGTTTGCGGCATTGTGGGACCGCAAGACCGGACGATTCCTGGTTGAAGACCGGGTGTTGACCTACCTCCCCGCAGCGGCCGCGCTCGGCGACGCCCGGATCGGGGTCCCCGACGGGATCGGGCCGCTCATGGTCTTCGCGCCGCTCCCCGACTCGCTCCCGGGAACGGCCCGCGAAGCCCGGGCGATCTCCGGCCTCGTTCCGGGCTCCCAATTGCGGTTGGGACGGGCGTCCGGAGAGCCGGGGGTCCGAGCGGCGCTCGGGACGGGAATGTCGGTGCACCTGGCCTCGCATGGCGCCCACAATGCGCAGAATCCACTCTTCACCCGTGTCATCGTGGGGCGTGACGGCGGCGTCGGCAGCGGAGACGACGGCCGACTCGAGGTCCACGAGATCCTCGGGCTCCAGACCACGAGCCCGCTGGTCTTCCTGTCCGGTTGCGAGACCGGCCTGGGGGCGGCGGGCCAGGACCCCTTTACCCAGGGCGACGACGAGGGATCGCTGGCACAGGCCTTCCTGGTGGCCGGCGCCGGGGCCGTCGTCGCCACCCTCTGGCGCGTGGGCGACGCGGCGGCGGCCGATCTCGCCGAGCGGTTCTATCGGGGACTGGGGGCGGGGGAATCGGCGCCGGCGGCGCTGGCTCAGTCCCAGCGTGAGGCGATTCGCGCCCGACAGGGAGTGGACTGGGCCGCGTATGGCGTGTGGGGGACGGGTGGGCGCAATTCTGCCAGTCTCGTCCGTGTAACTGGAACTGAACCCTAGCCGGAGCCTTCGTCATGCCGTCTCTTCGCGCCATCCACCGGTGGATTCCGGTGGTGCTGGTGGCCGTGCTGGCCTGCGGCGAGCCGCAGAACGCGCCCCTGGAGCCGTCGCTGGCCAAGGCCCCGACCGGCGGGCCGACCGTCACCGCGACCTCGCCCGACACCGCCGTCCAGGATACCACGCTCGATGTCCAGATCTCGGGCTCGGGGTTCGACGTGGGGTCCACCGCTCAGTGGTTGCTGGCGGGCGTGCCGGACACAAGCGTGAAGACCAATTCCACACGCTTTGTCTCCAAGTCCTCGCTGGTCGCGAACATCACGATCGCGAAGCACGCGGTGCCCGCCACCTACGACGTGGCGGTGACCACCTCCGGGGGCAAAAAGGGAATCGGCACCGAGCTCTTCGTGATCCAGCTCCGCGACCCGAGCGCCATCTTCGCGATCGACGATGCCGCGGGGATGATGGTCACGAGCGACGGACGCGGCGCCTATGTCGGGGATACCTGCGGTGTCGGAGGCAGGATTTACGTCGCGAACGGGGGCGGGGACGCCGTCTTCAACCCCTACCAGACGAGCCCGGTGACCAGCCCGGTCTGCGGCGGCGTGCCCAGAGTGGTGAACATCAATCTCGGGGCCCTGGGGGTGCAGTCGGTCTCGGCGACGAATGTCGCGGATGTCGACCACCTCGCCACCAGCCGGGTGCAGGACCTCGGTTTCGGCCTCGTGAATTCCAATGTCTGCATACGGGTGAAGTACAACGTCGAGGTGGGTGGGGCAGGCGGGCAAGTGCTCGTGACCTACACCGGGCTCGACGGGCTCGGCCGCCGGACCTGGGTGGCGGAATCGCGGTCCCCCCATATCGCGGGGTGCTACAAGACCATCAAGGGGAAGCTCGTCTGGGACAAAGTGCAGCGGGTGGTCCCGTTCCGGATGACGGTCACGGAGGTCCGGAAGCAATAGTCACCCCGACGACACGAGCGGTTCCAATGCGCCCGGGGGGAGGCCCTCCCCGGGCGCTGTTATTGAGGACGTGCCGCGCAAGAACGTCCTCGCGGTCCGTGTCATGAGTGGTGTACGCGAGTCCACCCTCTTACCCCGGGAGTCACCATGCGCCACTCCATGCTCCACCTCGCCCCGCTGCTGCTCGTCGCGGCCTGCGCCGATGCCGCCGCTCCGGACCCCTCCGAAAGCACAGCCAAGACGGCGTCGTACGCCACCGCCGGCACCAACGACAACGGCGCCCAGGTGTCGACGCAGCGCCAAGTCATCGAGGAAACGTACGAGCTGGGCCTGCCCAGGGTCACGCAGTGCGTCGGCGAGCCGATCATGGTCACCGGCCGGACGGAAATGGTCTTGCAGGAGGTCCTCGTGCCTGGCGGGAAGTTCCATGGGACATTTCACATGACAGAGCAGGGCAGCTCGGGGGTCGGCATGATCACGGGCCTGCAATACCGGTTCGTGCAGACACAGAACGAGGAGGTCCGGATCGAGGGCGACCTGCCGTATGAGGACACGGCGATCTTCGACCGCCGGGTCATCAGCCAGGGGAGCACGCCGAATTTCTACCTCCACAACGTCTATCACTTCACCATCAACGCCAACGGCGAACTGGTGGTGGAACGGAACGAGGTAAGCCGGGTCTGCCGGTAGGGGGTGATACCGGCGCGCAAGAAGGGAAGAGCGGTCCGTGTCACAAGGGGGAAGGCGGAAATCCACGTCCCACTTCCCCCGAGGATCCCATGCCCCGTCCAATCCTGCTCCTGACCGCCACGCTGATGCTCGTTGCCGCCTGCGGCAAGGATGCCCCGACCTCTCCGTCCGCCATCGACGTAGTCCCGGCCTCCGCCAAGGCGTCCGATCCCACGGCCACCTGGACCGTCCCCGCGCCGGATGGCGTGCTCGGGTTCGCGAGCGACGGGCAGGGCGCGTATGCCGATGGTGTGTGCGGCGTGAGCGCGAAGATTTTCGCCACGACTTCCGGTTCGAACTCCGGCGACGCGACGATCCAGACCGCCAAGGCGAAGAACTGCACGCGGCGCTTCACGCTGCGCTATCCCGACAACACCACCGAATCGGTCCTCAGCTTCAACAATCTTCTCCAGCTGCAGAACACGACCAATTCGATTCCGATTGGTTCGACCGTCCACCGCAGGCTCATCCTCAATCCGGGGGCCGTCTCGAACAATCCCTCTCGCTGCGGCAGGCTTCTGTTCGGCCCCAATGGCGCTGTCGGCGTCGGGAGCGACAGCGTCAACGTGACCCGGACGAGTGCCAGCAGCTGGCTCGTGGAGTCGGCAGCATCGAATCTGGCGTATTGCGAGGCCAACGGCGCACTGTACGCCATGCCCGTGAGTTTCGTCGTGACTTCGAGTTCGCCGCTGCCCTGAGCAGGCAGCGGCGGATGTGAGCGGGCCCCCGTTCCAGTCGGAACGGGGGCCCGGTTCATCGCGCGACGGCGTGGCACCATCCACTTCTTTACGGCGTCTGCCCGATGTCCCGGAGCCGGCCCCGCGCCTCCCCGTTGGTGGAGTCCCGCTTGACTGCTTCCCGGTACGCGGCGGCGGCGCCCGTGGTGTCGCCCTGCATCAGGAGAATATTGCCTCGGACAACGCTGGTCCCGGACAATCCCGGGAATTCCTGTTCGTTCAGCGTGAGGAGCGCAAGCGCGGCATCGTACTGCTTTTCCTTTGCCACGCGGAAGGCGGCCGCGTTGAGCGAGCCCTCGCCGAAGTCGTAGGCGTCCCGGCCGTAGTACCGGGCGCGAAGCGCCTGGTAGGTCTTGACGCCGGAGTCCGCGCCGGCGCCGAGGGTGGTCTGGGCGATGAGGGCGGACAGGGGCATCGGCTCCTGGACGCCGCGGTGGCAGGTGCGGCAGGTCACCTCCACGTGCTCGGCGTCGTGGTCGGCCATGTCGTGCATCATCGGGAGGGTGTCGAGCCGGCGGTTGATCTCCTCGACCATCCGCATCATCTGCCGGGCGGTGAGCTTGGTGGGCTTCTCGTCGGACGCGAAGTTGAACGCCGAGAGCGGCTGGCCTTCCTCGCCCACGTGGCAGAACACGCAGCGCACTCCGAGAGCGCCGGTGATGTTCCGCATCTGCCCGAGCACCTGCATCACCGGGGTCCCCTTGGGGATGACCTGGAGGTTGGTCGCGGAGTCGGGCGGGAATTTGCCGGTGGCCTGCGCGGCGAGGGCGCTGACGTGGACGACGAGTGACAACGCAAGCAGGACGAGGAAGCGTCGCATGAAGTCACCTGGATGGGTCGGAGGCCGGACGGCAAGCGGAGAGACCCCGCCAAGATATCGCCAGCCGTGAGGGGGCGACAGGGCGCCTCCACTTGACCTTGTGGCCGGGAGGGGTAACGTAGCCCGCCATGGCGATACTCCCGCTGGTCCTGCTGGCGGCGATCGCGCAGGACACCGCGCCCCCTCCCGTCGCTTCCTGGCGGCAGGAGGCCTCGTATCGCATTTCCGCTTCCCTGGCGGATTCCACCGGTATCCTCAGCGGCACTCAGCAGCTTCGCTACCGCAACGCCTCGCCCGACACCCTCAGGGTGCTTGTCTTCGAGCTCCCGCTCAATGCGCGCCCAGCCGGTTCAGCCCCCTCCGACTCAACGCGCGGCTACACCCACCTCACGTCCGCCCGGAGCGCCGGCACGCCGCTCGCCCTCGAGTGGCCGCTCTCCCCCGACAGCACCCTCGTCCGCCTGGTCCTGGCCACTCCGCTTGCGCCCGGGGACTCGACCAGCGTCACGATGGACTGGGAGTCGCGGCCCGCCGCCGCGGCGCGGCGCGGTGCCCACTATGACTTCCCGTACTGGTATCCCCGCATCGCGGCATATGGCCGGGGCGGATGGCCGGCGCATCCCTTCGACGCCGACGCTGATTCCTACGGCGAGTTCGCGAGTTACCTGGTGCGTCTCGACCTGCCCGCCGACCAGGTCGTCGGCGCGACCGGACTGCCGCTCTGCGGAGATCCGGGCTGGGTCGCGGCCCGGCGACCGGTGGGCGCTCCCGTCCACTGGTGGTCGTTCACGCCAGGTGATTCCCTGAACCGTCTCGCCATGGACGCGGAGACCGCGTGTGCGAATACGCGCCCCGGCCGGAAGACGGTGGTGTGGCGCGCCGACGCCGCGCCGGACTTTGCGATGACGTTCGACCCGACCTACCGATACGAGGAAGGCGACATCTTCTCCCGCCCGGTCCGCGTGCTCTACCGCGCGGGCCAGGAACGGGTCTGGGGAGCGGGTCTCGTCGCCGACCGGTCCGAGATGGCGCTGGGCTGGCTGGAAGAGGTGGCAGGCCACTATCCCTGGCCCAAGACCACCACGGCCCAGCAACTGGCTTCAGGCTCCTACGGCCCACCGATGATGGCGCTGAGCGACAACGGCGGACTGGAGTCCATCGTGCACATGTTCGGGCGAAACTACTTTGGCGGAATCGTGGCGAACGACGCCTGGACGGAACGCTGGCTCGGGGATGGCCTCGTCCACTTCCAGGCCGCGTGGTTCTTGGAGGTGCTCGGCCGCCGTGGAGAATTCGACGCGCTGGAACTGCAGGTGCTGGGGTGGGACCTCGACGGCCTCTCGCAACCCGTGGCCAGTCCCCCCGGCACCTTTCGCGACCGTGCCACCTGGCTGGCCATGACCACGGACCGTGCGGAGCTCTTCTTTCTGCAGCTCCGCACTGTCGCCGGTGGCCCGGTCGAGATGGACACCCTCCTCCACCGGTATGCCTCGCAGTATCGCTTCCGGCGAGCGAATGAAGCAGGGCTGCGTGGCGTCGCGGAAGGGGTGGCGGGCCGGAACCTGGCACCACTCTTCCGGCAGTGGCTGCACGAGACGGTGCTCTACGACTACGCGGTGGGTTCCGCCACGCGCCGGCAGGTTTCGAATGACGGCGGCGGCGCCGCCGGATGGACCACCGACGTCGAAGTGGTGCGCAAGGCCGCCGGGGAGTTCCCCGTCGAGGTGTGGGTGGTCGCCGAGAGTGACACCGGTGTGGGGCGGGCGGGAGGCGCTGCTTCAGGCGAGCACCTGACAATCAGCACACGGTCGCAACCGCGAGAGATCATCATCGATCCCCGCGTGCTGAGCCATGACTGGAACATGCTCAACAACCGCCTCCGATTCGGCGGTGGCCCCCTCCCCTCAACGGAGAAGTACCTGGGCGGCTACTTCGGCGGCCGGAGCCGCCGGGATGTCCTGACGCTCGGGATCGCCCCGACCGCCTGGTACAACCAGGAGGGGGGTTGGACGCTTGGGCTCAAGGGCCGCTCCGACTACCTCGGGCGGTTCAACTTGGACGAGGCGTACCTCAACATGAGCACCGGCTGGAGCTCGAACCCCGAGCCGGGCCAGGTGGACGTCAACGCCAGCATCCGCCTCAGGAATCCGACGTGGCTCCGGCACCCCGGGCTCACGGAATGGATCGGCGCGTCCTGGGTCGAGGGCAGGGCAGGAGCCGGGATGGGCGTCGAGAAGTCGCTCCGCAGGAGCCTCGCCGACAGCGGCGTGCGGGCGGTGGGGCTCTCGCTCGAATGGCTCACCGTTCGCTCGCCCGGGTACGTCGACCCGGGGTTCTACAGCGACGCCGGCACGGTGGAGCTCACGGGAAGCGGGCGGATGGCCCGCCGCACCGGGGCCTGGCAGCTCGACGCCCACGCCACCGCGGCCCTCGGCTACATGTATCCGAGCGCCGCCGCGGTGGGCCTGAACGCGCAGGGGTACTTCCGCGGCACGCTGAGCGCATCGGCCCGTCGACCGATCGGCGGCGCCGTGACGATTGGGGCACGGGGGTACGCCGGTGCGGCGCTCGCGAGCGAGCCGGTGGTGCGGCAACGGCAGATCTACCTGGCGGGGTCGGACCCCTACCAGCAGTTCGCCGATCCCTTCCTCCGTTCGCGCGGCTCGATCTTCCGCCTTGACGGGGTGAACTACCAGTCGCCCGGGGGCGCGGACGTGCGGGGTCTCGCCCCCACGCTCAGTGCCGGACAGGCCTACGGCATCAACCTCGAAGTCGAGCGGAGCTTCTTCCAGTCTCCGGGTGGCTTCGTTCGCCGCGTCGCGCTCGCCGTGTTCACCGACGGCGTCGTGGCCAACGGCGACCTCGACACGTCGGGGGGCAACGCCCTCACCGGGGCGGCCGACGCCGGCCTCGGCATACGCTTCGGCCTCGTGACGGCGAAGACGCCGTTCGAGCTCCGGTTTGACATGCCGCTCTGGGTGAGCGCGCCGGCGTTGGCGCAGGACACGGGGCCCGGCGCCGATGCCGTCGGGTTCCGCTGGACCTTCAGTTTGTCTCCGGTGTTCTGACGCCAGGCTTGTCCCGTCGCTACAGCGCAGGTCGTACCATGCGTGCCACCGCCCGCTGGACTCCGGTCGGCGGAGGGAGCAGGTCGTCGAGCAACTGGAGGTCGTCCACCCAGACGCTGAGACTCACGATGAGGCTGAAGTCGATGAGACTCACGACGGTGGACCACCCGGACAGCACCACCGCCGCCTCGCCGTCCATGAGCATGGAGCGGTAGTCCTGGTTTGCGGAGCCGATGACCAGGAAATAGGCGACGTGGGCGCGCGCCTCCGGCGTGAGGCTGTTGGTGAACGCGTTTACCAGCGCCTGGCTCGCGTCCGAGATGCCCTTCGAGCGCTGCCGGACGCTGAGCGTCGTGCCCGATGGATCCGGGACGATCTGCTGCATGTACACCGCGAACACCCGGGCCATCTCTGGCCGGGAAATGAGCGAGTCCCAGCCCTCACGGGTGGCGAAGAAGCTCGCCTTCATGTGCAGCTTTGGCGTCACTTGCTGGGTGATGGCCGATGGCGCGCCGGGTGCGATGCCCATCGTGGCTGCGAGATCCTTGGAATGGGCGAGCGCACTGTCCACGCCCTCGGCAATCGGGAAGAGGCGGCGCAGGAACGGCGTCCGCCTGCCGTTCCGGTACGCGGCGTCGAACCGCTCGCCGGCCTGCAACACGCCGATGCCCGGGTTGTAGATCCCGGTCTTGAGCATCCCGCCGCTGGCCTCGAGCTCCGGCCCGAGTTCCTGCTGGATCACGATGAGCCGCGCAAAGAGGTCGTGGGTGATCCCCATCTGGGGCCAGCCGGAGCTCGGCGCCGAGGCGAGCGAGGGGGCCACCAGCAGGACGCGGACGCCCCGGAAGGCGCTTCCGCACAGCAACGCGGCGTAGAGGGCGTTGCCCCAGAGCGAGTCCGGGATCTTCACCACCGACCCAGGCGGCATCATGCTGTATAGCGTGGCCCGCACGACGTCGATCGGTTTCGACTGATACCCAGTCAGGTTGTGGAGCTCCATGGCGCGTTGATTGCCGAAGCCGGTGCCCTGTTCCTCGGAGATCTCCGCGTCGATGAGCTGCTGGTAGTGCTGCGCGAGGGGCCGTGGGCGGAGTGGGTAGGGAATCTGCTCCGCGGTGAGTCCTTGACTCGCGAGCAGCCTGCGCGCGTCCTCCTTGAGCGGGAGCGCGGAGGGTCCCTGGAGGACGAGCGAGCGGTCCTCCCAGGTCTGTCCCACGTAGTGCTCGCCAATCCCCACCCCGGTGAAGAGCGCCTCGCCGCTGTACGGGTCGTCCTCCGAGAGGTCGTAGAACAGGATCTTCCGGTGGTCCCGCATGATGTTGTCGGGGAACCCGATCACGGGCAGGATGCCGGGGCCCCAGAACGAGGCATCGGCGGGGAAGGTCACGTTGACCTGGACCTTGACCACGTTGCCGAGCCATGCCCTGCCGTACTGCTGGAGTTCGACCTGGAGCAGCGGGGAGCCCGCGACCGCCACACGCAGTGAATCCCGGGCCGCACGAATCCGGTCTTCCTGGTCCTCATGGCCCGCCGGGAGTTCGACTTCGGCGTCGAGCGGATGCTCGAGGATGTCGAGCCAGACCCGGGCCCCGTTCAGCTCGTAGTAGTGTTCGTCGAGGAAGATCATGTAGACTGGCATCGTGCGCGTCGAGTCGTACCGCCGTGCCGCATCGGTGAGCGCCCTCATGTAGGCATCCACCACGAAGAGCAGCGAGGTGGGGTCGGGCTCTCCCAGGTCGTTCCGGCCGCTAAAATCGTGAATCCAGAGGACGTGATAACTCCTGGCCTCCCTGATCGTGCGGACCGCCTCGGTCTGGAACTGCTCGTTGATGACGTACCAGACCCGGTTGCCGTTCTGGAACTCCTTTCCGACCGCGTCCTGGACGACCGTGTCGAGCTCCCCCTGATCGTCGTGCTCCTCCGGGCGGAGCCCGAGCTGCAGCGGCAACCAGATCAGCCGATTGTCGCCCCAGGCCGAGGCCTCCCGCTCCCGCACCGAGTCGACGGTCTCAAGGAGCGACTGGAACACGTAGAACGCCGCCGCTCTTCCCCGCGGCGCGATGTTCGCGGCGGCGAGTTGCCGGGCGAAGTCCCCGCGCGCGTAGGCGGCGAAGTCGTCCAGGGTCTTGTCCGACTTCCATTGCCCCAGCAACCGGTTGTAGGGATAGACCTCGCGCTGGAGCAGCGAGTGGCGCGCCAGCTGGGCGAGGGAATCTCCCTCGGGGCTGAACTGCGCCACGCCGAATGGCCGGCCCGACGCCGCGATCGAGAAGGCGCGCGCCAGCTCGTCATGGTAGAACCGGACGATGGCGTCGACGTTGAGGCCGCTGTCGCCGGCCGGGATTGGCAGCGCGGCCGGTGTGCGGATCTGGGCGACGCTTGGGGCCATAGCCAGGCGTGCGTCGGCTCCCGGCGGGTCGACGAAGGGGACGATCAGCTGCTGGATCCGGATGGCCGCGGCGCGGACGTCGGCCAGAGCCTCGTCGAGTCCAGGAACGGAATCGGGGTAAGGAGCGTCGCTGGAGACCCGGGGTGCGACGACCACCTGGTCCTTGTGCGGGCGGGTCCGGCCGGCGAGGGGGTTCGCCAGGGGAGCGAGCACCGACATCCGGAGCGAGCTGCCGACGCTCCATTCGAGACGGGCCCAGCTTCCGCCGCCGAAGAGCCCGCCCCGGCGGAGTGGGGCGGTGAAGCCGAGCATCGCGTGGAGTTCGCCCTCGGTGGCATTGTATTCCACGCCGCCCTGGAAGCGGTTCGTCAGGATCGAGAGCAGGGCACGGCCGCCGCCGTCCAGGTGACCACCCCGGAACCCGATGAATCCCTCGACCGACCCGCCGAGGAAGGCCGTCACCGGGCTGCCGATGTCGAAGTGATTGCCGAACGTGGCGTAGCCGACGGGTTGGAAGACGGCATCCGCGTCCCACATGGTGCCGGCGGAAGCGCCGGCGAACCAGTTGCGCCGCGGCGGCTGCCCGAGGGAGGTGGTGATTCCGCCCTGCCATGGAGGCAGGGAGTCCTGCGCCGCCGCGGGGGAGGCGGCGGAGAGAGCCGTGATCAGGATCGTGGGAAGCCAGGCGACCGGGAAACGGCGCATCGGCGCTCCTTGTCGGAGCACAACCTACGGCCGTGGGGTTGAACCGCAATGGAGCTGGAAGGCGGGGGCGGCACCGGCGGCGTCAGACCTCGCGCGTAGCGAAGCAGATGGCGGGCACCGCGCGGCCGCCGCCCCGGCGGGAGATACCTCCCCACGGTGGTACGCGTCCCGCCCGGACGACCGATCCCGGGGCTCCTCGGGCGCGGATGCCGGAGTCCGCGCCGGGATCGATCGGCGGCGTCGCCTCTTGCCCTTTGCCCCGCCGTGGGTATCCTCGACCAGACCAACACACGGAGGCCGCGATCATGCCCGGCGTCGCCGAAGCCATGCAGCAGAACCGCCAGGCGGCCGACGAGCTCTGCGCCGCTGCCGACGGTGCGAGTGAAGTCTGGGAATTCCCGAGGGCGCGGGGCAAGTGGTCGCCCTCCCAGGTCGTCGAGCACGTCACGCGGGCGCTTGAGCAGTCCACCCGGGAGCTCCGGGGGGAGCAGACGCTTTTCCCCACCTTCCCGTCGATCCTGCAACCGGTCATGCGGGGGTTGTTCTTCAACTGGATCGTGCGGCGCGGGAGCTTCCCGTGGGGCGCCCGCACCAACAAGGCGATGGACCCCGAGCGAGGCGCCGCGACACCGGTCGAGGCGAGAGCCAGGATGCATGAGGCGCTCCACGACATGGAGCAGGCGGTGAAGACCCGGCCCGCCGGCTTCGGGCCGGTACAGTCTGGCGCCTTCGGCGCGGTGGCGCTCCCCGACTACCTCACGTTCCAGGCCATTCACACCCGACATCACACGTCGCAGATCCCCGTCGCCCGTTGACGCCTGCCGTTCACGAACCCATCTGGCGCGCCCGCTTCGCGGCGCCGATGGCGTAGGTCACCATCCCGGCCACGACGAGGAGGAGGCTCAGGCCCACCACCTTGACGAGATAGCGCTCCGGGTACAGCTCGCCCTCCGGCGGGATGGCGGCCAGGATGATGGCGACGACGGAGGTGACGAACCCCATCGCTCCGCACAGGATCGCGGCCGGCTTTCCGCCCGGGACCGTCATCACATCCGGCCCGGCGGGCTTCCACTGGAGCCGGATCATTGCCGCGAACATCGTGAGGTAAGGGAGGAAGAAGGCAATAATCCCGAGGCTCACCAGGATGTCATACGCCTTCTTCGGAGTTTCCCCCGCCTGGCCCAGCACCGCGCACACCGCCGCCACCCCGGCCTGGAGGAGGAGCGCCACGTAGGGCGTGCCGTAACGGGGGTGGAGCTTCCCGAAGGCGGCGGGCAGGTAGTTGTCGATGCCCGCCACGAAGGGGAGCCGGGCCGGCGCGGCGAGCCACACGCCGACGCCGCCCAGCGTGCTCACGACGATCAGCACGGCGGCAAGCGGCGCGAGGCCCGTGAGTCCGATGCGCTGGCCGGCGCCGGTGAGGGCGTCCATAAACCCGCCGAGGCCGGTCACCTGTTCGCGCGGCAG
>Ga0315271_10001234_pt1 | contig 15370 bp, 16 predicted proteins | sample C3_top_MG_FD_204664 | JGI IMG/M metagenome (GOLD analysis project Ga0315271, IMG submission 204664) | Sediment microbial communities from Yellowstone Lake, YNP, Wyoming, USA - C3_top | ecosystem: Environmental > Aquatic > Freshwater > Lake > Sediment | place: USA: Wyoming | collected 2017-08-01 | reverse complement strand
CCAGGTCGATTACGGCGATCAGCCCCGCTGGCAGCCCCGGAATCAAAAAGCTCAGCCGCCCCGCCAGCCACAACAGGAACAGCGCGGCGAGCGGTGCGCCCGACAGGGTGCGGATGCCGGTCCAGTTCTGCGTGGCGGTGAGCAGAAAGCCGGCGATCACCGCCACGGTGAAACCAAACAGCATTTCATGGCCGTGCCACACGGGCGGCGGCAGGCTGCCGGGCGTCAGGCTGCCGCGCAGCACGAGCAACCACAGCGCCATCAGCAGCACGGCGTAGATTCCCGCAGCCAGGAAAAACGGCCGGAAGCCGAGGGCAAACGGCGCCCAGCCGGTTAGTTGCGGGCGCGGGTGCAGGTCGTTGATGGGGAGCAAAGCCATGGTGCGTTCCAATACGGTTTGTTTTGAGTTGGTGCCGTTCGCCCTGAGCTTGTCGAAGGGCAGCCCTTCGACAAGCTCAGGGCGAACGGCACTTAGTCTAAACGCACAGTATCGTGGCGCGTTCTGTCCAGAGAAAAAATCAACTCGTGCTCCAGGCACGCGGACGTCGCATGCCGGCAATCTTGCAGGCCTGTTTGACATAGCCATAAGGAAGCAGCACGAATAGTATCTTCTGCGCATCTTTTTTCACGCGTTCGGCCAGATGCTTGATGACGAAGCGCGCATCGGCCGCGACCTGATGCTCCTCATAATAGTCGCGCATGAAACGAACGACGTCCCGGTGGTCGTCGTTGAGTTGGATGCTTTCGTCCTGTTTCTTTATGGCTCAGGTGCCGCCGCCATGGAACTCGACGCCGGGCTGGCGTTCCGGCAGGTCTTCCACCAGCAGTTCGCGCCGCGAGAGTGCCATCGCCTCGCCCCCGGCTTCGTTCAGACAGGATTTGGCATCGGATACCGCGGCGGCCAGCAATTCGGCGGCCAGGGCGTTGGGTTCGCGTCCCAGCGATCTGGCGAGTGCTCGCAGTTCGAGGCAGGGCTCCTGCGGCAGGCGGATTTCCAGCGGCTTGCCGCCGCCAGCGGGCGCGGATGCCTGCGTGCCCCCTTGCTCTGCCAGCACTCGGCTCATCACGCTGGCCACCCTGGAGACGACCGCTGCAATCTGGCCTACGGGCTGCTGCCGGATTTTGTTGACAAAGTATTTTTCGAAATCGACCTTGGCCTGGTGCACCCAGCGCCCCTGGCGCATCCAGTTGATGTCACGCAGCGGCACCTGCGGCTCCGACAGATAGGCGGCACCGGTGTTGCCCATGTCGGTCAGCCACTTGGCGCGCTGTGACACGTAACTCGTCATGGGCGCATCGCCGAGTTGGGCGAGAATATTCTGCACCACGATCTCGCCCGCCTTGGTGATCGAATACACCGAGTCGGGCGGCCCCACCGGCACGGGCGTCTTTTTCACCGCCGGTTGCGCTACGCAAGCGCCAAGGGCAAACACATCGGGATAGTCGGGATTGCGCAGGTATTCGTCCACCACCACCAGCCCGCGTTCATTTACCAGGCCGGTCGCAGTACGCACCCCCGCCACGCCGCCGAAGGCGGGCCAGTACACCGAATAGGCATAGGGCAGGGCGTGGGTCTGCTTCTCGTTGCCGGCAGCGTCAAGTTCCACCACATGGATAGTGTCCTGGTCGACGCGCAGCGTGCGTGCGTTGCAAATCACGCTGATTTTGGTGTCGAGCAGCGCAGCGGTCACCGCACCACGGCTGGTGCCTTCGCCACCGAGTCCGAGGTGGCCGGGCCAGGGTTCGGGCGTCACCAGGGTGATCGGCACCCGCTCGCGGATATTGCGCCGCTTGAGGTCGGCGTCGATCAGAAAGGCGTATTCGTAGATCGGCCCCAGCACGCTGGCGCCCGGCGCCGCTCCCACCACGATCGGTCCGGGATGCCGCACGAATTCCCGATACGCCACCAGGGCGTTTTCAGCCTGGTCGATGTGGATCACCGAATGGGTGTACTCGGCGAGGCCGGGGATGTCGTCGGACGTGCCGACCGCACCCGTGGCGATCAGCAGGGTGTCGTAGAACAGCACCTCGCCGTTTTTCAGATCGACCTGGAGGACGTCGGGCTGGATGCGCTTGACGCCGCTGTGGATGAACTTGATGCCGCGCGCTTCGAGATAGGGTCCGATCGGGAAAGCGATGTCAGACCGCTCGCGCCAGCCCATCGCGATCCACGGATTCGATGGCACGAAGTGAAAATACAGCTTGTCCGACACCACCGTCACTTCGTCGCGCGGACCCAGTTGGGCTTTCAGTGCGTAGGCCGCAGACACGCCTGCGATGCCGGCACCCAGGATGACTACATGCGTCATTTCAGTCTCCTATTTCAGTTAGGGTAGCGCTCGGTTGGGGTCACGTTGTTTCAGCCACGGGGACGCACGAGTTGCCGGCCAAGCTTGCGGTCTTGACCAGCCCCATCCCACCGAGAAGTATGGGGGCCGAGTTCAGGAATGCATCGAGCCATGACATAGGCTCGTGGTGCGCGTAGCCAATCATCCCGACAAACAATGATATCCCGATCAGGGCTATCGCCAGGTTGGCACGGACGGGTATTCGCAGAACAAATCTGCGCACGGATATCGGTGACGAGTGGTGTGGCTCGTACATGAGCCCTGATCTATCCGCCCTGGCTTGCCAACCTCCCCAGTGAAGACAGAGATCGGCTCAGCTTGTATTACTTATTGTGATCCTGGCCCTGGCCATGACTTTGACCTTTGCCTTGATCCTGGCCCTTACCTTGGCTCTGACCCTGACCCTGGCCTTGGTAGTGCTGCTGTACTACGGGGTCATGCGGCTGGTAACGGTATTTCTGCTGCTGAATCTGATGCTGCTGCTCCACCTGTCTGGGATACCGATCTCCTGAATAATGACGCTGGTAGGCAGGCAACGGGGCAGGTGCCGGAGCAGCGCGGTGGTTCGAGTTGTCCCAATTGCTTCTGCTTTGTTCCCAATCATGTCCCCAGTGATCACCCCAGCGTGGCGCTGCATCCGGCCGCCATCCCTGGAAATACGCAGGAGGCCGGCGGTAGTAGCGCACGGGGATTTGCAGGATGAACACCGGCACATCCGCTCGACCCACCACCCCCCAAGGCCCGTTGTACCAGGTACTCGCGTACCAATCATCGTCCTGGTAAACCCAATACATCCCATCGTAAAAGAAGAAGTTCGCTTCCAGCTGTGGCGCGTAGTAGACCGGGTAACCGGGCACCGCGACAAGTCGCGGGTAGGCCGGCAGGTTGATCCCGATGCTTACATGTGGAAGCCCGATCCCGATGCTCACCTGAGTCGCAGCAGAAGCCAGTGGGGACATCAGCACCCCCAGCACCAGTATTACGTTGCGAATTTTCAGCATTGTGTGACCTCCAGCCCGATAAGCGATCAACGACGAATCAAGCGAAGCAATATCACCACGACCGCGATGACCAGAAGAATATGAATGAATCCACCCATGGTGTATGAGGTAACCAAACCCAGTAACCAGAGAATAATCAGGACGACTGCAATGGTTTCAAGCATGTTCGCTACTCCTTGCTAAAGTTGTTTAATGACTGCTTCGTGAACTCCGTCAACACGAGGCGCACGGTGCGATCAGTGGGGCACGAGCGGGAGCCGTTCATGATCGGCAATTGCAGTCTGAAGTGAAACCGGGTGTGTGTCTGGGCGGTAGCGCACATAACGCACCTGTCGGCGGTGTGGTACGCAATCATCAAATTGGGTGCGCAAGGACCCGGATTGCGGATCGCCCCCCCGAGCCGGGCAAATCCGGGCATCATCGAGCGGCTTGTGTGTGACAGCGCACAGACTGTCATCGGAAAGTCTCCGATGATTCATGCTTACTCGGGAAAGATGTTGTTTTTCCCGGTGTGGGGGCTGTGCAACCTATTGCTGCTGGCCCGACAAGCGCAGCGCTCCTCCGGAGCGTTGCACACTTTTCATGGAAATCAACCATGCCCGAAACAGGAAACGATCCCACCCTTGCCGACGATGCCAGCAAGGCGAATGGCATCACCGAAGTGCGGCGCCAGGAAGCCTTGCTTAAAACGGGGGCGTTGCAGAATGCGATCCTCAATAGCGCCAATTTTTCGAGTATCGCCACCGACGAGAAGGGTGTCATCCAGATATTCAATGTCGGCGCAGAGCGCATGCTGGGCTATGCGGCCGCCGACGTCCTGAACAAGATCACCCCAGCCGACATTTCCGATCCGCAGGAACTGATCGCGCGCGCGAAAGCACTCAGTATTGAACTCGAAACCCCGATTGCGCCGGGCTTTGAGGCATTGGTGTTCAAGGCTTCACGTGGCATCGAGGACATCTACGAGCTGACCTATATCCGCAAGGACGACAGCCGTTTCCCGGCAATCGTGTCGGTCACGGCGCTACGCGATGCTCAAGGTGGAATCATCGGCTATCTATTGATCGGCACGGACAACACGGCGCGCAAGCAGATCGAGGCAGAGCGACAGCACTTGCTTGAGATTCAGGAGGAGACGAATAAACAACTGCAGCGTGCCAACGTCACCTTGCGGGACAGCGAGGAAAAGCTCGCAGTGACACTCAACTCCATCGGCGATGCAGTAATTGCCACCGATGCAGAAGCCCGCGTGACCCTCCTGAATCCCCTTGCCGAACAACTCACCGGTTGGACGCAGGGTTCAGCCACCGGTCGCCCGGTGGACGAGATTTTTCACATCATCAACCAGGAAACCCGTCAACCCGCCGCCATCCCGGTCATGGAAACCTTGGCGCATGGGACGATACAGGGTCTGGCCAACCACACTGTACTGATTGCGCGCGATGGTAGCGAGTGCGCGATTGCCGACAGCTGTGCACCGATTCGCGACCGCGATGCTCAGGTAATCGGAGCTGTGCTGGTGTTCCGCGATGTCACCGGAGAATATGCTGCACAGCAGGCCTTGCGCGACAGTGCCGCGCTGATCCAGACGATACTCAATACCGTGGTGGACGGCATCATCACCCTCCATGCCCGCGGCGGCATCGTCGAGACCGTTAACCCGGCCGCTGAGCGAATGTTTGGCTATGTAGCCGCAGAACTCATCGGGCAAAACTTCAGCATGCTGATACCCGAGCTTGATCAAGATCAGCGTAATGGCTCCCTCGAGTATTACAGTGCGAGCGATGAGGCGCGTGCCATCGGCCTCGGACGCGAAGTCATAGGCCGGCGCAAGGATGGCAGCATTTTCCCGATGGAAATGGCGGTAAGCGAGATGTGGCTGGGTGGCCAGCGTTATTTCACTGGCATTTTGCGTGATATCACCGCGCGCAAACAGGCCGAAGAGGCGCTGCTCAAGGCGGGGGCTTTGCAGAACGCGATTTTCAACAGCGCCAATTTCTCGAGTATCGCCACTGACGCGAAGGGCGTCATCCAGATATTCAACGTCGGCGCGGAACGTATGCTGGGCTACACGGCCGCCGACGTGATGAACAAGATCACGCCAGCCAATATTTCCGATCCGCAGGAAGTGATCGCGCGTGCCGAGGCGTTAAGCGTCGAGCTTGAAACCCAGATTGCACCAGGCTTCGAGGCATTGGTGTTCAAGGCCTCGCGCGGCATCGAAGATATTTACGAATTGACCTACATCCGCAAGGACGGCAGCCGCTTCCCGGCGGTGGTGTCGGTCACGGCGCTGCGTGACGATCAAAACGCCATCATCGGCTACCTGCTGATCGGCACCGACAACACCGTGCGCAAACAGGTCGAAGAAGAGCGGGCGCTGCTCTATCAGGCACTTCAGGACAAGAACGCCGAGTTGGAGAGCGCCAGGTCGGTGGCAGAAAAAGCCAACCTCGCCAAATCGGATTTCCTGTCCAGCATGAGCCATGAGCTGCGCACACCGCTTAATGCCATCCTCGGCTTCGCCCAGTTGCTGGAGGTCGGATCACCGCCGCCAACGGCCACTCAGATGGTCAGGCTGAGCCAGATTGTCAAAGCAGGCTGGTACCTGCTGGAACTGATTAACGAAATTCTTGATCTTGCGGTGATCGAGTCCGGCAAGCTATCGCTGTCACGCGAGCCGGTATCGCTGGCCGATGTCATGCACGAATGCCAGGCCATGATCGAATCGCAGGCGCGACTACGCGGTATCCAGATGAACTTTCACCCCTTCGACCCCACCTGGTTTGCCCATGCCGATCGAACCCGGGTCAAGCAGGTGCTGATCAATCTGCTTTCCAATGCGATCAAATACAACCGCGAGCAGGGAACGGTCGAAGTGTCGTGCATGCCAAGCACTCCGGAACGCATCCGCATCAGCATCAAGGACAGCGGTGCGGGATTGCCGCCGGAAAAGCTGGCGCAGCTATTTCAGCCGTTCAATCGTCTCGGGCAAGAGTCCGGCAGCGAGGAAGGGACGGGCATCGGCCTGGTGGTCACCAAGCAACTGATCGAACTGATGGGAGGTGCCATCGGCGTGGAAAGCAGCGTCGGCGTGGGCAGCGAGTTCTGGATCGAACTGATCCGGGACGTTACGCCGCAACTTGCCGCCGGACATACGCTGCCCGTAGCGCTTGCGCCGCAAGCACCGGGAAACGCGGTACTGCGCACCCTGCTCTATGTGGAAGACAATCCGGCCAACCTGATGCTGGTCGAGCAAATCATCGAGGGCCACCCCCATGTACGCATGTTGAGTGCGCGCGATGGCAGGCTTGGCATCGCGCTGGCGCGTGCCCACCTCCCGGATGTGGTTCTGATGGACATCAATTTGCCGGGTATCAGTGGTTTTGAAACGCTGAAAATCCTGCGTGAAGATCCACTAACGGCGCACATTCCAGTGCTTGCCATCAGTGCCAATGCCATGCCACGCGATATCGAAAAAGGCCTGGAGGCAGGATTCTTCCGCTATCTCACCAAGCCGATCAAAGTCAACGAATTCATGGATGCGCTGGATAGGGCGCTGGGATTTGCGGAAACAGGAATAGACGGCGTAGTGATGTCAGAACCCCTGTGATGATTAGTGCCGCCAATATTCTTGATGCCAGCATCCTGATCGTGGACGACCAGCAGGCCAATGTGCAGCTGTTGGAGCACATGTTGCAGGAAGCCGGCTATCGCTGCATTGCGTCGACGATGGATCCGCATACGGTCTGCGCGCTGCATCGTGCCAACCACTATGACCTGATTCTGCTCGATTTGCAGATGCCCGGCATGGATGGCTTTCAGGTCATGGAAGGGCTGAAGGAAATCGAGACCGATGGCTACCTTCCTGTCCTCGTATTGACCGCCCAGCTGGGCCACAAGCTGCGTGCGCTGGCCGCCGGCGCGAAAAATGTCATCGGCAAACCATTCGACCTGATGGAAGCCGGAGCGCGTATTCACAACATGCTGGAAGTGCGCTTGTTGTACAAGCAACTCGAGTATTACAGCCTTGCGCTGGAATCCCTGGCGCTGCATGACGCACTGACCGGGCTGCCGAATAGACGGCTTTTATTTGACCGACTTTCGTTGGGTCTCGCCCATGCGCGCAGGAACGCAAGCACGATAGCGGTGATGTATCTGGACCTGGACGGATTCAAGCAGATCAACGACAGCCTGGGCCACGATGCGGGTGACGCGCTGCTGCGGATGGTCACCGACCGCCTGGTGGCAGCGGTGCGTGAAGAGGACACCGTGGCGCGCCTGGGCGGCGACGAATTCGTGATCGCGCTGTGGGAATCAAGTCATGTCGACGCGGTGGACAGGCTGGCAGGTAAAGTGGTTCTGGCCGTGTCACAGCCCTACCGCATTCAAGGCCACGACGTGCATATAACGGCCAGCGTCGGTGTCGGCATTTATCCCACGCATGGCGAGGCAGTGGAGACGCTGATGAAAAGTGCGGATCTGGCCTTGTATGAGGCCAAGTGCGCCGGCAAAAATGGTTATCGCATTGCAGCGCAGTGCGCACTGGCACGTTAGCCAAAGCGCGTTTAACGTAAGGTGCCCTATAGGACTGAGTCTCAGGGCACATGAAAGAAAGCAAATTATGGTGAGCAACGCCGATATTCTTAACGCCAGCATTCTGGTGGTGGACGACCAGGAAGCCAATGTGCAACTGCTGGAGCAAATGCTGCGTGAAGCGGGCTACAACAGCATTACCTCGACGATGGATCCGCGCGAGGTGTGTGCGCTGCATCGCAGAAACCGCTACGACCTGATCCTGCTCGACCTGCAAATGCCCGGCATGGATGGATTCGAGGTGATGGAAGGCCTGAAGACAAACGATGCGGACGCCTATCTTCCGGTCCTCGTGATTACCGCCCAGCCGGGCCACAAACTGCGCGCCTTGCAGGCCGGCGCGAAGGATTTCATCAGCAAGCCGTTCGATCTGGTCGAACTCAAGACGCGCATCCACAACATGCTGGAGGTGCGACTGTTGTACAAAAAACTCGAGAATTACAACCAGGTGCTGGAACAGACGGTGCAGGAACGGACCGCCGAACTGCGTGAAAGCGAAGCCCGCTATCGCAGCCTGACCGAACTGGCCTCCGACTGGTACTGGGAGCAGGACGAAAACATGCACTTCACCAAGGTGTCCGGCCCGGTTCTGGAGATGCTTGGAATCCGGGTCGACGCCTTGGTGGGCGAGTCCCATGTCGTCCATGCCCCAGGCTGGGATGAAGCGGAGCGGGCGGTGCTGCAGGCCACCATTGCCGCCCGCCAGCCCTTCCTGGATTTCGTCTTCCACCGCGTCAATGCCGATGGCTCGCAACAAAAGTTTCAGGTGAGCGGGGAGCCGATGTTCAACCAGTCTTGCCGCTTTCTCGGTTACCGCGGAATCGGCGTGGAACTCACCGCAAAGAAATAGCAGACCCGCTCTCGACGGTTAGCCATGCCATCACCCCATAGTCCGAATCAAAACCATCTGCTCGCCGCCCTGCCGGCGGAGGAATACGCGCGCCTCCTCCCCGAGCTGGAATGGGTTGCGCTGCCGCTCGGTGAAATGCTCTACGAACCCGGCGGACAGTTGCAGCACGCCTATTTCCCCACCACCGCCATCGTATCGCTGCACTACGTCATGGAATCTGGCGCATCGGCCGAATCAGCGGGGGTAGGCAATGAGGGCGTCGTCGGTATTTCACTGTTCATGGGTGGGAATACCACGCCAAGTGCAGCGGTGGTGCAGACCGCCGGCCATGCTTACCGGCTGGAGGGTCGCTTGTTAAAGCAGGAATTCGATCGCGCCGGCCCGATGCAGCGTCTGCTGCTGCGCTACACCCAGGCGCTGATGACCCAGATGTCACAGACTGCTGCCTGCAATCGGCACCATTCGGTGGACCAGCAACTGTGTCGCTGGCTGTTGCTGACGCTCGATCGCATGCCGACGAACGAGCTGGTCATGACGCAGGAATTGATTGCCAACATGCTCGGCGTGCGTCGCGAAGGCATCACCGAGGCGGCCGGGAAATTGCAGCAGGCGGGTTTTATCAGTTACCGCCGTGGCCACATTGCAGTGCTGGATCGATCCGGACTGGAGAGCCGCGTGTGCGAATGCTACGCGGGGGTCAAAACAGAATTGAGCCGTTTGCTGTCCGACGTGCGGCACCGCCAGAGTATTGCTGTCCAATAAACGCCTGCGGCTAATACATCACCCGCCGTAATCGTTAGCGTGAAAATTTCGTTGACGCCCCCAGGCTGCGGGTCTGCCTCAAGGCGAGACGACATACGGCAGCAGGCGATCGAACTCCATTTTGACCACCGCGTAGCACTCGCACACACGCGCTTCCAGTCCGGGGCGATCCAACACGGTGATGTGGCCACGCTGGTATTCGATCAATCCTGCCTGCTGCAATTTCCCGGCAGCCTCGGTGACACCCTCGCGACGCACGCCGAGCATGTTGGCAATCAATTCCTGCGTCATGACCAACTCGTTCGAGCTCAGGCGGTCCAGGCTCAGCAGCAGCCAGCGGCACAGTTGCTGGTCCACCGAATGATGCCGATTGCACACCGCTGTCTGCGCCATCTGGGTGAGTAGCGCCTGGGTGTAGCGCAGCAACAGACGCTGCATCGGGCCGGCACGAAAGAACGCATCCTTCAGCAGTTGTCCGTTCAGCCGGTAGCCGTGACCGGCGCTTTGCACGACAGCCCGGCTGGTCGTGGTTTCACCGCCCATGAACAGCGAGACACCGACGACGCCCTCGTTGCCGACCACGGCGATTTCGGCCGATGCGCCATCCTCCATGACGTAGAGCAGGGACACGATGGCGGTGGTGGGGAAATAGACGTGGCGCATCTGTTCGCCAGGCTCGCTCAGCGATTCACCGAGCGGCAGCGCAACCCATTCCAGATTGGGGAGGAGGCGCGCGCATTCGTCCGCCGGCAGGGCGGCGAGCAGGTGGTTCTGGCTGGGGTCATGAGGACTGGGCATGCGTAACTTCCTGATGGTTAATCACGATCGAAGCGCCATACCGCCATGGCCGAATCGAAAATCAAATACCTGGAGGCTGCAATTATCACAGATATGCCATTTTCCTATATGCCCCAGCGCACGAACATAGCAGGGGTTCGAAGCAAGGGCTGGCGCATCGCTCGATTGACGGCTATGTGCGTCAGCAGACAGACGGAGCAGGGGGTTCCCCATAAGCTTCAATCGTCGGAACCAAATATGCGTGCTGCTTGGATGGAGCGCGCCCTTGGCGAAGAAAAGTGATTGCCCGGCAGGATTTGCCGATGCAGCACACCCACACTCAACTTGATAAAGGAACGATAGTGAAAACACTCAACCTCAACGTGATCGCGCTTGCGGTCAGCCTCGCATTCAGTGCTGGCGCGATGGCGCAAAGCCTGTCGAAAAGCGACTACAAGGCCGGCCAGAACAAAATCGCGGCCGAGTACAAGTTGGCCAAGACGAATTGCGCCTTGTTGTCCGGCAACCCGAAAGACATCTGCGTGGCCGAAGCCAAGGGCAAGGAGAAGGTCGGACTGGCCGATCTTGAAGCCAGCTACAAACCCACCCGGGAACACCGCTACGATGCGAGCATCGCCAAGGCGAAGGCCGACTATGCGGTGGCGATGGAACGTTGCGACGACAAGGCCGGCAACGTGAAGGATGTTTGCGTGAAGGAAGCGAAAGCCGCACAGACGACTGCCGAAGCTGACGCCAAGGCGCAGTTGAAGACGTCCGATGCGAACGCGGCCGCCAACAAGACGTCCGCCGAGGCACACAGCAAGGCGAATGAGCAAGCCACTGCGGCCAACAAGGATGCTGCTGCGGCCAAGCTTGACGCCGAGTACAAGGTGGCGAAGGAAAAATGCGACACCGTGGCTGGCAACGCGAAGGATGTGTGCGTGAATGAAGCCAAGGTTCGCTTCGGCAAATGATGATCAACGTACTCAGCGCCTGCCTGCCCGGCCGCTGCGTCACGCTCACGCATCGCCATGAGTCCACAGCAGGCATGAGCGACATGCTCAAGCTCGCTGCCGGGCAAACAAATTACCAGGAGAACCACATGATGAAACTCGACAAGATGGCCCTCACGTCTCTGGCCATGGGGGCGTTGTTTGTTACGCTATCCGGCTGCCAGAAACAGGAAGGCCCGGCGGAACAAGCCGGCAAGAAAATCGATCAGACGACCGAGAAGGTCGGAGAACAGGTTGAAAAAGCCGGCGAAAGCATTCAGGACACGGCCAAGGGCGACAAGAAGTAGTCCTCGCGCTGCCTTCTCTGGCAATGCGGTTCAGCCGGCGCGACGCGGGCAAAGCGAAAAAACGAATCCGTGTCGCGAGCAATGGCGGGGCGCTCGGCTTTCACGTGCTGCCCATCCTGAAGCAGCCCCGCCTTGTTGCCTGATGCCAAGCGCCTAGACCGCGCTGCCGAATCCCTTGTCCCGTGTCCCCGCCGGCGGTTGCAGGCCAGCGAGCAGGCAGCCTTGGGCCAAGGGCCCCTTGGGAAACAATTCGTAGAGATGCTTGATGCCGCCTGCGGAATGGAAGTGCTCGTCGAGCGCATCGTGCAGGTCGCGAACGCTCATCGCGGGTTCATCGCTACGCGTACAGATTTCTTGCAACGCACGCACGACCTGCCAGTGCTCTTCAGTCAGCGTCAGACCTTCTGCCTGGGCGACTTCCTCGGCACTTTCGCGAGTCCAGTCGATGGGGGCATGGGGGAAGCCCGGTATGGGCTGGACTTCGTAACCCGGGCGGATGTAATCCTGTGTGGCATCGTTCATGATCATGCTCCTATTGTTCAGTTGGTTTCCCACCCTCGGGCAAGCAGCGACTTGATGGCAGCTATGTGACGGCGGAAATGAAAGCGCTTTGCACATCTGAACTCTAAGCAGGCAGAGCAACCACGTCTGTACGGTGGCGCACACCAGGAAATTTTGAATCCGTTTACTCTGAGCGAGCCGGGCGCCGATCACTGCGCTGGGACACCGCTAAAACAGTTACGCCAAACCGGAAATCCTATGAACCGAGCGAACAATGACTAACGCACTCTGGTTTCTGCTCGTGGGCGGCCTGTTGCTCGCCAGGGGCTTGACGGCTTCGGTGCTCAAGCGCCTGCCGGTCACGCCCGCCATTATCTATCTGGCGGTAGGACTGCTGGTCGGGCCGACGGTGCTGAATGTATTTCACTTCAATCCGCTCAAGGAATCGGCGCTGCTGGAAGTGCTGACCGAAGTGGCGGTGTTGATTTCGTTGTTTTCTGCAGGCATCAAAATGCCGGTGCCGGTCAGCTTCGCCCGCTGGCGCACCCCGATTCTGCTGGCAACGGTATCGATGGCAGTCAGCGTCGCGCTGGTCGCCGCCTTTGCCTGGTATTTTCTCGGCCTGCCGCTGGGCGCGGGCGTCTTGCTGGGCGCGATCCTGGCGCCCACCGACCCGGTGCTGGCGACCGACGTGCAGATTCGTCATCCCGGCGACCGCGACCAGCTCCGCTTCACCCTGACCTGCGAAGCGGGCATGAATGACGGCAGCGCGTTTCCGTTTGTGATGCTGGGAATGGGATTGCTCGGCCTGCACGAGCTGGGCGACTCCGGCCTGCACTGGGCGCTGGTCGACGTGCTGTGGGCCACGCTGGCGGGCATCGCCATCGGAGTCCTGTCCGGCGCCGCACTGGGCCATCTGGGCTGGAAGCTGCGCAGCGTGCCCAACGAGCACACGCTGATGGACGACTTCCTTGGACTCGGCCTGATCGGTGTGGTGTATGGCCTGAGTCTGCTGGTGGGTGCATGGGGATTTCTGGCGGTGTTTTTCGCTGCCGTCGCGCTGCGCCAGACCGAGCTCAAACTCGCCGGCACCGGTCAGAGTTCCCCGAGTCAACCGCAACCCGGGCGCATCGAAGCGGAAGCTGCAAACGCATGCCCTGACGCCTGCCCGGACGAGCCGCCGCCGACTGTCAGCGGTGGCTCGTTGGTATTCAAGGAACATCTGGAGCGGCTCTCGGAACTGATGCTCGTCCTGCTGATCGGCGGCACGCTGTTTATTGATTCCTGGAGCTGGCGGGCAGTGGGGCTGGCGCTGTTCTTGTTCATGGTGGCGCGACCGCTCAGCGTCCTTGCCAGCCTGCTGCTCACCCGCACGTCGTGGCCGATGCGCGGCATGGTCGGCTGGTTCGGGGTGCGCGGTATCGGTTCGCTGTACTACCTGATGTATGCCATCCAGCGCGGCCTCCCCGAATATCTCGCCATGGAACTGATCCAGTTGACGCTCATTGCGGTATCGCTTTCCATTCTTGTCCACGGCATCAGCGTCAAGCCGCTGATGAGCCGCTTTTGGCATTACCGCAAGCGTCTGCCAGCGCCATAAGCGTTCTCCCTATCGCCCTGTACCCAACCAAGACAAGGAGTCTTGAAAATGGACAAGATCAAAATTCTGGGCATCGTCGGTAGTCTGCGCAAAGGCTCCTACAACCATTTCGCACTCAGGGCAGCGCAGGCACTGATACCGGACGGCGCAGTACTGGACCTGATCGAACTGCATGGCATCCCGGTCTTCAATCAGGATGATGAAATGGCGATGCCGGCTGCCGTGCTTGAATTCAAGCGGCGGATTCTGGCTGCCGATGCCATTCTTTTCGCCACCCCGGAGTACAACTATTCGGTTGCCGGCGTGCTCAAGAACGCCATCGACTGGGCTTCCAGGCCATACGGCGAGAGCGCCTGGACGGGCAAGCCGGCGGCGCTGATAGGGGCGTCCACCGGTAGTGCGGGCACGGCTCGTGCGCAATACCATCTGCGGCAAATCCTCGTCACGCTGGACATGCCCACGCTCAATCAACCGGAAGTGATGATCGGCAATGCCGCACAGTACTTTGACCCGGACGGCAAGCTGACCGATGAGCCGACCAGGCAGCACATTCAGACGCTGCTGGCTGCGCTGGTGCAGCTTGCAAAAATCAGCCCACTGAGCAATAGGTAGCCGGTTGACGATTGCAGTGCACTGCAATCGTCAGGTTAAATCTAAGGTTTTATTTCCGCGTGTTCTCCGGCATCGCCGCCGAAGCTTGCGGCAGCATGCCGAGTTCCTGAATTCGCTCCAGGAGTGGCTGTTTTTTTGCATCAAGTGCAACGCTTCGCGCCAGAAGCGCGTCGAGTCGAGCATTGAGCGCTGTCTCGCGCTGGATCGCCCGTCGCTGCGACGCCGCCACATTATCGAACGACACGGGATCGGGTGAGTGCCCCTGTGCCTCCAGTGACGACAGGGCGTTCACTTTGATGGCCTCCTCCAGTATCAGTATCTGATCGAGATCGGCTTTGAGTTCTGAGTTGATGACCGATATCAGGGCTTGAAGTTGTTTCATTTCAAGCGTGTTTCCCTGCTCCTGGGCAAGCAGAGATCCAGAAAAGAAAATGGAGAGTGAGGCTGCCAAACAGGCAATAAATCGAATAAACATAATCTGATCCTTAAAGACAATGGCCACAAGCTCACCATGACACGAAACACGCCAACCTACTGTTCGCCACCGCACGCAGGCAAGACGGAATATAAATCCCCGATCCATGGGTATATGCTGCCAAACAGACCGCATAGGGCATCACTACGTACGCTATCGAACAGACATTTTCTAAAGATAGTCGCATCATCTGCACTTCTAAACTAGATTACTTCTCTCTGAATATTGCATCAGCCCGGGCGTGCACTGATCCAATTCCGCACTGGCGAGGGTCTGATCTGCCGTCGCTGATTATGCTTGCCAGAAACCGATCAAATCTGAAGGAACTGCTCACAAGTCGTGAGCAGTTCTTTAACAACAGGAGTCCAGCATGAAACGTTTACTCTTCGCAGCAGCGCTAGCCGCTGCCACCGCTCCGGCACTCGCAGCCGATGTCGGCGTATCCATCAGCATCGGCCAGCCCGGTTTCTATGGACAACTGGACATTGGCGGCTATCCACCGCCCCACTTGCTCTACCGTGAGCCGATGGCAATCGAGCAGGTACCGA